>Ga0129307_1000060_pt1 | contig 181949 bp, 127 predicted proteins | sample P1105metagenome_FD_94437 | JGI IMG/M metagenome (GOLD analysis project Ga0129307, IMG submission 94437) | Capybara group fecal microbial communities from Wisconsin, USA - P1105 metagenome | ecosystem: Host-associated > Mammals > Digestive system > Large intestine > Fecal | place: USA... | reverse complement strand
AGCGGCGCTGTTTGCCGGAGAGGACCTTCAGGGTGATGCCCTGTACGGGCTTGGCCAGGATGCGGCCGCCCAACAGGGAGTTGTCGATGCCTAAGGAGCGCTCCTCGTAGGTGCGCAGGATGAAGCCGGAGCCGAACTGCTCATAGAACGTGCCCGCCGTCAGCTCTACCTTACCCAGACGGCCCTTCACCCAGAAGTTGGGGACACCCCAGCCCTTGAAGTCGTTCTCGAAGCCCGGCAGCGGGTGCTCCAGATACTCCAGACGGGCCCCGGCATCCACATACCTGCTCTGCAGCATCAGGTCGGCATAGGTGTTGGTGAGGAAGTCACCGGTCTTCTCCGCACCCGTCTTGTCATCGTTCTGCGGGATGAGCATGTCGCTTTGGACGCTGCCCGAGAGTGCGATGCCCTGCTGCTCCTGGGCGGAGGCCGTCAGACAGCACCAGGTGAGGAGATATAGTAACCGTTGTCTCATTCCTTGACGAGTTCCAGTACCTTGTCGATCAGTTCCGACTCACAGCCGTCGGTATAGCCGTTATGTTTATAGACGATCTTTCCCTCCCCGTCGCAGACCAGCACGAAGGGGATCATCTGGATGCCTAAGGCCCGTTTCAGGTCACCGTTGGGATCCAGCAGGATGTCGTACTCCCAGCCGTGGTTATCCACCAACGGCTTCACCTTGTTGATGTTCTGCGCCTGGTCGATGCTGATGGCGAAGAGCTTGACGCCCGTCTCCTGTTGCCAGTCCTCATAGACCTCGCTGATGGCGTCCAGTTCGCGGTTGCAGGGCTTGCACCAGGTGGCGAAGAAGTCGATGATGAATGGTTTGCCGTTGTTCCTCAGGGTGTCGGTACGCACGTTGTCACCGTCGATCGTCCTCAGCGTGACGGCCGGCAGCTGTGCATGGATATGACCCATGCATACGAAAAGCAACACAATCAATGTAGTCAATAGTTTCTTCATATCTTTATATGATTTGAGTGCAAAGATACGAAATAATCCCGAAGGTGCAAAACTTTCGGGATTATTTTTTTATCGACACGTCCCAGGCTATCCCTGAGAAATACCGTTACTCGCTTAGCAATGGTCAGTCTTTCTTCAGGACCTTGAGCTTCGCTCGAGCTCGTTCACGTTCGGAAGAGTTCGAGCGAGCTCGACTCTTCGCTCACTTAATCATGACCTTCTTGCCATTGACGATATAGATACCCTTTGGCAGACCGTTGAGCGAAGTCACCTGATGACGTACCTTGCGGCCGCTGAGGTCATAGACATCGAACGGCGCTGTGTCAGGAGCCTCATCGATGGCCTTGACGCCTGTCGTCTCGTCGTTATCGCCCTCCAGCGAACGAGTGGTCGAGCTGCCGGTGACTGTCACTGTGCAGGTGGTACTCAGCCCTGTCACCTCTGAGGTACAGGTGATGGTGGCCGTACCGGCACTCACGCCCTTCACCTTACCGGCACTCGTCACCGTGGCAACTGTCTTGTCCGAGCTCGTCCAGGTCACACTCTGGTTAACTTTAGAAGGATAGACCTTGGCGGTCAGCGTCACCGTCTTGCCCTTCGCGACACTCACCTTGGTCTGGTCGAGCTTCACATAGCCGACAGTCACCAAGCAGGTGGTGCTCAAACCCGTGGCAACGGAGGTACAGGTGATGAAAGTTGTGCCAGCCTTGACACCCTTCACCTTACCGGCACTCGTCACCGTGGCGACGCTCGTGTTCGAGCTCTTCCAGGTCACGCTCTTGTCCGTCAGTTTAGAGGGATAGATCGTAGGCGTCAGCGTCAGTGTCTTACCCTTCTCAACGGTTACCTCTGTCTTGTCGAGTTTGACGTAGCCGACGGTCACCGTGCAGGTGGCTTTCTGGCCCGTGGCCTTGGAGGTGCAGGTGATGGTGACAATGCCGGCCTTCACGCCCGACACCTTGCCCTTGCTCGTCACTGTGGCAATCTTCGTATCAGAACTCTCCCATGTCACACTCCTGTCAGACAAGGATGAGGGATAGACCGTGGCCGTCAGTGCCACCGTGCTGCCCTTCTCCACGACAGCCTCTGTCTTGTCGAGTTTGACGTAGCCGACGGTGACCTTACAAGTGCCCTTCAGCCCCGTAGCGTTAGACGTACAGGTGATGGTGGCCGTGCCGGCCTTCATGGCGATGACCTCGCCGTCGCTTGTCACCTTGGCTATCTTGGTATTCGAACTCTTCCACGTGACGCTCTTGTCGGTCAGCGCATCGGGATAGACCGTGGGCGTCAGCGTTATCGTCGAGTATTTCTCAAGGATGACCTCCGTCTGGTCGAGTTTCACCTCGCCCACCGTCACTGTGCAGGTGGCCTTCAGACCCGTCACATTCGAGGTACAGGTGATGGTGGCCGTGCCGCTCTTCTTACCCGTCACCACGCCGTCGGCCGAGACCGTGGCGACAGATGTCTTCGAACTCTTCCAGGTCACGCTCTTGTCTGTCAGTTTAGAGGGATAGACGGTGGCCTTCAGTGTCAGCGTCTTGCCCTTCTGGAGGTTTGCCTCCGTCTGATCGAGTTTGACATAGCCGACAGTCACCTTACAGGTGGCTTTCTGTCCCGTCGCATTCGCGGTACAGGTGATAGTGGCCGTGCCGGCCTTCACGCCTGTCACCTTACCCTTGGTCGATACCGTGGCGACGGACGGGGCCGAACTCTTCCACGTCACGCCCTGGTCTGCCAACGCCGCGGGAACGATCGTGGCCGTCAGCGTCAGCGTCTTGCCCTTCTCAATGGTGGCCTTGGTCTTGCTGAGCGTAACCCCGGAACTGCCTTCAACGATATTGGCGATACTGTTCCAGCCCTCAGCATCCTGGTATTTGCTCATAGTGCCCGCAGGAACATAAAGAGTCGCATCCTCGGCAATATAGTCGAAAACGTTATAAATATCATACGGCTCCGTTATCTCAGAAACGACGCTCTTTAGTTGGCTACAGTAATAAAAAGCTGAGGGTCCAATGTCGGTCACGCTGTTGGGGATGGTGACAGAGGTCAGATCAGGGCAGTTCGAGAAAGCACCAGAACCGATTTCCGTCACACTGCTGGGAATAGTCATGGAGGTTATGCCGGCACAATTACGAAAAGCACCTGCCCCAATCATAGTCACCGTGTTTGGAATCACCGTGTTCCTGCAACTGCATAAGAGGGTGTTTGATGATGTCTCTATAATCGCGTTGCAGTTGTCACGGGAATCGTACACCGTATTACCCTCCTCTACTGTGATGGAGGTTAAGCCCGAACAGTCGAGGAAAGCATCAGATTGGATTTCTGTCACGGAGCCGGGGATGCTCAAGGAGGTCAGGTTGCCGCAAGCCAGGAAAGCCATCCCACCGATAGAGGTCAACTGATCAGGGAAGGTTATGGAGGCTAAGTCGTAGCAACAATAGAAAGCACTTGCGCCAATGGAGGTCACGCTGCTGGGGATGGCCACGGAAGTAAGTTCATCGTTACTCAGGAAAGCAAATGAACCAATGGATGTCACGTCGTATGTGTTGCCTTGATATGTAACCTGACTGGGAATCACCACATCCCCGTCATACTTTTGAGGACCGTGGGTAACGGAAACAGTGCTCCTATTAGTCCGGTTGTAATAAATCCCATCCACTTCAAACACCTCACTGTCACCTAAGTCATGTATCTCAATACTTTTGACGATGGTCGTGCCGGCAAGGAAACCAGTTCCGAGAGCCACATGACCCAAAAATGGAGCATGGCATGTGATTCCAAAATTCGGGAACATGATCTCGAATGTCTGGAAATCGTCTGAGCCCGTTACAGGGATGTCGCGATCCCAGTTCCAGAGAAAACTGCCCAGATTGACAAGAAGCTGACCGTCTGACGGTATTTTTGCGGTAACGCGAACGAGGTAAGAATGTCCCTCGTAGAGATTCACCTCATCCATAACGACTGTCTGAGGATTCCGTATATCATCTGACTTCTCGCTGATGGTGATGGCAACGCCATCAGGATCAGACGATATGGGATCCTGCACTTCTCCATAGCAGGAAAGGTAGAAAGGGTATTCTCCAGTAAAGCCGCCCGTCCAGTTTTTCTCTGCGACAAGGGTTGAGTTGTCGATTTCTGTAATGTGGTCGCCGAAGGAACTCCAGCCCGTCGTTTGCCGATAGGCATTCTTGTAACCCTCTGCGACATAGAGGGTCGCATTAGCGGGAAGGCCGCTGAATACGTCAGTATTAAGAACGATCGGGAACTTTCTTAGGGAAACAACGCTCTCAAGGCGGCTGCAACCATAGAAAGCCTTCGGCCCTATACTGCCCACGCTGGCGGGAATGGTGATGGAGTACAGATAGTCCTGATCCTTGAAAGCATTTTCCGCGATGGAAGTCACCTTGTATTCCTTCATACCGTTCTCCCAATCTTCATATATGAATGATTCCGGGATGACTATATGACCAGAATAATTAAAATTTTCTTGAGCTCCTTCTGGAATAGCCACTACTTCGGCTTCGGGATCATCGCCTGTTGAAATACTGTAGAAGATACCATCCTTTAAGATGGAGTCTGCGCTCGCCATCACTGGCAGTAGCATGGTCAGGATGGATAATAGAAGTTTCTTTTGTTTCATTAGTTCTCTGTTTAAGTTGATTATTTTTTTGCCGCAAAGGTACGAATAAATCCCGAAAGCACAAAACTTTCGGGATTTTTTTCGACAAGTCCCAGTGCTTCCCTGAGAAATACCGTTACTCGCTTAGCAATGAAATCTCCAGTTCCTCACGCGACAGATTGCCTGCATGCGTCTCAAGGCGATCAATAGCCTCAAGTATATGTTCCTATCTGAACTTGTCTTGCAACTATAATGTGACACTGACTTCTTTTCCATCGCGGAGTCGGATGAAGACGACCGTCGGCATGGCGGCCAGTCCCTCGGAGTCGAGACTGCGGATGATGACCTGGGCATTGCCCATGAAAGCGTTGAAGGAAGCCTCCCGCTTGTCGCGGCCGATGATGCGCTCCTCACCCTTGAAGCCCGGGTCGCCGTTGCCCCAGCCGAGGATCTCGCCATGACCGCGGACGGCCACGTGGATCTTGTCACAGGCATCCGGCACATAACGGCCTTTCTTGTCTTGGAGGGTGATATCGACCACCACGATGTCCTCACCGTCCTGACGGAGGGTCTTCTTGCTGGTGGTCACACTGATCTTCTCGGCAGGTCCTGTGGTCTCCACACGTTCCGTCAGCACCCGTTTGCCGTCCTTGTAGCCATAGGCCACGAGGCGCCCCGGCTGGTAGGTGGTCTTCCAGACGAGGTGACCGTCTTTTTCCATTTTCTGACGACCGAGTGAGTGGCCGTCCTGCAGCAGTTCCACCTCGTCCATGTTCGTGTATGCCCAGACCTCCACCTCCTGTCCTTCCTGTCCCTTCAGGTTCCAGTGGGGGAAGATGTGGAGTACGGGTTTGTCTGTCCAGGCGGCTTTCAGGTAGTAGGCTTCGTCCTTGGGGAAGCCGCAGTAGTCGAGGATGCCGAACTCACTACCTGTGGCGGGCCATACCATCGGGTTCGGCTCTCCGCGGTAGTCGAAGCCTGTCCACCAGAACACGCCTCCGGCCCAGCTGTTGTCGCGGTAGAACTTCCAGCCGCGCTCGATGACGTTCTTCTCACCGTTGGAGCGTTCCTCGCCCGCCATGTTGATGCTCTTCATCCAGCCCTTGACGGAGTCGGTCTGATAGACGTTGCGTGTGCCGCAGCCGCTGGTCTCCTCCGTGCCGATGACCACCCAGTCGGGGTAGGCCTTGTGGCGGTTCTCGACATCGTTCTGGACGATATAGTTATAGCCGTGGATATCCACCTGCTTCACCACGCCGAAGCCACCGCTACAGCCGTAGGTGTAGGGACGGGAGTCGTCGATGGTACGGGCATAGTCGATCATCGTACGGGCGATCTTCTCACCTTTCTCGTTACCCTCTATCCACCATTCCTCATTACCGATGCTCCAGAGGGCTACGGACGGGTGGTTGCGGTGGTCGATGATCATCCTCTTCAACAGGTCCAGATGCTCACGGTTGGTGCCCATGAGCCTGTTCTCGTCGATGCAGAGGATGCCTAAGGAGTCGCATACATCGAGAGCCACGTCAGAGGCTGGATTATGCGACCATCTGATGGCGTTGACACCAATCTCGCGGAGCTTGTTGATGCGGTAGATCCAGAGTTCCTTGGTGACAGCCGTTCCCACGCCCGCATGGTCAAGGTGCAGGTTCACTCCCTTGAACTTGAAGGGTTGTCCGTTAAGTTTTACACCCTCCTTGGCATCGAAGGTCAGTGTACGTAGTCCTACCTTTGTCATGACAGCATCCTCGCCACCTATAGTGGTGGTCTTCAGCGTATATAGATAGGGATCGTCCGTGCTCCAGAGGTGCGGACTGCTCAGCGTGAGCGTCTCCTTGCCCTCTGCCACCACGTTACCTTCCTCGTCAAGGAGTGTGTTTTGATAGTCGCAGGTAGCTTCTACATGAATGTTCAGTCGCCCATTCCATGTATAAAACACATTATTGATCTGCTGACGGCCATCCTTCTTGATGAGCCATACGTCACGGTAGATGCCAGCACCCTCATAGTACCAGCCCTCCTCGGTCAAAGCATCGCAGCGCACGACGATGACATTATCACCGCCGTAATTCAGGTATTCCGACACGTTATATTCCTGTGAGGCATAACCGCTGGGTTCCGTACCTAGGTAGAAACCGTTGCAGAACACCTGTGCGTTGCGGAAGATGCCATCGAAACGGATGCTGATGGCCTTGCCCTCATCTTTCTTACTGATGGAGAAGTGCTTGCGATACCAGCCGATGGCGTTCTGTGGATATTTCCAGCCGACCTGCTTATAGCCGTGGGAATGGCTGGCCTTGTAGCCGTATGGCAGAGCCGGTACCCAATCGTGGGGCAGTGTGACGTGTGGCCAAGCGGCATCTTCAAATTCCACGGACGCTGGTCCTTTGTTTTGCCCGACGGCCTTGGCACGGTAGGTGAAATACTCGGTGCCATGGGTAAAGTCACGTTGCATCGACGAGCCGTCGCCCAGGTGGAACGTCCAGTCTTTGTTCAGCGACGTCACCGTACGCTGGGCATACGTACATACAATAACCAGGGATAGACAGGTGAGTAGTAGTATCCTTTTCATAAGAAGATTGTTTTGTTATTGTCTGCAAAGATAAACATTATTTTTCAAAACACCTATACCCTTGTGTAAAAAAATGAAGAAAAATTTGTGAATTATGTTTTTTTCCTCTATTTTTGCAGAAAATTTAAAACTATAAGATTATGCAAGTAACCGATTTCAGTAAGAGCAACTCGATTATCAATCTCTATATGTCGGAGTTGCGTGACAAGAACTATCAGAAGAATCGTCTCCTGTTCCGCCAGAACATTGCGCGTATCGGCGAGATGATGGCCTATGAACTGTCGAAAACACTGGAGTATAAGCCGAAGACAATCACTACGCCTTTAGGCACCATTGACATCCCCCTGCCGAAAGAGGATATGGTGGTGGCTACTGTGCTTCGTGCTGGATTGCCGTTCCACGAGGGGTTCCTGAATGTGTTCGACCATGCCGACAATGCCTTCGTCTCGGCCTATCGCATGTACACCAACCGAGAACATACTGAAGTGGGCGTGCATGCCGAATATATGGCTTCGCCGAGTGTGAAAGGCAAGACGCTGGTGATTGTCGATCCGATGCTGGCCACGGGCGGTTCGATGGCTGCCGCCATTGAGGTACTGATGAAGTCGGGTAAGCCAAAGCGGGTGCATGTGTGCTGCGTCATCGCTGTGCCCGAGGGTCTGGAGGTGGTGAAGAACGTGCTGCCCGAGGACTCGATGATCTGGTGTGCCGCTATTGACCCAGGTATGAACGAACATAAGTATATTGTGCCGGGCTTCGGAGATTGTGGTGACCTTTGCTACGGAGAGAAACTCTGACCGCCTATGCTGCAGATCAGATGTAAGAATAATAATATTACGAAGAGTTTTCCTGAAGGAATCTCGTTGTTGGAGGTATGGCAGGACTTTGCCGACGACCTGCATTTGACATTTTCCGTGGTTTCGGCAAAGGTGAATAATGTTTCCCAAGGTCTGAAATACCGTGTGTTCAACAACCGCGACGTGGAGTTTATCGATGCTCGCGACGGCTCCGGACGTCGTGTCTATGCGCGCTCGCTCTGCTTTGTGCTCTATAAGGCCGTGTCGGATGAGTTCCCAGGCAGCAAACTTTTTATTGAGCATCCTCTGTCGCGCGGCTATTATTGTAATTTTAAGAAGAAAGACGGGACGCCACTCACTGCTGCCGATGTAGAGTGTATCTGCCGTCGCATGCACGAGATCATAGATGCCGATATGCCATTTCGGCGTACAGAAGCCACCCTCGAGGAGGCTGTGCGTGTGTTTACCGAACGTGGCTTTACAGACAAGGTGAAACTATTGGAAACCAGTGGACAGGTCTATACCTATTACTATACGTTAGGTGATACTGTCGATTATTACTATGGCCCACTGGTGCCCTCGGCAGGCTATCTAAAGGTGTGGGGTTTGGAACGCTACCAGGACGGTCTGCTGCTCCGGATGCCCGATAAACAGAATCCCCTCATGTTGGCAGAGAAGGTGTCACAACCCCGTACGTTCGAGGTCTTTGCCGAGAAGGTGCGCTGGGATGTTATTATGCACCTGTCGAATGCGGGAGATGTGAACAACGCCATTCTCCATGGGTATGGTTCAGAACTGATTCAGGTCTCTGAGGCCTTGCAGGAGAAGAAAATCGTGCAGATCGCCGAGGAGATCGACCGTCGTTTCCATCGCGAGCAGGATTCCATCCGTTTGGTGCTCATCACGGGACCATCATCCTCTGGCAAATCCACGTTCTGCAAGCGTCTGTCGGTGCAACTGCTGGCCTGTGGTCTGCGGCCCTTGTCGTTTTCCACCGACGACTATTTCGTGAATCGTGTGGATACACCAAAGCTGCCAAACGGGCAGTATGACTTCGATAATGTTGAGACTGTTGACTATCGGCTATTGAGCAACCATCTCTCCCGCTTGATGAAGGGTGAGGAGGTGGAGGTGCCGGAGTACAACTTTGTGACGGGCAAACGAGAGTATAATGGAAAGAAACTCCGTCTGTCCGATGACTGCGTGCTGATTATCGAGGGCATTCATGCACTGAACCCACTGCTGACAAAGGAGGTGCCCAATGCAGTGAAGTACAAGATCTATATATCTGCCCTCACTAGTATCTCACTCGATGATCACAACTGGATTCCCACGCAGGACAACCGTCTGCTGCGTCGCATCATCCGTGATTATAACAAAGGTGCTTACACGGCCCGCGAGACCATCAGCCAATGGAAAAACGTCTGTGAGGCCGAAGAGCAGTGGATATTCCCTTTCCAGGAGACGGCTGACGTGATGTTCAACTCTGCGCTGAACATTGAGTTTGCTGTACTCCGTACCCATGCAGAGATCATCCTCGCCTCTGTGCCGAAGAACTGTCCTGAGTACGCAGAGGCTCACCGTCTGCTGAAGTTCATCCACTACTTCATCCCCATCAGTGATAAGGAAATACCTCCGACCTCCATCATGCGAGAATTCGTCGGTGGCTCCAGTTTCAAGTACTGAGAATTCCCACTTTTCAACTATGGACCAAACTGAGATACTGATCATTAGACAACAGAAAGAAGACAGTCCTTTCTATATTTTTCTTATTTTTGCGGGCAGAATGGGAAAGCAGAAAGAATTATTGGCTCTGATACCATTGGCTTAGAGGCAGAGAAGTCTCAAATTCGTGGTCCCGCAGTAAAATTTAGCGGCCTCGCTTAACAGAGGGGCGGTTCTTTTGTGAGCATATTGCGACAGATTTCAGGGTTTCTCCTGAGGTCTGTCGCATTTTCATATGCCCGTCGCAACAACCTCAACCGAAAAACGGCAAATAATTTGGAATGAGCCTAAATAACGTCTTATCTTTGCACCAGAGTTAAAAAACAAGTAATAATTTAGCGTAAAAAAAGAAGTTATGAAGACAATTAAGAAATCAGTGATTTTCATGATCAGCAGCATTTTTGCCGCAGTAAGTTTCACAGCATGTACAGCAGACGACGACATCGTTGAGCAGACCCCTACCTTTACTAATAATATTAAGAACCCCGTATCGGATGTCAAGGTGATGGCATCTGGTATCGTGAGAGTCGAGACAAAGAAGAACTTCACCCGTGGCAATGATGGCGAACTTAAGCCCGAGGACTTCAATATCAGACAGGTCTCAGAGTCAGAGGCTGAGATGATGCTCCAGGACGGTGGCGGAAAGAGCACCTTCTCCATGTATCAGTGGGTAACGCTAAACTATCGTTGCAATACCGCCGATGGTACCCAGAAGGAGCTTTCGGAACTCGTGGTATGGCCCTATCGCAATTATGTAGTTATTGAAACGAACCCCGCTGCAGAGCAATTGGTCATCGGCTGTCACAGCACCATCACCAGCGACGCCCAGTGCCCCTCCAACTTCAGCAACCTGTCCTCTCTGGGCGAGATCAATATGCTGGCCCTGTTTGCCAACGGATATAGCCAGAATGCACTGGTCGTCGTTCCCGACTACGAGGGTTACGGTTCTACCGCCAACATCCCCCATCCCTACTGCAACCGCGAACTCACTGCAGAGCAGGTGGTGACAGGTGCGAAAGTCGGCCTGAGCTATTATGAAAACAATGTGACAAAGATGGATCCCAACTGGACGGGTGTAGCCATCGGTTACTCACAGGGTGGTGCCGTGGCAGCAGGCGTACTGCGCTACTGTCAGGAGCACAATGAGTCCTCACTCCGTCTGAAGGGTGCCGTATGCGGTGATGGTCCTTACGATCCTCTGGCTACACTGAAGCGCTATATTGAGATGGACAAACTCTATATGCCCGTGGCTCCCTCCCTGCTGCTGAAGGGTGCCGTCGATACCGACCCCGACATGATTGCCCTCAACTGCAAATATGAGGACTTCGTGACCGACAAATTCTTCCAGACTGGTATCTTCGACATGATCAGGGACAAGAAGGCGACTACCGACGACATTCAGGCTGCATTGCTCAATCACTCATACAAGTATGGCGACGAAGGCGGCTTCACGATGAGAGCCCTGTCAAACGACGGTTTCCTTCCCTACACCAAAAGTAACGCCACTGACTCAAAGGGCAAGAAGCGCTCCTTCGAGCTGGAGAACGGCAAAGGCTACAACTACTGCACCGTCGATCAGTGCCTCAAACCCGAGGTCATCGAATACTTCCGCAACGGAACCATCTCTGGCGATGTTCCCGAGGCCAAGCTGAAGGCTCTTGAGAATGCTCTGGCCAAGAATGCGCTCACAGCCGGCGGCTTCACTCCGGGCAAGGGCTTCACCTTCTTCCACTCCATTGGCGACGAGGTAGTGCCTTACTGCAACTTCGAGAGCGTTCGCAACACCTGGGGTGTTAACAGTATCGAAGCCCTCTCATACCAGTCGGAAACCACGCTGCACGTAGCTACCGGTACTGCATTTTTCTTATCGTACTGTGGCAATCTGGTGGATGAGATCCTCAAGGGCGAGTGGGCTTCTCGTGAAGAAACCATTGGTGGTCACTTCTGGGCACGTCGCAATTAGTAAGTCCCGCTGTTACAGTAACATTCCCCTTGTGCGCATTTTTAGAATCTGAAGGCCAACATCGTGAGGTCGTCACTCTGCTCAGTGTCACCGACAAACTGGTGGACGGCCTGAGTCATGCGGTCTATCACTGCTTTCGGAGAAAACTGGTTGTCCTGTATAGCATGGCTCAGTTCATCAAGGATCCTGTTATCGCCATATTGGTTACCATCGGCATCCTTTGCTTCGTTCAGTCCGTCAGTATATAGCAAGACAGTGGTTTGCGGCTCAATGACAATCTCCTCCGTTATATAGGGAATATCCTCTACGACTCCCAAGGCTGCAATTTGATTAACAGACAGAGGTTCGGCCTTTTTGTTGATGACGATGGGAGGCGTATGACCGGCATTACAATAGCGCAGCAGGCCCGTCTGCAAATCAAACACACCAAGGAACAGCGTGACGAACATGCAGTCCTCGTTGCCCACGCAGAGATTCGCGTTCATCGTCTTCACAATATGGCTCGGCTCATTGTCATGGGTAGTGATATTGCGGAAAAGCGTCCTGCTGACTGCCATCACCAATGATGCCGGTACGCCTTTGCCCGACACGTCTCCAATGCAGAAGAACAGTTTCTCATCGCGAATGAAAAAGTCATAGAGGTCGCCGCCGACAGCTTTGGCTGGTGTCAGCGAAGCATAGAGTTCTATGTCTTTGCGATCGGGGAAGGGAGGGAACGTCTTGGGTATCATGGACATCTGGATGTTGTGTGCCACATTCAACTCGCTCTCTATGGATGCCTTGGCAGCGGTTGATGCTTTTAGTTCCTCTACATACTGCTTCAGCGACTGTTGCATCGTGCCAAACGAGTCGCGTAGCTGAGCTACTTCATCGTCGGACTTAAACGTAGGCAGTGGCGCATCGAAGTTTCCCTTGGCCACCTCCTGAGTCGATTCTGAGAGGAATGCCAACGGCTGAGTAGCGCGGCGGATGCTTCGGCTTATGAAGAAGAAAATGACAAGACTACCGATAACCATGCAAAACATAATGAATATGGCAAGTATGACACCCCACATAAACACGATATTACGATGCTGTATGACAGCCACTTTCCAATCTGTATAGGGTATTGGTTTGAAATTAACATAATAAGGTGTACCCTTCAAATCTTTCATCCCAAGTCCGGCAAACACGTCCTCCTGCTCAGCTTTGAGAATATTAACGTCGATGGAATCAGAACCAATAATCCTGTTACCCTTATCGTCAATGAACTGAACAGAGAAATTTATATTGCCGTCACTGCCATGTATGCTTTTATCGCTGTCGAAGAATTCTGTTTTGATTAATTTCTCTACTTCGCCGATGACCTCGTTAATCCATAGATATTCCAAATCGATGCCAAACACGCCTACCTTTCGTCCCTGACGGTCAGTGATGGGCAGCACATAACTACAGTACATACTACTGTCAACGGAGTTGTCGAAGTATGGGGATGTCAGATAGCCCAGGTCCAGTCTATCCCTATTAATTCCTTCCTTATACCAAGGGCCATTAAAGTAGTCGTGGCTTGACGAGCCTATCTGCTGGCGCTTATAGTGAGTACTGTCTGTACGGTAAACGTAGGCTTCAAACCATCGGCCCTGATCTTTGAAGTAGTCAGGCTCGAAGGCGGCAAAACAGCCCATGAATTGGTTCACGGTAATTTCGTGTTCCAAGGCATTAAAGACCTGCTCCGGGCTATCTAAGTTTCTCTCTACCTCGTCACGGTTGTTTGCTGCCGATATATGCACGGCCCATAACATCGTTTCTATTTTGCCTCCTATCCCGTCAACGAGATACTGCCCGCGCATGTCGCTGTTTATGAGTGAGGTCCTAAAGACAGACCAAATCATGGCTCCAATAATCAGTAAATTGAAGAATAACATGATTACGATAACACGCCATGTGATGCGACGCGACAGTTTGTTCTTACTCATATTTTTTTTCAATAGTCAATATGTTCTTATGATCCTCGTAGGTATAGCGCACATCGTCCATCTTACTGCGGATGAGAAAGATACCAAGCCCGCCTATGCGACGTTTTTTCCACGACAACTTTGTATTTGGTTTTTTCTGCTCCAAAGGGTTGAAAGGCACACCGCCATCCTCAAAACGGATCGTGATACGGTCGGTCTTTTGGATATCTACATTCAAGAAGCCTTCCGAATCATCTGGATAGGCGTATGTCGTCACATTCATCACAATCTCTTCGCAAGCCAGCCGCAGCAGCAGAAGCACCCTCTGGCCGCAAGAATCGACCTCCGGCGACTGTAGGATGGCACTGAGTATCTGCTGAGCCTGTCCTTTGATGGGTTGGAAATGAAATGTGCTCATACCTTTTTACGTTTCCCAATAAGGATGATGATGGAACGTGGGCCGACAAGCACCTCATTCTGGTTATCGGTGAGTGGTTCCTCGCCAGGCTCAAAGATGTCTTGAGGTGTCGGCATACCGGTATTGGCAAACACATGCCAGCCCATACTGTCGGGCAACTGAGGCAGTTCGAAGCCGTGCATCTCCCAGTGCATGTTCATGGCTACATAGATGAAGTCATCGGGCACACCGTCGGTCTCAGCATATTGTCCGTTCAGCATGAATGCTACTGTGAGATTGTTATGGCCGCTTTCAGGCTGCCAGGCCCTCACGCCATGCCATGAGAAATCTGGGTAGCCGAGACCCAGATAGTCCTGGTGACGGAGGTGGTCCTCATAGCGAAGCACTTTATGCAGACGGCGGAACTTGATGATCTGCTTGAAGTAGCGGAAGATGTCGGCGTTCTTTTCTAAGTTATTCCAGTCGAGCCAGGCAATCTCATTGTCTTGACAATAAGCATTGTTGTTGCCTTGTTGGGAGTTACCCATCTCGTCGCCCGAGAGCACCATGGGGATACCCTGGCTCACCATGAGCATCGTGATGGCGTTCTTCACTTGTCGGTGGCGCAGGCAGTTGATGTCAGGATCATTCGTTTCGCCCTCATAACCGCAGTTCCAACTGTTATTGTGGTTCTCGCCGTCGCGGTTCTCCTCGCCGTTGGCCTCATTATGCTTGCTGTTATACGACACGAGGTCCATCATCGTGAAACCATCGTGCGCCGTAATGAAGTTCACGCTGGCCTTGATGCCGCGCCCCTGTGAGGCATAGAGATCTGGCGAGCCGATGATACGTTCCTTCACGTCGGAAAGCACCTGTTCGTCACTCTTTAGGAAACGGCGCATACTATCGCGGAAGCGACCGTTCCACTCAGCCCAGCGTCCCCACGACGGGAATGAGCCCACCTGATAGAGTCCGCCCGCATCCCAAGCCTCGGCGATGAGTTTCGTCTTGCCGAGAATGGGGTCGTGTGCCAGCGATTCGAGCAATGGCGGGTTCGACATGGGATTGCCGTTCTGGTCGCGTCCGAGGATGGCAGCGAGGTCGAAACGGAAGCCGTCAATATGATAGTCGGTGACCCAGTAACGCAGACTCTCCACAATCATATCGCGCACATTGGGATTGTTGCAATTCAGGGTGTTGCCGCAGCCGCTGAAGTTATAGTAACCACCATCGGGCGTCAGCATATAATAGGTTCTGTTGTCGATGCCGCGATAGGAGATATAGGGGCCTTGCTCGTTGCCCTCAGCGGTGTGGTTGAACACCACGTCGAGCATTACTTCGATGCCGTTCTTGTGCAACTGCTTCACCATATTCTTCAGTTCATCCACCTGCATGGCGAACCTGCCTGTCGAGGCATAGGCGGCCTTGGGTGCAAAGAATCCCACGTTGCTGTAGCCCCAGAGGTTGTAGAGCCGCTGGCCGTCGATAGGAGAGATACGGTTGTTTTCAAATTCGTCGAACTCATGGATGGGCATCAGTTCCACACAGTTCACACCCAGTTCTTTCAGATAGGGGATCTTTTCTACGATGCCGGCAAACGTGCCCTGATGCTTCACACCGGAGGCCGCGCCGCACGTGAAGTTGCGCACGTGCATCTCATAGACGATGAGATCGTTGACGGGCGTCTCCAACGGCAGGTCGTCCTCCCAGTCGAAGTCGTCTAACACCACACGGGCACGGTACTGGTAGAGACTGTCCCAATTGGGTTGCTGTCCCCACACGTCACGACCCACAATCAACTTTGCGTATGGGTCGAGCAGTATTTTCGACTTATCGAAGCGATGGCCTTCTTCCGGCAGGAAAGGACCGTCCATCCGGAAACCATATTCGATGTTCTCATAATCCAGGTCGAAAATGATCATCGAGAACACATTGCCCAGTCTGAACTCCTTGAAAAATGGGATTTCGACAAACGGTTTCTCTTCGTGGTTGTGGAAGAGCACCAGCGTACAGTCGGTGGCATATCGGGAATATACCGAGAAGTTCACCATAGTGCCAACGACTGTTGCGCCAAACGGATAAGGTCTGCCCGGACGCAACTTCAGTCCCTGGTACTCATGAGTAGGAAACAGATCGACTCTGTGCATCGTTATTCTACCTTTTTATTTTTTCACCTTATTTACCCTTTTACCTTTTCCATGCATTCTTCCATGGTGTTGAAAGAATCGAAGAAACTATTAAAACCCGTGACATTCATGACGTCTTTAACCCCATCACAGATTCCAACCAAATAGAGTTTCAGCCCTTTGGCGGCTGCCACTTTCCTGGAATAGAGCAACACACGCAAACCCGTACTGGAAATGTATTCACAGGCGGTCATATCAATCACCAAATTGCAACCTTTCTCTAAAATGGCCAGGATGTCATTTTGTACTTGCTGGTAGTTGAAAGAGTCCAACTCTTTACCGATTTGATATTTTTCTATATCCATATTCTGTCTTTCTATTTTCCATTATTAATTTTCAATTGCGGAACTACCGACCAGTCCATACAGTTTCGCACACGGAGATCGGCGTATGGCTCAGCATTGAAGATGGTTTTCGTGATGGTCATCAACTGTTCTGTTCCATAAAGGAAGGAGAACGGACGGGACAGTTCCATTGTCAGATCGATGGCTTCCTGCAACAGATTGACATCATCGTGACAGTCGAACAGGAAACGGTCGGTATCGTGGTTATCCAGGAACAAGACCAACTTGAAGTCATCAGGATACTTGGCGAAGTGGTCCTTAATCTTACTGCGCAGGGTCTCGTTGCCCTTGATGCCCCGGCCTGCACGGATCTCTTCCAGGAGGATGTCGCGATAGGCAAAGTCCAAAACGCCGTCCAGCGTATCTACATAGTCGGCCTGCAAGTCGTCCTGGCTAAAGGGTTTTCTGTCTTGTGAAAGGAACTCCTGCAATCTGTCATTGGTCTTGAAATACAACTGGCTGGCCAACTGCGGACCAATACCAAACGCCCACACCTCGCCGAATACAACGATGTCATTGCGAATCTCCTGTAACTTTTCGCGCAAGCTCTTTAGGAAACTGTGCGGCTGTCCCAAAGCATGGTCGATTCGGAAAGCATCAACCCCCATGCGGGCGAGCCTCTCGGCCTTGTCAATCATGAAATTGACCACCTCGGGGTTTGTCAGATTGAACTTAGGCAGGTCACCGAAGCCCAGGAAGGAAATGAATTCGTCGCTGCCCTCATTGGGATAGAAGAACCAGTCACGGTGCTTACCACAATTTTTTAGCAGCGACTCCTCGAAAATCGGCGCCTGATACCAGCAATGGTTGGGCACGAAGTCGCAGATAATCTTCAGTCCCTTGTCATGTGCTTCGTCAAGCAACTGCTGATAGTTGTCCCACGTGCCAAAGTGCGGATCCACATCTTCAAAATTCAGCGTATGATACCCGTGATAGTTCGCCGACTTGAAGATGGGCGATAGCATAATGGCGTTAAAACCAAGATCCTTGATGTAGTCAAGTTTCTCAATTACTCCCTGCAGGTTTCCCCCGCAAAAGACGTTCTCACTCTTGGGCGGCACTTGCCAGCCTCCGTTGAATCTGTCGATCAGCAGATGATAGATTCGGATGTAGTTAAACCAGTTATTCATAATCTTAAAATTCATATCCTAAGGTGGCGCCCACAGGACCAAATATCGTATTGTAATTAATTACGAGATTACACTGTTCGTTATTTCTGCTTCGGTTGCAAAATTAAACATTTAAATTCTATTTTTACTGTTCTATTTGTTAATAATTATGCTCTTTATCATAAAAAAATATCAAAAATGCAGAAATCGGTAAGAAACAGGAGCCAATCCACATTGTTCCCTGGTCCCATTACCCTATAAATAAGATATCCCCGCCAGAACTCTGGCGGGGATATCTTATTAAGTATTGATCTTTACTTAGATGACGTGGAACGTGCCCATCAGATAGACGAGGCCAAAACCAAGGAGCATGGAGATGATACCCATGATGATACCAATCTTAGCCATGTCGTTCTGTTTCACATAACCTGTGGCAAAGGCCAGGGCATTCGGTGGGGTAGAGATCGGCAGGATCATGGCTGAGGAGGCTGCAATGGCTACACCGATGAGGACGGTACCCGTACCACCGATAGGTGCGAGTTTGTCGCCCATGGCACCACAGACAATCGCCAGGATAGGCATCAGCAGGGCTGCTGTGGCGGAGTTAGAGATAAAGTTCGACAGCAGGTAGCAGATGGCACCACCTAAGATGAGGATGAGCAACGGTGAGAGTTCACCGAAGGGGATGCTCTCTACGGCGTTGGCGGCCAGACCAGAGGCGTTCAGACCATAGCCAAGGGCAAAACCGCCAGCCACCATCCAGATGACGCTCCAGTTGATCTGCTCCAGGTCGCGCTTATTGATGACACCCGTCAGGGCAAAGATACAGAAGGGGATCATTGCCACAGTGTTGGCGTTGATGCCCGTGAAACGGTCGGATAGCCAAAGGGCGATGGTGAGAATGAAGGTGAAGATCACCACATTCGATTGGAAACCCTTCTCCATGCCACCGTCGATCTTCAGTTCTACGGTCTTCTGTGTGAAAGGGAAGAACTTCAGCAGCAGGCGCCAACTGATGAACAGCAATACTACCACAAGCGGGAACATGAACATCATCCACTGACCGAAGCCGAGGCCGAGGTTCAGACCCTCAGGGTCGTTGAGGTATTTCAGGGCGATATTGTTTGGAGGCGTACCGATAGGTGTACCCATACCACCGAGGTTGGCGGCTACAGGGATAGACATGGCCAGGGCGATGCGGCCCTTGCCCTCGGGGGGTAACTGACGGAATACAGGGGTCAGGAATGTCAGCATCATGGCTGCCGTGGCCGTGTTAGACACGAACATAGAGAAGAGACCTGTTACGAGCAGGAAACCCAGAAGTACCATCTCGCTCCTCGTACCGAAAGGCTTCAGCAGGACCTTGGCCAACTGGGCGTCGAGACCAGTCTTTGTAGCGGCAATAGCGAGCACGAAACCGCCGATGAACAGCATAATCACAGGGTCGGCAAATGATGCCATCACCCCTTTGTGGGAGAGAAGTTTGCCTACTTCGGCCTCATTGACCATCGGCATGATACCACTGTCGGAACAGAATAACAGCATCAGCACGATGATGGCCACCGACGTAGCCCATGAGGAGACGATTTCAAGAATCCACATCAGCGTGGCAAATGCGAAGATGGCGATGATACGCTGCTGGATAACAGTGAGGTTCTGGATGCCGTACCACTCGGTGGGCATGTTCCAGAGCACAAGGGTTACTAACGCCACAAGGGCAATCTTGATGACACGCTTGGTGCCGTCAACGGGATGGTATTTCCGCTGATGACGCATCTTGTGGTACGTCTCAACGAGGTTGAAGCCATTGTAAATGTGAAACATATCTCTTGATTTAAATTAAGTTTTCGCGAAATCGTGTGCAAAGGTACGAATTAATTGAGAATTAAGGATTAAGAGAAAAAGAAAAAATAAGGATATTAAGTGTATAATTACACAAAATCATCCTCGAAGCACACCGCCTCGGGGATGATTGTTATGTGGAGTTAGCAAAATTCTCTTGACCTGACACTTCGTGTCGAGTCCGCTCACGTTCGACAGAGCGAATAAATTCGCTTTGCCCTCACTTACTCGCGGACTTCCCAGATGTCGTTGGTCTCGAGTAACTCCGTGAAGTTGTGATACTTCTTCTGAGCACTGACCTCTGCGAGTTGTGCATGGACGGCATCGTTGTAGGTGGGCGCATCGACGTCGCGGATGACACCGAGGGCCACGGGGAAGCCGTCGCCATTACCCATCAGGGCCAACTTCAGTTGCAGAGTGTTGTCCTCGCAGTGGGCATCGTGGACGAGTACATCATCGATCGTGTAACCTTCCTTGCCAATCTCCACGACCTTCAGGCCGAAGCCCTGCTGTACGAGACCGAACTCATTGTTCTCACCAAAGACGAGTTTCTCGCCATGGCGCACGTAGATGGCATTCTTCTTGCGGCCCTCGTTGTTATAGACCGACTCATGGGTGCCGTCGTTGAAGATCACGCAGTTCTGAAGTACCTCTGTGACGGAGGCACCTTTGTGCTCGTAGGCTGCCTTCAGCACCTCCACCGTTCCCTTGGCATCGGTAGCCACGCAACGGGCGAAGAAATGGCCACGGGCACCGAAGCAGAGTTCGGCAGGACGGAACGGATCCTCGACCGTACCGTAAGGGCTCGACTTAGAGACGAAACCACGGGGTGAGGTGGGGGAGTATTGACCCTTCGTCAGACCGTAGATACGGTTGTTCAGGAGGATCATGTTGAGGTCGATGTTACGACGGTTGGCGTGGATGAAGTGGTTACCACCGATGGCCAGTCCGTCACCATCGCCAGATACCTGCCAGACGGTGAGATTGGGATTGGCTACCTTGGCGCCTGTAGCGATCGCGGCAGCACGGCCGTGGATGGTATTCATGCCGTAGGTGGCCATGTAGTGGGGCAGACGGCTGGAACAGCCGATACCACTGATGACTGCGATATTCTCAGGGGCTACGCCAATCTCGGCCATAGCCTTATGGAGAGATGCCAGAAAGAAGTGGTCACCACAACCTGGGCACCAACGAGGCTGGCCTTTCTTGAAATCTTGTGCTGTATATTCCATAACTCTTTACTTCTTTAAAATGTCCTCGAATGCGTTGACTAACTCTTCTACCACGAAAGGCTGGCCCTTGACCTGGTTGAACTGGTAGGGCACGAAGTTATCGACCTTCATGCGCAGGTAGGCAGCGAGTTGACCCATGTTCTGCTCGGCCACCACCACCTTATTATATTTAGAGAGTACGTCGGCCGTGTTCTTCGGCAGCGGGTTCAGGTACTTGAACTGTGCCTGAGCCACCTTGTAGCCCTTAGCACGGAGTTCATCCATGGCAGAGTGCAGATGACCGAAGGTAGAACCGAAGCCCACGATGAGCAGATCGGCATCGTCGGCATCACCGATCACTTCGAGATCGGGCACCTGGATATTGGCGATCTTCTGCTGGCGCAGGCGGGTCATCAGGTCGTGGTTCTCAGGATTGGTAGAGATGGCACCCGTCTCATTGTCTTTCTCCAGACCACCGAGGATATGGGTGAAGCCCTCGCGACCAGGTACGGCCCAATAACGGGTTCCGTTCTCGGCACGCATATATGGTGTCCACTTACCCTTCAGTTCCTCAGGAACATAGGGAGGATTAATGGCATCGAGTTTGGCCATCTCAGGCAGTTTGAAGGCACCAGAGCCGTTGGCGATATAGGCATCGGTGAGCAGCACAACGGGCGTCATATGCTCCAAGGCAATTTTACTGGCCTGGTAGGCGGCATCGAAACAGTCGGCAGGACTCAGGGCTGCCATCACAGGCATGGGGCTCTCACCATTACGGCCGAAGAGCACCTGCAGCAGGTCGGTCTGTTCAGACTTCGTGGGAAGACCAGTGGCGGGACCACCGCGCTGAACGTCGAGCACCACTAATGGCAATTCCATGATGACGGCCAGGTTCATGGCCTCACTCTTCAGACAGATGCCAGGACCAGAGGTAGAGGTAACGCCGAGTGCACCAGCGAACGAAGCACCAAGTGCTGAAGCACAACCAGAAATCTCGTCCTCGCACTGAACGGTAATCACACCACATGACTTGTGCTTCGACAGTTCGTGGAGCACGTCGGTAGCAGGCGTGATAGGATAAGAACCGAGATACAGACGGAGTCCGGCTTTCTCGGCAGCGGCAATGAAACCGTAGGCCGTAGCCTTGTTACCCGTGATATCCATATAGCGTCCGGGTACCTTCTCCTTGGTCTCTACGCGATACACGTTGATGGCACTTGAGTGCGTATTGTGACCGTAGTCCCAACCAGCCTGGATGACCTTGATGTTAGCCTCAGCAATGGCGGGTTTCTTGGCGAATTTCTCCTTCAGGAAGTTACCCACCAGATTCAGGTCGCGGTCGAAGAGCCAGCATACGAGACCGAGGGCGAACATGTTACGACACTTCAGCATGGCCTTGTTGTCCATGCCCGAGTCTTTCAGACAGTCCTTCACCATCGTGGTCAGCGGGCACTGGATCACACGGTCAGGATCGATGTTCATCTCTCCGAGGTAATCCTCAGTCTTGAACTGTGCCTTCTCCAGATCCTTAGGACCGAAGGAGTCGGTATCAATGATGATCGTTGCACCAGCCTTGGCGTAGCGGTACTGCGTCTTCAGGGCGGCAGCATTCATGGCTACGAGTACGTCGCACTTGTCGCCAGGGGTATAGACCTTACCCGCACCGATATGTACCTGGAAACCAGACACGCCTGTCAGTGAACCTTGCGGGGCGCGGATGTCTGCGGGATAGTCGGGAAATGTGGAAATGCCGTTACCAACGGTGGCACTGACCGTAGAGAAGATGTTTCCAGCCAACTGCATGCCGTCGCCGGAGTCACCAGAGAAGCGTACGACCACCTGGTCGAGCTCTTTCACTTCTAATTTTTCAGCCATAATGTATCTGTTTATTACTAACTTTCTCTTAAAACGGCTGCAAAATTATACATTTTTATTCAGAAAGCCAAAGAAATATTCAGAAAAGTGCATATTTGCCCTTATTTCCTTGCGAATATGCATTTCTTTTGCAATAAACATGCAGTTTTCCAGTTAACAATCAAAAGGAAATACTAAACATTTTCGCGAAAGTTATTGCTGTCTCACGGATTATTATTATCTTTGCAGGCGATGAAGAGAATGATAGGCTTTTTGACAGTGGGAGTGTTCTTGCTCCTGACGGGCTGTAGCGGCGACGGCTACACCCCGGCGCTTCGTGCCATCGATTCCGTTATCAACGAGAAGCCCGACTCCGCCCTCTGCATGCTCGACAGCCTAAGCACCGAAGTTGCCGCTTGGTCCAAGAGTCAGCGCATGCGCTACAGCCTGCTCACGCTGAAGGCACAGAACAAGGCTGATGTGACATTTACTTCTGATTCTGTCGCTAAGGTATTGGTTGATTTTTTTGATAGTCGCGGAACTACAAATGAGCGGATGCAAGCCTACTATCTCCTGGGACGTGCATATAGTGATATGGGCGAAGCGCCGAGAGCTATCAGTAGTTATCAGGGAGCCATTGATGCTGCCGATACAACAACTGCAGATTTTGACTTTTACACTTTGAGTTGTGTCTATTCACAGATGGCAACTGTTTTTTATCGTCAACTATTGTTGACTAATGAAATAGAAGCCCGAAAGAAAGCCAGTTATTATGCATTCCGTGCTAATAAACCTATGTGGGGAATCTACAATATAGACATGATCGCCGGAACCTATATATTAATGAACAAGAAAGACAGTGCTGAAATCATTTTGAAATCTGTACTTGAGCAATACCGAAAATACGGATTTACTCAACAGGCTTTGCGTTCTTCCAGAACTCTGATACATCTATATACAGACAGTCCTCAACGCTTAACAGAGGCAAAGGTTTTGATGGATCAGTTTGAAGCCGAATCAGAATTGTTCGATGAGCAGCATGAACTTCCTCCCACGCAACAAAAATACTATGAATACAAAGGTAAATATTATGAAGGAATTAACAAACTTGACTCAGCAGAGTTCTATTATCGCAAGATATATCGCCCCCAAATGTCCTATACTTCTCAGGATCCTATGTATAGAGGACTTCTTAGTGTGTTCAGTAAACGTCATCAGGCAGATTCAATAGCCAAGTATGCTCGGTTGTATTGTATGGCTAATGACTCTTCCATTGCACTTAAAGATCAAAATATTGTAGCACAGATGACTGCCAGTTATAATTACAATCGCCTGCAGAAAGAAGCTCATGATACCGAGGTAAAAGCATACAGGATTATGATAGGACTGATTATAACAGGATTGCTTCTGTGTATTCTCTCCATCACAGGAATCCTCTTGTGGAAATCTTCTAGGAGAAAGATAGAACGTTTAAAGGCTGAATTTGCGGATGCCACCGATAAATATGAAGATAATATAAGAGAATTACGATTACTGGAACGCACTCATAAGGCAGTTATTTCATCCATTCAACATGAATTGGAAGAAGTTCAAGATAAGAGTAGCAATTTTAGAGAGAAATACACTAAGGCCCAACAGACTATTTCTCAAATAAACCAGGACTACGAAAGCGAGAAGTCAAGATTGTTGTCAGAAAATGATGTTTTACGGAAACGAATAAACGAGCTCCAGCAAGAAGAGATCATCTCCAAGCATCTGATCACCTCTGCATCATTTACCGATAAAGTTATCGTTAAGAGGATTCGTGAAGTGTCCAACAAACCTTTGGCCTCTATAACTGAAGGAGAATGGAACGAATTAGTATTAGCATTTAGCAACTGTTACCCCACTTTATACCGTGACCTGTCTGTGTATTGCAACACTCCGCAGAATATACGAGTCTGCATTCTAACAGCCTTAGGTATTGGTGGCGATGAGCAGGCCAATATGTTGAAAACCACCAAGCAGAGGATTTCCAATATAAAATCAACCCTTAACAAGACCCTTTTTAATGAGGCATCTTCACGCACATTGCGTCGGAACTTAGTCGCACAATACAACGTATATGGCTTTGAAAGAGATGGCTTGCCTGAATAATTAACTTTGATGTACTATTTTATGTAATACAGATAAACTGCGATGGAATCGCAGTTTATCTGTACTAATTAACAAATGATAACAAAGCGATGTGTACTCTGATGAACTATTAGGCTTTTGTTTGCTTGCAAATAATTCTTATTTGGTGTAGTTTTGCAGTAATTAACTCTAAAATGCAAGATTATGACAAAGAAAAGTTTTATTGTCACTTTATTGACGGTTATGTTATCATTTAACTGCATGGATTGCCATGCTTACACAGTTGAATTTGGAATAGGGTATGATGATCCCAAAGAGGGTAATGACGGTCAACAAAAGTCTCCCATCCTCGTACCAGAGGTTGACATCAATGGTTACACCTTGACCTTCTACACACCCTGTGACGGTTCTGTGCTCCGTCTGGTCGATGAGAATGATGTGGTAGTATATTCCACAGTCATTTTGACTGGCACCACCAGCCTTGTGCTTCCCTCTTATCTTTCTGGTGAATACGAAATCCAGATTGTACAAGGTAATATCTATTTCTACGGATATATTGATCTATAAAACAATTATTGTCTAACCATGGAATGGGAATCCAAAAGGTTCCCATTCCCATAAAAACTTCTAAGTTATGAAAAGGATATTATCTGCAATCAGTCTATGCGCAATTGTTCTCTCTGCAAACGCACAACAAAAAGCCGATAATGCTCTACTAGACCTGTCTCGGTCAGACGTTACTGTCGTTGAGAGAAATAGTGACGGCACTATTAAATCAGTTCGGTATGCAGCAACAGATAATGATGTTCCCGCCTCTGCAAATGAATTCTTTAGTTCCATCTTGAAGAAGCGTAATACGGATGATTTTATTATGGACAGATCTGATGATACTGATTATGGCATGTATTTTGAGCGCTATCAGCAATACTATCGGGGAGTTCGCGTAGATGATGGTCATTACAATTTCCGCTTCAAAAATGGCAGGATGAAAGTAGTAAAAGGTCATTATGTGAATGTCGCTGGCATCAATATTGTTCCATCAATTACGGAAAAGGAGGCTGTCGATCTTTACGCGTCCTATTTCAGTATAAACAAAGACAACATCATCAGGTCTTATGTGGATCTTATGATTAAGGAGATTCCTAACGCAGACAGTGGGGAGTCGGTAGCCGTCCTCGTTTATAAGGTGTTCCTTTACGCTACAAACGCATCAAATGAATATGTAGGATATATAGATGCCCGTTCTGGTAAGTTGCTGCATAAAGAGAATGCTGCTGTAAGTTCTTCTGCAGGAGGTCAGTTCTATACATATTACAATAGTAGTTCTAATCCTAAAAGTGGAATAACAGAATATACCAATAATATCTATACATTAGAAGATAATTATCGAGTGAATGGAATCAGGACAATTAAAGATAATCAAAACGGAAATACGGTTTCGTTTACCGATAACGATAATAGTTGGACACAAACAGAAATGGGGGCATACGGTATTGCGTTGGATGTCCACTGGACAATGGAGAAGATAAATGATCTGATGTATGGTACATTCAGTCGAAGTAGTTATGATAATAACAACCATGCCATATTGTCTGTTATAAACACCGAATCAAGAGGAAAATTTTATTCTTCAGGAAATTTCTTTACATTCGGAATTGCCTCTGGAAGTACTGTTTATAAACCCTTCGGCTCTGTAGATATCATAGGGCATGAATATGGCCATGCGATATTGTTTAAGTCTTCAAACTTTAATGACAGTGGGAGTACAAAAGCAGCCATACATGAAGGTCTGGCTGATATTTGGGCAATTATCTTTGAGAAGCGTATTACTCCAAGTGCCAATTATTGGAAATTTGGCGAGCAAATCATGAACATCGGAAAATCCTGTATACGTAATTTCCAGAGTCCAAATGACGCTACGGCATATACACAGATTTCCAGCACATATGGCTGTGGAGCGTTTAATTCCACAGACGCCCATATAAAAGGAGGCCTTCTGCCTTATTGGTTCTATCTGTTGGTAAATGGCGGCTCTGGTACGAATGGACTTAATAACAGTTATCAAATACTTCCTTTAGGTTTTAATCTTGTAGAAGATTTGGTCAGAAAGACGACGTTTACAACGGCTTATTTGGAAGATTGTACAACATTTCAGCATGTGGCAGATGCATTTATTGATGCAGCAGAAGATAATAATTATAATGCTTTTACTGTAGAACAAATCCAAAATGCATTTTACGCTGTAGGTTTGGTTTCTGAACCTCAACATATATATACTCAATCCTATGCTCCTGGTTCGGCTACATATTATGTGCATGGAAAATCTGGTTGCTCGGTGACTTGGAGTTATACAAGTATATATGGCTCTACGCCTACTTTGACCTTCAACAGTAGCAATTATTCCTGTACGGTAAGCACATCGTCTTCTTTCAGTGGGTATCTTAATGCTACAGTATATTACGGGGGATGCTCTGTGTCTTACTCACGGTATATTACAGGTTCAGCAAGTCTTTCTTCTTCTGGTGACGATGTTTTGCAAGTTGTCCCGTTAGACGGGTCGCATTATCAGATATCCGTTGGTAGCGGATACGAGAGCGCTTCCGTCAGGGTATATGACGCTTCAAGCCTTCAGATGAAAGTCACAGAAAGCCAAATAAACGAGAACTTTGTGCTTGACACATCCTTCTGGAAGCGTGGCTTATATATAGTTGAAATGAAGATCGGAAATAAGACTTATACAACAAAACTTGCAGTAAAGTAAAATATAGAATGACGTATTATTAACAATTAAAAATAAGAGTTATGAAAAAGATTCTGTTTGCATTAGTGTTTATTTTCAACTGTGTGGGTTCCCGTGCACAGTTGGGGTACTGGGGTAACTCAGGATTTGTCGAACTAACCCCAGACGAGTCGTTTGTATATAAGTTTGTCATGGCAATGGACAACGAAAGCCAGCAGGCCATCAACGACTTGTATGCCAGTATGAAGAAGACTGGAGACAAATCCATCCTCAAGTGTACCGAGATCAGCAAGGGCGCATGGTATGTGGAAAAGGACTTCCCTCTGCCTGAGGGCAATTATTTTGAATCAGCATTTTATGAGGGTAGTTTTCCTAACAATTCACATGAAAACGAGTTGATAGTCATTCTTCCTCAGGTCCAATCCTTCTTGAATGATTGTGGACGGATTGAAGATATCTTAGAATACCTTGGAGATCGAGTGACGGTTGACATGATAAGTGTGTCAGACGAATCTGGAAGTGTCGATTTCCGGCTTATAAGCAACTTGAAGACTTCAGAGGCATGGCTGGATCTTTGTCTGGATGTTTACAACCAGGGATTCGATGGCTTGCATTATTTTGCACCACAGCATTTAATGATTAATAGGTCTTACTGCAATCATCTGGTCAGTGTGATGACGGATACAAATGAGGACGAGAATCTGATCTATTCAATGAATTGGGAAGGTGTGGAATATCCTGCAGGTTGTTATGATCCAGACGACCCAAAGAAAACGGACGAAGGCCTTGCCATTGTCAATCCAAAAATGCAGGAGTTTGCTGGAGACGGATCGAATACGATATACATTGGTATGGGTGGCTTTAGCCTTGAGAAGAACCATGATTACATCGTGCGCCTGACCATGAAGGTTCCGTCTGATGGTAAGTATATGGTAAATTTGGGCAACTGGTTTACCAATTATTCCTTAGAGGTGCCTGTCAGTGCCAGCGATGATTTCCAGGTGATTGATGTTCCATTCTCAGATTTCTGGGGCGATATAACAGATCGGGAGTTTAAGCCCATTGAAGGTGATGCCCACGTCAATCTTTGTACCGGATGGATCGTAGGTACGACTGTTGTCAAGAAAGTGGAGGTATATGAGGTGTTAGGATCAAATGCCCGTGGTGGCACGACAGCGATAGATTCCGTAAAGGCTGCCGATGCAGACGGTATCATCTATAACCTCGCTGGTCAAAAGGTTGATGCCTCTTATAAGGGCATTGTCATCCAAAACGGCAAGAAGCGGATTGTACGTTGATTAATAACGATTCCTTGTAATGGGCCAGGGCGTGCTCTCGCGTGTGCGCGCGGTAGTCGTCTTATGCCAAAAACACCCCACACTTCTTACACTTCCCACACCTAAACCAGAAACGGTGGGTGTAAGAAGTGCGGGAAGTGTGGGTTAAAAAGTAAGACAATTATTCGCCTGCGCGCGCGTGAAAGAGGTTCCAATTCTCGAGAGAATTCATCCGATTCGTGGCTCCGCAGAAGAATTTAGAGGCTCCGTTGAGAAATTTAGAGGCTCCGTAGGAAAATTTGGAGCCTCCAAATTTTCCTACGGAGCCTTCTGTTTTTCCTATAGTACCCCTTTTTTGCAACAAAACAAGCGGTCTTATCTAATATTGGAAGGAACTTCCACCAAGGAACTCGCGGAGGAGCGAGGTGGGTGGTATCTGCGTCTCGGGGATGGCCTTGATGTAGCGTAGGAACTTCAGCAGTCGGTAGGCCTCGGCATGCTCCGGACAATTCTCTGGCACCTGCTCCAGCAGCGGCTCTGCCTGACTCTTGATAACGGCGAGTTCGAAGAGCATGGCCGTATTGAACATCGCGTCGGCATTCTCCTGGAAGGGGAAGATCCACTTGTTTTCTCCAGCACGGACAGACGGCCAGCGGCGGATGGTCTCTTGGGCACTGACGGCACGGTACTTATAGTCGCGGATGATGCGTCGCAGCAGACGGTTATCGGTAGTGGGGATGTAGTTGTGGTTGTCGAGCAGTACGGTGGTCAGTGCGGAGGCATAGACGCGGAAGATCTGTTCATTAGGGATCTGTGAGGTCAGTTCGGGGTTGAGGGCGTGGATGCCTTCTACCACAAGGATCTCGTTCTCGCTGAGACGGAGTTTCTTGCCACTCTTCTGGCTGGTGCCTGTGGGGAAGTCGTAGCGTGGCAGTTCAATCTCTTCACCTTTGAAAAGGGCTGTCAACTGCTCGTTGAGCAACGGCAGGTTCAGGGCGTGAAGGTTCTCAAAGTCGTAGTCGCCCTTTTCGTCGAGTGGCGTCTTGTCGCGATCAAGGAAATAGTCATCAAGTGAGATACCGATGGGCTTGATGCCGTTGACGGCGAGTTGTACGCTGAGACGCTTGCATGTGGTGGTCTTGCCTGAACTTGACGGTCCAGCGATGAGTACCAGTTTGATACCCTTGCGCTGGGCGATCTCGTCGGCAATGCGGGCGATCTTCTTTTCTTGCAAGGCTTCAGAGACCATAATGAGCTGCGAGGAGTACCCTTTGCTGATGACATCGTTGAGGTCGCCGATAGTACGTAGTCCGAGGATATCCTGCCACTGGTGGTGTTCCTTGAAGATGCTGAACATCTTGTCTTGATGCGTCATCTCTCCGAGTTCGTCAGGATGTTCGCGGGAGGGAATCCGTAACAGCAAGCCGTCATAGTATTTCTCCAAACCGAAGAGATACAACTGTGAGGTGTTCGTCAGCAACGAACCATAGTAATAATCCACATAACCGTCGATATCGTAATAAGTCGTATAGAGCAGTCCGGTACTCTCCAATAGTTTAACCTTCGATTTGTTGTGCAGGCTGTCAAACATGGCAATGGCCTCCTTGGTGGTGGTTTCGTGACGATGGATAGGCAGGGCAGCATCGATGATCTCCTGCATGCGTCGGCGGATGGCTCCTGCATCGTCGAGTGTCACGGGACGTCCAATGTCGAGGTTGACATAGTAACCATTGCTGACGGGAATGTCAATAGCCACCTTACAAGGGTTGTAAAGGTCGTGGACGGCCTTGCAGAGTACAAAGAAGAGACTGCGAGTGTAAGCACGCGAACCACTTGGTGATGAAATATCGAGAAACTCCACCTCTTTCTGTTTGTAGATGCGGAAGTGCATCCCCTCCACCTTGTTGTTGACATGTGCAGAGATGGGGCCGTACTTCATCTTCAGGCCTGTCTGTTGATAGACTTCTTCGAGCGTGCAGCCGAGGGGCACGTCGAAACTCTTGCCGTTGTTCTTGCACAATACATGAATGGTCTGTTCCATATTGTAGATGTTTTAGGACATGTTTGATATATTTGGTGCAAAAGTAATAAAAAAAAGCCACGGATTGCACAGATTTTATTATTTTTTTCTTGAAAACTATGAAATCTGTGGCTAAAAATTACTATCTTTGCAACCAAATTTCAAATCAAAAGAATTCTTTATGCTGGTTTTATTCAAACTTCTTGGCTCACTCGCACTTCTCATGTTTGGTATGAAGTCGATGAGTGAGGCTTTGCAGAAGATGGCTGGTCCCCAGCTGCGACACGTTCTCGGTGCCATGACCACCAACCGCTTTACAGGAATGCTGACAGGTATGCTGGTGACGGCATCCGTTCAGTCGTCAACGGCTACGACCGTGATGACCGTATCATTTGTCAATGCGGGACTGCTCACTTTGGCTCAGGCCATCTCTGTCATCATGGGTGCGAACATCGGAACGACGCTGACGGCGTGGATCATGTCGGCTGGTATGTCGTTTGATATCACCAGTGCCATTTATCCGGCCTTCTTCCTCGGCATCATCCTGATCTATCTGAAGAAATACCGCTATATAGGTGATTTCCTGTTTGGTCTGTCATTCCTGCTCTTGGGACTTGGAACCCTGCGTATGACGGGAACAGAGATGCATCTTGGCGAGAATCAGGCCGTACTCGATTTCTTCGCCTCGTTTGATCCTGACTCGTTTCTGACAACGCTGATATTCCTGTTTTTAGGTGGTGTGCTGACTTTCTGCGTGCAGTCATCGGCAGCCGTGATGGCCATTACGATGATTCTCTGTTCCAGTGGTGCCCTGCCTATCTATCAGGGTATTGCTCTCGTGATGGGTGAGAACATCGGAACCACCGTCACCTCGAACCTTGCAGCCCTCTCGGCAAACACCCAGGCCCGTCGGGCTGCTCTGGCACACATGTTCTTCAACGTGTTCGGTGTCGTTTGGATCCTGTTCGTGTTTCGTCCGTTCATTGACATGGTATGTGGCTGGGTAGGCTACGACGTGACGATGGCGAAGGATGCCGTTGAGACAAGTGTGTTTCTGGCTAATGCCGCTAAACTGAGTTTTGTGTTGGCCGCCTTTCACACCTCCTTTAATGTCGTCAACACTTTCATCCTCATCTGGTTTATTCCGCAGATTGAGCGCTTCGTATGCTGGGTGATCAAGCCGAAGAAGATTGACGAGGAAGAGGACTTCCGTCTGCACTTCATCACGGCTGGTTTCATGAAGACCCCGGAACTTTCAGTGCTGGAGGCCCAAAAGGAGATCCAAGCTTTCTCCGAGCGTATGGAACGTATGTATAATATGGTGCGTGAGTTGCTGACTCTTTCGTCATCAAGTTCCGCCAAGTCGAAGAATAACGACTCCGAGTTCAATAAACTTTATTCGCGTATTGAGAAATACGAAGGAATCAGTGACAACATGGAACTGGAGATTGCTAAGTATCTGGACTCTGTTAGTGATGCCCACCTCTCTGACGAGACGAAGGCCAAGATCCGTGCGATGCTGCGTGAGATCTCTGAGCTGGAGTCGATAGGTGATGCCTGTTTTAACATGGCCCGTACCATTTCCAGAAAATATAATGGTAAGGAAGATCATTTCGTTGATAAACAGTACGATCATCTCCACCAGATGATGGAACTGACAGAACAGTCGTTGTCACAGATGAATAGGCTGATGATGGGTCGCAAAGAGTCGTTCGACGTGAACCGCTCGTTTAACATTGAGCACGAGATCAACAACTACCGCAACCAACTGAAGCAGCAGAACATTGTGGATATCAACAACCATGAATACACCTACGCTGTTGGTACGATCTATATGGATTTGATAAATGAATGCGAGAAACTTGGCGACTATGTGGTGAATGTTGTTGAGGCTCGTATGGGTATCCGTTAATATTATATGATATTTGTTGGATAGATTGAAAAATGAAGAAATTTGCTTTTCTGATCTTACTTGGATTATTAGTAGGACGGACAGTTAGCGCCCAGATTGTCATCAATGAACTGATGCAGTCGAATGTGGATTGCATCATGGACGATCGGAACGAATTCCCTGACTCATGGGTGGAACTTTATAATGCTGGCGACGTAACAGTCAGTCTCGATTATTATCGGTTGGGTATCAGTGACCAGAGTGATGAGGCTTGGGATCTGCCGGGAATAAGTATTGCTCCTAAACAATATGCCCTTGTTTATTGTGACAAGGCTTGCTGGCAGATGCATACAGACTTCCGTCTGGAGTCGGGAAAGGGATGTAATGTGTATCTTTTTTATGGCTCGGATGTTGTCGATAAGGTTACGGATTTGCCAAAGCAGCCAGCTCCCAATATTGCTTATGGACGACAGTTTGATGGTAGCGAAGATTGGGGGTACCAGTTGACTCCTACGCCAGGAAAGGCTAATAGTGGTCATACGACGGATAATATCCTGGGCGATCCTGTTTTCAGTGAGCCAGGAAAAGTCATCGTCAATGGCTCTCCACTTTCCCTGACACTCTCATTGCCAGAAGGCTCCCCCAGTGGTGCGACGATCCACTATACGACCGATGGATCCGAGCCCACGTTGAAAAGCGAGAAATACACGGCTCCAATCCCCATCTCCACAACGACGATCGTCCGTGCCAAACTCTTCTGTGACGGTTGGCTCTCGCGCCGCTCTGTCACCCAGAGTTACGTCTATTTTTCACGAGACATAACACTGCCGGTGATCAGTATATCGACTGACAATAAATATCTGAACAGCGATAAGATAGGTATCTACGTGGAAGGCAATTACCAGCCCGGCACGCCCAATTATTCGTTCAATTGGCGGCGCCCGATGAACATTGAGTTCTTTGAAGGAATAGATAAAGCCAGTGCCATCAACCAACTTTGTGAAGCCCGTATCATGGGTGAGTCATCTCGGAAATACCCTCTGAAGTCGATGGTATTTTATGCCCATAAGCGTTTCGGTACAAAGCACTTCAAGTATGAGTTTTTCCCGGACCAGAAGCCAGGAATTGATGAGCAGAAGTCGATTCTTTTGCGCAATTCAGGTGGTGATTACTTATATCTATTTATGCGTGACGCCCTTATCCAAAGGGTCATGGGTACCTATACCGATATTGATTGGGAACCTTGGCGTCCTGCCATTATCTTCATCAATGGCAGTTACAGGGGTATTATCAACATACGCGAACGTAGCACTGGTGATTTTGTCTGGGCTAACTACGAGGGGTTGGAAGATATTGACATGGTCGAGAACTGGACCTATGTGAAGGAGGGCGACATGGACAACTTTGATATGTTCGAGTCGTTTTATAGCAAGCGTGGACACACCAGGGAGGAGTATGAGAAAAGGATGGATTGTGTGGAGTATATCAATCTGATGGCAATGAATCTCTACTTTGGTAATATGGATTTCCCTGGCAATAACACCATTTTGTGGCGTCCGCGTGCCGAAGGCGGTCGTTGGCGTTTTGTGGCCAAGGATACAGACTGGGGGCTTGGCCAGGAACAGTGGGGCTATCCAATCATCAACAGATGTCCCGTCTATGTCAATGCCATTGAATGGTTGATCAATTATAACGTGGGTGACTATTGGGTCAAGTTGCCACAGTACACGGTATTGTTCCGCTATATGATGGAGAATCCTGATCTTAACCGGGAGTTCGTTGACCGTTGCAGCATCTACATGGGCGATTTCCTGAATGAGAAAGGTGTTCGTGAGATATGGGATCCCATGTATGAAACAATTAAGGCGGAAATTCCATATTACACACAGCTGATCCCAGAAGCCAAAGCATACGATGTGGAATTGGCGGAAGCCCGCCTTTGGCTGTCAGAGCGCACTGATTATTTCTATAAGCATCTGGCAAGTGTTTATAAGTTAGGAAGCCCCATTCCGATGACCGTTAACAAGTCTGTGGAACAAGCTGGGGAGATGACCGTTAAGTTCAACGGTGTGAAGCTGTCGAAAGGTGTCTTCGATGGGCAGTATTACAGAGACCGTACTGTGACGCTCGAAGCTGAGGCACCCGAAGGTTGGGAGGTTACTGGCTGGTATATGGTTACGGATGGAATAAAAGAACAATATGCGGAAGGTTCCAGTTTTACCTTCACGATGCCGAAATGCAGTTCTTTGTCCATCAATGCCATATTGAGTGAAGTTAGTGGTATTAACACCCTGTCGTCACAAAACTGGACATGGCAGCGCGAAGGCGATCGTCTTGTTGTCTCAAAGGTTCCTGTGGGTGTCAAGGTACAGCTCTATGACCTGCGAGGCATGCTGATTAATTCCGTCGTTTCGGATGGAACGGAGATTGTCGTTCCTTTGTCAACCAGTCAGTTACATATCCTGAAAGTAGGGAATAAGACCGTCAAACTCTGAGAATTGCAGAGAGATAACCTAAAAAAGTGAGGAAACATGATGTTTCTTCACTTTTTTATTGTACCTTTGCAGCCGATTTGCAAAAAGCATATCAAGGGGTGCTGCCTGTTGGCGGCTGAGATGATACCCTTCTGAACCTGATACGGATAATGCCGGCGTAGGGATGGATAAGTATTCAAATCAACACGATGTCCCCTTTACATTATTTATTAATTAAAGGTACAAGTTAGTAGTATGAAAAGAATTGTTTTAGGATTGGCTGCGTTGGTGTGCGCGGCGAGTATGAATGCACAAGGTAACAAGGCTGCCCTCTATGACTCCACCCAGGTGGAACAGTTGCAGGAGGTGGTCGTGAATGGTGTACGTGCGCAGAAGAATGCGCCTTATGCCATTGCCAACATCAAGAAACAAGAGTTGGATAATTTCTCGAAGACAGGTAAGGAACTGCCTTTCCTCTTCTCGCAGACACCTGGTGTGATAGCATGGAGCGAGAACGGACTGGGTACGGGAACTACCTATATGCGTATCCGTGGAGCAGGCGACTCGCGTATCAACGTGACGCTCGACGGTGTGCCCCTGAACTCACCAGAGGATCAGTGTGTGTTCTGGGCGAATATGAACAGCTATGGTTCACTGCTCGGCTCTGTGCAGATCCAGCGTGGCGTGGGTTCCTCGACCAATGGCGACGGTGCCTTTGGCGGTACGGTGGCTTTGGCATCGGCAACGCCTTTGCAGGTGCCCAGCATTGAGGTGTCAGGTAGCTATGGCTCGTTTAATACTTATAACATCGGTGGTAAGTTCTCCACAGGGCTTCTGTGGAAGCACCTGATCTTCGACGGTGCCTATCACGAGACAAATACTGACGGTTTCATCCATGGCACAAGCGGACGAAGCGGAAGCTATTACGGTGGTCTTACCTGGTTGGGTGATAACTTCCAGATCCGTTATAAGAACATCGGTAACTTCGAGAAGACAGGTCAGGCATGGAATGGTGTAACGGCCGGCGACAATGATCTCTCGCTGATGGACGGCACTTATGGAGCAAAGACTGGTATCAAGACCTATAAAGATATGTACGAAGTAGGGCTTGGCAAATATAACTCGCTCTATGAGTATCTGACCTACGATGCCGACGGCAACTTTGCCAAGGATGCCAATGGAAACTATATCACTGTCCGCTATCAGATGGCCAATGGCACCTATTGGGATAAGACCACTGATAACTTCTGGCAGAACCATAACATCCTTTCTGCAGCGTGGAACATCAGTGACCACTGGACGACAACGGCTTCGTTACACTATACCTATGGCTACGGCTACTATAACGAGTTTCGTCCAAACAACAAACTGAAGAAGTTTGGTTTGTCTTACGACGGCGTGAAGAAAACAGACTTCGTGCGTGAGAAGGGCCTTTCGCAGAATACGTATGGTCTTTTGTGGAATGCCAATTATAAAGATGAGTCATGGGATATCATTGGTGGTTTCTCTCTTCAGAATTTTGATGGTAACCACTTCGGCTATGTTACCTATATTGCCAATGAAGATGTGCGGAAGAAGTATCTGTCCAATGGCGACTATCAGTACTATGACTCCGATGCCCATAAGTTTGACGGCAATGTGTTCCTGAAGGCTGCCTACCATATCTCTGACCAGTGGGATGTGTTTGCCGATCTCCAATATCGTCACGTGGGCTACAAGACAGACGGTATCAATGATAAGTTCTATGAGGAGGAGAGCGGCTACTACAACCAGAAACTTGACATTAACGAGAAGTATGACTTCCTGAATCCGAAGGCTGGTTTCTCTTGGAATCTCAACGGTCATCGTGTCTATGGCTCTGTGGCTCTGAGCCACCGTGAACCAGAACGTAACAACTTCAGCGATAACGGCTCTTATCCTTTCCCGAAAGTCGAAAAGCTGATGGATTACGAGTTGGGTTATACTTATAGTGGTGACATCTTCCGTCTGGGTGCCAACTTCTTCTTCATGGATTATACGGATCAGTTTGTGCAGACGGGTGAGGTAAGTGATATTGGTGAGAAACTAACGACAAACATCAAGGATTCTTATCGTACGGGTATTGAACTTCAGGCCAGTATCGATCCTACTCCCTGGCTCACCATCGAAGGAAATGCCGCTTTCAGTAAGAACAAGATCAAGGACTTCGACGAAGTGGTTGAAGACTGGGACAACGGTACAAAGACCATCCACTATGATAACTCAACACTTGCTTTTTCACCCTCAACCATCCTAAACGGCTTCTTAACACTTCATCACCAAGGCGTACAGGCCACATGGCACACTAACTTTGTCAGTCGTCAGTACCTTGATAATACGGAGAACGCAGACCGCTCGCTGCCCTGTTACTCGGTGTCGAATATCAGCCTGAGTTATACGCTGAGACCTAAAAAAATAATGAAGGAGGCTATCTTCGGCCTGAACTTCAATAATGTATTTAATCGTCGTTATGCTGCCAGCGGCTGGGTATATTCCGCCATTTGTGAGAGTTATGGTCATCCCAATGATAACCGTTACTACCAGATTGGCTTCATCCCCATGGCTGGCTTTACGATGATGGGTAACGTGACGCTGCGCTTTTAATGAGAAATTTGTAATGAGAAATTTGTAATGAGTAATTTGTAATTATGATTACCTTTTTCGCGGAGCATTGGTTGGATATCGTGACAACCGTCTTAGGTCTGGCGTATATTCTGATGGAGTATAAGGCCAGTGTGTGGATGTGGGTTGTGGGATTCCTGATGCAGGCTCTGGGTATCGTACTCTATTACCAGAAAGGACTCTATGCCGACTGCGGCATGGAGTTCTATTATTTGGCTATGACGGTCTATGGCTATTGGCGCTGGGTCTCAAAGGCAGGCTCACAGGGGGACGGTTCTTTTGTCGCAACGAAAGAACCGTCCCCCCTGGCCATCCGTCACTTTCCATCAAGGTTAGTGCTACCGTGGACACTTCTGATCTTAGGTCTGTGGGGCATTATCTATTGGCTCCTCATCACATTTACCAATTCCAATGTGCCCTTGGCTGACAGTTTCACGACAGCTCTGAGTATCGTGGGTATCTGGGCTCTGGCGCATAAGTATCTGGAGCAATGGTTTATTTGGATTGCTGTCGATGTGGTGACGTGCGTACTCTATTTCTATAAGGACATCCCCTTCAAGGCCAGTCTCTATGGCCTCTACGTCGTCATTGCTGTCTTGGGCTGGTTCAAGTGGCGACGGATGATGAAGACAGCGTAAAAAAGAGGGATCCGACGCTTCACAGCGTCAAATCCCCACGCAAACTTCAAACAACCAAAAAAAGAATTGTCTGAATTTCTATTATTGAAAGCTTGTTCTATTATCTGATGAACAGCAGCTCACGATACTTCGGCAGTGGCCAGAGGGCGTCATCAACGATCAACTCCAGTTTGTCGATCTCGTAGCGGATGGTATCGAGTTTTGGCTCCACCTTATCGTGATAGGCGATGGCTTTCTCGTGCTCGTCCTCAATCTTGTTGGCGAGTTTACGGGCATTGACGAGTTCCTCTACACCCTTCTCGATGGCAGAAGTGCGCTCGGCAATCTCCTCGATGATCTTGATGTTACGGGCGGAGAGTTTTTCTGCCTTATCGACAGGGAAGATAGCAGACATGTTCTCCACATTCTTCAGCAACTGACTCTGGTAGTTGGTGGCCACAGGAATAATGTGGTTCATTGAGAGGTCACCGAGTACACGGGCTTCAATCTGGATCTTCTTGGTATAGGTCTCCCACTTCACCTCGTTGCGGGCCTCCAACTCCTTCTTTGTCATCACACCTAAACTCTCGAACATGTCAATGCTCTCCTTGTCGAGGTAACGCTCGAAGATCTTCGGACAACTCTTCTCAACGTCCAGACCACGCTTTTCTGCTTCGATAACCCACTCGTCAGAGTAGCCGTTACCGTCGAAGCGGATGGGCTTACAGGTCTTGATGTCCTCACGCAGCACGTCGATGATAGCGTGGAACTTGGCGCTGTGCTCAGTACCTGCCAACTTCTTCTCGAAATCAGGGATACGAGCGTCAACACGCTTCTTGAAGTCAACCAAAGCCTCGGCAACAGCACTGTTCAGGGCGATCATGGCCGATGCACAGTTGGCCTCAGAACCTACGGCACGGAACTCGAAACGGTTACCAGTGAAGGCGAAGGGTGACGTACGGTTACGGTCGGTATTGTCGATGAGCAACTCTGGAATCTCAGGGATATCCATCTTCATGCCCTGTTTGCCAGTCATGGCGAGGAAGTCCTTGTCGGCCTTCTCAATGTGGTCGAGCAGTTCACTCACCTGCTTGCCGAGGAACGACGATACGATAGCAGGAGGAGCCTCGTTGGCACCCAGACGGTGGGCGTTGGTGGCACTCATGATAGAGGCCTTCAACAGTCCGTTGTGCTTATACACACCCATCAGTGTTTCCACGATGAACGTAGCGAAGCGCAGGTTAGCCTCAGGTGTCTTGCCAGGGGCATGCAGCAGAATGCCGTTGTCAGTGCTCAGACTCCAGTTGTTGTGCTTACCACTACCGTTGATGCCTGCGAAGGGTTTTTCGTGGAGCAGTACACGGAAACCATGCTTGCGGGCCACCTTCTTCATCAGTGACATCAGCATCATGTTATGATCGACAGCCAGGTTGGTCTCTTCAAAAATAGGAGCGAGTTCGAACTGGTTGGGTGCCACTTCATTGTGACGAGTCTTACAGGGAACACCGAGTTCCAGAGCTTGTATCTCGAGGTCGCGCATGAAAGCGGCCACACGCTCAGGGATGCTTCCGAAGTAGTGGTCGTCCATCTGCTGGTTCTTGGCAGAGTCGTGACCCATCAGTGTACGACCAGTCAGCAGCAGGTCAGGACGGGCAGCGTAGAGACCCTCGTCCACGAGGAAATACTCCTGCTCCCAGCCGAGGTTAGAAGTGACCTTCTTCACAGCGGGATCGAAATAGTGGCAGACATCAACGGCAGCCACATTCACAGCGTGCAGGGCGCGCAGCAGCGGAGCCTTATAGTCGAGTGCCTCACCGCTATAAGAAATAAATACGGTGGGGATACAGAGTGTATCGTCAATGATGAACACAGGAGATGTGGGATCCCAAGCAGAGTAACCACGGGCCTCAAAGGTCGAACGGATACCACCAGAGGGGAAAGAAGAAGCATCCGGCTCCTGCTGTACGAGCAACTTACCAGTGAACTCCTCTACCATACCGCCCTTGCCATCGTGTTCGATGAAAGAGTCGTGCTTCTCAGCGGTTCCTTCCGTCAATGGCTGGAACCAGTGTGTATAGTGGGTGACACCGTTCTCTACAGCCCACTGCTTCATGCCAGCGGCTACTGCATCAGCGATGTCACGATCTAGACGGGCACCATTGTCCATCACGTCGATCATCTTCTCATAAACCTGTTTCGGCAGGTACTTGTACATCTTCTCACGGTTGAAGACCTTCTTACCAAAATACTCGTAAGGTCTCTCACTTGGTGCTTTCACGTCGAGCGGCTTTTTCTTGAAAGCCTCACCGACAACCTGAAATCTTAATGCTTCCATAATCGTTCTTTTTTTGTGTTTGTTATACCTAATTACTTACACTTTGCTTAGAATTTGCTGCAAAGATACGACATTTTGGAAGCAAAAGAAGATAATTAATGACAATATTTACCTTCTTTTTCTTTGAAAATAACAAATTGTAAGAAATACACCGTGATTTACTTACAATTTAAAACCAAATCAGGCCGATCTGCATATATTTTGGTTATTCATTCTTTTCTGTCATGTATTTCCAGTAACGGCGGGGCATGTCACTAAGCTGTTTACGGGGATTCATGCGCTCTTTGATGCAGATGGCCTTGAAGTAGGTGCGCCAGAGTTGCTGGAAGAGTTGGTCATTATCGCTTAACACTTCATCATTAAGTTTGCCATTCGAAAGATCGAAAGGCACAACAGATTCATCCTCGAAGGTGATGCGGATAGGCTCGGCTGTGCCGTCGTAATAATAGCCGTAGTGACGCTTAGCATCGTAGATAAGCCATGGCTGATCATTGAAACGGTCTTGGAAGTGACTGATGATGAGCGGCAGTACGTTGTGGTCAGGTGAGACGACGGCGAGGTAGGTGCCGTCCTTTGCCTTCTGGAAACGGATGAACTGTTTCATACGCAGTTGCTCATGGAGCACGCGACGACAGGTATTGCGAACTTCCAGTACGTCGAGATCAGAGGCGTTGCGCTCTATTCCAGAACATTCTGGCTGACGGAATACCTTACATATAAAATTAAATAACGGCTGATTCAGTGCACGCTCTTCTGACAGCCAACTGATGGTGATCATGTGCAGACCGTCTTTGGAAAGGTACTTTTCTAATCCTTTCCATACGCGCTCAGCCTTCTCGCTATCTGTCATCACTACATATGGTTCGTTGGCAAATAAAGGCAGTTGTTCTCCTTTCGCCAGCAACGTCACATGTTGTTGGTGAAACGCAAAACTGTCGAACACTGCCGTTAACAATCCGTCAAGAGTGCTGTCAAAGGTATAGACCGTCATTCCTTGAAATCGAGTGTCAGTTGTTGTTCTTCAGCCGCCCGTTTCTGTTGGGTCTTCGAGAGTAGCAGAGGGCGCAGTCGTTCTGGGCGCAGTTCGTTGATGCCGATGATAGGTTGCGAGAAGGCGGAGGTGAGTTCGCCGCAGGTGATGAAATACTTCGCTTTCTTCATCACCACGCCCATCTTCTTCAGGTGGTAGGAGGTTATACGGTTAAAGCGACGGCTGTTCACAATGAGGACAGCAGATTTCACTCCGATGCCAGGTACGCGGAGGATATGCTCATAGGGCGCACTGTTGATATCCACAGGGAAGAATTCGGGATGGCGCAGGGCCCAACCGAGTTTGGGATCCACGTCGAGATCAAGGTGCGCATGGGCATCATCCACAATCTCATCGACATTGAAGTGGTAGAAACGCATCAGCCAGTCTGCCTGGTACAGACGGTTCTCGCGCACCAGTGGCGGCTGTTTCAAGACGGGCAGACGAGGGTCGTAGGTGTTCACGCTGACATAGCCGGAGTAATAGACGCGTCGCATCGTGGGCTGCTGGTACATGGCGTTCGACATCTTCAGGATGTCGAGATCGCTCTCCTTTGTGGCGCCCACAATCATCTGTGTCGATTGTCCTGCTGGCACGAAACGTGGTGCATGACGGAACTTTTTCCGGTCCTCTTTGTTCTCAAGCACTCCCTGCTGAATCTGCGACATAGGCAGGAAGATGCTCTTATAGTCCTTCTCGGGCGCCAGTGCCTTCAGAGACTCCTCCTTGGGGATCTCGATGTTCACGCTCATACGGTCAGCATATCGTCCCGCCTCTTGCAGCAGTTCCTGCGAAGCCCCGGGGATGGTCTTCAGGTGGATATAGCCATTAAAACGATGTACTGTCCGCAAGTCACGTACGATAGCTGTCAGCCGCTCCATCGTATAATCAGGATTCCTCACCACACCACTGCTCAAAAAGAGTCCTTCAATATAGTTACGGCGATAGAATTCCATCGTAATCTCCTCGAGTTCCGAGACGGAGAGTGTAGCCCGCTTGATATCGTTCGAACGGCGGTTGATGCAGTAGGCGCAGTCGTACATGCAGTAGTTTGTAAGCATCACCTTCAGGAGTGAGATACAACGGCCGTCATCGGCAAACGAGTGGCAGATGCCCATGCCGCCAACGGTGTTGCCCACCATCCCCTTCTTGCCAGAGCGCACAGTACCGCTCGACGAGCACGAGACATCGTACTTCGCCGACTCTGTGAGTATCCGCAGCCGTTCCATGGTCTTCTCCGTCAGCATCTGTGTAACCCGATTTGTTTTCCGCAAAAGTACAAAAAATCTCGCAGACGGAAGCCATCTGCGAGAAAGATTTTGCATTATTTGGGAAAAACGGTGCTTACTTCGAAAGGAAGGTTTTGACTTTCTGGGCAGTCTGTTTGCCGCTGGCCATGGCGCGCACCACGAGAGAGGCACCATTGGCGGCATCACCACATACGAACACATTCTTGGGATACTCTGGATGTTCGGGCTTCAGGAATCCCATGGCGAGGAGTACGAGTTCGGCCTTGATGATCTCGGGCTTGCCCTTCTCGACCATGATCGGACGACCACCTTCGGGGTTGGGCTTCCAGTCAATCTCCTGAACTTTGACACCTGTCAGTTTGCCATTCTCGCCTAAGAACTCTAATGTGTTGATGTTCCAACGACGGGTACAACCTTCCTCATGGCTCGAGGTGGTCTTCAGGGTACGTGGCCAGTTGGGCCAGGGGTTCTGAGGATCTTCAGGTCCCTCTACGGGCTTGGGCATGATCTCGATCTGTGTCACGCTCTTGCAACCCTGACGGTGGGCTGTACCGATACAGTCACTACCCGTATCACCACCACCGATCACCAGTACATCCTTGCCTTTGGCGGTGATGCGTTCGTCCTTGGAGAACTCCATACCTGCCAAGACTCTGTTCTGCAGACTCAGCAACTCGAGGGCAAAGTGAACGCCTTTCAGTTCACGACCTGGAGCCTTAAGGTCTCTGGCGGTAGGTGTACCAGTGGAGATGACCACGGCGTCGAATTGTTCTGATACTTTTGCGACATCCTCAACAGCCTCACCATATTTAAATGTGATGCCCTCTTCCTCCATCAGTTTCAGGCGACGGTCGATAATCGTCTTGTTCAGTTTGAAGTTGGGGATGCCGTAGCGTAGCAGACCGCCTGCGGCCTCGTTCTTCTCGAAGACGGTGACGGTATAACCCATCTGGTTCAGGTCGTTGGCGGCAGCGAGTCCTGCAGGACCAGCACCGATCACAGCCACTTTCTTACCGTTGCGCTCAGGGATATGCGGCTGGATATAACCCTCGCGGAAGGCTGCCTCGATGATGGAGGCCTCGTCCTCGCGGTTGGTCGTCGGCTCGTGGTTATAGCGGTTCAGTACACAGGCCTTCTCGCAGAGGGCGGGACAGATACGACCCGTAAACTCTGGGAAGGGGTTCGTGCTGGTGAGCAACTGATAAGCCAGTTCCCAGTCACCCTTGAAGAGGGCATCATTCCACTCGGGGGCCTTGTTGCCCAGCGGACAGGCCCAGTGGCAGAATGGTACGCCACAGTCCATGCAGCGGCTGGCCTGTTCGCGGCGCTGGTGGGTATTGAGCGTCTGCTCCACCTCGCCGAAATCGTGGATTCTATCGTGAATCGGACGGTATCCCGCCTCCTGGCGGTGTATCTCTAAAAATGCTTTAGGATTTCCCATAATCTTTTGCTGTTTGAAGTTTTAATATTCTCTTTGCATGTCGGCGATTTTCTCGCGCAGTTTCTTCATTTGCTCCTCCTGAAGCACGCGTTTGTACTCAATAGGAACGACTTGGATAAAGTCTGTGACGTAGCGCTGCCAGTCGTCGAGCATCCGTCCTGCGAGGGCTGAACCCGTGTGGAGGTAGTGCTGACGGATCAGTTCGAGCAGTTCCTTGCGGCTGACGCTGTCCTCGACGAGTCCCAGTTCTACCATATCCATATTGCAGAAGTAGTCGAACGTGTGGTCTTTGTCATACACATAAGCCACACCGCCACTCATACCGGCTGCAAAGTTACGGCCCGTCTTACCAAGTACCACCACGCGACCACCAGTCATATATTCACAGCAGTGGTCACCAGCACCCTCGATGACGGCAATGGCACCAGAGTTACGCACACCAAAGCGCTCACCCACCTTACCATTGATATAGAGTTCACCACTTGTGGCGCCATAAAGACCCGTGTTACCTGCGATGATATTGTCCTCGGCCTTGAAGTTCGATCGTGTAGGTGGCAGGATGGCGATGCGTCCGCCACTGAGTCCCTTGGCAAAGTAGTCATTGGTCTCGCCTTCGAGTTTGAAATTGATGCCGTGGGCGAGGAAAGCGCCAAACGACTGTCCTGCAGAACCCTTGAACTTCACGTTGATAGTTTCATCAGGAAGACCTGCCAGACCGTATTTCCCTGCCACTGTACCAGAGAGCATCGTACCCACGGCACGATCCGTATTCTTAATGGCATAGTCGAGCGATACCTCCTTCTGTTGTTCGATGGCCTTGGCGGCTGCCTCGATCATCTGTTGGTCGAGGATCGTACCCTGCATACCCAGAGGTACGGCGGGTTTGGTCATGTCACCCGTGAAGTGGAGTGTCCCCTCTTCTTTATTTAAGAGTCTGTCGAAGTCGAACACAGAGGCGCCTGTCTCGATGAGGTCTGTACGTCCTACGATATCGTTGAGGCTCTTGAAGCCCATCTCGGCCAGATACTCGCGTACCTCTTGGGCGAGGAACGTGAAGTAGTTCACCAGGTATTCATATCTTCCAACGAAGTGCTTTCTCAGTTCTGCGTTCTGCGTAGCCACACCCATCGGACAGGTGTTCAGGTTACATTTACGCATCATTACACAGCCCAGAACGATCAGTGCAGCCGTTCCGAAGCCAAACTCCTCAGCACCTAACAAAGCCATCAGCACGATGTCGCGACCAGTCTTGATCTGGCCATCTACCTGCAGACGGACGTTGCTGCGCAGACCGTTGCGGACGAGTGTCTGCTGTGTCTCAGAGAGTCCGATCTCAGGTGAGATACCAGCGAAGCGCATGCTCGAGGCAGGACTTGCGCCCGTACCACCCTCTGCGCCACTGATGATGATGAGGTCGGCCTTAGCCTTAGCCACACCAGCGGCAATCGTTCCTACACCACTCTCAGCCACGAGTTTTACGCTGACAGCAGCCTTCGGGTTCACGTTCTTCAGATCGAAGATCAATTGTGCCAGGTCCTCGATACTATAGATGTCGTGATGAGGTGGGGGCGAGATCAGTGAGATTCCAGGGATGGAGTGACGCGTCTTGGCGATCACCTCATTCACCTTAAAACCAGGCAGTTGTCCGCCCTCTCCAGGCTTGGCACCTTGGGCCACCTTGATCTGTATCTCTTCAGCATTCACCAGGTATTCGACTGTTACACCGAAACGGCCTGATGCCACCTGTTTCGTCTTTGAACTGAGGCTGATGCCGTCGAACGTCGAGTGGAAGCGTTCGGAATCTTCACCACCCTCACCAGTGTTCGAACGGGCACCAAGTTTATTCATGGCCAGACAGATGGCCTCGTGAGCCTCCTTCGAGAGAGCACCAAACGACATGGCACCTGCCACGAAGTGCTTCACGATGTTCTCTACAGGCTCCACCTCGTCGATGCTGATGGGGTTCTTCTTCCAGCCCATGAAGTCGCGGATGAAGATGGGAGATTCCTTGGTATCCACCAGTTTCGAGAACTGTTTGAACTTCTCGTAGTTACCAGTGCGCGTGGCCAGTTGCAGGGTGGCGATCGTTTCAGGGTTCCAGGCATGCTTGATACCGTCCTTGCGCCAGTGGAACTGACCCAGGTTAGGCAGGAATGTGGTGTCTGTGTTGCTATGGGCAAAGGCTGCCTGATGCATGGCTACGGCATCGCTGGCGATCTTTTCCAGTCCGATGCCACCGATGGTGCTCACCTCCGTGCCGAAGTAGGTCTTCAGCAGGTTCTCACTCAGTCCGATGCTTTCGAAGATCTTCGCACCACGATACGAGCGGATGGTCGAAATACCCATCTTGGCCATGATCTTAAACAGACCCTTCTTCACGGCCTTGATGTAATTGGCCTCGGCTGTAGCGTAGTCTTCTTGGATCTTATGCTGTTTCACGAGGTTGTCGAGGATGGCGAACGTCATGTAGGGACAGAGGGCCGAAGCACCGTAGCCCAACAACAGGGCGGCATGCATTGTTTCACGGATCTCACCGCTCTCCACGATCAGGGCTGTCTGCACACGTTTGCCGACAGAGATCAGATAGTGGTGAACGGCACTCACAGCCAACAGACTTGGAATCGCCACATGCTCAGCATCCACGTCGCGGTCGCTCAGAATGATGTAGTTATACCCCTCATCCACACTTTTCTCGGCCTGATGACACAGGGCGTCGAGCGCCTCGCGCAGACCGTCGCCACCCTTCGTTCCATCAAACAAAGTAGGCAACTTAATGGTATTGAATCCCTTATAGCGAATGTTGCACAGGATATCCAGTTGTGTGTTGTTCAGAATCGGGTGTGGCAGACGCACCATTTTACAGTTCGTCTCGTCAGGGTTCAGGATGCCCGTACCCACGCGTCCGATATATTCCGTCAGCGACATCACCAGTTCCTCACGGATGGAGTCGATGGCGGGGTTCGTCACCTGGGCAAACTGCTGACGGAAGTAGTTGAAGAACGTCTGCGGCTTGTCAGAGAGTACGGCCAGTGGCGTATCGTTACCCATCGAGGCAGTCGGCTCCTGACCGTTTACGGCCATCGGTACGATGGTGGCGTCGATATCCTCGGCACCATAGCCGAACATCACTTCTTTCTTCAGCAGGTCGCTGACACCGTTCTCCACGTGGCGGCCGCTCTTCAGTTTCTCTAACTGGATGCGGTTCGTGCTCAACCACTGGCGATACGGATGTTCGTTGGCCAATTGCTGTTTGATCTCGCCGTCGTAGTATATTTTTCCTTCCTTAGTATCAATGAGTAGGATCTTACCAGGCTGCAGACGACCCTTCTCTGCAATCTCCGTGGGGTCGAAGTCCATCACGCCCACCTCCGAGGCCACGATCATCGTGTCGTTCTTGGTGATGGTGTAACGGGCGGGACGCAGACCATTACGGTCGAGCATACCACCAGCGAAACGTCCGTCGCTGAACAGCAGGGCAGCAGGACCGTCCCACGGCTCCATCAGGATGGAGTGGTACTCGTAGAAGGCCTTCAGGTCCTCCGAGATGGGGTTCTTGTCATTAAAGCTTTCTGGCACCAGCACGCTCATGGCGTGGGGCAGTGAGAGACCGCTCATCACGAAGAACTCCAGTACGTTGTCAAGGCTGGCAGAGTCGCTCATGCCTGGCTGTACGATGGGTGAGATGGCCTTGGCGTCGCCTAAGGCCTCACTCGACAGTACGCTCTCTCGCGCCTGCATCCAACCACGGTTACCACGGATGGTGTTGATTTCACCGTTGTGACACAACAGGCGGAAGGGCTGGGCCAGCGACCACGTCGGGAATGTGTTTGTGCTGAAACGTGAGTGCACCAGCGCCAGTCCGCTTGTCAGATAGGGGTTTGTCAAATCGGGGAAATACTGACGTACTTGCATCGACGACAGCATTCCTTTATAAATCATGTTTGTGTTGCTCAGTGAACAGATGTAGAAGTCCTTGTGGTTGACCCGCTTCTCGATCTTCTTCCTAATAATATATAATGTACGAGGGAAGGCCTCGACCTTTTCATCACTGACACCCGTAATGAAGATCTGCTTGATGTCGGGCTCCGTACCTAATGCAGCCTCACCCAGACAGTCGGGGTTTGTGGGCACCGTCCTCAGGTGCATCAGTTGTAATCCCTCGCGTTCGATCTCTTCGATCATGATGCTCAGGATTTCCTGCTGTGCCTTCTCTTCTTTGGGCAGGAACACCAGACCGGTGCCGTATTTGCCTTTCTCTGGCACGGGGATGCCCTGTAACAGGATAAACTCGTGCGGGATCTGGATCATGATGCCCGCACCGTCGCCGTCTTTTCCGACTTCTGCACCACGATGCCGCATATTCTCCAGCACCTTGAGTGCATTATCGACGAGCTCATGGCTCTTGTTGCCGTGGATGTTCACAATCATGCCAACGCCACACGCATCATGCTCGTACGCACTTTGGTAGAGTCCTTTTTCGGTTTGAGTTTGCTTACTTTTTGTCATATTATCCTTGTTTAATCTTTCTTTTTGCTTGAAATCGACGGCAAAGGTATGACATTTTGTAAACTTACACCGTCTCTTTCCGTACATTTTAATCTTGTTTTTCCGCTAAAGTAACAATCTGTAATGATATTGTGCCGATTTGCTTACAAATTGAAAGCAGAAATGTTAAGGAAGTTCTATTTCACCATCGAAGACAAAGGCGGCAGGTCCCGTCATATAGACGTGGTTGTCGCTCTCGCGCCATTCGATGTCAAGCGTGCCACCATCCATCACGATACGGCTTTTCCTACCCGCTCTCTCTGTGATGCAGGCTGCTACAGCCGTGGCACAGGCACCTGTGCCACAGGCCATCGTGATACCGCTACCCCGTTCCCAGACGCGGGTACGGATACTGCCGTCGGCCTCGATGCGTGCAAACTCGATGTTGCAACGCTGGGGAAAGGCAGGGTGGAGTTCAAGGATGCGCCCAGTCTCGCCCACCTGGTCGATGTCATCCGTAAAGATGACGTAGTGGGGGTTCCCCATTGACACGAAGGTGCCTTTGCCCATACTGCGCGACGGTATGAACTGCTCTTCATTTTCCAGGACGGGTTCCAGCATATCGACGGTGACTCTTTCCACCGTGCCGTCTGGTGTGACATGGAGGTCCAGCGTCTTGATGCCAGAGAGCGTGAGAAGTCGGATCTGTGTTTGTGTTGTCAGGGCTCTCTCATACAAATATTTTCCGATGCAGCGCGAGGCGTTGCCGCACATCATGGCTTCGCTGCCGTCGGCATTGAAGATGCGCATCGAGAAGTCGGCCTCAGGAACGGGTGATTCCCCAATCAGCACCAGTCCGTCGCTGCCGATGCCTTTGTGGCGATCGCTCCAGACAATGGCCGCTTTCTCAGGATCAGGCACAGAATAAAATAAGGTGTTGACGTAGATGTAGTCATTGCCTGCTCCGTGCATCTTGGTAAATGGTATCTTCTCTTTCATATTGTTCTTGTTTGCGACGGCAAAATTACGGCGATATGGATAAAAATACAAAGAATATTTCATATTATGATCTTTGTTTTGACGAAAGGTAACAAATCGTAAGTAAAACACCGTCTATTCCTTTCAAATCGTAAGAAAATATATATTAAAGAAATCAAAACGATAACGAAAGGTAATATTTTTGTCCAAAACGCGAACATTTATCCTTATTTTGCTATCATAATGTCGTAACTTTGCACCCAGAAACAGACAAAGTGTCACAAGTAAATTGTAAAAACGAGAGAGAAAAGGTAAAAAGAAAAAGGTAACATTTAAAATTAAAAAGGTATGAAAAAGATTGAAGCAATTATCCGCAAGACCAAGTTCGAGGAGGTGAAGGCCGCATTGCTTTCATCAGACATCGACTGGTTTGAGTACCACGACGTCCACGGTATCGGACAGAGCCGTCAGGAACGAATCTATCGTGGTGTGCAGTATAGTACCGACGTGATCGAGCGCGTGGCGATCTCCATTGTCTGTCGTGACATCATCGTCGATCCTACTATCAAGGTACTGCTGGAAGTGGCCCATACGGGTGAGGTTGGTGATGGTCGTATCTTCGTGAGCGACGTCATAGAGACATGGTCTATACGCACTGGCGAGAACGGTGATACAGTGCTGAGAGACAAGAAATAGTTTAAAGATTAGAGTTTATAGTTTAGAGTAGGATAACAACACAAACACAAAATGATTATGAACGAAATTGGATTATCACTCGATACCGTATGGATGCTATTGGCAGCCATGTTGGTTTTTTGGATGCAGCCCGGATTTGCGTTGTGTGAAGCAGGTTTTACACGTAGTAAGAACACGGCTAACATCCTGATGAAGAACTTCGTCGATTTTATGTTCGGCTCGTTATTGTTCTTCTTCCTGGGCTTCGGCTTTATGTTTGGAAGCGAAGGCGCTGGTTTCATTGGCATGCCCAACTGGGGTGACCTCTCTTTCTATAAGGGAGATCTGCCTGTAGAGGGCTTCCTGATCTTCGAGACCGTCTTCTGTGCCACCTCTGCCACGATTGTCTCTGGTGCAATGGCTGAGCGTACGAAGTTCTCGATGTACCTCGTCTATAGCGCAGTGATCTCATTGTTTATCTATCCCATTGAGGGTCACTGGACCTGGGGTGGTGGCTGGCTTTGCAACGACGCTGCTGACAGCTTTATGATGAGTACCTTTGGCGATGTGTTCCACGACTTTGCAGGTTCGGCCATCGTACATAGCGTAGGTGGTGTGCTGGCACTGATTGGTGCAATGGCATTAGGTCCCCGTATTGGTAAGTATGGTGACGATAAGAAGAGCCGTGCTATTCCTGGTCACAACCTGGCTATGGCTTCTTTAGGTGTCTTCATTCTCTGGCTGGGATGGTTTGGTTTCAACCCCGGTTCTCAGTTGGCAGCCTCTGGTGAAGTGAACCGTATCGCCATCTCTCACGTGTTCCTGACCACGAACCTCGCTGCTGCCGCTGGTGGTGTGGCTACGATGTTCCTCACATGGGCCAAGTATGGCAAGCCTTCACTCTCTTTGACGCTCAATGGTGTGCTGGCTGGTTTGGTGGGTATCACGGCAGGTTGTGACCTCGTGTCACCTGTAGGTGCCGTCATCATTGGTCTCGCCTGTGGTATTGTCCTCGTCTATGCGATCGAGTTCATCGACCACAAACTGCATATCGACGATCCCGTTGGTGCTTCCAGCGTACATGGTATCTGTGGTATCCTTGGTACCCTGATGACTGGTCTGCTCTCTACAAGCAACGGTGCCTTCTATGGTCACGGCTGGGGATTCTTCGGTGCAGAGTGCTTTGGCATCCTCGTCATCGACCTCTGGGCTGCTGCCTGTGGTTTCGCCCTCTTCTATGGCATCAAGAAGCTCCATGGCCTGCGTGTCGATAAGCGCATCGAGGAAGAAGGTCTGGACGTCTATGAGCACGGAGAAATGTGCTACAACTAATACATTGAATATTAGACATTAATCATTAAAGATTGAAAGGTATGAAAAAGATTGTTTTAATGGCCATGATGATGGCTACAGGATGGAGTGCTATGGCACAGGATACAGTAGAGACAACGGTGGCAGCCGACTTTGTAAATCAGTATATCTGGCGTGGTCAGGATTTAGGAAACACGGCCATACAGCCTACGCTTGGCGTTGCCTATAAGGGCTTGTCGCTGACGGCCTGGGGCAGTGTGGGAGTGACGGAAGCCAGCGATACGAAGGAGTTCGACTTGACACTGGCCTACACCGCTGGAGGTTTCAATATCGGTATCACTGACTACTGGTTCAACCAGAATGGTCTTGATCCGGATGGTCGTTACTTTAAGTACGATGCCCATGGTACAAACCATGTCTTCGAGGCTAATATTGGCTACGACTTTGGTTTCGCCTCGCTACAGGCCTATACCAACTTCGCTGGCAACGACGGTTTCAACAAGGATGGCAAGCGTGCCTATAGTACCTACGTGGAACTGGCTGCACCCTTCAAACTTGCTACTGTCGATTGGACAGCCTCTCTGGGTGTTGTGCCTTTCTACACCAGTTTCTATGGAACGGAGGGCTTCGCTGTGACCAACCTCGCCCTGAAGGCTACGAAGGACATTACGATCACGGATAAGTTCTCGCTGCCTATCTTTGCAGGCGTCGTCGGTAACCCGTGCTCACAGAAAGCCTACCTCGTCTTCGGCTTCACACTGCAGCCGTAAGTAAGGTGATATAACAAGAGAAGGGGGAACCTCGCGTGACGCGGAGTTCTCCCTTCATCTTTTTGGGAAGAATTTATTCTTTTGTCAGGTCTTCGATCTGGTCGATGATGTCCTGATACTCGCGTTGGGTCTTGAAGTGCATCTTGATGCCGCAGATGGCGCCGATGATGGCACCAATACAACCGCCCCAGAAAAATCCGTTGTTATAATCACCTCCCTGAATCTGATAGATCTCATAGACGAACCAGCAGAACCATAGGATCACGGCGGGAATCCCAAACAGCAGCCAGTTGGCTTCAAACTTCTTGGCGCTGGCCACTTTCCTGCGTGCCTCAATGAGGTTGTGGCTCATCAGTCCTGGGTCGCTGATCTTACGGCTGGTGTAGAAGGTGGCTGCTCCGCATACCAGCATGAAGATGCTTGTGCCAATCCAGAAGGCAAGTGAGAGGTGGCACAGTACCACAAAGCACCAGTAGCCATAGGGTATCATCAGCACGCAGAGGGCCATGATGATGTTGTAGCGATGGTTGATCTTGTTGACCTGGTTCCGCATCGAACGGCGCATGAGGTGGTCGTTTACGATTTCCTGTTCGCCCAATTTCTTTTTCAGGGTGTTCAACTGCTGGCGCATATCCTCAAACTGGGTCTCGTTCATGTTGTTTTCAAATTCGTTGTTCATAATGGGTAAGTTTTAATCGTTAGACATGTTCTTTAATTGCTCTCTGATTCTGAACAGACGGACGCTGACGTTCTTGGCAGTGATACCCACGATCTGTCCGATTTCCTCGTAGGGGAGGTTCTCGAGCCAGAGCAGGACGATTGCGCGGTCGAAAGGCTGCAACTTGGAGATACGCTTGTGGAGCATATCGACCTGCTTGGTGTCCTCGTCGCGGTCTTCGAAGAGGTTGATGTCCATCGTGAGCCGGACTTCTGCAGCGCGCTTCTTCTTTCTGTCGAGAGAGATACAGGTGTTGAGGGCGACGCGGTAGATCCACGTCCTGATGTCACTGCGATGTTCGAAGCTGTCGAAACCCTTCCAAAGATTGACTAGTACCTCCTGGAACAGGTCGTTCACCTCGTCGGCATCCTGCGAGAACATGTAGCACACGGTGTAGATGGTGCTCTTGTGTTCTGCAACGGTTTGCGCAAACTGCCTTTCTAATGTCGTCATTGTCGTTCTGTTTTTTGAATCTTTGCCCATTAGACGCAGCAAAGTTACGAAAAACTACACGAAAAACTAATTTTTTGAAATAATTATTTTCTGCCACGAATAGTGTCTTATCCTTGTCTGCACATTTTTCACCCTATGTGCATGTATTTATGAAAAATCCCCCAAAATATTTGGAACGTATTGTTTATTTTCCTATCTTTGCACCGGATTGATGGTCGCACGGGAGCGGGGCACCTCTCTTTTGAGAGCTGTATATCGGAGGTTCGAGTCCTACCCAATCCACTTAGAGGCAGCAATGCCTCTATTTTATTTGTCTGTATTGTGGGCTTTCCATCTTCGTCGCTTCTACAACTCCTATTGATTTTAGCAGATTGTATGTCCTACCATTGTTTTTAAAGATAGGATGTATAACAACCTTTATAACCTTCTTTTTTGCATAAGCGCGGGTATTCAGATAGACAAGGTACTTCTGTTTCGTATCTTCATAGATATGTGTTGGATTTCTCAGGGTTTTCTCTACCAGCCAATATCTATTGTTAGCAACTGTAGCGCCCTTCTGCTTCTTGACGTCTTTGATGTATTTCACGATGACGGCATCGTCAATGGTCACGTCTGTCGTCTCAAGAATCATGCCTTTCTGTTGGAGATCCATCACGACATCATTACTGATTGTTCCGACGACGAGTTCGCGCCCTCGTTTCTTACCGTCAGCCAATACTGCATCTGCAAAAGCCTGAAGTCTGCTTAATGCGGAATAACTCTTTCTTTTTCTTTTGGGGGGTATACACATAGTATTGTATTCTGGTTACTATTCGCTTGCAAAGGTAGGCAATTTCCATGACACCGCCAAATCTTTATGCTATTTATTTTTTAGTTTCTCAGGATATGTCTATGCGACATATTTTACCTGCCATATCCATTGTATGTCGCAGACAGATACTTCTGTCGCAACAAGTTAGTGAATAATCTGGCTTATTATTTGGAACGGGATGGATTTCGCCTTAACTTTGCATCAGATTTAAGATTCATACGAAAGTTAGTTTTTCTTTTTCATATTGCTTTTTAGTTTTAGGTTAAATGGTTAGATCACATTGGGCTCGCAGGGATGCGAGCCCAATGTGGTTTTAAGCCATACCAGAGCCAGTGAGAGATGGTATTCGCAAATTTTGGGACATCCACTATATTTACATGAGAATATCTAAGTAATCCTTACAAGTTCCCATTATTATCGTGCATTATTTGCCCGTTATTCTTGGCACACTATTGCCAGTCACGGTGTGACTTAAGTGCTTGACAGGAGTGGTTCAACTCTAACAGAAATCCATATGTTATTCCTGAGAGAGAACTAGAAAGCAGTTATGACTTGTTGGATTTTTAAATAGCGGAAGATGATTGTTCCAATTGGTGCAATCATCTTTGTTTTTAACCACTTTTCTGCCTAAAACATTCAATTTCATAACATTTTTGAATATTTGACGTGCAATAATTTTGCTAATTCCAACAAAACAAGTAACTTTGTAGCACTTCTACTTGCATAGTAGTAAAAAAGGTTGAACATGGCAAACTGCCACCCAGAGAGAGTATTTGCAGTGCTCTCTCTCTCTTGATTGATTTTCAACAAATTATTTGGAAGTTCCAGATAAATACCTTATCTTTGTGGGCAAATTTATAACTTAAAAACAAAGGAATTATGAGGAAACTTTTTTTATTGTCACTACTACTATTATCCCTTTCGGTTTCAGCACAGCGTATTGACAAACCAAATGAACCGTATGATGTATATTGTACCATTGCTACTGTAAGGTATTCATATTATACAGCTTTTATTGGAGAAGACGTAAACGAATATATAATATTGGATGATGATGGGAATAAAATTGAATTTGGGAAGTTGAATATTGTTTTCACGTTTATGTCAAAGAGAGGATGGGAGTATGTTAAAGAACAAAGAGATGGTGTATACATATTAAAGAAAACTATCACAAATGACAAAGAAGCTTATGAAGGTCTCAAATTGATATTTAAGGATGGTCAGAATAAAGGGAAACCCAAAGAATAACCCCAATATTCATTTTTGAATATATTTGAATATAAAGGAACTACTAAATTCCCCTTAACAAAAGGGATTCGGTATCTTTTTATTGCCGAATCCTTCTTATAATGTACACAATGGTGTAAGGAACTCTTTTGTTGTAGCGTATAGCTTGTCTGTCATTTTTTCTTTATTTCTGCATCAACAACATACATATCACCATCTGCATCCACCAAAACATTACGAGGAACAACATCCCAAACAAGATAAGTACCATTGGAATATCTTCCTTCTTCGCTTTCTTTGGTGAAGCCTAAAGCTGACATATAGGTGTCGATCATTATTTGAGTTGCTGGTTTAGCATTACAGACCCTTTCTTGTTCCAGAATTGGACATACGCTTCTGCCATCGTATCCTGCAAATCCATAGAATTTATAAAAGGTGTTAGGGAATATCTGATTATGGAGAAGGATCTTCTCCAACAATTTGCAGATGCCACCAGCATTAAGAAGGTTGTTGACCTTATAGATAGTAGTACTTGAAACGTAGGTGTCATTTTCGTTTCCACTTGGACCAGGGGCTCCCAAGTCGAAGACTATATCCATGGGAATCCACAAGCCTACAGACTTTGCATACTGCTCAGCAACACGTTGTTCTATTTCGAAGCGGCCTCCATCTGCTTGGCCAGCTCCAGATTGTGCCTCATGTAGTTGGCAAAATCTTTGGAGTTCATCGGAGATCTCTTGGATTCTTCGATTTTCTTCATCGTACGCTCCATAGCCTCTTTGTGAAACTGATTCAGGAATGTCATTGCTCATCTTTGTTTTATAGTTTGTGCAAAGATAGTGAGAAATGCGGACATAAACAAATATTTATAGTTTTTTAAGTACAACGGGGTCAGGAACTGTTGTACTGCAAATTCCGTGGCTCTTATTTCGCGAAAAGAGCCACGGAATGTTCAAAAAGGGCTACGAATTGGGGGCACACTGGGGCCTGGCCTCGTTGTGCCCCTAAGAAATATTGAAAAATAGGGTGTAACGGGTGTAACAACCCTTTGTACATCGGCATGTGCACCCTCAAAAAGAGGGTGCAACCCCTGTGTTTATCGGCATTGTTACACCCTTACACCCTCAAACACGAAAAAATGTGTCTCACATAGTTTTTTTTGTTCATTAATCTACGGCGCCACAACTTCGAAGCCACGAAATTTCGGGGGGAAGTTACGGATTGAAAGCAGAGCGGGCTCTAATACTTACAATCTGTTCGCAAACATCCTGCTTTTGACAACAAAATGATAGTTGAGCCTAAAAAGTTCCTGCAAAATGTATTGATCCTGTATGTTTATTCTTTCAAATTGTTGTAATTTTGCAAGCGAAAACTATCATTGTGACAACCAAAAGAAGAAAGATATGTGTGGAATCGTAGGAATATTCAACGTCAAGCAGCAGACAAGTGAGCTGCGACAGAAGGCTTTGCGCATGAGTCAGAAGATCCGCCATCGCGGACCAGACTGGAGTGGTATCTATTGTGGCGGCTCTGCCATCCTCGCCCATGAGCGACTGAGCATCGTGGATCCGGAGAGTGGGGGACAGCCGCTGTTCTCGCCTGACCGCAAGCAGATCCTGGCCGTGAATGGTGAGATATACAACCATCAGGAGATCCGCAGGCGGTTTGCTGGACAGTATGAGTTTCAGACGGGTTCCGACTGTGAGGTGATCCTCGCGCTCTATCGTGAGAAGGGCATCGACTTCCTGGAGGATCTGAGCGGTATCTTCGCCTTTGCCCTCTATGACGAGGAGCGCGACGAGTTCCTGATTGCGCGCGATCCCATTGGTGTGATACCTCTTTATATAGGTTACGACAGTGATGGCACCGTCTATGTGGCCTCAGAACTGAAGGCCCTCGAAGGACAGTGTGAGCGCTATGAGCCTTTCCTGCCTGGCCATTACTACTGGAGTGTGTCGCCAGGGCAGAAGTGGTACTATCGTCGCGACTGGATGCAGTATGATGCCGTGAAGGACAATCCCTCCAGTGTCACCGCCATCCGTGAGTCGCTGACGGCAGCCGTGAAGCGCCAACTGATGTCTGACGTGCCCTACGGTGTGCTGCTCTCTGGCGGTCTCGACTCCTCCGTGATCTCTGCCATCGCTGAGAAATTCTCTGAGCACCGTATCGAGGACGACTCGCAGACCCGTGCCTACTGGCCCCGTCTGCACTCCTTCGCCGTAGGCTTGAAGGGTGCGCCCGATCTCGCCAAGGCGAAGATGGTGGCCGACCATATCGGCACCGTCCATCACGAGATCAACTACACCATCCAGGAGGGCCTCGACGCCATCCGTGACGTGATCTACTATATCGAGACCTACGATGTGACCACTGTGCGCGCCTCGACACCCATGTACCTGTTGGCGAGGGTCATCAAGTCGATGGGTATCAAGATGGTGCTCAGTGGCGAGGGAGCCGATGAGATCTTTGGCGGGTACCTCTATTTCCACAAGGCTCCTGATGCCAAGGCCTTCCATGAGGAGACGTTGCGCAAACTCTCGAAACTCTATCTCTACGACTGTCTGCGTGCCAACAAGAGTCTTTCGGCCTGGGGCGTGGAGGGGCGTGTGCCCTTCCTCGACAAGGAATTCCTCGATGTGGCCATGCGCACCAATCCTGAGGCGAAGATGTGCCCGGGTACCACGATGGAGAAGAAGATCGTGCGCGAGGCCTTCGCCGATATGCTGCCTGAGGCAGTGGCCTGGCGCCAGAAGGAGCAGTTCAGCGACGGCGTGGGCTACTCATGGATCGACACCCTGAAGCAGATTACCTCCGAGGCTGTCAGCGACGAGCAGATGGCGCATGCTGCAGAGCGCTTCCCCATTAACCCGCCCAAGAACAAGGAGGAGTATTACTATCGTTCGATCTTCGCAGAGCACTTCCCCTCGGACTCAGCCGCCAAGAGCGTGCCCAGTGAGGCGAGCGTGGCCTGCAGTACGGCCATCGCCCTCGAGTGGGATGCCGCCTTCAAGGGGATGAACGACCCCAGCGGACGAGCCGTCAAAGGCGTACATGAACAGGCATATTAAAACCAACTATATGGAAACTAAATACATTTTCGTTACGGGCGGTGTGGTCTCTTCATTGGGTAAGGGCATCATTTCCGCCAGCATCGGTAAGTTGCTGCAGGCACGTGGCTATAAAGTCACCATCCAGAAGTTCGACCCGTATATCAACATCGACCCAGGTACGCTGAACCCCTACGAGCATGGTGAGTGCTACGTGACGGTCGATGGTATGGAGACAGACCTGGACTTGGGCCACTACGAGCGTTTTACGGGCATCCACACCACGCGAAACAATAGTATCACCACGGGCCGCATCTATAAGACAGTTATCGACCGTGAGCGCCATGGCGACTATCTGGGCAAGACCATCCAGGTGGTGCCCCATATCACGGATGAGATCAAAAGGCGTATGCTGCGCGAAGAGGAGAAGGACGAAGAACTCGACTTCGTGATCACGGAGGTGGGAGGTACCATCGGCGACATCGAGAGTGCACCGTTCATGGAAGCCATCCGTCAGTTGCGCTGGCAACTGGGTCGTAATGCCGTCTGCGTGCATCTGACCTACGTGCCCTATCTGAAGGCTGCTGACGAACTGAAGACGAAGCCCACACAGCACAGCGTGAAGGAACTGCAGTCGATGGGTATCCAGCCCGATATCCTCGTATTGCGCACAGAGCGTCATCTCGACGACCACGTAAGAATGAAGGTGGCTTCGTTCTGTAACGTCGATCTGGAGTGCGTCGTCCAGAGCGAGGACATGCCCAGCATCTACGAGGTGCCAGTGAACATGCAGCACCAGGGGCTCGACGCCGCCATCATGCGTAAGATAGGCATTCCCGTCGGAGAGACGCCCGCCATGAAGCCCTGGCATGAGTTCCTTGCCAAACAGCGTAATGCCAAGCGCGAAGTACATATCGGACTGGTGGGTAAGTACAACCTGCAGGATGCCTATAAGAGCATCCGCGAGAGTCTGAACCTGGTTGGCATCTACAACGATGTGAAGGCCAAGTTGCACTTTGTGAACAGCGAGGAGATTACCAGCCAGAACGTGGCGGAGAAACTTGAGGGTCTGCAGGGTGTGGTCATCTGTCCGGGCTTCGGCCAGCGTGGCATAGAAGGCAAGATTATCGCTGCGGAATACACCCGTACCAAGGATATCCCCACCTTCGGTATCTGTCTGGGTATGCAGATGATGGTCATCGAGTTTGCGCGTAACGTACTGGGCTATAAGGACGCGAACAGTTGTGAGATGGATCCCAAGACGCCCCATAACGTCATCGACCTCATGGAAGAGCAGAAGAATATCACCCAGATGGGTGGAACGATGCGTCTGGGTGCCTATGACTGTGAGATACAGGAGAACAGTCGTGCCTGGCTGGCCTATGGGGAGCAGACCTTGGTACGCGAGCGCCATCGTCACCGCTACGAGTTCAATAATGCCTATCAGGATGAATACGAGTTTGGTGGCATGAAGTGCGTGGGCATCAACCCCGCTGCTGATCTGGTGGAGATCGTCGAGATCCCTGAGAAACGCTGGTATATAGGCACGCAGTTCCATCCGGAATACTCTTCGACGGTGCTCCATCCCCATCCGTTGTTCATGGACTTTATCAAAGCATGCATCAAGTATGGAACAACTGAAGCATGAGTGCGGTGTGGCGATGATCCGCCTGTTGAAGCCATTGTCGTATTACCAGAAGAAATACGGCACGTGGGCTTACGGGTTCAATAAACTCTATCTGATGATGGAGAAGCAGCATAACCGTGGGCAGGAGGGGGCAGGTATCGCCTCCGTCAGTCTGAATACGGAACCAGGCCGTGAGTACATGTTCCGTGAGAAGGCCGAGGGCAAGGACGCCATCACGGAGATCTTCTCACGGGTGACGGAGGAGATGAATGGTGAACTGCTGATGGGCCACCTGCGCTATTCCACCACAGGCAAGAGCGGACTGACGTTCGTGCACCCCTTCCTGCGACGTAACAACTGGCGGGCGAAGAACCTGTGCCTGTGTGGTAACTTCAACATGACGAATATCGACGAGGTCTTCCAGTTCCTGACGGCTCAGGGACAGTCACCCCGTATCTATGGCGACTCGTATATCACGCTGGAACTGATGGGCCACCGCCTCGACCGTGAGGTGGAACGGCTCTATGATGAGGCTAAGGGTAAGGGACTTGAAGGACTCGACATCACCAACTATATCGACGATCATGTGTCGATGGCCAATGTGCTGCGCAAGACGATGGAGCACTACGATGGCGGCTATGTGATGTGTGGCTTGACGGGCAGTGGTGAGATGTTCTCTGTGCGTGATCCCTGGGGCATCCGTCCTGCGTTCTATTATCGTGACGACGAGATCGTTGCCCTCGCCAGTGAGCGGCCTGTGTTGCAGACCACCTTCGACCTGCAGTATGAGGATATCCACGAACTGCAACCTGGTCAGGCGCTTATCGTGCGCCGTCATGGCGAAAGCAGTCTGGAACAGATCATGCCAGCCCGACAGTATAGTGCCTGCTCATTTGAGCGCATCTATTTCAGCAGAGGTTCCGACCGTGATATCTACCAGGAGCGCAAGCGGCTGGGCGAACAACTGACACAGCCTATCCTTAAGGCCGTCGATGGCGATGTCGATCACACCGTCTTTTCCTATATCCCCAATACGGCTGAGGTGGCGTATTATGGCATGACGGACGGCTTCCGTAAGTTGCATGGCGAGGTCAGGACGGAGAAGGTCGTCTGGAAGGATATCAAACTGCGCACCTTTATCTCAGCCAACTCCGAGCGCAACGACCTCGCCGCCCATGTCTATGACATCAGTTACGGTTCGCTGAAACCCTATGAAGATAACTTGGTGATCATTGACGATAGTATCGTTCGAGGTACCACCTTGAAGGAGAGTATCTTCAAGATCCTCGACCGTCTGCATCCTAAGAAGATCGTGATGGTGTCGAGTTCGCCACAGATCCGCTATCCCGACTACTACGGTATCGATATGTCACGGCTGGAGGAGTTCTGCGCTTTCCGTGCCACGATGGCCCTCATCGAAGAACGTGGCATGTGGCAGTTGGTGAACGATACCTATCTGGCCTGTAAGGCGGAACTTGCAAAGAAAGACCCCTCATCGTTATGTAATCAGGTTCGCAGGATATACGAACCCTTTACGGTGGAGGAGATTAATCAGAAGATTGTGGAGATGCTTCGTCCTGAGGGTATGCAGACGCCTGTTGAACTCGTATTCCAAAGCATCGAGGGTCTGCATGAGGCTTGTCCGAACCACCCTGGCGACTGGTACTTCACGGGTCGTTATCCGACTCCTGGTGGTACGAGACTCGTCAATCAGTCGTTCGTCAATTACGTAGATAATAAACTGAAATTATCTTAGCCATTCTTTGATGCGCTCCAGGGCTTCCTCAGTCTTCTCGTGACTGCCGAAGGCAGTGAAGCGTACATAACCCTCGCCACTGGGACCGAAGCCGACACCTGGGGTGCAGACCACGTGGGCACCATAGAGCATCTCCTCGAAGAACTTCCAACTGCTGCTGGTCTGGGGTGTCCTGACCCAGATATAGGGGGCGTTCTCACCGCCATAGCATTCAAAGCCGAGTGAACGGAGGGTGTTGAGCATCTTCCGTGCGTTCTCCATATAATAGGCAATGGTGGCCTTGATCTGTTCCTTGCCATCAGGGGTATAGGTGGCCTCGGCAGCGCGCTGGGAGATATAACTGGTGCCGTTGAACTTCGTACACTGACGACGGTTCCACAGGGGATTCAGGGGGATGCGCTCACCTGTCAGGGTGGCGGCTGTCACCTCCTTGGGTACGACGGTATAGCCACAGCGTACACCTGTGAAACCGGCTGTCTTGGAATAACTGTGGAACTCAATGGCGCACTTCCTTGCGCCCCTGATCTCGTAGATGCTGTGGGGGATGCTGTCATCCTGGATGTAGGCCTGGTAGGCGGCATCGTAGAAGATGAGCGTGTCGTTCTTCAGGGCGTAGTTCACCCACTTGCGCAGTTCTTCCTTGGAGATGACGGTACCCGTGGGGTTGTTGGGGTAGCACAGGTAGATCACATCTACACGACGGTCAGGGATCTCTGGCACAAAGTTGTTCTCCGCTGTGCATGGCATATACAAGACGTTCGACCACTTCCCCTGTTCATCCTTCACGCCAGCGCGCCCGATCATCACGTTCGAGTCGATATAGACGGGATAGATGGGATCCGTCACGCCAATGGAGTTATCCCAGCGGATGAGTTCCTGGATATTGCCCGTATCGCTTTTGGCACCGTCGTTGACGAAGATCTCATTGATGTCAAGGTGGATGCCACGTGGCAGGAAGTCGTTCTTCAGGATCGCCTCGCGCAGGAAGTCGTAGCCCTGCTCAGGGCCATAGCCCCTGAAACCCTGCTGGGTGGCCATCTCGTCGGCGGCCTTGTGGATGGCCTCGATGACGGCGGGAGCCAGCGGTTGTGTCACGTCGCCGATACCCAGACTGATCACGTCGGCCTTCGGGTGGGTGGTCTTGAAGGCATTCACCTTTTTGGCGATATCTGCAAACAGGTAATTGTTCGGCAGTTTCAGGAAATGGTCGTTTACTAATGCCATATTATTTCTTTCTTTTTGGGATGAAGTTTGTCTGATTCTGTTGCAAAGGTAAGCCGTTTTGGAGGAAAACCCAAGAAATAGCGAACTATTTTAATCTTCTTTTCTTTAATTTGTAACAAATTGTAAGCAAAAACCGTGCTTTTGCTTTTAAATTGTAATCATTTTGCGGGATATGGTGACATGAAAGGGGACGGAGCAGAAAAAAATCCCTTATAATTTGGCAATCTGCGCCATTTTGCGTACTTTTGCACCCGAATAAACGAAAGTGATTATGCAGACAAACAGTCATTTATCGCGACTCATCCATGATCAGGCCAAGAAATATGGTGATCGTGAGGTGCTGATCTATAAGGACTACGGCGGTTCGGAGTGGAAGTCATATTCGTGGAATCAGTTCTCGGATATGGTGAAGAAAGTGTCGAATGCCATGCTTAACCTGGGTGTGAAAGTACAGGAGAATGTGGGCGTGTTCTCGCAGAACTCGGTCCAGTATCTTTTCTGTGATTTCGGTGCCTGGGGCATCCGTGCTGTGACCATCCCCTTCTATGCCACGAGTTCAGAGCAGCAGATTCAGTTCATGGTCAGCGATGCGAAGGTGCGTTTCCTGTTTGTCGGTGAGCAGGAGCAGTACGACAAGGCGCGTCGCATCTTCTCCACCTGTAGTACGCTGGAGCGCATCATCATCTTCGACAAGAATGTGTGTATCTCAGAACACGATGCTAACGCCATGTATTTCGACGACTTTCTGAAGTTGGGCGATAATTATCCTCGTCAGACGGAAGTGGAGTCGCTGCAGGCTCAGGCCACGATGGACGACATTGCCAATATCCTCTATACCAGTGGTACGACGGGCGACTCGAAGGGTGTGATCCTGACTTGTGGTCAGTATCATGCTGCCATGATCGCCAACGATAAGTGTGTGCCTGTGGGAGAGAACGACCGTGTGCTGAACTTCCTGCCCTTTACCCATATCTTCGAGAAGGGATGGAAGATCCTGTGTCTGACGGAGGGTGCACGCCTGATCGTGAACACCTATCCGCTGGAGGTGCAGCAGTCGATGCGTGAGACCCATCCGACGTGTATGTCATCCGTACCCCGCTTCTGGGAGAAGGTCTATATGGGTGTGCTGGAGCAGATCGACAAGGCCAGTGCACCGAAGCGTAAACTCTTCCTGCATGCGCTGAGTGTCGGTAAGAAGCATAATATCGACTACCTGTCAAAGGGCAAGCGTCCGCCCCTGGCCCTCCATCTGGAGTATGAGATGCTGAATAAGACCGTGTTCTCGCTCGTCCGTAAGGAACTGGGACTGGAGAACGCACATTTCTTCCCCACGGCAGGAGCCACGGTGAATCCGAAGGTAGAGGAGTTCGTGCATGCCATCGGTATCAATATGGTGGTGGGCTACGGTCTGACGGAGAGTCTGGCCACGGTGAGTTGTAACCATCTGGGTGAGCCTTATACCGTGGGTGGTGTGGGCATCCCCATCGAGGGCATCGACATCAAGATCAGCGACGAGGGCGAGGTGCTGTTGAAAGGTCCGACAATCACGAAGGGTTACTATAACCGTGAGGATCTGACCAAACAGGCCTTCACAGAAGACGGCTATTTCAAGACGGGCGACTCCGGCTATCTGAAGGATGGTGAGTTGTTCCTGAAGGAGCGTATCAAGGATCTCTACAAGACCTCGAACGGCAAGTATATTGCACCACAGATGATTGAGTCGAAGTTGCTTGTTGACAAATACATAGACCAGATATGCATCATCGCTGACCAGCGTAAGTTCGTGTCGGCCCTGATCATCCCCGTCTATTCCTTGCTGGAGGAATATGCCCGTGAGCATCAGATTCCGTTTGAGAATCGTGAACAACTCTGTGCTGATCCGCAGATCAACGAGATGATGAAGGAGCGTATCGACACCCTGCAGCAACAGTTGGCCCACTATGAGCAGATCAAGCGCTTCACCTTGTTGCCCCATCACTTTTCAATGGAGAAGGGTGAGTTGACGAATACACTGAAGATCCGTCGTCGTGTGCTCAACGAGAACTACAAGCGTGAAATTGATAAGATGTACGAGGAATGATTACCCAAGATCAGTTGAAAGATGTGATGGAGAGGGCCGATGCCTTGTATCGGTATCTCGAAATCGACAAGAAAAAGATAGAATACGAGGAGGAAGACCTCCGCACTCAGGCGCCTGACTTCTGGGAAGACCGCAAAAGGGCCGAGGAGCAGATGAAGAAGGTGAAGGGCATCAAGAAGTGGATTGATGGCTACAATGAGGTGCGTACTATGGCCGACGAACTGCAACTGGCCTTTGACTTCTACAAGGAGGAGATGGTGACAGAGGAGGAGGTCGATGAGAACTACGCCAAGGCTGTCAAGGCCATCGAGGATCTGGAACTGATGAATATGCTCCGTCAGAAGGAGGATCCGATGGATGCTGTGCTGAAGATCAACAGTGGTGCTGGTGGTACCGAGGCACAGGACTGGGCACAGATGCTGATGCGTATGTATATGCGTTGGGCTGAGGCCCACGGTCATAAGGTGACGGTGTCGAACCTGTTGGAAGGCGACGATGCGGGCATCAAGAGCGTGACCATGCAGATCGAGGGTGGCGAATACGCCTACGGTTATCTGAAGAGTGAGAACGGTGTGCACCGTCTGGTGCGCGTGTCGCCCTTCAATGCCCAGGGTAAGCGTATGACGTCCTTTGCCTCGGTGTTTGTATCTCCGCTCGTCGATGATACCATTGAGGTGTATGTCGATCCTGCCAAACTCTCTTGGGATACCTTCCGCTCGTCTGGTGCTGGTGGACAGAATGTGAACAAGGTGGAGTCGGGTGTGCGTCTGCGCTATTGGTACACCGATCCTGATACGGGCGAGGAAGAGGAAATCCTCATTGAGAATACGGAGACCCGTGACCAGCCGAAGAATAAGGAGCGCGCCATGACGCTGCTGAAGTCACAACTCTACGACCGTGCGATGAAGAAGCGCCTGGAGGCTCAGGCTAAGATCGAGGCTGGCAAGAAGAAGATCGAGTGGGGCAGTCAGATCCGTTCGTACGTCTTCGATGACCGTCGCGTGAAGGATCATCGCACCAACTATCAGACCACCGATGTCGATGCCGTGATGGACGGTAAGATCGATGGCTTCATCAAAGCCTACCTCATGGAATTCCCCGTGAATGACGAAGAATCATAACAATCAATAATTAATCATTAAAAACTATGGCTCAAATTGCAAAAGCATCTAAGGCTACCCAGAAGAAGGAAGCCTATCAGAAGAAACAGGAAGACAGTGGCAAGAAAGTGCTGGAGTGGATCTTCGGCGTATTGGTATTCTTGGCTGTTCTGTTTGTCATCTATTCTATCTTCATCGTTTCATAATGAGTGGACTGGAGATAGAGCGTAAGTTTCTTGTCCGGAACGATGGTTACAAGCGGCAGGCTTTCAGTAGCAGCCGTATTCAACAAGGTTATATCTGCAGTGGTCACGGTCGTACTGTCAGGGTACGTATCCGTGACAACCGTGGATACTTGACCATCAAAGGCCCTTCAAACGCAGAAGGGCTTAGCCGTTATGAGTTTGAAAAAGAGATCACACTCGATGAGGCCGAACACCTGATGGCGCTTTGTGAGCCTGGTGGTATAGAAAAGACGCGCTGGCTCGTAAAGAGTGGCAATCACACCTTTGAGGTCGATGAGTTTTGGGGTGATAACGAAGGCTTGGTGATGGCTGAGGTGGAACTGGGATCAGAAGACGAATCTTTTGAGAAACCCGATTTCATTGGCGAGGAGGTCACAGGCGACCGTCGTTATTATAACGCTCACCTGACCAAGTATCCCTTTAAGACCTGGGGCGAAAACGCAGAATCAGCAGACCAATCATCGCAGCCAGTGTCACACCCGTAGCATTGGCAGCGAAGTCGAGCCAGTCGCCGTTGCGATGCCCTCCTGTACAGTATTCCTGCAACAGTTCAAGGATACCACTCATCATGATGGGGCCCAACCAAGCCCAAATAAATAGTTTCTTGTAATCTGGGGCATTGTGCTTACGTGCATACTCTATCCATAAGACGGTGAATGTTCCGCCGTACATGACGACATGCACCCATTTGTCGATGAACCTGACATCGTCAAGGGGCGTTTCTGGGAAAAAGGGTAAGAGAGAAAGGATCCATATCAGGACGATACAGATCACAGAAATAGGGTATTTTCTGATAAAATGACGGAGAAAATGCATATTTACTTTTAATTTAGATGCAAAATTAAGAAATTATTTATATTTTTGCAACGAAAAATGAAGAAATATGGATATGCTAACCCAACCTATAAGCAGTCGGACTCCAGACAAGCGGGCTAATTTCGGTAGCAAACTGGGTGTCATCTTGGCCACGGCGGGTTCTGCCGTTGGCTTGGGCAACATCTGGCGATTCCCCTATATGACGGGACAGAATGGCGGAGCCGTGTTTATCATGATTTACGTGTTCTGTGTCTTGTTGCTGGGCATTCCCTGTATGATTAGTGAGTTCATTATCGGTCGTCATGGTCGGGCCAATACGGCGCGCGCTTTCAGCAAACTGGCGGGTGGCTCTCCATTCACGCTCATTGGCTATATGGGTGTGCTGACGGGTTTCTTGATCTCTGGCTATTACGCCGTGGTCTCGGGTTGGTGCCTTGAGTATGTCTGGGCCTCCATCGTAGGCCATCTGGAGGGCAATCCCGAGATGATATCGGAATATTTCACCACGTTCTCTGAGGACCCCATCAAACCCGTGTTCTGGACCATGCTCATCCTTCTGGCCACCTATCTCATCATCGAGAATGGTGTGCGCGACGGCATCGAGCGAGCCTCTAAACTGATGATGCCCACCTTATTTATATTATTGTTGATCATCGTGGTGGCTTCGTGTATGCTGCCGAATGCCGACAAGGGCATCGAATTCCTGTTCAAGCCCGATTTCTCGATGATCACAAGTGATGTGTTCTTGGGGGCTCTGGGTCAGTCGTTCTACTCGCTCAGCATTGCCATGGGTTGCATCTGCACTTACGCCAGCTATTTCTCCAAGCAGACGAACCTGACATCTTCTGCTGTGCAGATCGGTGTGATCGACTTTCTGGTGGCCTTGTTGGCTGGCTTGGTCATCTTCCCCGCCGCCTTCTCCGTGGGTGTCAGTCCCGACAGTGGCCCCTCGCTGATCTTTATCACCCTGCCGAATGTGTTCCAGCAGGCCTTCAGTGGTATTACTGGTCTGGGCTATGCCGTATCTATCCTCTTTTACGCCCTGCTCTCGATGGCTGCCCTGACGTCGCTGATGTCGCTCCACGAGGTGAGCACGGCCTTCCTGGAGGAAGAGATGCGTATCTCGCGCAAGCGGGCTGCGCTCATCGTCACCATCTCATGCATGCTGGTGGGCACCATCTGTTCACTATCCTTAGGTGTTGGCAAACATCTTACGCTCTTCGGTAAGACCCTCTTTGACCTCTTCGATTTCGTCACCGGCCAGCTGTTCCTGCCTATTGTGGGCTTCCTGACCTGTATCTTCATCGGCTGGTTTGCCCCTCACAGGATCGTGCGCGCGGAGTTTACCAACTGGGGCACGCTGCGCAACGGAGGACTGTTTCATGTCTATCTGTTCCTCGTGAAGTACGTCTGCCCCATCTGCATCCTGTTTATCTTCTTGCATCAGTTCGGACTATTATAAATGGAAAACAGAGGAAACTTTGGTAGCCGTCTGGGCGTGATACTGGCCACGGCAGGTTCTGCGATCGGATTAGGTAACATCTGGCGTTTCCCGTTCACCACGGGACAGAATGGCGGTGCTGCCTTTATCCTTGTCTATTTCGTATGTGTCCTGCTGTTGGGTATCCCTGGCATGGTCAGTGAGTTCATCGTGGGTCGTCGGGCGCAGACCAATGCCGCCCGGGCGTATGGCAGCTTAGGGCGCAAGGAGTGGCGCTTCGTGGGTTACTTGGGCATCCTCACCTCCACGATCATCCTCGGCTTCTATGCCGTGGTGGCCGGCTGGTGCCTCGAATATCTGTATGCTGCCATCGCAGGCCAGCTCAACGGTGATGCCGCCTTCGTGCTCAACTATTTCAAGACCTTCTCCAGCGATCCCGTCAAACCCTGTCTTTGGGCCGTGGGCTTCGTGCTGATCACCCATCTGGTGGTGGCATTAGGAGTCAACAAGGGCATCGAGCGCGTGTCGAAACTGCTCATGCCGTTGCTCCTGATCATCCTGGTGATCCTGGTCATCGCCTCCTGTCTGCTGCCGGGGGCTGCCGCAGGTGTCGAGTTCCTACTGAAGCCCGACTTCTCGAAGGTCACGGGCGACGTGTTTCTCGAAGCGCTGGGTCAGGCGTTCTTCTCGCTGAGCCTCGGCACGGCCTGCCTCTGCACCTATGCCTCCTATTTCAAGAGCGATACGAACCTGCTGAAGTCGTCGGTGCAGATCGCCCTGCTCGACTCGGGCATCGCCATCCTCGCGGGCATGATGATCTTCCCCGCCGCCTTCTCCGTGGGTGTGCAGCCCGACAGCGGTCCCTCACTGATCTTTATCACCTTGCCGAACGTGTTCCAACAGGCTTTCGCCAGCTTCCCCTGGAACGGCTATATCATTTCCATCCTGTTCTACGCCCTGCTGGTATTCGCCGCCCTGACATCGACGATCTCCATGCACGAGATCGGTACGGCCTTCTTCCACGAGGAACTCCACCTGCCGCGTCAGCGTGCCACGTGGATACTCACGATTGTCTGCTCACTCATCGCCGTGTTCTGCTCCCTCTCGGCGGGGGCCTATACCGGTCTGCAGGTCTTCGGACTGTCGCTGATGGACGCCTGCGACTTCCTCACGGCCAAACTGATGCTGCCCGCCGGTGCCTTCTTCACGAGCATCATCATGGGCTGGTTCGTCAACCGTCAGATGGTGAAGGATGAGTTTACCAACCACGGCACCATCCAGGGATCCTTCTTCACGGCCTACCTGTTCTCCATCCGATATATCGTACCGCTCTGCATCCTGCTGGTGTTCCTGCATCAGTTCGGAGTGATCTGAATGAGGAGTGAGAAATGAGGAATGTTGATGACCTGATGCTATGAAATGGATAAAGGAATTCTTCTATATGCAGAAGTCCGACCGCAAGGTGATCATCGCCCTGCTGGTGGTCATCGCCGTCGCCTTGGGTGTGATCTTCCTGACGGGTGGGGAGAACGAAACCTCGAATGCCCTGACCGTTGCCGATAGGCTGCAACGTGACACCCTCCATTCCCGCAAGCCTTATTACAAGCGCGATACCGTCTATGTCCGTACGAAGGTCGTCTATCGTGACCAGCCACGGGGAGCGGCACGGCCTGACTACGACAGCCGTCGGGCGCCTGTCCGCTCCGCCTCCGAACCGCGCGACTCCTTCATCCCCCGCTATCCTGTGAAGATCAAGGAGGGGGAGCATGTCGTGCTGAACACCGCCGACACCACCGCCCTGAAGACCGTCCCCGGCATCGGCCCTTACTTCGCCAGGAAGATCGTCGAATACGGTCAGCGTCTTGGTGGCTATGTCAGTGTCGATCAACTTGATGAGATCGAGGATTTCCCCCTCGACGCGAAACGGTACCTGACGATCCGGAACGCCCAGCCCAGGAAGTTGAACGTGAACAAGCTCTCGCTCAACGAACTGAAGCGCCACCCCTATATCAACTACTATCGTGCGAAGGCCATCACGGACTACCGCCGCCTGCACGGTCCCATCCACTCGCTCGATGACCTGCGGCTCTCCAAGGACTTCCCCCCTGACATCATCGCCCGCCTTGCACCCTACGTCGAGTTCTGAATCCTGATCCGTAAAGGGGGACCTTTGGAGTTGTGGAGTTGACGCATAGACAGATACGGCCAGCCATCACCTCAGTCCATATCTTGTGATACGGACTGCGCGAGGGTAGTGCCTGCAACAGGCAGTTGGTGTCAAGAACGATGCGCCTCATAGTTATACGGGGTGCGCATGTGTTCCTTACCCCATTGCTCAATAGTTTGCTCGTTGATAACTCCTTCGTCCCACAGCGCGTCGATGGCCTTTTGGGCCTTATTAGCGAAATAGTGGGCCAATACGTTCTTGAACTCATTCAGCTCATCTTCGGAGTTAATGTTGTTCAAGGCGTTCAGCAGTTCCAACTGTGCCATTTGTGAATAACTCATACGCGTCATCATTTGGCTTCTGGCTGCAAAGATACAAATAAGCGGGCAAAATTCCAAATATATTTGCATGTTTTCACAGCGTGTTGCGCAGCCTTTTTGTTAATAAATCATAGAGAACGCTTGCAGTGTCGGAGTTTTTGCTTATCTTTGCCGATGTAAACTTAAAACTTGACAAATATGTTTGGAACATTGTTGTTGTTTGGCCTCGGCATGCAGGAGATACTGATCATCGCATTTATCGTGCTGCTGCTCTTTGGCGGCAAGAAGATCCCTGAGCTGATGCGCGGCATGGGCAAGGGCGTGAAGAGCTTCAAAGAGGGCATGAACGAGGTGAGCGATATCAGCAAGGGCGAAGAGAAAAGTGAAGAGTCGAAAAGATGGGAAGGTGAAAAATGACACCTCACCCATGACCTTCTGGGACCACCTCGACGAACTGCGGGGGGTGATCATCAGGGCACTCCTCGTGACGACGGTGGCGGCAGTGGTGGCCTTCTGCCTGAAGGAGCCGCTCTTCGACATCGTACTGGCACCCCGTTCGAGCGACTTCATCACCTACAGGCTGATGGGTGTGGAGCCCTTCGAGATCAGTCTGATGAACACAGGACTGACGGAGCAGTTCATGATCCACCTGAAGACGGCCTTCTATGCGGGTCTTTTGGTGGCCTCGCCTTACATCATCTACCTGCTGTTCGGCTTTATCCAGCCAGCGCTCTATGACAACGAACGGCGATACGCCACGACGCTCGTGGGCAGCGGCTACCTGATGTTCATGGTGGGCACCCTGCTGAATTACCTGCTGATCTTCCCGCTGACGGTGAAGTTTCTGGGTACCTATCAGGTGAGTCCCGACGTGGCGAACATGCTGACGATCCAGTCGTACATCGACACCCTGCTGATGATGAGTCTCGTGATGGGCATCGTCTTCGAACTGCCCGTGGTGTGCTGGCTCCTGGGACGGATGGGACTGATCAATGCGCGGATGATGAGCCAGTGGCGGAAGCACGCCATCGTGGCGATCCTGGTAGTAGCAGCGATTATTACGCCAACAACGGATGCGTTTACGCTCTTCGTGGTGGCGCTGCCGATATGGCTGCTGTATGAATTGAGCATACTCATTGTGAAATAAATTGGGCTTATGTTAAAGAGAATTAGAACGATCTTGGCGGCGGTGGTCTTCGTATTGATCACCCTGCTGTTCCTCGACTTCACGGGCACGCAGCATTGTTGGCTGGGATGGCTCGCGAAGATCCAGTTCTTGCCCGCTGTGATGGCACTCAACGTGGTGGTCATCGTGGCGCTGGTGGCGCTGACGCTCGTCTTCGGACGTATCTACTGTTCCGTGATCTGTCCGTTGGGCATCCTGCAGGATATCCTCGCACGCTTCCGTCGGAAGAAGAATAAGTATAGTTATTCCAAGGAGGTGCGCTGGTTGCGCTATCCCGTGCTGGTGCTCTTCATCATCGCATTGGTGGCAGGTGTCGGCATCATCTTCCAACTGTTGGCACCGTATAGCAGTTATGGCCGCATCGCCACGATGATCTTCCAACCGATCTGGATGCTGGGTAACAATGTCTTGGGGACGATTGCTGAGCGGGCCGACAGTTATGCTTTCTATACTGTGGATGTGTGGATGAAGTCACTGCCTGTGCTCATTCTCGCAGTGGTGACGTTAGTGATCTTGTTTGTCCTTGCTTGGCGCGGTGGACGAACCTATTGCAACACGATCTGTCCTGTGGGAACGATCCTCTCGTTCTTGGCGCGCTTCTCCATTCTGAAGATCCGCTTCGATGAAGATAAGTGCAAGAACTGCTCAATGTGCTCGAAGAACTGTAAGGCCGCTTGTATCGACTATAAGACGCACACGGTGGATTACAGCCGCTGTGTGGTTTGTGGCAATTGCATTGATAAGTGTAAGTTCGGGGCACTGAGTTATTCCTTCTCGCCGACTGCGAAAAAGAATAACTCAGTCGATGCCTCAAAGCGCTCGTTCCTTGTGGCCACGGCTCTCGCCTCAACGGCAGCCCTCGCCCAGAAGAAAGAGAAACTGATGGATGGCGGACTCGCCGAACTGGAGGATAAGGTGACTCCAGAGCGCCAGACACCGCTCACGCCTCCAGGTTCGCAGTCCTTCCAGCACTTCGCCGATCACTGCACGGGCTGTCAACTCTGTGTCTCTGAGTGTCCCAACGATGTGCTCCGTCCCTCTACAGACCTGATGCACTTCATGCTGCCGTCGATGTCGTACGAGAAAGGCTACTGCCGTCCAGAGTGTACGCGCTGTTCGGATGTCTGTCCTGCGGGTGCCATCAAACCGCTTGACGATGTGGAGAAATCGTCTATCCAGATCGGTCATGCCGTTTGGATCAAGAAGAACTGTGTGGTACTGACCGATGAGGTGGAGTGCGGCAACTGCGCCCGTCATTGTCCCGCTGGGGCCATCGAGATGGTGCCACTCGATGAGAATGATGAGGAGTCACCCATGGTGCCCGCCATCAACGAGACTGCTTGTATTGGCTGTGGTGCCTGTGAGTATGTCTGTCCGTCGCGCCCCTTCTCGGCCATCTATGTCGAGGGGCATGAGGTGCATAAGCATATTTAATGGATAATTGATAATGGATAATTGATAATTATGGGTACTTCTAAAGACAAACATATATCGAGACGGAGTTTCCTGAAACTCTTCGGAGCGGGAACCGTAGCCACTGCCGCCACACTGGCAGGCTGTAAGAAAAGTGATAAGGCTGGGGAACAGGCCGCTGAGGAATACAAGAACCAAGTGGAGCCGCCCGTAGGCCAGATGACCTACCGTGTGAACCCCAAGACTAAGGAGAAGGTGTCGCTCTTGGGCTACGGTATGATGCGCCTGCCTACCAAGGACAGTGAATCTGCCCGCGAGAGCAAGACAGAGATCGATCAGGAGATGGTAAACCGACAGATCGACTACGCCCTGGAGCACGGCCTGAACTATATCGACACGTCACCCGTGTATTGTCAGGGCATGTCGGAACACGCTACGGGTATCGCCCTCAGCCGTCATCAGCGCAGTGAGTATTTCGTCGCCACGAAACTCTCCAACTTCAACCGCGACTACTGGGCTGCTGACAAGGCAAAGGAGATGTACCATAACTCGATGAAGGAGTTGCAGGTGGATTATATCGACTACTATCTTTTGCACGCCGTCGGAGGATCGATGGAGGAGTTTAACGGCCGCTATGTCGATAACGGCATCATGGACTACCTGCTGAAGGAGCGCGAGGCGGGCCGCATCCGTAACCTCGGCTTCTCGTTCCACGGCAAACAGGAGGTCTTCGACGAGGTCATCGCCTTGCACGAGAAGTATCACTGGGACTTCGTGCAGATCGAGCTCAACTATCTCGACTGGAACTATGCCAACGAGATTAGCGGCAATAATGTCGATGCCTCTTATCTCTATGCTGAACTCCAGAAGCGTGGCATCCCAGCCGTCATCATGGAGCCGTTGCTGGGTGGCCGTCTGGCCAATCTGCCACAGTATCTCGTGAACGAACTGAAGAAGTTCGACCCCACGAAGAGCGTCGCCTCTTGGGCCTTCCGCTATGCGGGCACCTACGAAGGTGTGCTCACCGTACTCTCTGGCATGACCTATATGGAGCACCTCAAGGATAATCTGCTCTCCTATTGTCCGCTTGTTCCGCTGAAGGAGAAGGGTATGCGTTCACTCGACAAGGACATCGCCGAACGAATTGTGGGCCTGGAGAATATCCCGTGTAACGACTGTAAGTATTGTATGCCTTGTCCATACGGCATCGATATCCCCGCCATTTTCGTACATTATAATAAATGTAAGAACGAGGGTACGCTGCCATACGGCGCAGGCGATCCGAAATACCGCAAGCACCGCCGTCAGTACCTCATCTCGCTGGATCGTGTCGTGCCTCGCGACCGTCAGCCGGATCACTGCATCCAATGTGGCCAGTGTGAGCCCCACTGTCCACAGAGCATCCGCATCCCCCGTGAGCTCCGCAAGATTGATGACTTGATCGAAAGTCTAAAGCGCGATCCTATCTCTTAAAGCAAAACAAGTTGTTTTGCCTTCGAAGAAACCATCTTTACGATGTGTTTAACATATCTTTTCGACACCAAAACAACTTGTTTTGCTTTTAGAGATGGCGTAAACGCCTTTGTATAAAGGCTTTTCGGGACATCATAACGAAAGTGATGCTTTTTGATTTACCATCACTCTTATAACCATCTGATATTTAGATAGTTAACGCTAAAAGTGATGCTTTGCTCATTTTTTACATTTTTTTTTTGGCAACAAACTTCGGACCAATAGTACATGCCGCATGTTTCGTTAATGTAACTTAAAACTTCTATGGATTGTTTCTTTGTTTGGAAAATAAACATTATATTTGCAGTAGATTGTTTATGTTTCAAACTAAAACCCTATGACTACTACTGAGGAACTGGACATGATTGCCCGCATGCGAAGTGAGGTGATGGGCCGCAAGGAACTGACAGGCGAGAATATCTTCCTGGCCTGGGGCTATCCGACGGCTATCGTGCTGTTCCTGGAGTTTTTGGCCATTATGTACTATCATGAGCAGTGGTGTTCATGGCTTTGGATTGGTATCCCTATCGTTGGTGTACCACTGATGACATATTTTCTTAACGAGGATTACGAACGCACCCATCGGAGGACGCTCGATCAGAACGTCATCCTGGTGATGTGGATATTCATAGGTTTTGCCTCTTGTGTCGGTGGGGCAGCCATGGGTTTTGCAAATGTGTTCCCACAATGTTACTGTGCTTATCAGGGTCTGCTCTGTGGTATGGGCTGTTTCATGACGGGCATCACCCTCCACTTCCGTCCGAAGATTATCTGTGGCATTATTGCCTCGGCCCTCTCAGCCGTACCTCTCTTCCTCCAGGGCGATCTGTGGCCGTGGCAGATGCTCATCGCCTCACTTATCGCGGTGATATCCCTGATTATTCCCGGACACCTGTTCCGCCGATACGTTAGAAGAATGAGAAAGTGAATAAAAGGAAATAGGTATGAATACATTTAAATTCCCAGTTATCAATCCGCTGCTCCACAGTGAGTTGCGCTTGAAGATCATGGTGGCCCTCGACTCACTGGAGAGTGCCGACTTCATGTACCTATGTCAGATTACCGACTCAACGCGGGGTAACTTGAGCACACAGATCACCACGCTGAGGGATGCCGGCTATCTCGACGTGGCGAAGTCGGGCGGTCTAGGACGTTTCTCCCGCACCGTGTGCCGCATCACTGACAGGGGCCGCGAAGCCTTGCGTGCCTACGAGGACGGGTTGCGTAGCCTCTTCTCTCAGGTAGTTCCGGCACAACAAGAAGAGCAAGCCTCGAAGACTGGATAAGGTCAAAGACAAGATAAGCGCAACAGCGTGATCCCGATTACGACGGGCTATAAGTACAGACTCTAACTTTTTTTATTAACTTAAAACTATAGGTAAAATGAAAACAATGAAGTATTTAACAATGGCAGTTTTTGCTTGCCTTTTGGCAGCCTGCGATCTTGACAATGAAGACAACCCTATCGGTGGTGGAGATGAACCTACTCAGAAGGAAAAGGACATGGTGCCAAGTATGATGATGTGGCGACTGGATTCCACGCTGCTCATCAACAACCCAGGTACACCCATCGAGACCTACCAGATGTTGTATGCGGGACAGGACACGTATCAGTGGACGTACACTTTCTATCCTTACACCTACAAGTTCCCCGACGACCTGGTGTTCCGCAATGATTTAGGTGATGAACCCGTCCAGATGTCTAAGGCATACAAAAAAGACTATTGCAAATACACCTGTGAAGTTGGTGGTGAAATTGTTTCTGCGGGCTATCTTTGCTATTACAAGAATTTTTTCACGTTCAGTGGACTACAGCAGGGATGCTGGGTAGAGTTCATGCTTCGTGAGGCCAGCACCAACTGGAATACCGATGTTTGGACCGCTGCTTATGATAGCGAAGTAGAACGTGACGGCACTGTGCTTGAACGTACTGTTGAGTACTACTCGCCAGTCAGGCGTGGAGAAAAGGGCTCTGCCTCGGTAGCCGTCAACGGCACGACCTTCTCTGTCTATAATGCTTACTGGGATGTGAGCATTCTCAATGAAAACGATGCCTTCTATACGCTGCAGTTCTACAATTTCGACACGTTGGGAGGTGCCGACCCCATGGATATTGTCACGATTACCTATAAGGTTACTGGCGGTGGTAAGAAGGCTCCGGCCACAGGAGAGTTCACAGACTTCGCGGTGTCGTTATCGAGGATATCCAGCAACGGTGCCAAGGACAAGCAGTATTATACCTATGATAGCGATAATACTGGTGCCAAACTCAAGGTGGCTAAGACTGGAAACGGCTATAAGGTGCAGTTCAGCGCCATGAAATATACCGATGGCAATTCCACGACGACCTACAAGGGCACAGCCTTCTCGTTCGCTGGTCCTTTCACCAAAGGGACTTTATTAAAAGAAAAAGATCGTTAACACGGGTCAGATAATGGTAAGAAAAAGGTGAAGCATTAACGCTTCACCTTTTTTATGGCTGTCTTTTAGAATTACTTGAAGAGCAACTGTGCGAACTGGTAGAGGCTGCGACGCCAGGTCTGCCACTCGTGGGCTGTCTCGGGCGAGATATAACTGTGGGCATTGATGCCGATGGCCTTCATGTCCTCGGCAGCCTTGATGACACTGCCGTCACCCTCGGCCATGCCTGTCTCCCTGCCACCAGCACTCATGAAGAGCACCTTGTTGGTCTTTTTGAAGTCAGGAACGTCGGTCAGTTCGTCTGTGCCGATGGTGCCACCGCTGAAGATACCCACGTATGCGAAGGTGGTGGGGTTGTTAAGCGTGATACCGTGAGTCTGCATGCCACCCATCGAGAGACCAGCCATTGCACGGTGCTCGCTGTCGGCAATCACACGGTAGTTCTTCTCAACCATGGGGATGATATCCTTGATTAGCACTTCCTCGAAGGCACCACCCATACGACGGGCCATTCTGGCGAAGTCGGCGCCACCCATGCGGGGACGCTGACCCTGAGGGCCACCCTGGGGACCGCCAGGACGCGGGCCACGAGGACCACCCTGAGGAGCACCCTCTGGACGAGGACCTTGAGGACGCGGACCACCGAAGCCCATCGGCTGCTCACCAGGACGACGGGCGTTCAAACCATTATCCATGAAGATAATGAAAGGTACGGCCTTGCCCTCTGCGATCAGGTTGTCCATGATGATGCCCGTCTTACCCTGGGCACTCCAGCCCGTCTCGTTCTCACCCATACCATGCTGCAGATAGAGCACAGGGAATTTCTTATCGGGATTGGCATAATATTCTGCGGGCAGATAGATATAGCCGTGACGCATCGACTGAGTAACTGACGACCAGTAATAAACCTCGTTGATAGAACCCTGAGGCACGTTCTTGACGGTGTAGAAATCCTCGTCGGCTGCTGGCACGTCGATACCACTGCCCCAACGGCTGGCACCATAGTAATACTTGCTGCCTGGATCGGGTACGGAAGCACCGTCGATGTTCAACTGATAGTAGTGGAAACCCTCGTCTTGAGGCTCTGACGTACCAGTCCATACACCGTTCTCGTCCTTGGTCATCTGATAGATCTTACCAGCGATGTCAAGACCTACGAAAGAGGCCTGAGGGGCTGTGATCTGTGCACGGACCATGCGCTGTGAGTTGATCATCGGGTACTGTTTGTTCTCTTGATTGGTTGATGCAGGCTTGAAGTCTTCAACCACATTCTCTGTTACTGAAGGAACCGTGGGGTTCTGAGCAACTGCTGTGAGGCTCGCGAGAGCCATCAGCGAAAGAAAGATTTTTTTCATAAGAAGTTTGGTTGTTAATAATGAGTTAATTGTTACTTTTACACTCTATGCTCTTTGACACATGATAAGGCGAAAAGTAAAAACCCCCGATGCTATTGTTATGGAAGATTAACATTTGAAGTTTGGGTCTTTCAACTATTTTTCTTATATTTGCCAACAGGCATCGAGAACTTAGAGATTGTTCCTGCCTTCACAGAGCTCTTCGATGTCTATGACCTGAGTGGCCGCAAGGTGCGCCACCAGGTGAACTCGCTCGACGGTCTGCCTGATGGCGTCTATATTGTCAATGGCAAGAAGATGCTGAAGAAGTAACGAAAAAGCGGCAAGTGAAAAGTCTCACTTGCCGCTTTCTGTCGGGATGAGGCGACTCGAACGCCCGACCCCTACGTCCCGAACGTAGTGCGCTACCAACTGCGCTACATCCCGATTTTGAAAATCGGCTGCAAAGGTACGGCAATTTTTTGAAATACGTGCATAAAACACGATAAATTTTCAAAAAACTTCCTTGTTAGCGCTTGGCGAAGTCTTTCAGGAACGTACTGTACTCGTCGCATCGGGTGACATAGCCGCTGAGCTCTGAGGTATGCTTCTTGGCAAAGTCGGCGAAGGTGATGAAAGCCTTGTATTGTGCCGACTTGGGGTTGGGTTTGATGTCGTACTCGTATGTCTCACTATTCCAAACCCTGTCGTACCACGGTGTCGGGTTCATATAGACATAGGCTCTGGCGAAGAGCACCTTTTCCTTCAGCAGGAACTCTTTCGGATCACCTGCTTTCTGCAAGAATGAGGCAGCCTTGGCAGCGAGATCCACCTCGTTGACACGCACGGTATCCATCACACTTTTGCCGTCGCGCATCAGCCACCAGCAGTCACCTGTGAAACTGGCCTGGGCATAGCGCACAGCGAGTTCGTAATATTGCTTCTTCAGTTCCTCGCCAGACAGTATGCTGAGTTCGCCTTCCATCTTCTGCACCTCGTGGGTAAACTTGAGTTTGGGATTCTGGCTGAATTTGTAATTGTTATCGCCATACAACTGATCACTATTGAGCCACTGACGCTTGATCCAAGGCCCAAGGTCATAGCGGCGGTGGGCGGCATAGACGGCATAGCCCTTGCCCTCATAGAATGAGGTGGGGATGTTCTCCAGCCACTGGATGGCCTTGTCCCACTGGCAGAGGCGCATGTACTTCGTGCCGATGAGGTCTTCGAGCACGTAATCCTGTTTGTTCAGATGGTCTTTGAGGTAACGCTCGAAATTGGTCTTGGGTGTTCTGAGGGTGAAGAAATAGAACTTCTCAAGGTTCTCCACCTTCATGGTGTCGATGTGTTCATTGTACAGGTAACTGCCTGTGGCATTTAACAGGGCGACTCCTTTCACGGGATCGTTAATGTAACGGTCCATGAGTGTCTGGTGGACAATACGGTCGCGGGCATTCTGGAAGAAATAGTCGTCCTTGATTTTCTGGCTCAGCCAAGTGAGTTCACCTTGGAGCCAGTCGTCAAAGTCGTCATTCTGTGAGGCTAAGGCAGAATTGATGTAGAGACGGAGCACACGGGCATCGTCCTGCATGCGCTCTGTACCTTTCATCTGGGTGGCAAGCGTAATGTCTGAGAGGGCTTGCTGCTTGCTGCCGAACATATACTCTAACCAGGCCTTGGCACTCTGCCAGAGGATGGGTGTCTCCGTCTTACCTTCCTTAAGGACCTGCTCGCATAAATCACGCATCTGCAGCACCTCGGCTTTCGAAAGGTCGCGGATGAAAAGTTTACCACCTGTACCTTCTGCATTCGGGTTCATGGCATCGTCGGCCTCTTGGGCATTGTTCACGAAATCCTGCAACAGGAAGGGCAGCACCTTGGCATTCGGATTCTTCTGGTATTCCTGACGGATGGCGGCGAAGGAGCGTTTCTTGTAATAGATCGTCATCAGACTGGCGTAGTCACCCATCTCTGCAAACAGTTCTCCTGCCTTGTCAACTTGCCCTGTCTTATAAAGAGCACCTGCATAGATGTTCTTCATCATGTCCTTATAGACAGTCTCGATATACTGGTTGGCGGTCTGCTCCCAGAAGGTGATGTTCTGCTGATGTTGTCCGAGCATCATATTACAGCGCATGAGGAGTAGGGCGTGCTGTGAGCGCAGGCGTGTCTTCAATTTGCCTTGGGCGTAGGTGCGTACGGCCATGAGTGTCTTCTTGGCGGCATCAATCTCCTCTTTTGTGGGATAGTTCCATTCCCACTGTTTGCGCTCTTCGATACTTCCGCAGTCAAGGTACTTCTGCAGGTTCTGCACGTAAGAGACCATCAACTGGTCGTTCTTCTCTTGGGCGGCCTTGATGATGTCGTCGGCATTGAACCAGAAAGACTGGTCTTCGCCAAGGCCAAGATAGGCTTTCCAGTTCTTCCTGGTGATCTCGTCCATGCGGTCGCTGAAGTCAGTACGCTCATAGGCGCTGAACAGATAATAATTGGTGGTCCATCCTCCCCAGCAGGCCAGCATGGGCAGTGAGAGGATTGCCAGCAGATTAGTGATGATAAATCTCTTCATAGGTTTCTGGTTTATATCTATCGATGTTTTCTTTGTCCAAATGATAGGTGATAATGCTACGTTTTAAGCCCTCACGCTTCTCCTCCACGGCCTGCTTCACTTTCAGAATCTCGTCGGCCTCCACCGTATGCTCGACATGGATGCCGTTGATGATGCGCAGCCAACTATAGACGGGGTAGGCGGCAGCCAAGGGCAGGGGATACTTATCGAGCCGTTTCAGGAAGGGCGATACATCACGGATGTCGAGGATGGGATTCCGTTCTGTCCATTTACGGGGATCACCCGTGTTGTATATCATCAGGACACCGTAATCCACTGGTGGCGCAGGCATCGAGAGCTGGTGCAGCCGGATGGTCGTCGAGAGCTCAGTGGGGACGGTTCTCAGTGAGTCCTGGGTGGACTCACTGAGAACCGTCCCCACTGAGCTCAGAAACTGATAGTAGGTCTTCATGCTCCGTGAAGTATAGTCGCAGTCGATCTGTATTTCTCGGACGTTTCGGATGCCGTTGGTCTCGTTCATCTGCAGGATGCGCTTGACGATTTTCTCAGCCAGTCCCTGATGGGGTTGATGCATGCAGTCCTCTGTGATATACACCGTGGGGATCATCTCGATGCCCTCGGGCAGGGTGTCGGAGAAGGTGATGGTGGCATTCGGCTTCGGACCTTGTCCCTGTACCGTATCCATCACCACGTCGAAGTAGCGGCAATACACCTTATTAATATGGTACTGTCTGAGGAATGCCCTTTCCGTGGAGTCGAGCCTGAAGTCTGTACGCCAGTAATAGACGGCATTGCCCTCGTCTAACTCTCTCTGCTCCTGACAACTGATTGTCAAAAGAACAAGTAGAACGATGACCAGACAAGTCCACTTCTTCATGCTTACAGCAATTCGGGCAGTTGGAAGAGTTTATTGCTGTTGCTGCCCTTGATGAGAATGTAATAACCTTCCGGACAATGCTCCTGGATGGCGGTCTTCACTTCCTCGACATCATGGAACTTCCTGAAGGGACAGGGGATGTCGAGGAAATTGTCACCTACGAGCCACACCTCATCATAGCCTGCAGACTCCAGATAGTTGATCATCAGGCGGTGCTCTTTGTCACTGTCTGCTCCCAACTCCCCCATCTGGCCAAGGATCGCCATTTTCTTCTCAGCCTGCATGAGACTGAAGTTCTCCAGGGCCGCCATCATGGATGTGGGGTTGGCGTTGTAGGCATCTACCACAAGGTGGTTCTTGGCCGTGACAGTCATCTGACTGCGGTTATTGCTGGGCGTATATTCCTCCAGGGCAGCACAGATTTTCTTGCGATCCACCCCGAAGTTGATGCCCACAGCAATGGCCGCTAATAGGTTGTCGATGTTGTAGGCCCCGATAAGTTGGGTCTGAACCTTGTGCCACTTCGTGCTGCGTCCTTCCTCCTCGAGCGTCATCAACGGCTCGCGCCAACGGAACTTCAGGAAGGGATCACAGGCGATGACCTCGCCACTGATGCAACTGTATTGCTTCTCTGGGTCAGTAGAGTAGGGAGATATCCAGAGGTTTTCCTCCTCACCAATCTGATCCACGAGATAGTCGTTGTCGGCATTGAGGAAGATGAGGCCGTCCTCACGGGTACGGAGGAAGTCGTAGAGTTCGCATTTGGTCTTAATCACACCTTCAAAAGAGCCGAAACCCAACAAGTGGGCTTTGCCGACATTCGTGATCAGTCCACAGGTAGGCTCTGCTGTTTCAGCGAGCGTCTTAATGTCACCGGGGTGGCTGGCACCCATCTCAATGACGGCAATTTCATGTTCTTTGGTAAGACGGAAAAGCGTCTTGGGTACGCCTACGTCGTTGTTGAAATTACCTTGGGTATAAAGTACGTTGTATTTCTGCGAGAGTACAGCGGCAATCAGCTCTTTTGTGGTGGTCTTACCGTTGGTACCTGTGATGCCAATAACGGGGATGTCGAACTGACGGCGATGCTCACGGGCCAGATCCTTGAAGGTCTGGAGACAGTCATTGACGAGAATGAGCTTGTCATCATCGGCAGGAATAACGGTCTTGTCATCTACGATGGCGTATGCACAGCCTTTTTCAAGGGCTGCAACAGCGAATTTGTTACCGTCGAATGTCTCGCCTTTCAAGGCCAGGAAGATACTGCCATCAGGACAGTCGCGACTGTCGGTAGTGATGCAGGGATGTTGCTGATACAGCTTATAAAGTTCCTTGATATCCATAAACTTCGTGAATTTGCGGCAAAATTACAAAAAAACTATGAACTAAGAACTATAAATTATGAATTATTTCGTATCTTTGTGGGCGAAAATGGACTATACGATTAATGTACACGGTAGATTGATGGACCTCGGTGAGCCGCAGGTGATGGGTATCCTGAACGTGACGCCCGACTCTTTCTATGCTGGGAGTCGGAAGCAGACAGAGCAGGAGATTGCCGAGCGTGCCAACCAGATTGTTTCCGAAGGAGGCACTATCATTGACGTGGGTGCCTTCTCCACGCGTCCAGGTGCTGCAGAGGTATCGGAGACGGAGGAGATGGATCGTCTGCGCTTTGCATTGGGTATCGTGCGTCGTGAATGGCCGTATGCAGTCCTCTCTGTTGATACGTTCCGTCCTGATGTGGCCCGTATGGCTGTGGAAGAGTATGGAGCCGACGTGATCAACGATGTCAGCGAGGGTGGTCTGACGGGGATCGTGAATACACCATTGGACCAGACGGATGAGGTCTATCCGGCCATGTTCAGGATGGTGGCTCAACTCCGTGTACCTTATATATTAATGTCTGTACAGCCTACTTTGCGTGAGATGTTGTTGGGCTTCTCCAAGAAGGTACAACAGTTACGCGATCTGGGTGTGAAGGACATTATCCTCGATCCTGGGTTTGGTTTCGGTAAGACGCTGGAACAGAACTACCAACTGATAAACGAACTGGAGAAGTTGTCTGTGATGGAACTGCCCTTGTTAGCTGGTATCTCTCGCAAGTCGATGATCTACAAATTGCTTGGTCTTACACCAGAGGAGTCCCTCAATGGCACTACCGCCCTCAATACTATAGCCCTGATGAAAGGTGCCAGCATCCTGAGGGTACACGATGTAAAGGAAGCCCTGGAGTGTGTAAGAATAGTGAAATCGTTAAATGGTCAAATAGTCAAATAAGATGTTCTTCGAATTCGGACTGAAAGATATCATTGACATCCTGCTGGTAGCCCTGATGCTCTACTACATCTATAGGCTGATGCGCGATTCCCGTTCACTGAATGTGTTCAGTGGAATTATGATTTTCGTCGTCATCTGGCTCTTTGTGTCACAGGTGCTGCAGATGCGCTTGTTGGGGTCTATCCTCGACAAGTTGGTCAGTGTGGGTGTCATCGCCTTGATTGTGCTCTTTCAGGACGATATCCGAAAGTTCCTTTATAATCTTGGGGCTCACCAGAAGATGCGCACAGTCATACGATTTATGTCATTCTCGAAAGGAAAGGGAGATGAACAGAAGGATGTCAAGGAGACAATCATGCCCATCGTGATGTCGGCAATGAATATGAGTAAGGGAAAGATCGGAGCCCTGATTGTCATTGAACGAACTGTGCCGTTGGATGATATTATGGCAACAGGTGATGTGATTGATGCCAATATCAACCAGCGGTTATTAGAGAATATCTTCTTCAAGAACTCGCCATTGCATGACGGTGCTGTGATCATTTCGAGGAAACGCGTCAAGGCAGCAGGCTGTATCCTACCAGTCAGTCATGATCTCGATATTCCGAAAGAACTGGGCTTGCGTCATCGTGCCGCCATGGGTATCTCTCAAGAGAGTGATGCGGTGGCCGTTGTTGTCAGTGAGGAGACTGGCAGTATCTCCATCGCCCATAGGGGTGAGTTCCGTCTGCGACTTTCTCCTGAGGAACTGGAGAGCATTCTGACAAAAGAACTGCAATGATACAAATATAAGAACACTTTAATATAGTAAAGATTATGGATTTATTAAGTCAAATTGTTGCTCGCGCTAAGTCAAATAAACAGCGCATTGTGCTCCCTGAGGCAGAGGAGGAACGTACACTCTGTGCAGCAGACAGGGCTTTAGGTGATGATCTCGCAGATATCATCCTGATTGGTAACCCGGCAAAGGTTGCGGCTTTGGCTAAGGAAAAAGGTTTGAAGAATGTTGGTAAGGCCACCCTGATTGATCCGGAAAACTATGAGAAGAGTGAAGAACTGGCAGAGAAACTGGCAGAGATTCGCAAGAGCAAGGGCATGACTATTGAAGAAGCCCGTAAGTTGATCAAGAATCCGCTGTATCTGGGTTGTATGATTATCAAGACGGAGGGTGCCGATGGTCAGATCTCTGGTGCGCTCTCTACGACAGGTGATACGCTGCGTCCGGCTCTCCAGATCATTAAGTGTCAGCCTGGTATTACCTGTGTGAGTGGTGGTCTGCTGCTCATCTCGAAACAGAAACAGTATGGTGAGAATGGTGTGCTCGTGGTGGCCGACGTCGCTGTGACACCGATGCCCGATGCCGAACAACTCTCACAGATCGCAGTGTGTACGGCACAGATGGCGAAGGCTGTGGCTGGCTTTGAGGATCCCCGTGTGGCTATGCTGAGTTTCTCTACCAAGGGAAGTGCTAAGCATGAGGTCTGTGATAAGGTGATCGAGGCTACCCGTCTGGCTAAGGAGAAGGCTCCCGACCTGAAGATCGACGGTGAGTTACAGGCAGATGCCGCTCTTGTACCAAGCGTAGGTGCCAAGAAGGCTCCTGGCTCTGATATCGCAGGAAAGGCCAATGTGCTGGTATTCCCCAACCTCGAAGTGGGTAATATCGGTTATAAGATGGTTCAGCGCTTAGGTGATGCTATCGCCATCGGACCAGTGCTTCAGGGTATTGCACGTCCTGTCAATGACCTCTCGCGTGGCTGTTCTGTAGATGACATCTACTATATGATCGCCATCACTGCCTGTCAGGCTATGGACGCGAAGAAGTAATACATTAAACATTAAAGATTAATCATTAAATATGAAAATCCTTGTATTGAATTGTGGCTCTTCGTCTATCAAGTACGCGTTGTACAACATGGACGACAAGAGTGTGATGACCAGCGGCGGTGCTGAGCGCGTGGGCTTGGATGGTGCCTTTGTGAAGGTCAAGTTGGCCAATGGTGAGAAGCGTCAGATTATGCATGACATCCCTGAGCATACCGAGGGTGTCAAGTTTATATTCTCCTTGCTGACAGATCCGGAGATCGGTGTTATCAAGAGTCTCGATGAGATTGATGCCGTCGGCCATCGTATGGTGCATGGTGGTGAGAAGTTCAACAAGTCCGTGATCCTGACCGATGAGGTTCTGAAGGTCTTTGAGGAGTGTTCTGATCTGGCGCCGTTGCACAATCCCGCCAACCTGAAGGGCGTGAATGCCGTGAAGGAACTGATGCCAGGTCTGCCACAGGTGGGCGTATTTGATACTGCTTTCCACCAGACCATGCCCCAGTATGCCTATATGTACGCCATTCCCTATGAGTTGTATGAGAAATATGCTATTCGCCGTTATGGTTTCCATGGAACTTCTCATCGCTATGTCAGTGCCCGTGCCTGTGAGTTCCTGGGCCTGAATCCTGAAGACGTGAAGGTCATCACCTGCCACATAGGTAATGGCGGATCGATTGCTGCCGTGAAATATGGTAAGTGTGTAGATACTTCCATGGGATTGACTCCGCTTGAGGGACTGATGATGGGTACACGTGCCGGTGATATTGATGGTGGCGCCGTGACCTTCATTCAGAAGAAACTCAATCTGAGCGCCGACGAGATGAGCGACCTGCTCAATAAGAAGAGTGGTGTGCTGGGCATTTCAGGCATATCTTCTGATATTCGTGAAGTGGAGGCAGCCCAAAAAGCAGGCAACCCACGTGCCGTACTGGCTATGCAGATGTATAATTATTACATCAAGAAGTATATTGGCTCTTATGCATTTGCCATGGGCGGTGTCGATGTTATTGTGTTTACAGCAGGCGTCGGCGAGAACCAGATAGGTATGCGCGAAGATGTGTGTAAGGATCTGGAGTTCGTTGGCGTGAAGATTGATCCTGAGAAGAATAATGTACGTGGTAAGGAGGCAATCATCTCTGCTGACGACTCAAAGGTGAAGGTGGTTGTCATCCCGACTGATGAGGAATTGATGATTGCTACAGATACGATGAATCTGCTTTAAAAGCATATTCCTTCAAGACAGGGACGGTCACGATATGTGGCCGTCTTTTTCGTCTATCCATTTGCTTGTTAATAAAAAACCATCTTTTCTGCAAAAAAAACTTTGAATTATGCAGTGAATTGCAAAAAAAGAATTAATTTTGCAGCGAAATGTGTGTCACCAATTCATTAAGTTGATTATGATATTGAAGAAATTTGTTTTATTTATAGTGGCAGTATTGTGTTTTTCTGCCTGTAAGACAGACCTGACCGATATTGAAAAGCGTATTGAGGAGATCGAGCGACAGGGTAAGGAACTTGAAGAGGCTAATAAGAAACTTCAGGAGGAGAGTGAAGAACTCAAAAGGCAGGGAGAAGAACTTAGTGAGGAAGCCAAGAAGCGCCAGGAAGAAAACGAGAAGATCCAGCAGAGACTGCAGGAACTGGGAGATAGCCTTAATACGGTTGAACCTTTCTTGCTTTCCATGGAGTTCGTGGCTGCAGATAACCCCTATCAACTTATTGAGAATACACCTTGTACTATTATCGGTGATAGTGCTGTGGAGTGTCGGATATTGAATATAACCGATGACAAACAGTTGATACCTCGGTTTACGTTCCAAGGTTCTGCCGTAACTATTAACGGCGTAGAGGCAGAGAGTGGCGTCACCAAGTTTGACTTCAGCACTCCTGTCGTGTTGAGTGTCATTACGGCTAAGCAGATCAAGGATTATTTGGTCTATGTCAATGCATATACGGGTCTGCCTTCTGCATGGGTTGATACAAATGGTCATGCCAATGTGGTGAATGAAAACCAATATTATGGTGGCAGTTTTAAACTCATAGCCAATCCGACGACGGCCTCAGAAGGAGCTGGTGTCATCAAGGCCAGTATGAAGGTTATGGGCATAAGCCCTATTAAATGGTATTATCCGGATTATTCAATTAGTACCAGTACTGATAAACTGCCGGCAAAGAACACCTATATGGTGAAGTTCAACAATAACATCTCATTGTTTGACGAGCCAAATGGTGTGACATGGAGACTCTGTCCGAACAATGATGATCTGACATTCCTTCATAACCAGACGGCCTTTTATATGAGTAAAATCAGCAATCTGGACTATACGCCGAGAGCGCATTTCGTGGATATGTTTCTCAATAAAAAGTTTTATGGAACCTATACGATGGTGGAACGTCTGGAGGTTTCTGTAAACAGAGTGAATGTCGGAAATGATGGTTTTATCCTGAGCATTGGCTCGAGTGAGAGAGGTTCGGTTTTCTATACCAATTATCTGGAGCGTCCTGTGACAGTGTTAGCCCCGGGTAGTCCTTCTGCTGAGGCGGTGGCGTATGCAAGTACCTTCCTCCAGACGGCTGAGAATGCTTTGTTTTCCTCAAATTTCTCGGATGCCTCAACGGGATGGCAGAAGTATATGGATATAGATTCCTTTGTTGACTGGTATTTGATTAATGAAATCGCAAAGAATTACGATGGAGCCTTTAGTTCAAACTGTGTGATGAACCTGCAAAGAGGTGGTAAGTTGAAGATGGGCCCGTTATGGGACTTTGAAGAGGCCTTCGGTAATATCTCACAATCTCCTGCTTCTGGTTTTGTTATTAAGAATGTAAACTGGTATGCAAGACTCTTTCAGGACCCTGCTTTCGTAGCAAAGGTGAAAGAGCGTTTTGATTATTTCTATGAGCACCAGCAGGATATTATTTCGGAGATTAATTCGAATGCAGAATACCTGAGGTATGCAGTTGTGGAGAATGATTACAGGTGGAAGATCTTTGATAAATACAAATCAAACTCTTCTGACACAAGGGCGCTCTATGGAAAGGCGGTTGGCAATATGAAGAATTGGCTGGTCTCTCGCATGGATTGGCTCAAGAAGGAATTTGACGCAATATGAGAAAGATATTTTTCCCCATCTTATTGGTGCTTTGTTTGTCGGCCTGTAAGGAAGACCTGACGGATTATTACGACCGAATGATTATTCGGGAGGCTGCTAATGATTCGTTGAAGAAGGAAAACAATAATCTGGAAGAGAAAATTGAAGCCCAAAGGAAATATAATGAGGCTCTGGCAGAGATGAATGCTCGTGTTCAGTTGGAGTCAGATGAACTGAAAAGGAAACTTGACAGTCTGGAGGCTACCTTGGTGGTCGATGTAGAGCCCAAACTGCGCCATATTGAATTTGTAACTGCAGAGAATCCCACCTTGCCAGGAAATTGCACTTGTGATATCATTGGTGACAGTATCATCGACTGTTATCTTCCTATGGTTACAGAGAAGAAGTATCTGATTCCGCGCTTCACCTTTGATGGTACGCTTGTGACGATTGATGGGATGGAGGCGATAAGTGGTAATTCCATGTTTGACTTCAGGACTCCAGTCATCCTGACGGTTCATACCTCGAAAAAATCGGTCAGTTACATGATGTATGTTCATTCCTCTACGGGCTTGCCGGTTATGAGGATTACGACGGCGGGTGGGGCCCCCATCACTTCAAAGGAAACCTATCTGAATGCCCATATGTATTTTATGGAAGATGTCACGACACGGTCTCCTGGGGAAGTGATAGAGACGGACTTGCAGATTAAGGGACGCGGAAATTCTACGTGGACGCGATGGCTTAAAAAGCCTTATCGCCTGAAATTCTATGAAAAGGTCTCGCTGTTAGGTGAGCATAAGGACAGGTCTTGGGTGTTGCTTGCCAATTTTGCAGACAAGAGTGCTCTTCGTAATCATACGGCACTCTATTTAGGAAAGATCAGTAATTTGGATTACACACCAAGTTCTCATTTTGTTGATCTGACCCTTAATGGAAGATATGACGGCACTTATGAACTTTGCGAGAAGATCAAGATATCCAACCATCGGGTAGCCGTTGGAGATGACGGGTTCCTGCTGGAAGTTGATGGTCGTGCGCCAAACAAAGCGGACTCTTGTTTCTTTTATGTTAGTCACATGACCAGTCCTATCAGTATTGAAGAGCCTGATGTGCAGAGGGGTGATGCGAATTACAATTATGCAAAGAACTTCGTGGCAACAGCAGATAATGTGCTTTATTCCAATTATTTCCTGGATCCGGGAGCAGGTTGGAGGGCTTATTTCGATATGGATTCGTTTGTCGATTGGTATTTGATCAATGAGATCACTCATAACCCAGATGCTACCATGCTTTATAGTTGCTTCATGCACTTTAAGCGCGGTGGAAAGATTACCATGGGACCTATCTGGGACTTTGATCTGGCATTCGGTAATACGGATTATTGGGAACGTGGCCCCTATGACTTCTGGATTAAGAAGTCAGACTGGATCAGCAGGATGTTTAAGGATCCCGCCTTTGTGGCCAGAGTGAAGGAGCGCTACGACTACTTCTATAGCCGCAAATATGATATTATGCGGGAGATTGATGAGACGGCTGTCTATTTGAAGAGGTCCATTCAGGAAAACGAGAACCGATGGGGCACGTTCTATGATTATGTCAAGCCAAACTATGAGGTCTGGGGCAGTTACCAGAATGAGGTTCAGTCGGTGAAGGAGTGGCTGAACAACCGTATGGACTGGCTAAAAGAACAGTTCAATAAGATGTAATATCTCATCATCTGTTGAAAGGTTGAAATCACCAGGAATGGTGTTCTTCAGCGCTGCTGCGGCCAGTGAGTAGTTCAGTTGCATCTGTCTGTCATCCGGGAATTTCTTGAAGGCGTGTAGCCATGCGCCCATGAAGGCATCGCCTACACCTACGGGATCTACGACGTCGGTAATATCTATGATAGGTGCCTGAAGTAGTTCCCCTTCCGTCCAGAGTAATCCTGTCAGCGTATGATGTTTGGATGAAACAATGTTGCGCATGCCCATCATCCAGTTTTTCAGGCGGGGGAACTGCCCATGAAGTTCATCAAACCATTCACGGTACTCATCCATCTGCATTTTAAAGTTGGAGTCAGTAGCCGTAAAAGGCGGCTGTGGATGCTGGGAGAGCCATTCGAACTCAATGGCATCACCGAACATCATATCGCAACGTGATAGCATACGGCTTAAGGTCTCACGCGGGTCGGCACCATATTTCCACAGGTTCTTGCGGTAGTTGATGTCGAAGCAGACGGTGACACCTAATTCGTCGGCAATATCAAGCGCCTCAAAAGTGGCGTCAGCGGCCTGCTGGGAGATGGCTGCGGTAATGCCTGACACATGGAAGAAAGCACAGTCCTTCAGAATCTCGCGCCAGGGTATCATACCCGGCTTCAGGTCGTAATAGGCAGAGTTGGCACGGTCGTAGATCACCTTGGCTGCACGCATACCGGCGGCAGGCTCGAAATAATAGGTGCCGATGCGCTGTCCACCGTAGAGCACATGACTGGTGTCAACGCCTAACTGCGCCAGGTTCATGGCCCCCGCATGACCTACAGGAGTGTCAGGCAGACGGGTGATATAGGTGACGTCTTCCCCCAGCGTAGCCAGTGAGACGGCTACATTAGCCTCGCTTCCACCATATTTACTGGTGAACATATCCCCCTGTGACAGCCGCAGGTGGTCAAGTTTCGAGAATCTCAGTAGCAGTTCTCCGAATGTTACGATTTTCTGTCCTTTCATATTCGTTCTTGTTATGGCTGGCTTTCGCCTTCAATATACTGTGACATCAACAGGTGGTCACCGTCATAGACCACGTAGCTGAACTGGGTGATCCAGTCACCGAGGATGATCATGCGCGCTTTTTTCGTCAGTTGCAGATCCACCTCGATATGTCGATGTCCATAAATGAAATAATCAACGTTGGAATGATACTGGATGTATTTCTTCGTGAAAAGCACCAGATGTTCGCGGTTCTCACCCATATAGGCAGGCTCCTCGTTGTTGGGACGCTTCAAGCGGCTGTGCTTGGCCCAGTTCAGCCCGAACCAGATGCCCCAACGGGGATGGATATTAGAGAAGGCCCATTGGCAGAACTTGGAATGGAAGATGGCACGGATTACCTTGAATTTCTTGTTGGGGTCTCCGAGCCCGTCGCCATGCGCCAGGAAGAACATCTTGCCGTATATCTCCGTCGTCTCAGGCTGCTTATGCAGGATCACACCACATTCCTTTTCCAGATACTCGTAGGCCCAGATATCATGGTTACCCGTGAAATAGTGTACTTCCACGCCCATGTCCGTCAGTTCGGAGATCTTGCCTAAGAATCGGGTATAGCCTTTCGGTACCACATATTTGTATTCGTACCAGAAATCAAACATGTCGCCTAAGAGATAGATGGCGGCGGCCTTCTCCTTGATGGAGTCAAGGAAGCGCACCAATCTCCGCTCCTGCATCCGTCCGTGTGGGATGGCCAGCGACCCGAGATGGGCATCGGAAAGGAAATATACGTTCTTCATTTTTTAATCGAATCCCAATTCTACTCTGGCTTCTTCACTCATCATACTCTGATCCCAGGCGGGTTCGAAAACGAGGTTCACGTTGGCGCTCTTGATGCCTTCGACACTCTCCACCTTCGTGCGTACATCTTCTAATATATAGTCGGCGGCAGGGCAGTTGGGGGCTGTAAAGGTCATATCCAGTTCCACCGCGTAGTCCTCCTGCACATCGATCTTGTAGATCATGCCCAGGTCGTAGATGTTCACGGGAATCTCCGGGTCATAGACGGTCTTCAGCACATCTACAATCCGTTCTTCTATCTGCGTCTTCTCTTCTTGTGTCATATTCGTGTGCAAAGATACGCATTTTTCCCATAATAAAAGTATCTATTAGAAGATTCAATCTTAATATCTCTTAAATAATTTGGAAGTTACAAAAATAATTCGTATATTTGCAACTATCGTTTACTAATTATTAATCATTTAGAGAGTATGAAGAGACTATTACCTTTTTTGATTTTTGTAGGAGTATTTAATCTTCAGATTTTTGCTGCAGACAATTATCCTCGTAAGATTGTGATGGAAGAGGCTACGGGCACTTGGTGTGGCTGGTGTGTCCGAGGTATTGAAACTCTGAAACGGGTGTCGAAAGATTATCCCAACAACTTCATTGGCATTGCTATTCACAATGGTGATGAAATGGCAAGTGCAGAGAACTATTATTTAAGTAACGTTGGTACTGTCAAGGGTTATCCGGGTTGTTTTATTAACCGCAGAACCCAGGAAACTGAGAGTGTCGGTTATTATTCTGCTAAAGCTGCCGTAGCAGAATTGAAGGATGCTGCCGATGCAAAGATAGAGGCTTCTGCCTATTATGCGGATGCATCGCAGACGTCGGTATCAGTGAAGACCAAGACTACTTTTGGCTTTGACAATAATGCCGCTAACTATAAGATTGCTTATGTGGTTTTAGAGGATAAGGTCGGCCCGTATGATCAGAGGAACTACTATTCTGGGGAGTCTTATGATGAGAATGATTACATGTATGAGTGGACGAAATTGGATCCGGTAGTTTCTATCAAGTTCGACGATGTGGCCAGAGGCATCTATCCCAGTGTATATGGTCAGAATGGCAGCGTCCCCTCGTCGGTGAAGAGGGGCGTGGCCAATGAGTATGAGTATATTGTTACCCTGCCTGGTTCGATTTCTAATAAGAAAAATATCAGTATTGTGACATTGCTTATCAATAGCAACAGTGGTGAGATCGTGAATGCTGACAAGGTTTCAGTGGGCGTAATATCTTCTTCGGTTAAACTCGACAAGACTAATGCTAAGATTCAAAAAGGCAAGACGGTGACGCTGAAAGCCACGGTATCTCCCTCTTCATTGTCTGATAAGAGTGTGACTTGGCAGAGTTCGAACACAAAGGTTGCCACAGTGACGAGCGCTGGTAAGGTGAAAGGCATCAAGGCTGGTACGGCCACCATTACTTGTACCGCTGTAGCGACAGGTGCGAAAGCCACCTGTAAAGTGACGGTTGGCTATGTCAAGCTCGGCGAGTCCGAGGTTTTCGTCAAGAAGGGCAAGACTGTTGCGCTTACCGCCACGGTCTATCCCTCGACATTAAGGGACAAGAGTGTGACTTGGAAGAGTTCGGACACGAAGGTCGCCACTGTTACAAGCGCTGGCAAGGTGAAGGGTGTAAAGGTAGGCACGGCCACCATTACCTGCACTTCCAAGGCAACAGGCTGGAGTACTACCTGTACGGTGACCGTCGGTAATGTCAAACTTAACAAGTCTGAAGTTGCTCTTGAGAAGGGCAAGACGGTGACACTGAAAGCCACGGTAACTCCTTCGTCGTTGACGGATAAGAGTGTGAAGTGGAAGAGTTCGGACAAGAGTGTTGCCACCGTGTCAAGTAGTGGTAAGGTGAAGGGTATCAAGTATGGTACTGCCACCATCACATGCACCTCCAAGGCAACGGGTTTGAAAACTACCTGTAAGGTGACTGTCGGTCATGTTAAACTTGACAAGACAGAGGCTTCTGTTAAGACGGGTAAGACGGTGACGCTGAAGGCTACAGTCTATCCCACGTCATTGTCAGACAAGAGCGTGACGTGGAAGAGTTCGAACACGAAGGTTGCTACGGTGACCAGTGGCGGCAAGGTGAAGGGTGTCAAGGCTGGTACGGTGACTATCACTTGCACATCTGTCGCAACGGGGCTGACTGCTACTTGCAAAGTGACTGTAAAAGCCTCGTCGAGCACACGTTCGTTGGATGGAGATGATGACGATGAGGTGACTGGTATCGATGAAATAGAAGAGTCTTCTGCAGTCATAGAACCGTTCGATGTCTATGACTTGAGTGGTCGTAAGGTGCTTAATGGTGTGACTTCACTTGATGGTCTGCCTAATGGTATCTACATCGTCAATGGCAAGAAGATCATGAGAAAGTAAGTGAAAAGCATACTTTGATCCTGTCCCCACCGCCTTCATCTGCGGTGGGGATTTTTATATTGTCCATAGACTATAAATCAGTATCTGCCAAGTTCGTGATAGGAATAATATTGTCCGTCAGTGATAATGACGTGATCGAGGAAATGGATGCGCATCAGATCACAGGCCCGTTTGATGCTGCGCGTCAGTTCGTCATCGGCCTTGCTGGGCGAGAGGTTGCCTGAGGGGTGGTTATGGCAGACGGCCAGAATGGTGCAGTTGGAGAGTACGGCTTCCTTCATGACAATACGGATATCAACGACAGTCTCTGTGATGCCGCCATGCGAGATACGAACTTTTTTGATGAGGCGGTAATGCTGGTTGAGCAGTAGAACCCAGAATTCCTCGACGTCGAGATCCTGCATAATGGGGTGCATGTGGTTGTAGATGCGGGTAGCCGTACCGAGGTCAGGCCGTTCTTCAGGACTTTCCATCTGGCGACGCTTGCCTAATTCGCAGGCCGCGAGGATGGTGATGGCTTTCGCCTCGCCGATGCCGTTGTAGGTACACAACTCATGGATAGTCTTCTTTCCGAGGGTGTTCAGGTTGTTGTTACAGTCTGCTAACAACCGTTTCATCAGTCCTACGGCACTCTCTTTCTTTGAGCCAGAACCGATAAGGATGGCCAACAACTCGGCATTGCTCAGGATCTCAGCGCCGAGACTTGCCATTCTCTCACGTGGACGGTCTTCTTCCGCCCATTGGGTGATGTTGAGTTTTTCCATAGTGTTGCATTTAAGTTTTAAAGGGGTTTATACTATTTGTAGAATGTTTGTTCGAAGGCTTGTCGCTCGGATTCTGTCCGCTCGCAAGGCGAGCATTCGTTTTGCTTCAATACGCATCGTTTCCACCACGATTCGATGAATCCGAGGCCGTAGCCCATCAGTTGGACGAAGGCCGCTGGGATGCTGAGCAGTCCCACTTTCAAGCTTTTGTTTTTGATAGTGGAGTCGATACAGATGATAAGACTATATAATATAATAGGTATCCAAGGGGCGAAGCACATCCAGTAGAACTGGTCGCGATCAACGTAGTGCATCAGCGCACGGCCTATGGCAGAGATCAGGATGAGGCTGATGATGCCTATAGTGAAGACCGTGGGCAACAGATGGACGAGTTTTAACGTACCAGGGTGACGTTTCTCGAGGTTGATACGGGCGATGCCACTGTTATACACCTGACGGAAGAATTTGCGGAAGTCCGTACGCCGTTTGTGCCATACCCAGGCCTCAGGGATGAGTTGCGGTTTATAACCTGCCTCCACGATACGGTAGGAGAAGTCGATATCCTCGCCGAAGCGCATCTTGGAAAAACCGCCTAACTGTTGATAGACATCACGACGGATACCCATGTTGAACGAACGGGGATAGAACTTGTCGAGTTTGGCCTTCCCCCCACGGATGCCGCCAGTGGTGAAGAAAGAGGTCATCGAGTAGGAGATGGCCTTTTGGATGGGCGTAAATGAGGGATGGGCAGCGTCGGGACCACCGAAGGCATAACAGAGTTGCAGACTATCATCAATGGCTGCCAGATAACCCTCGGGGAGGACCACGTCAGAGTCGAGAATGATGAGCCAGTCACCTTGAGCGCGCTCGGCACCGTAGTTGCGGCTCTGCCCTGGTCCGCTGTTCTCCTTGGCGTAATAATGCAAAACAAGGATGTCTGCGTACTTGTCGCAAACATCCTTGCAGGTCTTGACCGATCCGTCCTCCACAATAATAACCTCGAAATCCTTGAACTTCTGTCGAGCCTGCTCACACTCGGCATAGTTGATGCGAGCATCACTCTGCTCTCGCTGGCTCGCAGCCTTCTGTGTTTGATTAGATAGGCTTTCGAGTAACTCGTCCACTTCATCGGGACGATTATATACAGGGACGATGATCGAATACTTCAATTGTCAATGGGTATTACTCCTTCACGCGCTGCAGGTAACTGCCGTCGCGGGTGTCCACCTGGATCAGGTCGCCTTCGTTGATGAACAGGGGCACGCGAACCTCCACACCAGTCTCCAGTGTGGCTGGCTTCAGTGTGTTGGTGGCGGTGTCGCCCTTCACGCCAGGCTCAGAATGAGTGACGCGGAGCACGGTCTTCACGGGCATCTCTGCATAGAGGATGGTACCGTCGGTGGTGTCGCTGACCACTTCCACGATGTCGCTCTCCTTCATGTACTCATGACCGATCACGAGTTCGTTATCAATGGGAATCTGCTCGAAAGTCTCCTGGTTCATGAAGATACGTCCACTCTGGTCTTCGTAGAGATACTGATAGGGACGGCGCTCGATGATAACATCTTCCAGTTTTTCACCGATGTTGAAGCGGCGCTCCAGCACGCGGCCGTCAGAAACGTTCTTAACTTTGATGATCATAATGGTGTTACCCTTACCTGGCTTGCGGTGCTGGAAATCGATGCACACCCAGATGCCACCGTCCATGCGAATAGCGGTGCCTTTTTTAATGTCTTGTGAATTAATCATATACCAAAAATGTTACTTTTATTTCGTTTTCGGGTGCAAAGATACGAAATAATTCTTAATTCATAATTCATAATTCATAATTTTTAGGGAAAAACTTGCGTAATTCAAAAATAATGAGTACTTTTGCACCCCAAATCGGTAAGAACGTCATAAATTAAATAAGTATAAAGCAATGAAAAGAACATTTCAGCCACACAATCGCCGTCGCGTGAACAAGCACGGCTTCCGTGAGAGAATGGCCACAAAGAACGGCCGTCGCGTTCTGGCAGCTCGTCGTGCCAAGGGTCGCAAGAAGTTAACGGTTTCTGATGAGCATCACGGAAAGTAATTCCGACGCTTAATAAGGAAAAAATAGGTTAAAACAGAAAGAAGTGGAGATTTTTCTTTGCTTCTTTCTGTTTTTTTATCTATCTTTGCACGGAAAATGGAGAAGTGATGAAAGCAAAGGATTTCTTCGGTAAGTTTGCGAGCCCGTTTCTCTGGGGCAATCTGCTGGCGATGGTGCTGGTAATCATAGCTTTACTGTTTGGCGTGAACTACGCTATGGACATCTATACGCATCATGGCGAGGGGATTAAGGTGCCAAAGATTGAAGGTATGCTCTACGGCAATGCCCGCAGCACGGTGGAAGCCGACGGACTGAATATCATGGTCAGTGATTCTGGCTATAACAAGAAGATGCCGGCCGATTGTGTCTTGGCCCAGAACCCTGGTCCGGGTACGATGGTTAAGTCAGGACATACCGTTTATGTGACTGTCAACTCCCCATCCTCGCCTTCGTTTGCCATCCCCGATGTGGTCGATAATTGCAGTTACCGTGAGGCCGAGGCTAAACTGATGGCTATAGGCTTTAAGATGCAGCCTCCCCAGTACGTATCAGGCGAGAAAGACTGGGTCTATGGCATCCTCTGCAAGGGCCGCCGGGTTTCTACTGGTGATCACGTGTCGATAGACACGCCGCTGACATTGATGATCGGCAGTGGCACGTATGACTCCGATGAGGGTATCGATTATGTGGAACCCGAGTATATGATGATGAGTAGTGGTCGTGTAGATGAATTTGAGGAGATTGCCGAATAGATGGATCTTAGGGAAGACGACGAACTGGAGTTGATAACTGACGAGTCCTCCATGGAGATGGAGGATGACGGGCAGTTGTACGAACACTTCCGGATGGAGGTCGATAAAGGACAGGAGTCCATCCGTATAGATAAGTACTTGGCAGAACACCAGCCGCATTCCAGTCGTAATCGTATCCAGAAAGCGGCAGATGCTGGGTTTATCCATGTCAATGGGACGCCTGTTAAGAGTAACTATAAAGTGCGTGCGGGAGATGTCATCACCCTGATGCTCGATCGTCCGCATTACGACACCACCATTGAACCAGAAGACATCCCGTTGGAGGTGACTTATGAGGACGACGACCTGATGGTCATCAACAAACCGGCAGGAATGGTGGTTCATCCAGGCTGTGGTAACTTCCACGGGACGTTGGTGAATGCCATTGCCTGGCATCTGAAAGACTTGGCGACCTATGATCCTAATGACCCGGAGGTGGGTCTGGTGCACCGCATTGATAAGGACACCAGTGGCCTGCTCGTGGTGGCGAAGACACCTGACGCGAAGACATCGCTGGGGAAACAGTTCTTCAACAAGACCACCCACCGCAGTTACAATGCGTTGGTCTGGGGTAACTTCGTGGAAGATGAGGGTAGGATAGAAGGCAATATCGGGCGCGATCCGAAAGACCGTCTGCGGATGGAAGTGTTTTCTCCCGATTCCGAGATCGGAAAGCCGGCGGTTACGCATTACAAGGTGATGGAGCGCTTTGGTTATGTGACGTTGGTGGAGTGTATTCTGGAGACGGGGCGCACCCATCAGATCCGCGCTCACATGAAGCACATCGGGCATCCGCTGTTCTGTGATGAGCGCTATGGAGGTACGGAGATTCTGCGGGGAGAACGTACCGCCAGTTACAAAGCCTATATCCAGAACTGCTTCAAACTCTGTCCCCGTCAGGTACTCCATGCCAAGACGCTGGGGTTTGTGCATCCCACGACGGGTGAGCAGATGGATTTTACGTCGGAGTGGCCTGAAGATATGGCTGCACTGATCGACAAATGGCGAAATTATGTAAAGGTAAAAAAGTAAAAGAGAAATATATGAAGAATATGAAAAGAACGATTGCCATCGTCTGTGGTGGCGACTCTTCGGAACACGATGTGTCACTGCGCTCTGCACAGGGACTTTACTCCTTCTTCGACAAGGAGCGCTATCATGTGTATATTGTGGATATCAAAGGGCAGGACTGGCATGTGGAACTGCCTGACGGAATGACGGCCAAGATCGACCGTAATGATTTCTCGTTTATGGAAGACGGGCAGAAGAAGGTGTTCGACTATGCCTACATCACGATACATGGCACACCTGGAGAGAATGGTCTGCTCCAAGGTTATTTCGACTTGATCGGTATGCCCTACAGTACCAGTGGCGTACTCGTGGAAGCCATGACTTTTAATAAGTTCGTGCTCAATCAGTACCTCCGCGGCTATGGGGTGAGTGTCGCCGACTCATTGCTCATTCTCAAGGGCTATGAAGAGGTGGTGTCCGACGATGAGGTGGAGCAGCGCATTGGAATGCCCTGTTTCGTGAAGCCTGCTGCCGACGGCTCGTCATTCGGAGTCACCAAGGTGAAGGACAAGGACCAGTTGGCCCCAGCCATTCGTAAGGCGATGCTGGAGAGTCCGGAAGTGATGGTTGAGAGTTTCCTTGACGGTACGGAGATTTCCCAGGGTGTCTATAAGACTAAGGACAAAACGGTCGTGCTGCCTGCTACAGAGGTGGTGACAAGCAACGAGTTCTTCGACTACGATGCGAAGTATAACGGTCAGGTGCAGGAGATTACCCCCGCCCGAATCCCGGAGAATGTGGCTGCCCGTGTAGCCCAGGTCTCCAGCCATATCTACGACATCCTCCACTGCAACGGCATCATCCGTATCGACTATATCATCTCCAAAGAGGGTAAGATATCCATGTTGGAGGTCAACACGACACCTGGTATGACGGCCACCAGTTTCATTCCCCAGCAGGTGAAGGCTGCAGGACTGGAGATGAAGGATGTGCTGGCAGATATCGTGGAGAATCAGTTTGCATAACAATCATGCTATGGTGAGTGAAGAATTAAAGGAATTTGATGAGATACGGCCGTACGAGCCGGAGGAAATGGAACAGGCGTTCAACGACCTGATCCACGACCGTCAGTTCTCATTGCTGATGAAGGGGTTTGCCCCCTGGTTGCCGAAGTCTGTACGCAATGGTGTGCTGAAGTTGGCATTCCTTGGCGTGAAGACTCCTCTCGATTTCCAGAAACGCTTCATGAAACCTGTCGTGAAATATATCATCCGTCGTCATACCGACGGTACGGTGTTCGACGACGCTTGTCTGCCAAGAGACAAGGCACTGCGTTACACCTTTGTATCCAATCACCGTGACATCGTGCTCGACTCCGCTTTCCTCGACTTGTTGCTCATCCAGGCTGGCTATCCTACGACCGTGGAGATCGGCATTGGCGACAACCTGCTGATCTATCCGTGGATCAAGCGTCTGGTTCGCATGAACAAAGCCTTCACGGTGCGCCGTGGTCTTAGTCCGAAAGAAACCCTTCGATCCAGTCAGTTGATGAGCCGTTATATCCATTATGCGGTCACGTCGAAGAAAGAGAATCTTTGGATATCCCAGCGCGAGGGTAGGGCCAAGGACTCCAACGACCGTACCCAGGACTCCGTGCTGAAGATGCTCGCCATGGGAGCCCCTGACGAACAGAAGAGTCCTGCCGACAGGCTCCGTGAGTTGAACATCGTGCCGCTGACCATCAGTTACGAGTTCGATCCCTGCGACTATTTGAAGGCGCAAGAATTACAGGAGCGTCGGGATAATCCGGCGTTTAAGAAGAGCCGTCAGGACGATCTCGACAATATGAAGACAGGCATCTTCGGTTACAAGGGACGTGTGCACTATCATTGTGCAACCCCAGTCAACCAATGGATTGATGAACTCTCCGAACTGCCCAAGACGGAGTTCTACTCTGTCATGGCCCAGCGGATGGACAAGGCTATTCACAGGGGCTACGAACTCTTCCCTTGCAACTATATTGCCCTCGACGACCTGAATGGTACGACGGCGTATGCCGCTCATTATACTGAGGCAGACCGTCAGCGCTTTGAGACCTATCTTTCCAGACAGTTGGCTAAGATCTCCATCCCCAACAAGGATGAGGCTTTCCTCCGTGAGTGTATGCTGAATATGTATGCCAACCCGTTACGGAACAAACTTGCTGCTGAATGAAAAGGGTCTTTTATCTTTCTTCTTTCTTGCTCTTTTACTTTTTCATCTCCTGTACGCAGGATGCCTATGAGAAGGGCGAGGGCGAGTATTCCCTGATGCGAGGCGATTTTGCTGAGGCTTATGTCAATGCGGCGAAGGAGATGGAGTCTATCACTACCGATGATGGTGATCGCTTGCCGCTGAAAGAGAAAAAGACGGCCAAATGGGTGACGACAGCCGACACGACCTACCGTTGTATGTTATATTATAATAAGGTGAAGGATCCATCAGGCAGGTTTCAGGCCGATGCCATATCCATCGGACAGGTGCCGTGCCCCAGGATCATCCCCCTCTCTGAGTTGGAGAAAGAACTGAAGACCGATCCCGTTAAGTTCGAGAGTATGTGGCTGAGTCGTACAGGCAAGTATCTGAACCTGAGCCTGCAACTGATGTCGGGGCATACCGACGATACGACGGCAGTCCACCAGTTGTCATTCGTTTCCGATACGCTCATGACGCATCGCGACAACACCCGTACCCTCCACGTCTGTCTTCACCACGACCAGCATCAAGTCCCCGAGTATTATTCCGTCCATGCCTATGTCAGCCTTCTCGTTGACAGTATTCTGGCCGACTCCATTCATTTTACGGTTAACACCTACAACGGTCCCGTCGTCAAGACCCTCCCGCTCCGTAAATAGAATATCAGTTTATTGTATTAACCCCAACTGCTTCACGCGTCGTTCAAAACTCTCACGGTTGTCGAGGGCTCCATTCTTGATGCGGGCACGGTAGTTGTAGATGGTGTTCACGCTATAGTGTAGGAACTCGGCAATCTTAGAAGAGTCCTCAATACCCAGACGAATGAGGGCAAAGATGCGGATCTCCGTTGTCAGACGACTCTCCCCCTTCGGCTGTACCCTCATATCTGGCTGCAGAAGGGCATTGAAATCATTGACGAAGTTCGGGAACAGGTGTAGGAACACAGAGTCGAAGTTTTGGTAGAGATCCTCCAGTTCCTTTTCTTTGAGTTCCGTGGATTTCGAAAGGCGGAAGAGATCATCGAGTTCCTTGTTCTTCATCTTCCTGTTCACCATTTTGCGATAATCGTCAATCTTGTCAATATACTGTGAACAGAGGCTCATGAACCTTCCGATGTATTCTTCCTTCACGCGGTTGCTCTCTGACAGTTGGGAATTGAGGACGGCAAATTCCTCATTTTTCGCAGATAATTGTTCATTGGCATCCTTCAGTTCTGCGTTTAGTGAAGCCAACTGACTATTCGTCTGATGCAGAACATTACGCGTTGATGCCAACTGACGGTTCCTGCGATGCAGGAAGAACAGAACACCCAACAACAACAGGGCAAGTACACTGACGATAATCACCGACACCCAGAGCATCTTTGTGTTATGAGTCATGGCTTTCTGGTAGTTGTTCTCAATGACATTCAGGATGGGCGTGATTTGCCAGGAACGCATACGGGTGTTAAAACGGGTGTTACAGTCCCAGGTGAAACGGATATATTTGTACGAACGTTCCAAGTCACCGTCGGCATTCAACTTTTCGGCAAGTGCCAGGAGTGAAGCCTGGTCCATCACGGCATTACGGACATCGCAGAGTGCTGATTGTGCCAGCAAGTAGTTGGCTTCATCCGTTCCCCTTGGCATGACCAACCAACTATAGTAGCAGGCGATGGCATACTCGTGGGTGTCGGGCTTTGTACGCTTAATCCACTGATGGCTGAGTTCCAATGCCTCTGGACTATTTTCCTCATTACGAAGTTCAGAGAGCCTGTTCATGAGATACTCGTCACTGTGATGGTCGATAACGGCATAGAGTGAGTCGCGATATGCTTTCTGCAGTTGGTAATAATGGTCGCGCATGGAGGACAGACTCGTATAATAACCCAATTCTCCGCAGACATGCATGCAGGCCTTGTAATAATCGGCAAGTGAGGTCTGGTCAAGGTGCTGGGGGTGGATGCTCTGCAGTATTTCTGCCGATTCGGTATAGAGTCCCACGGTGGAGCATTGGAATGCCATTAAGGACCGACAACGATCCCGACGGTTGTCGTCTTTCATCTGTGTTGCCAGTTCTACGCACTGCTGCAGATAGGCCAGCGCCGAATCATTCATGAAAGCCTTATACTGCTCATACAAACCAAAGGCCAACATGTATTTGTCCTCAAGTGTCATGGCCCGTTGATACTGTTGGCGTTTCTCGTCAATCAGTTTCTCATAGGCAGCCACATACTTGGGAGACTGGTCGATGGCCTCGTCTATCTGCCTGTAAACTGCCGCCAAGTCGTATTCCTGTGCAGTGATGGGCTGACCTGCCATCAAGGAGATGAGGACTATTAGTAGTAATTTCTTCATCGTTTCTTAGGTTTTGCGGGAGCAAAGATACAAATAAGTCCCTGAATTTGCAAAGATTTTGAAGAAAATATCTTGAAAGCCCTATCCTTAGGACGACAAGAAGGGCGTATGCCTCATGCACGCGCCCTTTCCCAATCTGAAATTACAACTAACTACTAACTATTTATGTGTGAAAATTACTTTCTGTGAAATCCGATCTGAAGCCGTTCCGATGAGTGCTTCATAGGTACCTGGCTCTGCCGTCCATCCGCTAATGGTTTCGTCGTAATAGCATAGGGCTTCACGGTCGATGGTCAGCGTAACATTACGACACTCGCCTGGCTCGAGGAAGACTTTCTGGAATGCCTTCAACTCCTTTACAGGACGGTCGGTCTTCGACTTTGGCTTACTAATATAGAGTTGCAAAGTTTCAGCACCAGCCTTGCTGCCTGTGTTCGTGACACTGACCGTAAACGTCATCTTGTCGTTGCCAACGAGTTCTTTTTTGTCGGCAACAGCCTTCCCGAGTTCGAAGGTCGTATAACTCAGACCGTGACCGAAGGCGAAGAGGGGTTTGATCTTCTGCTTGTCTGTCCAGCGGTAGCCCACATAGATACCCTCTTGATACTCCTCGTCAATGATCCGGCGGTCTTCGCGCCAGGTGCCGGGGTAGGTGTTGAGGGCATGGGCGCCACAGTCGTTGAGTTGCTGATGCCAGGTGAATGGCAGTTTACCAGAGGGATTCACGTCGCCAGCGAGGACGGAGGCTAACGCCTCACCCGATTCAGAACCGATGAACCAGCCCTGAACCACTGCAGGCACCTTCGCCAGCCACGGCATTGCCACAGCATTGCCTGAGATATTGACATATACCAGATGGGGATTGGCCTTGACCAAAGCCTCGATGAGTTGATCCTGACCGTATGGCAGTCCGAAATCCTTACGGTCGTGACCCTCACAGTCCTGATGGTTACTCTTGTTCAGACCTCCGAAGAAAATAACCACATCCGCCTGACGGGCTTTCTCTACCGCCTCTGCTGTGAGTTCTGCCGCACTACGGGTTTCATAGAGGCTGCGACCGACGGTCACACCATTGTAACTCTGTATGGTATCGCCAACATAGCCGCGGGCGAAATCCACCTCACTGTCCTTGAAACGGTCACGGATACCGTCGAGCGGCAGGATCTCACGCTGTACCTTCAGCGACGAAGAACCACCGCCTACGGTCATCATCTTGATGGCGTTCTCACCCACCACGAGGATGGAGACCCCCTCTTTCCCCCTATTGGGGGATGAAAAATGTAACTGCTGCAATTTCTCTGCAGTAAGGGGTAATAGCCCCTCCCCTTTAGGGGAGGATGGGAGGGGTCTGTTCTTCAGCAACACGACACCCTCCTGGGCAATCCTTAGAGCGGCCTCATAGTGACTCTCTGAGCAGAGGAATCCATGGGGTTTCTGACGGTTCATCGTTGTACGGAAGAAGAGACGGAGCACACGACGCACCTTGTCGTCGAGTTCTTTCGTCGTATATTTGCCTTCCCTGATCCGTTGCTTGTAGGCATCTGCCAGATAATAGAGGTCATAGGCGTTGGTCTTACCCATCGTCAGACCGTCAGTCCAAGAGCCGAACTCCATGTCCAGACCATTGGTGATGGCCTCCTCCGTATCATGGCATCCACCCCAGTCTGAGACGACCACGCCGTCATACTGCCAGTCGTGCTTCAGGATCTGATTGAGCATGATATCATTGTGGCAATTGTGTTGGTTATTATAGAGGTTATACGCACCCATGATACCCCACGTGCCCGCCTCGGTGACAGCGGCCTTGAAAGCGGGCAGGTAGATTTCGTGCAGGGCACGGTCAGAGACGATGACGTTCACCTGATGGCGGTACTCTTCGTCATTGTTCAGCGCATAGTGCTTCACACAGGCGGCTACTCCCTTCGATTGGAGACCCTGGATATAAGGTACGACCATCCTCGAGGCGAGCCAGGGATCCTCTCCCATATACTCGAAGTTACGTCCTCCTAACGGTGTGCGGTAGATATTCACGCCAGGACCAAGGATCATGTCTTTGTCACGGTAAAGTGCTTCCTCACCGAGACTTTCACCGTAGAGACGAGCCATTTCCGGATTCCAGGTGGCTGCCAGACAGGTTAATGCGGGGAAGGCCACACAGGAGTCGTTTGACTGTCCTGCCTGTTCCCACTCGTCCCAGAGCACGTCAGGACGTACGCCATGAGGACCGTCATCCGTCCAGAAGTCAGGAAATCCAAGACGTTTCACGCCAGGCGAGGAGAACTTCGACTGGGCATGGATGACGGCAATCTTCTCGTCGAGCGTCATTCTCGAGAGCGCATCCTCGATACGTTCCTCTATGGGCTTCGTCTCGTCGAGATAGACGGGTGTTGTCTGACCCTGCATGCTGGTCGTCATCACGACCAGCATAAGGGCCACTGTCAGTTTCTTCATGATCTAACTAATACCTAAATTATATGGAGTATTAAAACACTTACTTCTGGAATACGCGGACATAGTCAACTTCCATCGTTACAGGCAGCGCATTTTCATCGACGCCCTGCTGACCGCCCCAGTCACCACCCCAAGCGAGGTTGAAGATGATGTAGAAAGGATCGTTGTAGGGCCAGTCGTCACGTCCCAGACCACGGTTGTCGTAGGAGAGTTGCAATTTACCATCGACGTAAGTGGTGATGTTCTGTGCCGTCCACTCGATGGCGTATTTGTGGAACTCACCCTCAGCACCCTTGCAGTACATCTCGTGGGTCACCTGCGTACCATTGGAATGGACATGGGCGTTGGCATGCAGACTCGACGATACGTAGTCGGGATGGTACCCCACCTCCTCCATAATATCGATCTCACCATCGGCTGGCCACGACTTGAAGTTCACGGGCATCATCCAGAAGGCGGGCCATGTACCCTTACCCTTGGGCAGTTTGATGCTGGCCTCAATATAGCCATAAGTCCAGCCGCTCTTCACCTTTGCATACACACGACCAGAATAGATCTTGCCATCCTCCTTGAAGCAGTGTATGCGGAGCGTGCCGTCCATGATCTCTGTCACATAGCGCCCCTTCGGAGTCGTATGGTTCACGTAGTTCTGCAACTCGTGGTTCACCCATCCGCTGTTCTGTACCTCATGCGTCCAGTCGGCAGCATTCAACTCCGTACCTTCGTTAAACTCATCCTGCCACACAAGATGATAACCTTCAGGAGCCTCATACTCGGCTTTTGCCGCAGCCGCCTGCGAGACGGTGACCGTCTTACGGGCCGTACCGGACATGACGGTGACAGCGCCAGTGCGGGCCTCAGCCACAGGATTAGCAGGAACCGTGATGGTGATCGTACCCGCCTGGGCTGCCGTATTCTGGGCCTTTGTTGTAAAGAACTCGTTGCTCATGGCGATACCCCATTCTTTACCTGTAGTGGTAACACTGACAGTATAGGTACCACCATCCGCTGGTGCTTCCACAAACTCTGGCGACACCGTGAGGGTCACACCTGTGGACTGTGTGTCGTCGCCACTCCCACCGCAGCCACTAAGGGCTACGGCGAGAATAAGCAACATATTACTAAGCATAAATCGATTCATTAATTACTGTGCTTCCTTGAATACGATCTTACTGATCTTCACGTTGGTACCACTGGGAGAGCCTCCGAAGTCGAAGAACAGACGGATGGCTGAGGCATCGGTGCCTTCCTTCAGGGAGACCCCACTCCAGGTAAATACCTGGGTATCTCCTCCAAGAACGTCATGGCGCTCCTCGATGAAGAAGTTCGTGTCGCCAGCATCCGTCAGTTTCATGGTGACCTGCGGACAATCTTGATCCGTCTCGATCTCAAACTGGAAGTTATAGGTCTTCGCAGCACTGGCTGTCAGTTTGGTGTCAATATGGAACTGTCCCTGCCACTGACTACCACCAAGACCCTCAGGAAGTGTCAACTCATAGGCATTGCCAGAATGAGCAGCCTCTGTAAAGTCTATGGGGCTCCAGTTGTCGTCTGCAAAGTAGTAGCCAAGTTGATCGAAGGCAGAACCCTCGTCAACAGCCTTCCACAGGTTGTCAGCATCGTCGTAGTTCATACTAACTGCCTCTTCCAGGTAGATCTTGCTGATCTTCACATTGGCACCGGCAGGAGAACCGCCAAAGTCGAAGAACAGACGGATAGCCGAAGCATCAGTACCCTCTTTCAGGGTGAGACCTTTACGCTTGAAGACATAGCCTCCAGCAGGTACATCATTGCGCTCCTCGCAGAGGAAGTTGGTATCGCCGGCATCGGTGAGTTTGAAGGTCACCTGTGGCAGATCCTGATCTGACTCCATCACCAGATAGAAGTTATAACTCTTCTCAGCACTGGCCGTCAGTTTGGTGTCGATATGGAACTGTCCTTGCCACTGGCTGCCACCAAGACCCTCGGGGAGTGTCAGTCCATAGACACCATCCGCATGGGTAGCCTCCGTAAAGTCAATGGGGCTCCAGTTGTTGTCAGCGAAGTAGTAGCCAAGTTGATCGAAGGCAGATCCGTCCTCAACTGCTTTCCAAAGGTTGGCAGCAGAAGCAGGATCCCAGTCAACCTTCACATCTTCGCCACCGCCTCCATTGTCGTCCTTGCTGGTAAACATGAAGCGCCATGTGATGCCGTCGCCCTCATAGAGCAGTACCATCTCATTGTTGTTGAGTTTCACCACCGTAAACACAGGGTTGGCAAACTGAGCGTCGCTGGAGATGTAGGGGAACTGTGTGTTGGCAGGGAGTTTCAGGAGGACTTTCTCACCTTCCACGTCAAAAGAGTATTTGGCTGTCTGAGACTCTACGTTAGCCATGAAGTCCTGACCGTCGTTGGTGTTATACTCAGAGAAGATCGAACAACCCGTATTGACATACATCGTGCCGCCTTCACCCGGATCATAGGTATAGTTGCCATCTTCAGTGAAGGTAATGCGGTCGTCATACACGCCCCAGTCAGCCTTGACATCGGGCTCTGCACTCCACCAGCCTGAACCATCGGTACCAGGCTCACCACAACCCATGTGACCTACCTCTGCATGATCGATACGCCAGGTGCGAGAGATACGAGAGAAGTAAGCTGAGAAATCCACCTTTGAGTTCTCAAACGTAAATGATTCTCTAACATTCGACTGACTGAAACCATTACGGTTACCCAGGCGCAACTCCACGTCATAGGTGCCAGCCTTGCTGTTGGCCCAACTCATGGGGTTCAGGGTTGAATATACATTACCGTTGATGGTCCAAAGTGGGTAGGTGCCTTTAGGCAGATTCTGCACTTCGAAGGTAGCCTGGTTCACAGACTGATCCACATTGAGATTTATACCCACACCTGACATCGAAGGAATACCATTCTGATCAGGTCCGTCAAAGGTTTCTGGTGAACAGGCCGTGCACGCCATAGCCACCATCAGTGAACTACCTATATATTTAAATATCTTGTTCATATGAATTAACTCTAATTGTTGAAACCATTGTATTAATTAGTACCATATTTACCGTTCTGCTTGAGAGTACCCTGGGAAGCATCGATATTATCCTGTGGGATAGGCAGATAGCGTACGTCCTCAGACCAGCCCTTGGTGCGGAAACCACCGGAATCGTTGGCAGGTGTCAGCACACTGGCAGCCTTGCCAGTACGGACGAGATCGAAGTAGCGCTTACCCTCACCCATGAACTCATGGCGACGCTCGTTGAGGATATCATCCTGTGACACACCATTGATAGCAGAAAGACCAGCACGGGCACGTACTTCATTCACGTATCCATCAGCTTCGCCAGCACTACCACCAGTCTTCAGCAACAGTTCAGCAGCGTTGAGCAGTGTCTCAGCATAACGATACACGCGGAGGTTGTTGTTGAAACCGAGGTCGGCATCAGCCTTCTGATCCTTATTGTTACCCTTGCGGCACATATACTTATAGAGGCAATAACCAGTGTTCATCCAACCCGGATCATCAGAGGTTCCGTGGGCATTGAGGTCGAAGGCAGAGAACTCCTTACGGATGTCGCCCTCCTCGAAACTGGCCACAGAGTGCAGAGGAATGGCACTGAAGCCCCAGCCTGCTTCGACATCCTCGTAGGGATCGCCGGCATTGGCCTTGAACGAACGAGGACCATGGAGGCGTGGGAACACACAACCACCAGCACCAAGCTGGTTACCCCAACCACGTACTGAGTTATCGTCGAAGTAGTTGATCTCCCAGATCGACTCGGCGTTCCACTCACCGCTCTCATCCCAGATATCCTGGAAATTGACAGTCAGCTGATAGCGACCGCTCTTGATCAGTTCCTGCATGTAACCGAGAGCCTTGCTGTAGCGGCTGTTGTCGTTCTGGATCATCACCATCTCAGCGTAGATCATATAGGCTAAAGGCTTGGTTACATGCCCCTTCTCTTCAGCGGAATAGTCATCCTTCAGTTTGCCTGAGCCAATGATATCCTCCAGTTCTGCGATCACCTTGGCATATACTTCGTCAGCCGTCAACTGCTCAGAAATATAAGGAGCCTCCAGGTTCTCGAAGTAGCAGGGCACATTGCCATAGAACTTCCAGAGTTGCAGATAGTAGAACACACGGAGCAGTCGGGCCTGAGCCACGATGTCGGCCTTGTCTTCAGCAGAGATATTGCCAGCCTCTTCCACCCAATCTGCATATTTGATGACGTCGTTGCTGCGCTTCACACCAGAGAAACTGTCGCTCCAGATACCTGTCAGACAGACCACGGGCGTACAAGAGTAGTTGAACATCAGCTGCAGCATCGGCTGGTCAGTATTACTACCACCGTTAGGATACATATCATCACTCATGAACTCAGAACAGAAGTTCAGGGCGTTGTACTGCCAGGTCGAACCATAGTCGTACCAGTGCAGGGGTGCGTATGCGGCCACCAATGCCTCGTCGAGAGAGGTCCTGGTGGTATAGTATTCATTGATGAAGGTGTCGGTAGGACTGGTCACCTCCAGGAAGTCGTCCTTACAACTGGTCATTGCCAGCGTAACGAGCATTCCTAATAATATCTTATTTGCTTTCATAACTTTCATGATTTCTTTTACTGTTATACCTTTTTATCCTTTTACCTTTAGAATGTCAGGTTAAATCCTACACGCCATGTACGCGGCTGCGGATAGACACCGAAGTCAACACCGCAAGAGGTAGCTGATGAAGAGATTTCAGGATCAAATCCCCAGTACTTGGTGAAGGTCAGCAGATTCTCAGCTGAAACAAAGAGACGCAGACGGCTGATGAAGGCCTTCTTTGTGATGAACTCGGGAATGGTGTAACCCAGTTCGATATTCTTCAAACGGATATAGCTACCGTCGTGGATATACAGGTCAGAAGCCTGCCAGTTAGTAGCATCACCCTGGATGTAGATAGGATACTTGTCAGAAGTGCCCTCACCCGTCCAACGTCCGAGGAACCAAGAAGGAAGGTTGATAGAAGGCAAGTCGAGACGACGGGTAGCATCGAAGATGTCGTTGCCGTAGGTTCCCTGCCAGAACATCATGAAGTCGAATCCCTTCCAAGCTGCGTTAAACGTAGCACCAAAGGTCCAGTCAGGTGTACCCTTACCGATCTTCGTACGGTCTGAGTCATCGATCATACCATCATCGTTCACATCCACGAAACGCACATAGCCAGGACGTGCGTCGGGCTGAATCAGCTGTCCGTCCTTCGTATAGGCGTTCACCTCTTCCCAATTCTGGAAAATACCATCGGTCTTATAACCCCAGAAGTAGGGGAAAGGCTCTCCAGCCTCTGCACGAGAGATGTTACCAAGGTTGGAGACGTTATCATAAGTCTCGAAACCAGCAGCATTACCCAGTTTGATCAGTTCGTTCTTCAGATAAGAGGCATTAGCCTTGATCTGGAACTTGGCATCAGAGATGTTGAACTTATAGCCGAGTTCGAACTCGATACCCGAGTTCTCCATGTCACCCACGTTACCGATAGGCTTCGACTCACCGACGTACGATGGGATATTCATATCCTTCAGCATACCATTGGTCTTCTTCTTGAACCAGTCGACGGTAAAGGTCACCTTATTGTTCAGGAAACCGAAGTCAACACCGAAGTCGTACTGCTCACTCTCCTCCCACTTCAGGTCGGGATTAGGAAGACCGCTGGCTTTCGAACTGGTCACTTCCTTCTCACCACCAGCCATACCGAAGCCGTAGTTGTTACCGCCCTGTGTCAGTACGGTGTAGCGGAAATCACCGATATTGTCATTACCGTTCTTACCCCAACTGAAGCGAACCTTCAGGTTATTCAGCCAGTCGTTGGTCTGCTTCATGAACTTCTCGTTCATCACGTTCCATCCTAAAGAGACAGAGGGGAACACACCATATTTATTATTAGTACCGAAACGGCTTGAACCGTCACGACGTATAGTAGCCTGCACCATATAGCGCTCATCATAGTTGTAGCTCAGACGGGCGAAGAGGGATGACATGGTGTGCTTCACACCAGGGCCGCCCCATCCGTCACGATCACCATCGGCAGCCAGACCTGTAGCAGCATCAACCCAAGGCTTATTGTAATCTTTCAGATTATTACGCGATGCACCCAGTGTCCAACCAGAGTTCTCAAAGGCTGACTGACCCAACACAACGTTCACAGTGTGAGCACCGAAGGTCTTGTCGTACGACAGCACATTCTCCAACTGCCATACGGTACCACGATCGCTCTCCATCGAAGCTGAAGAGTAGTTGCGGTGCTTGGTGGGAGAGATCCAGTAAGGTGTAGCGTAGCTCTGGTTGCCCCAGAACGACATATCCGTCGAGTAGCTGACGCGATATTTCAGACCGTCCCAGATACCCAATGTAGCTGAGAAGTTGCTCACGAACTTATGGCTCCAGTAATTGGTAGCGGGCAACTGGAACGAAGCCAGCGGGTTAGCCATTTCATTGAAGCCTGCACCAGGGATATTCAGCAGTTCACCGTTATCACCATACATGGGCACATACTCTTCAGGATAGGTAGAAGAATAGTAGTCAATCTGATCCTGAGCGTCCTGACCTGTTACGTAAGGTGCAATCACTGGCGGAATAGAGAGGGCAGAACCAATCTCGCTACCCCACTGTGAATTCACGTCGAGACCGGTATTCTTCACGCGAGCGTAAGAGAGGTTCACCTGAACATCCAGTTTATTCAACCAGTTGCGCTCCTTGGTAACGTCGAACACGTTGAAGTTGAAGTTACCACGTAGTGTCAGACGGTTATAGTTAGAGTGGCCATAGTTACCACCTACGATACCCTCCTGATCATAGTAGCCTAAAGAGAAATAGTAGTTCACTTTCTCAGATGCACCACTCAGAGTCAACTCATGGTTCTGCACAGGAGCATTGTCGTTGAAGATCAAGTCCTGCCAGTCGGTATTCGTCGTCACATTATAAGGATCAGTATAGCGCGGAGCCTGTCCGGCGTTTACCAGACCCTCATTCATCATCACCATGTAACCAGTAGCGTCAAGCACGTCGCGGTGCTTCCACGCCGTCTGCCAACCCTGAGAGAAGTTGTAGTTCACGCTGACCTTACCCATCTTACCTTTCTTGGTAGTCACAAGGATCACACCATTGGCAGCACGGGCACCGTAGATAGCGCCAGAGGCAGCATCCTTCAGCACCTCGATACTCTCGATATCACTCGGGTTGATGTAGTCGAGACCACCTTCGATAGGCATACCGTCAACGATATACAAAGGATCGCTGTTGTTCACCGATCCTATACCACGCACGCGGATACGTGAGGCGGCACCAGGCTGACCAGATGAAGATGTCACGTTCACACCGGCGGCCAGACCCTTCAGGGCATTGTCCATACGGACGGGAGCCGTACCCTCCAGGTCATCGGAACTCACCTTGGCGATGGCGGCTGTCACGACACTCTTCTTCTGGACACCATAACCGATGACCACCACTTCGTCGAGCACCTTGTCGTCGGGCTTGAGGTTTACTTTCATGCCATTCTGTGCAGCCACCTCCTGTGTGATGTAGCCTACATACGAAATGGCAATCATCTTACCAGCATCAACCTTCAGATTGAAGTTACCATCGAAATCAGTGATGGTCGCATTCTGAGGATTGTCTTTCTCGACAACGGTAGCACCGATGACGGGCTCACCGTTCTCGTCGATCACAGTACCCAAGATTCCTTGGGCAAACGATGTCATAGACACGAATAGTGCCAACAACATCAAAATTAACCTGCTTTTTTTCATACTAAGTTTTTTATTATTGTTAATTAAAAGTTAGGAATGATCCCATTTTGGATTTCGGTTGCAAAATTAGATAAATTTATAACGCACTTTGATTCCATGCACCTAAAAAGTGGACGTTCTTTTGGTGTTTGAAAATGTAAGTACCTAATAGCCAGTTGTTTTTAAAATTCCGTCATCAGTCAAAGAGTGGATAAAATATAGAGGTGTAAAAACTACATTTTATGCCTAAATCATAAAGAATGACTATACCTTTATTAATATACGCGCGTGAATATAAAAGTGTAATTTATACAATTAACGTAAAAAAGGACGATAACCAATATTGTATTGTTGACACTTATTGCCCTTTTTTTGCTTTTTTTCCCTGTTTTAGATGTTAAAAACACTCTTTTTGAAAAAAAGTACCAACATTTATCAAATAAAGATGATGTTTTTTAATTAATTTGTTTTAATTTTGCAATCGATTCAGAGTGTTCTGACCTGACTATAACTTAATATAATATAACTTAAAAGGTAAACCAAAACGTATGAACCAAAACAATTCGTCTTAACGTGAGGGCCAAAAAGTCTTAGCAGACTTTAAGGCTCAGGGAGGCTGTTGTGCTTCCACAAAACCCAACTTGCGTTTATTATAAACCAATTAATCTATAGTTAATACTTAAGTATGAATCGAAAATTTAGAAAGACAGCGCTGCTGATGAGTGCCATGGCTCTCTTGGGTCTCGGTTACTCATCAAACGCCTATGCCGCTGGTGACGTGCAGAACGTCCAGCAGGCAACGAAGAAGATCACAGGTACTGTGGTCGATGCTCAGGGTCCCGTCATCGGAGCCAGCGTAGTGGAAAAGGGTACCACGAATGGTACTGTTACCGACTTTGACGGTAACTTCTCTCTCAATGTCAATGAAGGTGCAACGATCGTTGTTTCGTTCATCGGTTTCGAGACACAGGAAATCAAGGTTGGTAACCAGACCAGCTTCAACATCACGATGAAGGACGACAATGCCGTCCTCGAGGAAGTGGTGGTCGTAGGTTACGGTACCCAGAAGAAAAAACTGGTGACCGGTGCTACTGTTCAGGTGAAGGGTGAGGACATTGCCAAGCTGAACACGACCAACGCTCTGACTGCCATGCAGTCATCTACCCCTGGTGTGAATATCACACAGAATTCTTCTCAGCCTGGTAGCGGCTTTAAGGTAAACATCCGTGGTGTCGGTACTATTGGTGAGAGCTCTCCTCTGTTGATTATCGATGGTATCAACGCTGGTACAGCCGATAACGGTCTGAATGGCCTGAACCCGAATGATATCGAGAGCATCGACGTGCTGAAGGACGCTGCCTCTGCAGCCATCTACGGTGCCCGTGCTGCTAACGGTGTGATCCTCGTAACCACCAAGCAGGGTAAGGCTGGTAAGATCCAGGTGCAGTACGACGGTTTCGTAGGTTGGTCAAACGCCTACAAGGTGCCCGGCACAGTGAATGCTAAGCAGTACATGCAACTTATTAACGAGACTAATTTCAATACTTACGGAACATCTACTAACTGGTCAAGCCTCGTTCCCCAGGCTGTCCTCGACAAGGTGAACCAAGGTTGGTCAGGTACCGACTGGTTCAAAGAGTATGAGAACAAGAACGCCCTGCAGTTCAGCCACGCTGTGACGCTGAGTGGTGGTTCCGATCGTTCCAAGTTCTCCATGTCGCTGAACTACAGTTCTAACGAGGGTATCATGGGTGGTGACAACGCTTCAAACTATAAGCGCTATGGTGGCCGTATCAACTCTGAGCACATCCTGCTGAAGGGTAAGGATCTGCTGGGTGATGAGCATGACCTTATCACTATCGGTGAAAATGTTTCTTATTGGTATCACAAGAGCCATACGCTCGCTGAGGGCAACGGTTACTGGAACGTGATGCAGGCAGCCTATATTGCATCTCCGCTCGTAGAGGCATACGATGCCAATGGCAATCTGACCAGTTATGCCAAGAACCATGCTGGTTATAGTGATATGATTTACAACCAGCCGCTCAATGGTTTCGTGAATGGTGATTTCGGTTCTTTGAACAAGTACCGTGACTTCGGTGTGGGCGCAACTTTCTATTGGATTGTTGAGCCGATTAAGAACCTCCGGTATCGTGGTCAGTTCAATACAGGCTACAGCGGCAGCAACTCTCGTATAGTTGGCCTACCTTACAGTAAGTCTTCCACGCGTTCCAGCAATTCTTATACGCTGACTATGGAAGCGTATCAGAGCAGTAGTTTTACCATTGAGAATACGCTGTCGTATATTCTTCCGAAACTCGGTAAGCATACGATTGATGTCCTCGTCGGTCAGTCTCTCGAGCGCTCTGACTGGAGCACAGGTATGAAAATGGAGTTTGAGGTTGACGAGACGAATCTGAACACTTTGGTTCTCAACGGTTGGGACTATAATATTCCTTCAAACTATGAGAAACAGTACATGAAAGGTCACAAAGGTTATGACAACCCCACTCAGGGTAGTATCGCTTCGTTCTTCGGACGTTTGAACTGGAACTATGATGAGAAGTACATGGCAACAGCCATTCTTCGTGCCGACGGTTCTTCAAACTTCGCCCGCGGCAAGCGCTGGGGTTACTTCCCCTCTGTATCTGCTGGTTGGGTGATCTCTAACGAGAAGTTTATGGAGAGCACACGCAGCTGGCTCGACTTCTTGAAGATCCGCGCTTCTTGGGGACAGAACGGTAACTGTAATATTGATAACTTCTATTACCTGTCTAATATCGCTTTCTCTCCGTCTGACTATGCTGACTACGGTTACAAGTTCTCAAGCGATATGTATAATACGGTAAACCGTAACGTCTATCAGACTGGTGCTTATGCTTCTAACGTTCCTAACCCCGACGTAACATGGGAAACCTCTGAGCAGACCAACATCGGTCTTGATGCCCGCTTCATTGGTGGTCGTCTTGGTTTGAACTTCGACTGGTATGTGAAGAAGACTAAGGACTGGCTGGTAACTGCCCCGATGAACGCCGTGCTCGGTTATGAAAAGCCTGCTATGGTGAATGGTGGTGATGTGAAGAACACTGGTTTCGAGGTTGCTCTCAGTTGGCGCGACAAGATTGGTAGTGACTTCAACTATCATGCTAATGTTAACTTTGCTACCAATAAGAACGAGGTAACACGTCTGCAGAATCTTGACTATATCAATGGATCTGACGATGCTATTTTCGAGAACTCATCATGGGTATCTCGCGTAGAGGTTGGCCACCCCATCGGCTACTTCAACGGTATGTCTTATAGCGGCATCTGGCAGAATCAGGCTCAGATCGACGCAGCCCGCGCAGCTAATAAGGCTGTTCTCGACGGTGCTCAACCCGGTGATTGTATCTGGGACGACTGGAACGGTGACGGACAGATTTCTCTGTCTGAGGACCGTCACGAGATCGGTAACCCGCATCCTGATGTAACCCTCGGTGTAAGCCTTGGCTTCGAGTGGAAGGGTCTCGATTTCGGTGTGACTGGTTCAGGTGCTTTCGGACAGCAGGTGATGCAGTGCTACCGCACCGCTCTGTTGGCTAGCCCCTACGACAGCTATACTGTTGACGCATTCGATCGTTGGCATGGTGAGGGCACCAGCAACTCAATGCCTCGTCTGGCTGTTGGTTCTATCAACGAGCAGTGGGTATCTACCCGCTATATGCAGGATGCTGACTACTTCAAGATTCAGAACATTACGCTGGGTTACGACGTGACCAAGTTGTGGAAGAGTTCTCCTTTCAGCATGCTCCGTCTCTATGTGCAGGCTCAGAACCTCTACACCTTCACCGGTTACACAGGTGTTGATCCTGAGGTCGGTTCAAATGGAGGTCACACGGATGCAAATAACTTCGATTGGGCCCGTGGTATCGATGTAGGTCTTTATCCGACAGCACGTACCTTCATTGTGGGTGCAAGCATTAAGTTCTAATATAATATAAATAAGGTATATAAGAATATGAAAAAGATATATTTAATGGCAATCGCGGTCCTCTTCGCCGTAGGTCTGACCTCTTGCGAGGACTTCCTCGATTCCTCGAATTATACAGGAGCAACGACTGAGAACTATCCTGCTACGCCTAGTGACCTGACCAAGGAGCTGGCTGCCCTGTATGGTGTGATGAACCAGATCAGTACCAATCCGCTGGAGACTCCCTGGTTTGTGAACTACATTATGTCTGATGAAGGTAACGGTGCCGGTGGTACTGGTGACGTTGAGGCACATGCCGTCGGTCATCTGATGACTAATAAGGAAACTCTTTATGATGATATCTGGAAGCAGATTTATGTAGGTATTTCCCGTGCAAGTGCCGTCATCTATGGTGTTGACGCTTTCGACTGGACAGGTCAGGAAAGTACCCGTAACCAGATGCTGGGTGAGGCTTACTTCATGCGTGGTCTGTTCTACCTCTGGGGCGTTCAGTTCTTCGGTGACATCCCCGCTTACTGGGCTGTTGCTGCTCCCGATCCCTGTCCTCAGCTGAGTGCAGAGAATGAGATCATGCCGCACATCCTGGCTGACTTCACCTCTGCAGCCAACCTGATGTCTCACGGTGCTACCACTCGTGGTGACGGTCATGCTACCAAGGGTGCCGCTGAAGGTATGCTGGCTCGTGCTTATATGTTCTATGAGGGCTTCTATAAGAAGGCTGGTGAGTTGGCTTCTGCTTCTCTCGCAGATGTTGCTTTCGACTTCGAGCAGGAAGGTGCTGGTGCATCTCTGAGCAAGGCTCAGGTCGTCTCTTATCTGGAGGATGCCATCAACAACGGTGGTTATAAGTTGGTTGACGACTTCCGCCTTCTCTGGCAATATACCAACGAACTGACTATTCAGGACTATGCTTACGTGGCTGACTTGAAAGCCGCTGGTAAGGTTTGGGCTGGCAACGGTAATGAGGAAGAGATGTTCCAGGTGCAGTATATGAACTCTAACTCTTGGAGCGGAACTATCGGTATGGGATTCTGTAACCAGATTGAGCTGTATTGCGGTCTCCGTTGCGATACCGATGCTGACGGTAATGTTAATGGTGGTGTTGAAACCTTCCCGTTCGGACAGGGTTGGGGCCAGGGTACTATTAATGCTACCCTTTGGGATGACTGGAGCGATGCTGACCCGCGTAAGAAGGCTACCATCGCCAACGGTTTTGACGGAAATGGTGAGGCCGAGTTCCCAATTCGCTTTGCAACCTCATGCTCTGAAGAAACTGGTATGTATAATAAGAAATGGATGACTATCACTTGCATGGAAACTGACTTCGCTAATCAGAACGACTATGCATGGTGGGCCGTATGGCGCAAGAACAACACCGAAACGCCGGCTCCTAACGGTAACTCTTTCCAGGGCGATCACTTCTCTGACATTGTGCTGCTCCGTCTTGCAGACGTGATGCTGATGCACTCAGAGTTGACAGGTACAGCCGATCAGATGAATAAGGTGCGCGCACGTGTAGGACTGCCCGCCACGACATACTCTTGGAAGAACATCCAGGATGAGCGTCGCTTCGAGCTCGCTGGTGAGGGCATCCGCTTCAACGACCTGCGCCGCTGGTCTGGTAAGGATGGTGGTACTGACTGTATGGCCGCTAAAGCCCTGCAGAGACAGGAAGGTTCTCGTGTGAACTACTGCGGTGTATGGACAACGATGAGTCACGGTAAGGGTGTTGGTGGTAGCAGTTGGGCACAGCGCTATGCTGATACTGACGGTTTCCTGCCGAAACCTCCCTCACAGATTTCTATCGTCAACGATCCTGCAATCTTGAGCCAAAACAAGGGCTGGTACGACGGTACGAAATGGAGTATGTCTGGCACACCGATTTATAATTAATCACATTAAATAAGGAATAAGCAATATGAAAAAATCAATATTATTGTTCGCAGTTGCGCTGGGCATGTTGACGGCCTGTGATCCTATCAAGGAAGACGGCAGCATGGAAGTGGACAAATTCACTCCTGCTACACTGCTTGAGGGTGCTACGTTCTCGCAGTATGCTGACGAGGCCTGCACAGAGCCGAAGGAAGATGGTAACTGGATCAAGTACAACATTCCCAACGCCTCAAGTGTTTTCATCTATTTCGTAAAACCCGACGGTTCGGAGTTTAAACTCTCCAGCGGTGCTTCTGGTGGCGTGTTCAATTTCGTTCCTCCACGTGGTTCAGAGCCTAATCAGACTGTATATTTCAAGTTTGTTAATGCAGACCTTGAAGAAGTTGTGGCTTCAAGGGATTTCACCGTTCAGGTGGCTGCAGAACTGAAGCCCGAGATCAAACTGATTGCCTCAAATGCTTATGGCAAGAAGGTTTGGAAGTGGAACGTTGGCAATACCACATCGAATGGTCTTGTCTGGGGTAACTTCGGTGCCGATGGTACATGGCGTGGAGATAATCTTAATGATTTCATCTGGTGGGGTGTTGCTGATGCAGCTGAACTGACTGGTCAGTTGGGTCACTCTGTGACAGGTCAGGCTATTGGTGAGGAAGACAACAACGCTACCATGGTGTTCACAGAGGATGGCCTTGTGAAGTGTTATGATGCCAACGGTTCCGAGATCCGTTCTGGTGAATACGAAATCCAGGGCTGGACTGGTGAACTCGACGGCTTCAAGTATGGTACGCTCCACACCACAGAGGGCGCAACGCTCTTCCCCTTCGAGATCAATGCAAAGGATAACCGTGGTGCACCTGCATACGTAACCGATTTCTGGATCTACACCCTGAATACCAGTGAGATGATTCTGGTTTATCCTGACAACGGCGCATTCAGTGGCTGGTCAGAGGGTACCTACTGGAACTTCAAGAGTAACAGTGACGTATCAGGTATGATGACCAACTATGGTAGCAAGACCTGGACCTGGAACATCGGCAATACATCATCGAATGGTGCTGTTTGGGGTAACTTCGGTGCTGATGGTACTTGGCGCGGAGATGTGCTGAACGACTTCTTCTGGTGGGGTGTTACGGATGCCTCTGAACTGACTGGTCAGCTGGGTCACTCTGTGACAGGTGCTGCTACTGGTGAGGAGAGCAATGATGCTACCATGGTCCTGACAGAGGATGGCATCGTGAAGTGCTATGATGCTAATGGCGCTGAGATCCGTTCTGGTGAGTATGAGATTGACCTCTCTACTGCCGATGGCTGGAAGATGGGTTCATTCAAGACCACAGAGGGTGCAACACTCTTCCCCTATGAGATCAATGCAAAGGATAACCGTGGTGCTCCTGCATACGTGACCGATTTCCAGATCTGGAGTATCTCTGATTCAGAGATGATCCTGACCTATCCTGACAATGGCGCATTCAGCGGCTGGTCAGAGGGTACCTACTGGAACTTCAAGAAGAAGTAATTTCTTCCCAATATCTTTACAATCCGCTCCGCAAGATTGCGGGGCGGATTTCTTTTTATTCATGAAGTTTTCAATCTCGACTCATAGAATAACTGCTTTCATAAAAAAAGTCCTGAAATCTTTGGTGGTTTCAGGATTTTCTTGTATCTTTGGCGCATAAAAACAATTTTTGTCTGATCGAAATCAATTTTTAGTTATTTAAGAGTATTTGGCTTATGAAAAAATTTTTACTATTGACCCTGAGCTTGACTTATGTGTTATTTGTTCTTGCCGGATCTGTCACGGAAAAGCAGGCATTACAAAAGGCCCGCCAGTTTATGCCGGGCAAGAGTCTTAGTATAACGCAAAAGACAAGTCAGGCAGGACTTGACTTTGATGGCATCACGCCTTTCTATGTTTTTAATGCTGAAAAGAATGCAGGTTTCGTAATTGTCTCGGGTGATGATCGCACCAAGGCGATTCTTGGCTATTCTGATACGGGGACTATCGATTTTAATAATTTGCCTGATAATGTGAAATGGTGGCTGAACTATTATGCCGAGGTTATCGCCTCCCTTGAGGAAAATATTTCAACATCAGTGAATAATAATCAGTCCGAAAGAAAAGATATTAAGCCACTGATTAAGACACAATGGAATCAAAGTTCTCCTTATTGGGACCAGTGTGTGTTCAATGGGATTCAATGTTATGCAGGCTGCGTAGCCACCGCGATGGCGCAAATTATAGGCTATTACAAATATCCCAACAAGATTTCTGCATTAGAAGAATATACTTGCGGCAATGGTTATACGATACCTGCCAGTCCTACTACGTCGCTGAACTGGAAGAATATATGCAATACTTATAAATCTTCTGACAATAGGACTGCTGCCCAAAAGAAAGAGATTGCTACCTTAATGCGTTATTGCGGGCAGTCAATTTATATGAATTATGGACCAAATGGTTCTGGTGCGTATTACTCAAATGTGCCAACTGCTCTTGTCAAGTATTTTGGATACAGCGAGAATATGCGTTTGTTGCAAAGGGCTAACTATAGCATCGATAGTTGGGAAAATATGATTTATGAGGAACTGGCAGGGAGTCATCCCGTTTTATACTCTGGGCAAGCATCTAACAATACTAATTCCGGACATGCTTTCGTCGTTGATGGTTACGAGGATGGACTTTACCACGTGAATTGGGGATGGGGAGGCTACTGTGATGGCTATTTTGTACTGACGGTTATGGATTCTATGGGCCCAGACAATCCCAGTAGGATTTGGAACCAGTACCAGAGAGCCCTCATTGGCGTGCGTCCGTTGATTACCAGTGTAAAGCTCAATAAGTCCAAGGCAACCCTTGAGAAGGGCAAAACCTTGACCCTGAAAGCCACGGTATCGCCTGAGGAATTGCAGGACAAGAGCGTTACATGGAAGAGTTCCGACACGAAGGTAGCCACGGTGACGAGCACCGGAAAGGTGAAGGCCATCGAGGCCGGAACGGCTACCATCACCTGTACATCCAATGCGACGGGTGCAAAAGCCACTTGTAAAGTGACGGTATGCAGTATCAGTATCAACAAGTCTGAGGTTACCGTTGAGACAGGCAAGACGGTAACCCTGAAAGCTACAGTATTACCTACAACACTGTCCGATCTAAGCGTAACTTGGGAGAGTTCGAATAAGAAGGTCGCCACGGTGTCCAGTAGTGGCAAGGTGAAGGGTATCAAGAAAGGCACGGCTACCATCACCTGTACCTCGGCGGCAACAGGACTGAGCGCCACCTGTAAGGTGAAAGTTGTCAATGGTACTGTTACCCTTGACAAGTCAGAACTTGCCATCGAATTGAATAAGACAGCGACTCTGAAAGCCACGGTTACCCCCACGACTTTGAAAGACAAGAGCGTCACCTGGAAGAGTTCTAACACAAAGGTCGCTACAGTGACGAGTAAAGGTAAGGTAAAGGGCATTAAGTTTGGCACAGCAACCATTACCTGCACCTCTGTGGCAACGGGAGAGAGCACCACTTGTAAAGTAACCGTTGGAAAGGTTGTCGTCGGAGCGTCTGAAATCACCCTTAAGAAGAGCAGGACGATCATACTGACTCCTGAGCTCTATCCAACATCGTTGGCAGATAAGAGTGTAACCTGGAAGAGTTCAAACACGAAGGTTGCCAAGGTGACGAGTGATGGTAAAGTGACGGGTATCAAGGCTGGTACAGCCACCATCACCTGTACCTCTGTGGCTACCGGCCTAAGTGGTACTTGTAAAGTGACGGTTTTGGCATCTGAATTTACTCGGTCGGTTGATGGAGACGACGTTGATAGTACGACAGGCATCGAGATGAAGGAAGATGGAACTGCCGTCGCAGAACCTTATGATGTCTATGATATGAGTGGCCGTAAGGTGCGCCATCAGGTGACTTCGCTTGACGGTCTGCCGAATGGCATCTACATCGTCAATGGCAAGAAGGTACTAAAGAAATAGGTAGTAATCTAAGGGATTATAAATGCCGGAGCCGTTTTGGACTCCGGCATTTATATTATGTATAGTTAAGCGACAAATTAATATTATTTCTTATCTAATGTTTTTCGTTGAATTTGTTGTTTTGTTGTCATAGGGATGATAAACTATTGATAACCAATAATATACTGATGGCAACAACAAAACAAATGATGACAACAAACGGCATTTTTTGCGATTTTTGCTTCATTTTTAATGTATTTTATGGCGTTTTTCTTGCAAAATCGAAATATTTTTTGTATATTTGTAGTGTAATTTTAAGCGTTTTTTTTGTAATTTATGGAAAAGAAGTACGATTTTGAACAGATTTCGCAGAGTTGGCGATTTTGTTTTAACGGTGACTGTCCGATGCGTGGGGAGTGCCTGCGCTTTCAGACTGGACTGGAGATCCCAGAGGATCGCCAGTGGGGACAGACCATTTTCTCTACAGCACTGAAGGATGGCCGTTGTGATTACTTCCGTAAGGACGAGAAGGTGACACTGGCCACAGGATTCTGCATCGCTAATAATCCCAGTATGAGCGATGCCTTCGTCAGGATGCGCCATATCTTGAAGAGTTACCTTGGAGGGCACGGCACCTACTATCTCTATCGCAATGGCAAGAAATGGCTCTCGCCCCAGCAGCAGGAGGACATCAGACGGTTATTCCGTAAGGCAGGCTACAAAGAAGAGGTGGTGTTTGGTACAACCAAAGAGACTTATGACTTCACCTAAGCCACTGACCCTGAAGTACAAGCCTTTTGTACCGTCGGTACAAATTATTTGTACCACAAGTACAAGGCCCTTGTACCAGAAGTACAAACCATTTGTATTAGTAGTAAGGGATTATCTAAACAACTGGAAGGAACTATCTTAATCAACGTAAGAGACTATCAGAATGAGAGTTACATTCATCAGAACAGACAAAGGCAATGTGGCACATGTCACGACTCGAAGCATCGAGAAACTGGCAGAGCGCCTGAAGGAAGACACGAAGCAGGGGACGGTGGCAGAACTGCGCCGTCTGCTGCCGATGATTATCAGCAATGGGTGGACCTTTAAGGACATGCATCGGCTGCCTCGCATCATCCCGGCGATGGAAATGACGAAGGACGCCAGCGGAGAACTGACTTTCAAGGCCTGGAACGGACTCGTGTTGCTGACCATTGGCACACTCGCAGACCGTGAACAGGTTGCACAGGCGAAGCAGTTGGCAATGGGACTGCCCTCAACGTTGGCAGCCTTCATGGGGAGTAGTGGTAAGACGGTGAAACTGCTGGTTCGTATCGCTCCTGCCAATGGCCACAAACCACAGACGGAAGAGGAGGCAGAACGGCTCTATCAGACGGCTTATCCCTTTGCCATGAAGGTGTATGGGGGATTGTTCGCAGGACGGATCATCCAGGAGGAACCCACTGCGAGAGCCGGTTTCCGCATGACACTCGACCCGGAGCCACTGCTGAATACGAAGGCGACGGCCCTGACGATACCGGCAGTGCCATTGGCGGTACCAGACGTACAGACGCAGCCTGCCCAGCGACAGACGGATTACGATAAGTATGCCGATTATGAATACCTGTATCGCTCGGCGATAGAACAGGTGCGCGAGGCGATGGGCAGTCGTTTCGAGGGCGATCCCCATCGTGACGATGTCTTCATGACGGAACTGGCCCAGCGGCTCAGGCAGTTTGGTTTTCCAGAGGAGGAGGCTGTGCTACACATGCGCTCGCATCTCTGGACGAGGGTAGAGGATGAGCATATCCGAGCCATCGTCGCCAGTGCGTATGCCGCTGATGCCAAACCATCGAAGGAGCCTTCAGGCTCTCGCATCCGACATCAGCAGCAGCAGCTTATGGCCGCGCTGGAGAAGAAATACGTGTTCCGCTATAACGAGGTGATGGGGTATGCGGAGTATCGTCCGAACAATACCTGGGTGCATCCGTATGTGCCTGTGGATGAACGGGTGATGAATCGCATGGCCATCGATCTGCGCCTGGAGGGAATCGATGCCTGGGACAAGGATGTGTCGCGTTATGTGTATTCTGCCTATGTGCCTGTGTATAACCCTGTTATGGAGTACCTCCATCAGAGCCGTGGCAAGTGGGACGGCAAGGATCGTATTCGTGAACTGGCCAAGACGGTGCCCACGAAGAACGGTCATTGGGTGGAGTGGTTCTATACCTGGTTCTTGGGGATGGTGCGCCAGTGGCAGTCCACGATCTATGATCGCTATGGCAACCAGGTGGTGCCACTGCTGATTTCGAAACAGGGTTGGAACAAAAGTACGTTCATCCAGTCGCTCCTGCCCCCAGAGTTGCAGTGGGGCTACACGAACCAGCTCGATGTCTCGGAGAAGCGTTCCACGCTGCAGGCCATGAGTCAGTTCCTGCTCATCAACCTCGATGAGTTCAACCAGATCTCGCCCCAGTTGCAGCAGGGTTTTCTGAAGAACATCATCACGCTGCCGAGTGTAAAGGTGAAACGCTCGTATGGCAAACATATCGAACCCTTCCCGAGACTGGCCTCGTTTATCGCTGCGACGAATCAGGCGGATGTGCTGACGGATCCCTCTGGCGGACGACGCTTTCTGGGCGTGGAGTTGACAGGGCCTATCGACGTCTCGCGCAAACCCAACCATGAACAGCTTTTTGCACAGGCCCTGCAGGCCATAGACAATCGCGAGCCTTATTTCTTCAATGACGAGCAGACGCTGGAGATCATGGCATCGAACCGCGAGTTCCTGCAGTTGACACCTGCTGAACAGTATTTCAATGACTGCTTCGAGATTGCCACGAGCGAAGAAGACGGACAGTATCTGACGTCCTCGGCCATTTTTGCCCACATCAAGAAGATGGCTGGCAGTGATTTGCGACTGAATTCGCTCAATCACTTCGGCAGAACACTGTCAAATATCCCCGATATGATTAAAAAACGCACCATAAAAGGCACAGAATATCTCGTAAAACTCAAGAAATAGCCGTTTATTGTCATCATTTTCGAGATTTCTTTGTATCTTTGCACCATATAAGACTCAATATATTATTTTGAATCCATGTTGATCGATCATATACCTGCCGAGATGATACTGTTCTTCATGCTCTATGGAGGAGTGACATTGGCTGCTCTTATCGCCAGTATCTACCTCTGTGTGCGTCGGGGTAATGCCTTTGCCCCCGACATTACGCCACCGCTGCGACTACGCCGTTGGGCGGCAGCCTTCTTTGCCGTCGCGTCTTTGGGCCATATATGGTGGTATTTATTCTACATCTTTTCCTTTGACATCCATTCTGTGAGTTATCTGGTGGTTACCGTGCTCGACTGTGCGGGACTGCTCACCACGATCGCCGGCACGCTGTTTGCCATGCTTCAGGATCGTAAACGGCCCGTCTGGCCCATCGTCATGACAACGATACCTTTCGTGGTGCTTATGGTGCTGAACATAGTCTATCCCGATGGTCATTTCATATACATAGCCGTCATATATTTCTTGTTGGTCTATGTGTTCTTTACGATATATATGATATTTGCCGTGAGACAATATGGGCGGTGGCTGCGCGACAATTATGCCGACTTGGAGCATAAGGAGGTGTGGACGAGTCACGTGCTGGTCATCGTGCTCTTGTTGTTGATCATCACCTATGGCTTCGATACCGGCACCCTGGCCATCAGTTATCTGGTGCAGATTTTCGGCCTTGTGCTGCTCGGTCTCCTGCTGTGGCGGGTAGAGACGCTGCCGCAGTTGGACAGTATCCTTGTGGAACAACCGACGCAACAGCCAACGACCATTCCCTCCAATATCGAACAACTGTTGGCAGATCGCTGCGTAGGCACGCAACTTTACTTACAGCACGACCTGACCATTCTCCAACTCGCTCAGGCGATCGGTACTAACCGCACGTATCTCAGCCAGTATTTCTCCTGTCAGGGCACCACTTATAATGCTTATATTAACGATCTCCGTATCAACCACTTCATCAGTCGGTATCATGAGGCTACCGCTGCCCATCAGCCCATCACTGTCCAGCAACTGGCCAGAGACAGCGGCTTCCGCAGTTACAGCACCTTCAGCCTCGCCTTCAAGCAGCGCATGGGCCAGGCCGTAACGGCCTGGATGCGCGCTTAGGGCAAACGGGGGCACTAATAATGTCGGCATAGAAGGCAAGTTGCTTACGCTCTCGGTGCTGCTACTCTGCACGCTCACCTATTTTTATGCGCGCAAGAACTGGCAGGGTTACACCAAGAGTAACCTGTGGGCTGTCTGCATCATCGACATGCTCATTGCCGCACTCTATAACTTTGCCATCTATCTGGAACCTATCAGCGAATATACCAACTATATGCTCACGGAGATCTGGATCCGTCCCACCATCACCTACGGTCTCGTGGCCTGTTTCGTGACAGAAAAATAATCGAGGGCACAACGGGATCTGGCCCTTTTATGCCCTTTTGTACCCAAAAGAGTTTTAAAATCTGCAAAAAAACTTTCAAAATCAGCAAAAATTGAATATCTGGGCATTTGGACTTTGTTATTATGGAGGATTTTATATATCTTTGCACTATAACTAAAAAACTGTAAAACTATGAGGAGGCGAATGAACATCTATGAGGAGGCCAGCCATTGTTTGCTGTGTCAGGATGCTCCGTGTACCAAAGCTTGTAAGACGGGTGATCCTGCACGGGCTATCCGTGCCATTCGTTTCGACAACCATAAGCCCGCCTTGAGTTGGGTAAAGGATTGCAGTGATGCCGACTTGGAAAGAGCAGAACAAGCCTGTATCCTCCATCCTTGGACTATTCGCATCAAGGAACTACTGCGTAGTATTACCCCCGACGATGTTGATGATAGCCATTATCCAGCGCTTGATATCACGTTCTGCGGTATCAAGTGCGAAAATCCGTTCTTTCTGGCCTCGTCGGCTGTATGTACCAACTACGAGATGGTGGCACATGCCTTCGACGCCGGCTGGGCAGGTGTGTTTTATAAGACCATCTGCATGCAGGAGATTAAGGAGGTGTCGCCGCGCTTCGATGCCATGCATAACAATGCCACCCATGGCGACTTCTACGGTTTCCGTAATATGGAACAGTTGAGCGAGAATCCAGTGGAGGAGGATTTTAAGATTCTCCATCAACTGAAACATGACTATCCCACGAAGGTGGTGATAGCCTCTATCATGGGACAGAACGAAGAAGAGTGGATCAGGCTGGCGAAAATGGCCGAAGAGGCAGGTTGCGACGCCATCGAGTTGAACTTCTCTTGTCCGCAGATGAAGTACAAGGGTATGGGTAGCGATGTAGGCCAGAGTCCAGAATTGGTGAAGACCTATACGGCCTGTGTCAAAAGCAGTGTGAAGATTCCTGTCATTTCGAAGATGACACCCAATATCACCCATATTGCAGAACCTGCCGAGGCCTGTGTCGAGGCTGGTGCTGATGCCATCTCTGCCATCAACACCATCAAGAGTGTGACGATGGACATGGATGCCGAAGTGGCTGGACAGCGTACGGTCTCCGGCTACTCTGGCCGTGCCGTCCGACCCATTGCCCTGCGTCATGTGCTGGAACTGGCACAGATGCCGAAAAAGACAGAACTGAGCGGTGTCGGCGGTATCCAGACGTGGCGCGATGCTTTGGAGTTTATCCAGTTGGGTTGTGGTAACGTACAAGTATGTACCGCCGTTATGCAGTACGGCTATCGTATCATCGATGACCTCATACTCGGACTTCAGCGCTACATGGCCAAACGCAACATTGCCCATCTGCAGGAATTGGTGGGTGAGCAGTTGCCCTCGTTTATGAATCCCGATCATCTGGATCGCAACACTATTATCTATCCAAAGATTGACAAAGAACTCTGTATCGGTTGCGGGCGCTGTGAGATATCATGCAGTGATGGCGGCCATCAGGCGATCGTCTTCGACAAAGAGACTCGTCAGCCCCGTATCGTGGGTACTAAGTGTGTCGGTTGTCACCTCTGCCGCCTCGTTTGTCCCATGGGTGCCATCGGTCTTACGAAGCGCATCCCCAAAAAGCAATAAACAAATTATAATATATAACTCAACACACTAAAAACATGAAAATGAAATCTATTAAATGGACTTTGATGCTCGGCATCGTAGCCGGGCTGATGTCATGCGGCGTTGACATGCCCAAGGAGACACAGTCGTCGTTCGAGACAATGACAGTTAAGAAATCCGACATTGAACTCCCCTATAAGTTCAGTGCCAGGATGAAAGGTCAAAACGATGTAACGGTAACGCCACAGGTGAGTGGCCAGTTGATGAAGATATGCGTGGCCGAGGGTCAGCAGGTGAGACAAGGGCAGACGCTCTTTATCATAGACTCGCGCAATGCCCAACTGGAACTGGAGGCCGCAAAGGCCAACTTGCAGGCCGCCTTGGCTCAGGAGAACTCTGCCAAGTTGGAGTTTGAGTCGAATCAGAATCTGTTTGATAAGAAAATCGTGAGCAGCTATATGTTGAGCAACTCTGAGAATGCCTACAAGCAGGCTCAGGCTTCGGTGGCCCAGGCACAGGCTGCGGTGAACCGTGCGAAGGTGAACCTCGGTTTCTGTACCATCACGGCTTCTGTATCCGGCGTTATCGGTGAGATTCCCGTGCGTACCGGTGACCAGGTGTCGCCGATGACACAGTTGACCATGCTGAGCGGCAATACGACGATGTATGCCGAGTTCTCAGTGACGGAGGCCATTGTGGAAGCCATGGTGAAGGAAGGTGTGAAGGCAACCGAACTGGAGAAGTATCTGGCTAACATGCCTCCAGCAACGTTTATTATGAAGAGTGGTACGGAGTATCCTCATCAGGGTCGTGTCGTCAGTCTGACGGGTGTTGTGAATTCAGCTACCGGTTCATTGACTGCCAAGGTGTCGTTCCCCAACCCCGACGGCCATCTGTACTCCGGCATACAGGGTACGGTGGTGATGAACTTCGCAGAGAAGGATGTGATGCTTGTTCCCCAGAATGCAGTGGTACGCCTTCAGGATAAGTCACAGGTTTATAAAGTACAGGCCGACAGTACGGCTACCGCTATCGATGTAACCATTGAAGATACAGGCAATGGTAAGGACTTTATCATAACCAGTGGCTTGAATGTGGGCGATAAGATTGTGACCACAGGTGCCAATAATGTAACTGAGGGACAGCGGGTGCTTTTCCCGGAGGAAGTGAAGAGTGAATAGTAAATAGTCAAAAATTGGCTTCTTTATGAAGAATAATATATTTATCAATAAATACGTGATGGCATGTGCCATCTCAATTGTGATAGCGCTGGTGGGCTATATCTCGATGAGCACACTGGCAGTCGAGCAATACCCGGATATCGCACCGCCTACGGTGTCGGTTAACACCAGTTACTCCGGTGCTGACGAGAACACGGTGATGAAGTCGGTCATCCAGCCTCTGGAAGAGGCCATCAATGGTGTGCCCGACATGACCTATATGACCTCTAAGGCAGCCTCTGACGGTAGTGCTGATATTACGGTCTACTTTAAGCAGGGCACCGATCCCGACATGGCGACGGTAAACGTGCAGAACCGTGTGACCCAAGCGCAGGCCCTGTTGCCGGCCGATGTGATCAAGGTAGGTGTGAAGGTAGAGAAACGTCAGAACAACATCCTGCAGATCTTCGCCGTGAAGAGTGCCGATGGCAAATACGACGAGGACTTCGTGTCGAACTACGTGGATATCAATGTCAAGCCGCGTCTGATGCGTATCACTGGTGTGGGTAACGTACAGAGCTTAGGTAACACTTACGCCCTGCGCATCTGGCTGAAACCCGACGTGATGGCACAGTACGGTCTGACGCCTAATGAGATCTTCGCGGCCATCGGCGGACAGAGCTTTGTCTCGGCTGTGGGTTCGTTAGGTGAGCAGTCAGAAAACTCCTACCAGTACTCGATGCAGTATAAGGGTACGCTAAAGACTGTCGAGGAGTTCAACGACATTGTGCTGCGCACCAGTGGTGGCGGTATGCTGCATTTGAGCGATGTGGCCGAGGTGAAGATTGGTGCCATGAGTTACAACTTCACCTCAAATATCCAGGACCGTCCGGGTGCTATGTTCATGGTGTTCGCAGCACCGGGTGCTAATGCTACCGAAGTGAACGCCCGCATTAAGAAGGCGTTTGAGGAGTCGAAGAGGACGATGCCTGCAGGACTGGAGGTAGTGACCTTGATGACCAGTGACGACTTCCTCTTCGCGGCCATCCACAATGTGGTCGAGACGCTTGTCATCGCCATCATCCTCGTGATCTTGGTGGTGTTCTTCTTCCTGCAGAACTTCAAGGCCACCATCATCCCCTCCATCTCGATTATCGTGTCGCTGTTGGGTACTTTTGCCATCGTCTCATTAGCTGGCTTCTCGCTCAACATCCTGACGCTGTTTGCCCTGGTGCTGGCCATCGGTACGGTGGTGGATGATGCCATTGTGGTGGTTGAGGCCGTCATGGCGAAAATGGAGGGTGGTATCAGCGATGCCCGTGAAGCCACCCGTCAGGCCATGAGCGAGGTATCGGTCGCCGTGGTGTCGTGTACCTTGGTATTTATGGCTGTATTTATTCCTGTGACCTTTATGCCCGGCACTTCAGGCACGTTCTTCACCCAGTTTGGTGTGACGATAGCCTCTTCTGTCGGTCTGTCGTGTGTATCGGCTCTTACACTCTGTCCCGCTCTCTGCGCCATCATGATGCGCATGAAAGAAGGCAAGCAGGAAGGTAAGGGACTGACCTACTACACGAGGAAGGCCTACACCGTGAGTTATAATGCTATCTTCAACAAATACTCGAAGAGCGTTCAGAAGTTTATCAAGCGCCCCATCTTGGCATGGTGCATTTTAGCTTTGGCAGCTGTTCTGCTGGTGTTCTTCATGAAGAGTCTGCCTTCAGGTCTTGTGCCCCAGGAAGACCAAGGTGTGTTCATGGCTGAGTTGCGTGCACCGGAAGGTACCACGCTGAAGCAGACCCGTGAGATGGTGAAACAAGTGGAGGATAAGGTAAAGAAGATTCCCGAACTGGAGAGTTTTGCCGTATGCTGTGGCTACGGTATGTACTCGGGTGCCGGTTCCAACTTCGCCACTCTCATCGTCCGTCTGAAGAACTGGGACGAGCGTCCAGGCATGAACCACCTGCTGACCCTCGTCATGTATCGATTCTACTTTGACTGCCAAGACATTAAGGATGTTCAGGTGCTGCCCTTCGAGTTGCCTCAGATTCCAGGCTATGGTACGAGTAACAGTGTAAGCCTGGTGGTGGAGGACCCCACCGATGGCAACCTGTCGGAGTTTGCTAAGCAGACCGAGCACTTCTTATCTAAACTGTCTGAGCGTCCAGAGATTGCCTCTGCCATGTCGACGTACTCTGAGCGCTTCCCGAAATATCAGGTCGATGTTGATCCTGCCCAATGCGACCGTGCCGGTGTGTCACCTGCCGATGTGCTTAATACACTTGGTACCTTCTGTGGTGGTGCCTACATCGGTAACTTCAACCAGTTTGGTAAGGTCTATCGCATCATGGCTGCTGCTTCGCCTGAATACCGTCTCGACCCACAGTCGCTGCAAAACATCTTCGTGCAGGTGGGTAACGGTAAGATGGCTCCCATCTCCGAGTTCGTTACACTGAAGGAGATTGTCGGTCCGCCAAATATCGAGCACTTCAACCTGTTCCAAAGTATTACCTGCTATATCTCCACTGGTAGCGGCTATACCGAGGGCGATGCCCACAAAGCCATCGCCGAGGTGTTCAAGGAGGAGATGCCCTCAACAGCCACCTATGAGTACAGCGGCATGTCGCGCGAGTTGGAAGAGGCAGCGGGCTCTAATGCCACCACCCTTATCTACGTGATCTGCGCCATCTTGATTTACCTCATCCTGGCATCGCTTTATAACTCGTGGTTCACACCTCTGGCTGTGTTGTTCAGCGTGCCCTTCGGACTGATGGGTGCTTTCATCTTTGCCTTCTTCGGTAATATGTTGGGTCTGCCTGGTATGGACAACAACATCTACCTGCAAACGGGTGTCATCATGCTGATTGGTCTGTTGGCTAAGACGGCCATCCTGATTACTGAGTTTGCTACTGAGCGCCGTGCCCAGGGCATGAGCATCAGCGAGGCAGCCTTCGAGGCCTGTAAGGAACGTCTGCGCCCCATCCTGATGACGGTGGCCACGATGATTATCGGTATGATTCCCCTTGTGATCGAGGGTGGCGCCGGTGCCAATGGTAACCGTGCCCTTGCCCTGGGTGTCATCGGTGGTATGAGCGTCGGCACCATCGCCCTGCTCTTCGTCGTTCCAGCCTTCTTCATCGTGTTCCAGAAACTGCACGAGAAGTATCAGGGTGCTCCGAAGATGAAAAATGTTGAAGTAAAAACGGAGGAATAAATCATGAAAAGACTAAGCAATATCTTCGTCGCTGCAGCCGTAAGTCTGATGCTTACGGGCTGCGGCTTATATAATAAGTATGAGCAGAAGACGGAAGCCCCGGCCGACGTCTTCGGTACGATACAGGATGCGACCGTCGGTGGTGCTTCCCTCGCCGAACTGTCGTGGCGCGAGTTCTTCACCGACCCGCTGCTGCAGCAGCTCATCGAGCAGGTGCTGGCCAACAATACTGACCTGAACTCCGCCCGCATTGCCGTGGAGAAGAGCGAGGCTGCGCTGCATGCTGCCAAGATGGCCTACCTGCCGTCGCTCTACTTCTCGCCACAGGGTACGCTGGCCAAGTTTGATGACAACCCATGGTCGAAGACCTACAACCTGCCACTGCAACTGTCTTGGGATATCGATGTGTTCGGCAGCATCACCAACAGCAAACGTGCCTCGAAGGCCGTGCTCCTACAGGCTCAGATGCAGCAGGAGGCCGTACGCTCCAACCTCGTATCCATCACGGCCCAACAGTACTTCACGTTGCAGTTGCTCGACCATCAGTTGGAAATCCTAACGATGACCGACAGCCTCTGGAATGCCTCGTTAGAGACACAGAAGTCACTCTGGGAGAACGGCAAGTCGTACTCTACTGCTGTCAACCAGATGGAGTCATCCTACCTGAACGTGAAGGCGCAGATTGTCGATACGCGCCGTAATATTCTCGCCACGGAGAATGCCATCTGCCGTCTGCTGGCCATCACGCCACAGCATGTCGCACGAAACAAGTGGGGATCGTCAGCACCAGACAAGAGCACGGAGGCCACCCGCCAGCGTATGTTCGACACGGAATACCTGAAGATTGGTGTGCCCGCCAGTCTGCTCGAACATCGTCCGGATATCCGCATGGCCAATCACGCCTTGGAGGAGGCTTTCTACAACACGCAGGCCGCCCGTGCCGCTTTCTTCCCCAGCATCAATCTGTCGGGAGCGGCTGGCTGGACTAACTCTGCCGGTGGCATGATCGTTAATCCCGGCAAACTGTTGCTCAGTTTCGTCGGACAACTCACACAGCCCATCTTCGCCCGTGGCAAGATCAATGCCAACTACAAGATTTCCAAGTTGACACAGGAAGACCTGCAGAAGAAATACGTGCAGACCGTGATTGATGCCGGCAACCAGGTGAACGAGGCGATGGCCGACTGTCAGGCGGCCCGTGAGAAGCACGACTACTACCGTCGTCAGGTGGAGGTGCTCCACGAAGCCTATGTCGGCACCCACGAACTGATGGACAACGGTAAGGCCAACTACATCGAGGTGCTCACCGCTCAGGAGAGTCTGCTCAATGCCCAACTCAGCGAGGCCGCTAACATGTATAACGGAGCCCAGGCCGTCATCGCCCTCTACATCGCCCTTGGCGGCGGCACGAGATGAAACAGATAAGCATACATGTGTCTTTCCTGGGATGGATGGCGCTGCTGCTGGGACTGGCATGTCTGTCGTCCACAGCACAGGCGCAGGATTACCGTGACGTGGTGTTCCTAAAGAACGGTAGCGTCATCAAGGGCTTTTACAAGGAACTCTATCCTTCCGACAGTCTCCGTATGGAGACCATCGACGGCGGGGTGCTGGTGTGTGCTTTCAGCGACATTGAACGCATCGCAAAAGAGCGTACACGGATATACGTTGTCAACACCCAGGAGGCAGACATACTGCCGCCACGTGTATGGCGACCGAAAGGGTATATCGGCTCTATCGAATATGGGCGTGACGTCAATTCATCCGACTCCCACATCGTCACATCGTCCTTTTTTACAGTGCATGGATACCAGTTCAATTCGTATTTTTTCGTCGGACTGGGCCTTGGTATTCAGCATATGGAATATGAGAATGGTGGCTTGAGACTGTCGTTCACGGAGAGCACGGTACCACTGTTTGCCGATATGAAGATACATCTTCTCAAGTCTCGCATCGCGCCATTCGTCGCCGGGCGGGTGGGTTATTGTGTCAGGGGCTTCAAGGGCTTCTACCTCAATCCCTCTGCTGGAGTAAGCTTTGGCATCTCTCCAAGGACAGGCGGCTACTTGGCTTTAGGATATTCGTTTCAAAAACTGAAGGGGAATGATGATATTGACAAGACAAGCCTGGAAGGCATTTCATTCCGTGTGGGCCTCTTCTTCTAAACTGTTGGCTATAGGCTGTTGGCTGTTGGCTACAGGCTCCCTGACCGTAAGGGCTCAGCAGCCTGTCGTCAACGCTGACCATTCTGTGACCTTTACCCTCAAGGCTCCTGATGCTAAGAAGGTGGTGCTCGTCTTGTCGGAAAAGAAGTACAAGATGGAGCGCCACGGCGATACTTTCACCCACACCACCGAACCTCTGCCGTCGGAGATGTACACCTATTATTATAAATATAATGGCAAGAAGGAACTCGACCCGGAGAACAGCCGTGTCACACGTGACGTAGCGCTGAAGTTGAACTACTTCTTCGTGGAGGGCGATGTAGCCGACTATTATCTTGACAAGGATATTCCCCATGGCCATATAGACAAGGTGTGGTACCCCTCTACGCTCAACGGCATGTCACAGCGGCGTATGTTTGTCTATACGCCACCCGGCTATATCGCGGATGAAGCCTCATCCTATCCCGTTCTCTACCTCCTCCACGGCTCAGGCGGTGACGAGACCTCCTGGGTTGACTATGGCCGTGCCTGCCAGATATTCGACAACATGATTCACCAGCACGCTATCCAGCCTCTGATTGTCGTCATGCCCAACGGCAATATTGAGCTTGATGCCGCCCCGGGTGAGAGCCCTTACATGGACAAGCAGCCGACGGGCAACAATATCAGTTCCTGGCTTGGCAAATATGAGAAGCTTTTCGTTCAGGAGATCGTGAAATATACCGAGACGCACTATCGAGTAAAGGCCGACAAGCAGCATCGTGCCATCGCCGGGCTGTCCATGGGAGGGTTGCACACCCTTTTCATTGCCCTCAACAACCCCGACATGTTCGATTGTGTGGGACTCTTCTCTGCCCAGACCACAAACATGCTTAACAAAAGCAACATCGTCAAGACGGAACGTTTCAACCACAACATGCAGCGCTTCCGTAATGTGGTGGCTCTTATGAGGGACAAGGTGGCGCGTCCCGTCACGCTCTCCGACAAGATGGAAGCCATCGACATCTACAACCATTTGGAAGAAAAACTGGCATGTCAGTTTGCCTGCGCCCCCCGGCTCTATTACATGGCCGTTGGGCGTGATGACTTCCTGAAGAAGATGAACAGCCAATACCGTGCCATTCTCGACAGTCACGGCTATCCCTACACCTACGTCGAAACCGACGGAGACCACTCGTGGGAAAACTGGCGCAAATACCTCGTCGATTTCCTCAAGCGAATGTAAATAACAACAGGCAGTATAATCAAAAGATATGAAGCAATGAACGAATTAGAACCCCTCATGGCCGACCTTGCGCTGATTCTCATCTGCGCAGGTCTCATGACGCTCCTTTTCAAGAGCCTTAAACAGCCCATCGTCCTGGGTTACATTGTCGCGGGGTTCCTGGCCTCGCCGAACATGCCCTATATGCCCAGTGTGACGGACATGCACGGTATTCACCTGTGGAGTGAAATCGGTGTTGTCTTCCTGCTCTTCGCCCTCGGTCTTGAGTTCTCATTCAAGAAGATCCTGAAGATGGGGGCTGCACCCATCGTTGCTGCCATGGCTATTATCATTGGCATGATGTATGTCGGCTCGCTCACAGGTCATCTCTTCGGCTGGAGTGACATGGACTGCATCTATCTGGGTGGTATGCTGGCCATGTCATCGACCACCATCATTTTCAAAGCCTTTGACGACATGGACCTGCGGCAGAAACGATTCGCCGGTCTCGTGCTCAGCGTGCTCATCATCGAAGACATCCTCGCCATCGTGCTCATGGTGATGCTCTCGACACTGGCCGTCAGCAAGGAGTTCGAGGGCACGCAGATGCTCGGTTCCATCTTGCAGTTGGGCTTCTTCCTCATCCTCTGGTTCACCGTAGGCATCTACCTCATCCCCCTCTTTTTGAAAAAGGCGAAGCCGTTGATGAACGAAGAGACGTTGCTCATCACAGCCTTGGCCCTCTGCTTTGGCATGGTGGTGTTTGCCTCTGCCGTCGGTTTCTCTGCCGCCTTCGGTGCCTTCGTCATGGGTAGCATCCTGGCTGAGACCGTTGAGGCCAAGCAGATAGAGCACCTCGTCGCCCCTGTGAAGAACCTCTTCGGTGCGATCTTCTTCGTATCTGTAGGTATGATGGTGGATGTGAACCTCATCATCGAGTATATCGTGCCCATCCTCTGCATCATTGCCGCCATCATGCTGGGACAGACCATCCTAAGCACCTGTGGCTTCCTGCTTTCCGGTCAGTCGCTGAAGACCGCCATGCAGTGTTCGTTCTCGCTGACGCAGATTGGTGAGTTTGCCTTTATCCTGGCCACCCTCGGTACCTCGCTTGGCGTCACCAGTGATTTCCTCTATCCCATCGTCGTCGCCGTATCTGTCTTCACGACGTTTACAACACCTTATATGATTCGCTTGGCCGAACCAGCCTACCAACTGGTGGCGCGTGTGCTGCCAGACAAGTGGATCACCAAGATGGAGCGGAATGCCTCCGAGGGAGCAGAAGAGCCAGAAACCAATGAGATGCGCCAACTCTGGCGTGCAGAATTCAAAAAATATGTCTTCATCATACTGATCAACAGTGTGCTCTGTATAGCCATTATCGCCATCATGTACTATTATGGTGCACCATTGATCTACGGTTTGCTGCCTGACCCTTGGTCCGGCATCGTCACCGCTTGTGTCACACTGTCTGTCTGTGCGCCTTTCCTCTGGTCTCTGATGCGTCAAGGTGGCAATAGCGACAACGTCAACAGGCTCTGGTACGAAGGGGGACGCTCCGAACGTATCAAGATATCGGCATTGGGCATTCTGCGTCTGGCCATCGGTGCCGCTTTCATTGCCTATATTATTGGCAATACGTTGCCCATGATTGGCATGTATGGCATTTTCGCCGTGATAGCCGCGGCATTCTATATCTTCATGTCGCCCAATCTGGAGAAACAGAGCGATATCATGACCAAGACCTTTACCGATCATTTGAATGAACGTGAACAAAACCAATAACACATAATTATGGCCTCTCGTTCTTTGTGAACTTCTAAAATTATTCCTTTGGAATATTTGGCGCTTTCAGAGAAATGTTATAACTTTGCAAGCGCTTATGAAAAAGGGAATAGGGAAATACTACAACATAGGACTGTCGGTGCTGGTGGGCATCGGCATGTTCCTGTTTTGGTATGTCGGTTATCCCCATGCATTGTCGTATCAGGAGCAGTACCAGTTGTTTCTATGGAGGGGCGATTATTTCTGGGAGCGGATGAGTGTTCCTGGAGGGTTCGCCGATTGGCTCGGCGAGTTTATCGTTCAGTTCTATTATGTGGAATGGCTGGGGGCATTGTTGCTCGCATTGTTATTTATTGTCTTTGTACGACTTGCAGGGTGGATACCTGCTGCATTATTGGTGTGGCTATATGGTGATCCGAGTGTGCTGTTGGGCTATGAGGTGGCTATTCTGCTGGCTATAGGAGCATATCGGCTGAATGGGCTTGTTGGACGAAAGGGTCTGATAAGCGATGCCGTGGTGGTGCCTATAGTTTATTGGCTGACGGGACCGTTGGCATGGATTTATGTGGTCATGCGGTTATTCAGACTTCGACTGAAAGGCTGGCCTTTGCCTCTGTATCTGCTCTGTCTGCAACTGATGGCCTATCGTTATCTGTTGCTGCAATGGACTCTCCAGATGGTATTCCTGCCAGAGTTGTATTACCGTACGCCCATGATGATGCCTTCGCTGATGTGGATCATTCCTGTGGTAACGGTGATGGTTCTTGTAACACAGTCGCTGTTGAAGTCTGCTAGATGGCTGATGCCTGCACAAATCGTCATGGCATTGGCATTGGGCTATATTGGTATTACCAGTGGCTATGACAAAGAGATGTACGAGCTGATCCGTCAGGACTATTTGGTTAGGAACGAACGTTGGGATGAAATTGTGAAGAGGGCTCAGACGTATCAGGTGAAGACGCCGTTCAGTTCTGTATGCGTGAATCTGGCCCTGTCGCAGAAGCATCAGTTGGCTGACCGTATGTTCGATTTCTGGCAGAGTGATGAGAATGCACTGATCATGCCCCGTATTCGTGACCTGACTTCGATGCTGCCATCGGCAGAGGCATTCTGGCGGTTGGGCATGGTGAATTCTGCACTGCGATATTTCTTTGATACACAGGAGTCGATCCTGAATGGACGGATGAGTGGACGTTGTACGAAGCGTATAGCAGAGTGTATGATTGTGAACGGCCACTATCAGACAGCCAGAAAGCATCTTGACCTGTTAAAGAAGAGTTTGCATTACCGTGACTGGGCTGTTGAGGCTGAAGCATTATTGGGTGACGAAGCTTCAATCAATGCACATCCTGTATATGGTAAGTTACGCCAATTACGCTATAAGAATGATTTCCTGTATAGTCATTTCGAACTATATAAGATGTTTGGACTATTGTTTATGAACAATAACAAGAACACGATGGCATTGGAATACTTTATGGGTCAGATGTTGCTGGAAGGCCAGATACAAGGTTTCCAACAGTATATGCCAATGGCAGAGAAGTATAGTGGCTATCGTGAAATGCCAATAGGTTATCAGGATGCGATGATGTGTATCCAAAAACAAGGGGCTGTTCCGGGTTCACCATACGCTAATTATGTGAAACGGATCATGGCAGAAAGGAGGAAAAATGAAAGCAATGATGAGGCTCACTAAGATAAGATGCTGGCTATTGGCTATTGGTTGTTGGCTGTTGGCAGTTGCTGGTTCGTCGTGTACTGATAAGCCGGCGGATCCGACACAGGTCAATGAACAGCCCTCCATCTATCCTGATTATATTGGTGTGACCATTCCTGCCAATATCGCTCCACTTGATTTCAATTTCTCCGATGAGGCTATTGATTGCATGGATGTGGTTGTAAAAGGTTCGAAAGGTGGCGAACTGCATTCGAATGGAGACTATGCCGATTTCGATATAGACGACTGGCATGCCCTGACAGAACAGAATGCCGGAGGCGAACTGACATTTACGGTCTGCGTCAAGAAAGACGGGCAATGGAAGCAGTATCAGGACTTTAAGATGTACGTGAGCCAATATCGACTTGATGAATATGGCGTGACTTATCGGCGTATTGCCCCAGGCTATGAGGTAGGCGGTGATATAGGTATCTATCAGCGTGATATCCACAGTTTCCAGGAAACAGCTATTCTGGCTGAGTGTATTGTGCCTGGACAGTGTATGAACTGCCATGTGGCGAACCGTGCCAATCCCAACACATTCAATATGCAGTTGCGCGGCTCTTCTGGGGGTACATTGATATATAAAGACGGGAAGCAGTCATATCTGATAACTAAGACTGACAGTACGGTCGCCAATACCAGTTATTCTTATTGGCATCCCGATGGTGACTATTGTGCCTTTTCTACTAATTCTATCCACCAGAGTTTCTTTGTAGGGACAGGTCAGCGTATTGAAGTGTATGATACCTTTAGCAATGTGCTTGTCTTGGATACGAGGACCAATGAACTCGTTCTTTGTCCGTTGTTACAGACTGATGACTGGGAAACCTATCCCGCTTTCTCTGCAGATGGAAAGACATTGTTTTATTGTACAGCCAAGCCATATAGGGTACCCGCTGAGTGGGATAAGGTGAAATATAGCCTGTGTAAAATATCGTTTGATGCCAAGACTGGTACTTATGGTGAACAGGTTGACACGTTGCTGAATGCTCGTGAGTTGGACAAAAGTTTCACTTATCCTCGTCCGTCGTATGACGGGAAGTGGCTGATGTATAATGTCACAGACTGTGGTAATTTCCCCGTTAACCATCCGGAAGCTGATCTTTGGCTGATGAATCTAGAAACGGGGGAAACACATCCGTTGACGGATGCGAATAGCGATGATACTGAGAGTTTCCATAACTGGAGCCTGAACAGTCGTTGGTTCGTATTCTCCAGTCGTCGGGAGAATGGCGTATATAGTATGCCATATATTGCCTACATTGATGAGAACGGCCGTGCAGGTAAGCCTTTCTTACTACCACAACGTAATCCGAGAAAATACTATTTGGAAGAAATGGACTCCTATAACTGCATTGACTTCACTTCTGGAAAAGTGAAAGTTGATGCCCGTGAGATACATCAAAGAGTGTTTGATAACCAAAGAATACAAGTAAAAATAAGATAACAATGAAAAAGTGTCTATTATGTTTCATGGTAATGACAGCCGTAACGATGTTCTACGGCTGTCAGCAGCAGAATCTTAATGAGTGTCGTATCCACGGCACAGTAGTTGACGAGAAGTTCGAAGGGAAACGTATCTTCCTGGTTCCTTTTTATGGTCCTAAGGTCGCGGAGACTGTTGATAGTGTTGAAATCAAGAACGGGAAGTTTGAATTTAGGACAGACTCTGCCAAGATGTACAAACTTCTGATCGATCTTCGTTTCCGGAGGGGTATCCAACCCTTGCTGGTTATCGGTGAGCCTGGTGATGTGAGGGTGATCATCGATAGTGTCAGCCATGCCGTAGGTACGCCGCAGAATGATTCCTTGGAGAAATGGAAGGTGCGTACGGAGATGCACAACCGTGAGTTGGGAAAGATGCACAAATATGTTGCCGACTTGAAGGAGCAGGGTGACTCTGTGCAGGCCAAGTATATACAGCAGCGCGCTGACAGTTTCCATCTGGTATATAAGAATTATACCCGTCAGTTGGCGGAGAATATGAAGGAGGGCGTGTTGCATGACTTCTTAAAGGATATTTTCCCACTGACCTATCAGCGGAAGTATCCTGACGGTCGCACGGTGACTATCAATGCCGATACGAATGAAGAAATCCCTGAGTGATAGTTTGTCGAAACATGGCCGAGTGCTACTGACGTTGGTATTCGGTATCGCGGTGTTCCTCTTCTGGGCATTCCGCTATCCGTTTGCGCTGACCTATCAGGAGCAGTTGCAGTTGTTCTTATTCGATGGCGATTATTTCTGCGGTCGTATGGCAGAGCCAGGGGGCTTCGCCAGATATATAGCAGAGTTCCTGGTGCAGTTCTATAACGGTGCAGCCATTGGCGCACTGATTATTGCTGTGCTTTATATGCTGGTGCAACGGCTTACGTGGCGGTTGATGCGCTCAGATATTTATTATGTTCTGAGTTTCATTCCCGTCATAATGCTGTGGTATGCGATGGGAGATGAGAGCGTTATGCTGACGTATGTTATGGCGTTGGTGATAGCCTTGGCTGTGGCTTTAGGTTGGTCACGTTGGACTAAGGGCGCTATGTGGCTGAAGGGTGTTGTCGCATTGGTGCTGATTCCCATGCTTTACTGGCTGATTGGTCCGATGACGCTGCTAGTAGCGGCATTGATGTTGCCGTTGCTGGTGGCTATCCCTGCACTTATCTATGCCTTGGCTCTGATATTGGTGAGTGCCCATTTCTTGCCGTTCCCGATGCTGAGGGTAGTGCTGGGTATCAGTTACTACCGTTTCCCAGAGACATTGCCTTACGTGCTGATGGCCATCCCCGTCGTGGTATGGTTGCTGGCTCTATTTGTTAGGAAATTACCTCAGCCAAAACAATGGGTGGTCTATGTTCAGGCTCTTGTCTTTGGCGTATTGGTCTTGGTGCCTCAGAATTATGGCTTCGATGCAAAGAAGTATGAGTTGATTGAGTACGACCACTTGGTGCGTGTTCAGGATTGGAATGGGATCATCCAGAAGGCCGAGAAGCAGATGCCTGACCTGCCGATGAGCGTGAGTGCTACAAACCTCGCCCTGGGAATGACGAACCAATTGGGCGATCGTGCGTTCGATTTTTATCAGCGAGGTTCGGACGGTTTATTGCCGAAGTTCGAGCGTAACTTCGCCACGACACAACTGACGGGTGAGATCTATTTCTGGTTGGGACTGGTGAACACGGCTCAGCGCCTTGCTTTCGAGGCGATGGAGGCCATACCTAATTATAATAAGAGTGCCCGCGTGGTGAAGCGTCTGGCAGAGACGAATCTGATTAACGGTCAGTACGACGTGGCTCGTAAGTATCTGCAGATGTTAGAGAAGACCATCTTCTACCGTCCGTGGGCTCAGCGTACGATGGCGATGCTGGGCGACGAGAAGGCCATCAATGCTCATCCGCTTTATGGGACATTAAGGCAGTATCGCTTGCAAGAGGACTTCCTGTTCAGTGATCGTGAACTGGATAAGATCTGCGGACAACTGTTCGTGCATAATCAGCAGAACCAGATGGCGGCACAGTATCTGCTGATGCTGCCGTTGCTGGATGGTGACATCCCACGTTTTATGCAGTTCGTTCAGTTCGTTCAGAGTAAGATTAACTATAATCCGCGCCATTGTCAGGAGGGTATCGCCTTTGCCTATATGCAGCAGCGCCAACAGCCTCCGTATGGTGTTGTCAATCAAATGATTCTGCAGCAGATGAACGAGTTTGCCAGGGCTTATTCTCAGGACAAGACATCTCCTGAGTTGAATCGCTTCAGGAACACGGCATGGTATTACTTAACGATAGGGAAATGAAGAAGATCAGACATATACTCAATATGGTAGCAGTGCTGGTTTTGATTGCCTGTACCAGCCGCGTGGAGAACCCGACGATGGTTAATGAATTGCCGAAGATATATCCCGACTATGTCGGTGTGACCATCCCTGCAGAGATTGCCCCGTTGAACTTCAATTTCTCCGAAGAGGGTATCGACCTGATGGATGTTGTGGTGAAGGGTTCAAAGGGTGGCGAACTGCATGTACAGGGTGACTATGCCGACTTCGACATCAACGACTGGCACTCCCTGACGCAGCAGAACAAAGGTGGACAACTGACCTTCACCGTTTGCACTAAGAAGGATGGGCAGTGGTCGCAATATCAGGACTTCTGTGTCAGTGTCAGTCCGTATGCCCTCGATGAGTGGGGTCTGACTTACCGCCGTATTGCCCCAGGTTATGAGGTGTTCAGTCACATGGGACTCTATCAGCGTGACCTTTCTTCCTTTGATGAATATGCCATTATTGAGAATACGCAGGTGCCAGGTATGTGTGTCAATTGTCATGCAGCGCATCAGACCGATCCTTCGCAGTTCGTGTTCCATGTCCGTGGTGATCATGGGGCTACGATGTTCCAGATCGACGGACAGCGGGAGTGGCTCAAGGCCAGCAATGACCAGTTGGGTGGTTCGATGGTCTATCCCTACTGGCATCCGAGTGGCAAGTATTGTGCCTTCTCGACGAATCAGACGCGTCAGGGCTTCCACGTCGTTCCCAATGAACGTATCGAGGTGTTCGACCTGTCGAGCGATGTGTTTGTCTATAACCCTGCGACCCATGAGATCATCAAGGATTCGCTGCTCTCTACGAAGGACTGGAGTGAGAACTCGCCTGTCTTTTCTCCCGACGGTCGCACCTTGTATTATATGACCTGTCTGCAACAGGATTATCCTGCCCATTATAAGAATGAGCAATACAACCTCTGTAAGATTGCCTTCGATCCAGAGAAAGGCACGTATGGTGAACAGGTGGATACCATCTTCAATGCCGTAGCCATGGGGAAGAGTCTGACGTGGCCCCGCCCTTCGTATGATGGCAAGTATATCCTCTTTACCCTGATGGACTATGGCTATTTCTCCATCTGGCATGAGGAGAGCGATCAGTGGTTGCTCGACTTACAGACGGGTGAGGCCCGCGAACTGAAGGAGATCAACAGTCCGAAGGCAGACAGTTACCATAACTGGAATCTGAATTCGCACTGGGTTGTCTTCACCAGTCGTAGGGATGACGGACTATATAGCCGTCTCTATTTGGCATCTGTTGATGAACAGGGACGATTCTCCAAACCCTTCATGTTGCCCCAAAGGAAGCCGAAGGAGTATTACGAGGAGAGTATCTATTCGTTTAATGTGCCCGATTTCACGAAGACAAAGGTGGAGTTCGATGCCTACCATGCTGGCACCGAGATCGCTTCTGATAAACGTATAGAGACTAAGATAAAATAATGAATAGCGGCTCATCGGGCCGCTATTATTATTCAAAGGCTATGGCTTCTTGTTTCATCGCCTTCGCTACGTCATAGACATCGAAGGGTACTTTCCCCTTGCCCAACTCTGGGGCATTGAAGGACTTCAGGTTGTTGTCGTAGAAGGTGGGATGTTGCTGGGGCAGACAGAAAGGCTTATAGGCCTTGCCATCCTTATCAATATAGCAGAAATAGGGTTTGCCATAGAGACCATCGTCACGTTTCGAGGCAAAGACAAACCAACGACTATTGCTACTCCAGGAGTGATAAGTGTCACTCTTTGCACTATTGACAATGGCAAGGGTGTCGATGGTACCTGTCTGCAGGTCCATCATTTGGAGATCTGCCTCGGGATGCCAGATGGGGAAGGTGCCATAGTCGGCAACGGTGTAGAGGAGATATCTGCCATCAGGACTGATACGGGGGTGACAGACGCTTCGTTCAGAGAACAGCGTATCGACCTGGGTGCCGATGGTGCCCGTCGCCTCATCGAAGGGGATGCGCACCAGACGGTATTGGAGCTGGTGGATATCGCTGGGCAACCTGACGGTATCAGCCGCACAATAGTAGATAAACTTCCCATCGGGTGAGAAGGTTGGGAAGGTCTCGAACTTCAGGCTGTCGGTAAGCAGGGGAGAGGAGATGACGCGATGTTTCTCCATATCTGCCACATAGACATTCGAAGAGGTATCATAGACCTCTAACCGTTTGCTGGGATCACTATGGAAGGCAGGGATGATCTTCTGGGTGGAGTAGGTGATATAGCGTCCGCTGGGACTGAAACAGAAATACACGCTGCCAGGAATATTCAACTTACTCAGTTTACCGTTATGGTTCAGGATCGCACCACCGCTGGGACCTCGCACGTACATCATCGAGAGGTCGGGATTCTGGTTGGCGTAAGTATGACAGTTCATGCAGCGGTTCTCCAACTGTTCGTAATGACCGAGAGCGTTTACGTCGAAGTTCTCCACACAGCGCTGCTGGATCTGTACGTGGTTCCAGATTTCGTAGTCGGGCTCAATAAGACGGTAGGTAAGATAGGGATCTACCTTATCCTTCACCACCAGCCAGGAGAAGGATTTATATTCAGTCCACTGGCCATCAATGAGGGCCGTTACGGTGACGTTTAGTGCTTGTCCCGCACTCTTTGCCATTAAGTCTTTCCAATCGTCGATATCGAAGACGACTTCGTTACCGTTGGTATTCAGTGTTAGATCTCCAGCCTTGACTTCCAAAGCCTCACAGTTGGCGCGGATGAGGAAGTTCAGTGGGGCGATATTCTCGGGGATGGTGACGTCGCAGTAGTCAGGATAGATGGGGGGCAACTCGTTGCTCTTCTGCACGTTCTCAGGTGTCGGCGTGCAGGAGAGCATAAGGTAACAGGTGAGGGGTAAGAGATATGTGAAAATCCTGCTAATCATCTCTAAACTATAAACTTTAAACTATAAACTCTATACTAAATCTCGGGGGCTTTGATTTTGTCGAAATAATACCAGTAGGTGCCCTTGAACTTGGGATGGCCTCGCTGTTGGTTGTATTCCATGAAGCGTTGCATCACGTCCTGCCTTTGGATATAACGTTGCCAATCCTCCTGAGGAGCGTTGGTGCCTGCGAGCCAGATGCAGAGGGCTTCCTGGTAGAGCGACTTCAGACGGGGCTTGCCTGTATCAATGCAGTAACGGTCGTAGTCGCGCTTAAAGTTGTCGATATCCTTTAGTAATAAGGTGCTACAGAGGATATAGTCAAGGGCGACAGTGTTATCCGCGTTGGCATCGAGCAGTTGCATCATCAGAAAATGGGCATTGTCGCTGATGGTAATCGTATCGTGCCGGTTCACCATTCGCATCTTCTCCTTGTAGATATCCTTTCCATGCTGTCGGAGGTTGTTGGCCCACTGATGATAGACGAGGGTCTTGTCGAGGATACGCAGGTATTTTTCTGCTGCTAAAGAATCTCCGCTGACGATGTTGCACTCTGCTAAGCGGCGCATCATCCTGACATTGCGGTTGTTGGTGGAGAAGACATTCGTCATCATGGCGGCTCGCTCCGTGAAAGTCATGTCACCCAGAGCCCAGTAGAGCTCATTCATATTACGGATGGTGAGCATAGGCGTCTCAGGACCGATTTGATAGAACGTGCCGAGGTCTGTAGGCGTGAACTTTAGTAGGTTGTCGGGCAGTTGCCCGCGCTGGGCCTGAACCAGATTGTAGAAGAATAGCATCTGACTGGTCCATTGGTCATAGCCCTCCACCATCTTAATCACCTTGTCGTGGTTGCCAAAGTAGTATTCGCAATCCACGGCGAAGTCCTTTTCGAGGATGAAGTCAGGACTTTGAATCTTCTTCACTTGAGGAAGACCAAACAACAGAAAACAAGGCAATAGCACTAAGGCTGTGATGATCAGTCGCACTTTCCAGCCCCGCATCAGGGAGACGAACCACAACATCAGGATCCATCCGAAGACGGATATGGTAGAAGCGAGCCGATAGTTCGCGCTGAAGTGACAGACGGCCACGAAGGTCATCACCACCAGTGCCAACAGAAGGGCGACGATCTTGCTGACCTTGAAGTTCCTGAGTGCCTGATATAATGTGATGCCAATCAGGAACAGACAGAGTGTCAGGATGATGGCTCCGACGTAGAGATAATAGTAGAACTGTGTCAGGAAGTCACCGATAAGTGTGGCCAGTCCACCAGGTTTTTCGAAATAGGTGGAGAGATAATCACACGACCAGAGGAAAATCTGGTTTTGTTCCTGATAGAAAAAATGGTAGGGATACCAGAACTGGAAAAAACACCAGCAGACGACAGCCCAAAGGGCTGTCACTATTACAGGATAATATCTTAGTTGTTTACACTTCACTTTTCACTCCCTTCAAGTATTCTTTCCAATTCATCAATATCCTCATCCGTCGTGGCCCAACTGGTAACGAAGCGACAGATGGTGTGATGCCTGTCTGTCTGTCCGAAATGCGAGAATTCCACCCGACGTCCCAGTTTCTCAGCCTGTTCGTTGTCGAGGATGACAAACTGCTGGTTCGTGGGGGAATCGACATAGAACTCAAAACCCTTGCGGATGAAGATATCCTTCATACGCATCGCCGTCCTGATGGCCTGTTCCGACAGCATGAAATATAACTTGTCAGTAAACAGTGCCTCGAACTGCAAACCTATCAATGCCCCTTTGGCAATCACGGCACCATGCTGCTTTTGAATGGAGAAGAAATGCTTATGTGCCTTACGGTTGGTAAACACCACGGCCTCACCACAGAGGGCGCCAATCTTCGTGCCGCCAATATAGAATACATCACAGTGACGTGCCAGATAGGGTAAGGTGATGTCGTTGCCCTCGGCCATCAGACCATAGCCAAGACGGGCGCCGTCGATATAGAGCGGTATCTCATAGTTCTGGCATACCTGATAGATATCGTCGAGTTCCTTGGCCGTGTAGATAGTGCCGAACTCTGTAGGGAAGGTGATATACACCAGTCCAGGGTGTACGGCATGGTCCTTATTGCCGTCGTGCATATAGTCGTCGAGATACTTGTCGAGCACCATCGCCTCCATCTTGCCTGCCGTTTCTGGCAGAGTGATGATCTTATGCTCCGTGAACTCCACGGCACCGGCCTCATGCACGTTGATATGGCCACTGCCCACACAGATGACACCCTCATACTGATAGAGCATGGAATCGATAGTGGTGGCGTTGGTCTGAGTTCCTCCCGTCAGGAAGAATATCTGGGCATCGGGCAGTCCGCAAGCCTCACGGATACGATTCTTGGCGCGCTCAGAGAATTCATCGAAACCGTAGGGCGTCGGCTTGGCGTCGTTGTACCTGATGAGGTTGTCGAGCACCTGCTGACACGCTCCGTTATTGTAGTCGCATTCGAATGAAATCATACTTACTTTTAGTTATTTGCCTGCAAAATTACACAAAGTTTCCCGATTTGCTTGCAGAGTTCGACTGAAATTTGTATTTTTGCAGCCAAATTTGCTTTCAAGGACAATATGATGAGGCTCAAAACGGCCTTTTTAACGCTGATAGGTATTACAATGTTGTTGCTGCTTTCTTCTTGGGAAAACGGCAACAAGATGGTAGGTCCCACGCCTCCAGCACCCATCTATTCCGACTCCACCCAGTGGTTCATCTGCGACAGAGGAGCCGAGGCTGATCTGTTCTACATCATCTCCACGGAGACGGGTGATCATCTGATCCGTACAGACACCAGTCATTTCGCCGACACCTACGACGACTATCAGCGTGGTCGTATGAGGCACGAGATGCATGCCGTCGATTCATTCTATTCAGGACGCCTGAACTACTTCTCTCCCTATTACCGTCAGGTATCTATGGAGTCGTGGGCTACTGAGGAGATGGCACTCTCGCGACTGCCGCTGGCCTTGTCTGACTGTCGTCGCAGTTGGAACTACTATCTGAAGTACCTGAATCAGGGACGTCCGTTCATCCTTGCTGGCTTCAGTCAGGGCGCCCATGCGCTAATGGATATTATGAAACGGATGCCTGACAGCGTGGCAAGCCGAATGGTGGCGGCCTATGTCATCGGCTATAAGGTAACGGCAGAGGATACGGCCGCCTGTCATCATTTGCGTCCTGCAATGGGGGCGACGGATACGGGTGTGACCATCTGCTTCAATTCCGTCAAGTCGATAGCAGCTGAGATCCCTGTCGTCAGCGGTGGTACCGTGTTCTGTATCAATCCCGTCAACTGGCGGACAGATACCGTGAGTGCACCCTTTGTGCTTTATGGACGCAAGAAGAACGACACCCTTACAGCCCGTTTGGATCCCGCGAGTCGTCTGCTGTTGATAGATGGTTACCAGAACGACAAGCCCATGCCTGTGATTGGCAAGCCGGGCAACTATCATCACCTGGAACTGAAGTTCTTCTATCCCTATATCCGGAAGAACATGGCCGACCGTGTGGCGGCTTTCCTGAAGAAAAACGAAGAGTGAGGTTTCCGCCTCACTCTTTTCTGTTAGTAATCCAACACCAGACTCTGTCGTGGCTTGAGTTCAAGGTCTTTCGAGAGGTCATAATAACGACCTGTCAGGATGTCCTTGGCCTTGGCGGTCTTACCGATGACTTCAGCGTAGCGCTCCACCTCCAAAGTGGCAGGTTTCGAGGTGCCGTTGAGGATGGTGAGGGCTGTCTTTCCCTGATACTGACGGGCGATCACATAGACACCCTTATAGGGGATGAACTGGGTCTGTGTGCCCTTAATGATCACATCGTTGTTCTGGCGCCAATGCAGCAGACGGCTCACCCACGTGAACATGCTCTGCTCGGCCTTCGTACGACCTTCCTTGGTGAAACAGTTATGCGCATCGCCAGGGAATCCGCCGGGGAAATCGCGGCGCACATTGCCGTCCGTCACTTCTTTTGTTCCGTTCATCAGCACCTCCGTACCATAATAGAGTTGGGGAATGCGGTTCACCGTCAACAACAGGGCCAGCGCCTGTTTCAATGCCAGTGTGTCCTTGCCGTTACCTAAGAAACGATCCGTGTCGTGGTTCTCGATGAAGGCCATCACACTCGACGGGTTGGGGTAGAGGTAGTCATAAACAAAAGAATTGTAGAGCCTGTTGAAACCGTTCCACCAGGCATCCGTCTCTTCGTTCTTAGCCTGGTTCAACTTGTCGAAGAACGAGAAGTCCATCACCGTCTTCAGATACGAATTGCTCTTGGCGAGTTTCGAGTCCTTCTGCCAGGCAGCGGTATAGGCTGGCTCCGTCACCCATGTCTCACCCACGGTATTGAAGTTGGGGTATTCCTCATCGAGTTCCTTCATCCACTGTGCCATCGCCTCAGCGTATGCGTAAGGGTAGGTATCCATACGGATGCCGTCGATGCCTACGGTCTCAATCCACCAGATGGAGTTCTGGATCAGATAGCGCATCAGGTGGGGATTATTTTGGTTCAGGTCGGGCATTGAGGGTACGAACCAACCTTCGACGGTCTCCTTCAGATCCACCTTTGAGGCATAGGGATCGACCACAGGTGTCAACTTGTAACTGGTCTGCAGGTAGGCTGACTTAACAGGCTCCGAACCGTCACTATTGGCCGTAAAACCCGTCATGGGGTCGCGACCACTGGTCTTCTCCGTGAGCCAGTCAGGGGTGTTCAGCCAGTCCTTCGAGGGCATATCCTGTGTCCATGGATGCTCAAATCCGCTGTGGTTGAAGATCATGTCCATCACGATCTTCAGACCCTTTGCATGGGCTTCGTCGCAAAGTCGTTTGTAGTCGGTATTGGAGCCGAAGCGGGGATCCACCTGGTAATAGTTCGTGGTGGCATAGCCGTGGTAAGTAGAGAAACCGTTTTCCGAGTCAGGTGAGTCGTTCTCCAACACGGGTGTGAACCAAAGGGCCGTTACCCCTAATTCCTTGAAATAGTCGAGGTGCTCACGGATACCGTTGAGGTCACCGCCATGACGCAGACTGGGCTTCGAACGGTCCTCCACATAGTGACGCATGCCCTTGATCTGTGTGGGATGGTTGGCACCCTGCGCAAAACGGTCTGGCATCAGCATATAGAGCACATCGGCATTGGTAAAGCCCATCCGCTCCTCGCCCTTCTTCTCACGGGCCTTCAATTGGTACTGTACCTTTGTCTTTCCAAAGCAGAGCGTCATCGTGCCAGGTTGGGCATCGCTCACGTTCATGTAGATGAGCAGGTAGTTGGGTGAGTCAAGGCGCACCAGACTATCGATGCTGACACCAGGATAATCCGTCGTGACGCTCTCTACGTCGCGGATTCCTTTGCCATACACCATCAGCTGCACCTGTGGGTTTTTCAGTCCCACGTACCAGTCTGTTGGCTCAATACGGTCAATCACACATTTCTTGGCTGCACTCATTGTTAATACGTTTGCCATCAGGATGGCAGTCACAAATAAAATCCTTCGCATATCGTCTTTAGTTTATTCTTCCGATGCAAAGATAGGCATTTTTGTGCCTCGTTGTTCGTTTCTGCTTACGAATCTTATGGGCTGTCAGGATAATCGTTTGCACAACCCCTATCCCTTGTAGTCTGAAGGGGTGACGCCAAACTGCTTCTTGAACACCACAGAGAAGTGGCTCTGGGTGCTGAAGCCCGTTTTGTCAGCAATTTCCGCGATGGTGTATCTGCCACTCTTCAACAGTTCCGCAGCGCGGTTCAGTTTGTAGGTGCGGAAGAAGTTTGAGGGTGTCTCACCCGTCAGGCCCTTGATCTTATAATAGAGTTTCGTCCGCGAGATATAGAGCATCTTTGTGATGCGCGTCACGTCGAGTTCAGAGTTCGAGAGTTCCTCCTCCATCAGTTTGTAGAGTTCCTCCATGAAGTGCTTGTCCTGTTCGGAGAGTGCATTCTCTACACCTTCCTCTTCTGTCGTCGTGGCATTGGTGAGCAACTTGCGCACCCGTTCACGGTTCTTCAGTTGCGACTGGATGAGAGCCGACAGCACGGCAGGCTCGAAGGGTTTGGTGACATAGGCATCGGCACCCACGTTGAGGCCTTCCACCTGGTTCTCGGCTGTGATCTTTGCTGTGACGAGGATTACGGGGATATGGCTCAACTGGATGTCCTGTTTGATCTCCTGACAGAGTTCATAGCCGTCCTTGCCTGGCATCATCACGTCGCTGAGCACGATGTTCGGCTCCTCAGCGCGCATCTCCTCAAGGGCAGTGTCGGCATCCAGACAGGTGATGAGACGATAGTCCTGTGAGAACAGCAGTCGCATGTAGTTAATGATCTCCGTATCGTCATCCACCACGAGGATCGTAGGACGGTCGTCTTCCGACTGTGGGGGCTGCCGGTCTGCCTGTGGACTGACTGGCATGTCGATGATGCGGTAATCTGCCACGCCATCGCCTTCCAATGGTCTGCGCTCCTCAGCCGTATAGGCCTCCTCCTTCATGGGATAGATTAGCGTAAACACAGCACCCGTTCCTTCCTTACGATTGCCTGCCGTCAGACTGCCATGATGTAGTTCTGCCAGACGGCGCGAGTAATAGAGTCCGATGCCCGTTCCCCAGTTCACGATGGCCTTCGTCTGGTTGTCGAGTTGGTAGTAACGCTTGAAAATGTTCTCTTGCTGTTCCTCAGGAATGCCCTTGCCCGTATCGGCCACAGTCACCTTCACGGTATCATCGGCCGTATCGAGCGCAACGTCGATATGTCCGTCGCGAGGTGTGAACTTCAGGGCGTTCGACAACAGGTTCGAGACGATCTTCTCCAGTTTGTCGCCGTCCGTCCAGGCCTGCAGTTTATCTTCCATGCCGAAACGGTAGATCGTGATACCTTTCTCTTTGGCGTTAAACTCGAAGGTGTCGAGGATGTCGTTCATGGCCTTCACCACATCGAGTTGTTCCACGCTCAGGCGCAGGGTGTCGTTCTCTAGTTTGTTGAAGTCCATCAACTGGTTCACGAGCTTGAACATCCTCTGGATGCTGCGCTGGGCGATGCTGAGCAGTGAGCGCTCTTCCCCGTCGAGCGATCCACTCTTTGCCAACTGTCCCACAGGACCGGCGATCATTGTCAACGGTGTACGGAACTCATGGGCGATATTGGCGAAGAAACTCATGTTCATCGCGTTCACGCGCTTCTCCTGCTCCTTCTCCATCTGTGCCTGACGGGCTGCCCTACGGGCTTTCACCAGGCGCTTGGCGTTCTGATAGAGATAGCCTGCCAGCAGTCCTCCCAGCACCAGATAGATGAGCCAGGCCCACCATGAGAAGACAGGGGCAGGTGCTACCACCACCTTGACAGTGCGTTCGTCGCTGCCAGCCTCGTCGCTGGCGCTGTCGGTGGTGCGCACACGGAAGGTATAATGACCAGAGGGCAGGTTGGCGTAACTGGCTGTATGACTATTACCCGCATCGATCCATTCGCTGTCGATGCCGTCGAGCTTATAATAGTAATGTACGCGTTCATACTCCCCAAAGTCAAGGGCCGTGAACGAGATCGAGAAACTGTTCTGGTCGTGGCGCAGACGGATCTCCTGACAACTGTCGAGCATCGCCTCGATGGGACCGCCCTCGGCAGGGCGCACCAGTTGGTTGTGGATCTTCAGATCGCTGAGTTTCAGGGGTATGTCACGCAGCGTGTCGATGTCTGCAGGGTTGAACATCGTGATACCATCTGTACCACCAAATACCAGACTGCCGTTGGGCAACTGACACGAGGCACGATCCGTAAACTCGTCACCAGCCAGTCCGTCGGCCTTATAGAGCGAGGTGATTCGTCCCGTCTTGGTGTCCAGACGGTTCAGGCCTTTCATCGTACTGATCCAGAGGTTGCCCTGATGGCCCTCCTCAATGCTGGCAACATCTGAACACGAGAGTCCGCCAATGCGTATCATTGTCTTCGTCTTTGGACTGTAACGCAGCAGACCGTTACTCACTGTACCGATCCACACGTTACCGTTACTGTCCTCGTGCATGTCGGTAGGTATATACACGCTTCTGCGGATACACCTCTTCATATCGGAAATCTCCAACTGTGTCAACTTGCCTGTCTTTGCGTCCATCTGCAGAATGTTCTGGTAGAAGGCCGATATCAGCAACTGTCCGTTGTTCAACTTCAGCAGCGAGGGAATAAAGGTATAGTCCACGTTGAACGCCTGTTTGGGTTCGGGCTCGTTGCTGTCCGGGTGGAATCCCAGAATGTATGTAGAGGCTGTCGATACCCAGATGGTGCCATCGTCGGTTTGTTCAAAATCCATCGCCATGGGCACGGGCCACTGACCGAGGATGTGTAGCCCCGTTCCGTCGTAGCGACATTTCATCACGAAGTTGGCCGTTGAGAACCACAACAGACCGTCGCGATCGCAGAAGATGTGGTTCACCGCATTCTTCGTCTCGCCTGCAGGCAGACCCTCAATCATGATCTGCTCGGCCTTCTGTGTGGTGGTATGGTACACGAACACGCCCTTCAGCAGCGTCGATATCCACAGGTTATCCTGCTTGTCCATGGCAACGGCGAATACCGATGAGTTCTCGATCACACGGTTCAGGTAGTTGTCGCTACCGCCGAATTTCTCTTTATAGTAATAGTCGGCAAAGAGACCCTTGTCGTAGGTACCCAACCAGATGTTTTTCCGTGAGTCCTGAAAGATATGCGTCACGTAGGCGTCAGGCACGGGAATGGTGAATCCCGCATCGCCCTCGCCATAGAGCGTGTGGGCAAGCAGGTTCAGTTCGAAGAGTCCGTTCTTCGAGGTGTTTAGCAGTATGGTGTTGTTCTCCAGCAAACAGACCGCCTGTACCGCACTCCCATTGGCCAGTAGCCTCGTCTGCATCTCTGTGCTCAGGGGTGCCTCCTGTCGCGCTTTCGTGTCGAAGAGCATCAGCGTACCGTTACCCGACGAAAGCAGTAGCCCGTTCTCCAACATGGCGAAGTAGTAGAATCCCGACCCCTTCGGATGGTTCATCTCTATGCGCTGTTTGAAGTCGTTGCCACCATATATCAGAATGTTTTCAGGCCCCACCAGCAGTATGTCATCAGTGGCGTCGATAAAGCAGTCGCCCCACGACTGGTTCGTCAGTTGTCTCGAAATGCGAGGCAGAAATATATGGTGGTTCTCGTCATAGATCAGCACCTCGCCTCCGTTATATACCATCACGCGTCCCTTCGAGTCCATCAGCAGTTTGCGCGCGTTGCGGTTGCTCGTCTGCATGGGTATGCGTTCAAAGTTGTCCTGTTTGGTATATCGGCACACGCCGTTCACGGTGGCCACCCACAACTGCCCCTTCTTGTCGCAGAGCAGCCCCTGCACATTGTTGTCAGGAATACCCAGCGTGTCTTCCGTACAGAAATACTGGTGATACTCATGACCGTCGTAGCGGTTCAGTCCTCTGAAGGTAGCTATCCAAAGTTGTCCTGTAGCATCCTCTTCGATACACTGCACACGGCTGTTTGACAGTTCCTGTGCCACCACGAGACCATGTTCTTCGTCTTTATCCCTGTTGCTGTCAGGCCTGTCCTCCTGCTGACAAGCCAACAAGGCTGGCATGCACATGAGGACGGCAATCGCTGTTACGATGGGTTTTGTAGTCATAGTTGTATCATTTTGGGGTCAAAGATACAAATTTAATTCCATAATTCCTCATTTTTGCCCTAAAATATCTTCTGCACCAGTTCGCGGAGATACCCTCTCACAGCGCTTTTGAACGAATCCGACAACTTTTGAACAATTTGGAAAACACCGGAAACGATTTGAACAAAGCAGAAAAACGAAAAACAATATGAGAAAACATCATTATTTATTATTATATAATTTTGCACCCAGATTTTAATAATTCATTATCTAACAATTAACTCTAACAATTAAAACTCAATGAAGAAGAGCAGTATTCTTTTGATGTTCATGGCATTGTTTATGTCAGTAACATCTTATGCCCAGGGAATCAAGGGCACTGTGATTGACGAGAACGGAGAGGCCGTTATCGGTGCTACCGTTAGCGACAAGAATGACGCCAAGAACGCGACCATCACCGACTTTGATGGTAACTTCACGGTGAACGTAAAGGCCGGACAGACGATCGTGGTTTCCTACATTGGCTACGAGACCCAGGAAGTGGCCGCTAAGGACGGTATGACCGTTAAGTTGCAGCCCGACAACAAGGTGCTTGATGAAGTGGTGGTCGTAGGCTACGGCGTGCAGAAGAAGAGCAGTGTGACGGGTGCCATCTCCCAGGTGAAGCCAGAGGACATGGAGAACCGTACGATTGCCAACGCCCAGCAGGCCCTGCAGGGTAAGACTTCTGGTGTACAGATCATCTCTACCTCTGCCGCTCCGGGCAGTTCGCCTACCGTACGTGTGCGCGGTTACTCTTCTAATGTAAGTTCTGAGCCTCTTTACGTCGTGGATGGTGTGCGCATGAGCGATATCAGTGGTATCGACCCCAGCGTCATTGCTTCGATGGAAATCCTCAAGGATGCTGCCTCTGCCGCCATATACGGTGCTGAGGCTGGTAATGGTGTCGTGCTGATTACCACCAAGAAAGGAAAGGCTGGACAAGGTAAGATCTCTTATGACTTCCAGTGGACCGACGAGACACTGGCCCGCATCCCCAAACTGCTGAATTCCGAGCAGTACATCCAATATATGGATGAGGGTGGAATTTATTCCAAGGACTATCTGCTGAAGAACTGGGACGGCGTGACCAACACCTCTTGGACAGATGTCGCTTTCGAACATGGTCACATGATGAAACACGCTCTCTCGTTTACAGGCGGTAACGATCGTGGCAATTACTTCCTCTCGCTCGCGTACCTTAATAATAATGGTATCGTGAAGGGCGATGCCGATAAATACAAGCGTCTGACAGCCACCATCAACGGTGAATACAAAATCAAGGACTGGCTGAAAGTAGGTACGACCAATCAGGTGGAGAAATACGATGTACGCCAGGTGTCATCGAACAGTGAGTACGGCTCGCTGCTGACTTCTATCCTGATGCTTGATCCGCTGACTGCCGCAACCTATACGGCAGAGAACCTGCCCTACCACATGGTCAATGCCCAGAACAACGGTTGTGTGCTGTCATCTGACGGCAACGGCAACTATTATGGTGCTTCGATGTTCTATGTCGGTGAACAGTACAATCCGCTTGTCATGCGCGACAACAGCATCACCAAGACTGGTGGTTTCAATATCAACGGTTCTATCTATGGTGACTTTACCCCCATCGAAGGCCTGACGGTGACCTCACGCTTCGGCTATCGTCTTGGTGGTACACGTTATAGCAGTACTACTCAGCCGTATTATGGCAACGCCAAGCAGCACGCTGAGTATGTGGATCTTAGCAGCACCTCTTCTACCTCTATCTATTATCAGTGGGAAAACTTTGCCAACTATATGCGCCAGTTCGGTGGTCATACGGTAACAGGTATGGCCGGTGTCTCATTCCAGAAATCATCCAACGACAATGTCGGTGGCTCCTTGTCCCACGCTGAGGGCGAGCATTCGGTGACCAAGAACGATCCGCTTTTCTATTATCTGAATTATGCTGCCGCTTCATCCGTGAAGAGTGTGAGTGGTGAAACGGTCGAAAACACCAAGTACTCATACTTCGGTCGTCTGAGTTATGACTATTTAGGCCGCTATCTGCTGCAGGCTTCCCTGCGTGCTGATGCAGCCGACCTCTCTAAGCTCTCTAAGAAGACACGTTGGGGATACTTCCCTGCTGTTTCAGTAGGTTGGACAATCAGTGAGGAGAAGTTCTTCCTGCCCCTGAAGAAAGTGTTCGACAGTTTGAAGTTCCGCGCCTCTTGGGGTCAGAACGGTAGTCTCTCTGCACTCAGCGGATATAGTTACAGCACGGATATGGCACAGGGCGGTCTCTACCCCTTCACCTCAGGCATCGCTTATACTCAGGGGGCTGCTCCCTCGACGATGGGTAATGAAGATCTGAAGTGGGAAACCTCTGAGCAGTTGAACTTCGGTTTCGACGGTATTCTCTTCGGTGGTCGCCTGACCTTCGGTATCGACTACTACACCAAGAAGACCAAGGATCTGCTGATTTGGAACACGACACCGTCTCTGATCATCGGTGGTAGCACATCACCCATCAACGCTGGTAATGTGGAGAACAAGGGCTTTGAGTTTGAACTGGGCTGGAGAGACCATATCGGTGACTTTAGCTATGGCATCCGTGGAAACCTCTCTACACTGAGCAACGAGGTAACCTATCTGGATCCCTCTCTCAGCCGTGTGCCTGGTAGCACCTTCCATACATATACCGTCACATGGTTCGAAAAGGGCTATCCTATCTATTATTTCCGTGGCTATCAGTTCGACAAGATCGACCCAGCCACAGGTAATCCTCTCTTCAAGGACTTGGACGGCGACGGTAAGATTTCCGATGGTGACCTGACGGATATCGGCAACGCCATACCATCTGTCACCTACGGTCTCACGCTGACAGCAGCCTGTAAGGGCTTTGACCTCACCGTATTCGGTACAGGTACGATTGGCAACAAGATCTTCAACTGTATCAACCGTCCTGACTATGCTACATCGAACAGACTGAAGGAAGTGTTCTATGATGACCGTTGGACACCGACCAATACCACAGGCACCAAGCCCCGTGCTGGTGCAGCCGATATGGATAAATACGCTATTTCAGATGCACTGGTATATGATGGCAGTTACTTCAAGATCAAGCAGATCCAGTTGGGTTACACCCTGCCTAAGAAACTGATCAGTAAGGTGGCTCTTAGCCATGCCCGTCTCTATGCATCACTCGACGACTACTTCACCTTCTCAAGTTATCCCGGCTTCGATCCGGAGGCCAGTGCCAATGCTACGAATGGTATGGGTATCGACAAGGGTGGATATCCTACCTCCAAGAAGATTGTATTTGGTCTGAACGTGGAATTTTAAGGAATTAGAAAATTAGAAATAAGGAATTAGGAATTATGATTACAAAGATATACAATAAAATAGGTTGGCTGCTTGGCGCAGCACTATTGACAATAAACTGCTCATTGTTTACTGCCTGCGAGAGTGAGCTCGACATCGAGAAGCATGGCAACCTGGGTAGCCAGGATACCTACTACACCACTGACGAGAATGTGAACTCGGCTACAGCCTCTCTCTATCTGCAGATGCGCTCATTGTTCTATACCTGGTATATCACCAAGAACTGTCTGTCCGACGACGCCTGGGCAGGTGGTAGTGCACGTGGTGACAACAATGATATGGAAAGACTGAACGAATATACCTTCGATACTGACAATGGAATGATCCAGAGCCTCTACTCCGGACTCTATTCCGTCATCTACAAGGCTAACCTGATTATTGACAAGGTGGAGGGTGATACGCCCGTGATGATACGTGCCATCAACGAGGCTAAAGTATTCCGTGCATGGGCTCACTTCGAACTGGTCACACTATGGGGTACCTCTCCAGTGGTGGATCACCTGCTTGATCCGAGCGAATACCGTCAGGGTAACAGCACTCCAGAGGAACACTGGGCACTCATCGAGAGTGATCTCAAGACCGCCATTGAATCAGGCACCCTGCCTTCAAAGACAAGTGTCAATGACGAAGAGACGGGTATCCGCGTCACCAAGGAACTGGCTCAAGCATTCTTGGGTAAGGCCTACCTGTTCCAGGGCAAGTACAGCGAGGCTGCAGCCATGCTCGACAACGTCATCAACTCTGGCAAATATGCACTCTTTACTGCCGATGCCTACGACATGCAGTTCCGTGCCCGTTACAACAACAACTGCGAGTCGCTGTTCGAACTCCAGAAGCGTAATGATCAGGAGCAGATGTGGAATCAGTGCGACTTCCTGATGTGTATGATCGGCTGGCGTTCCGACGTGCTGTCATATACTGGAACGGCTAATGACATCGTGGCCCAGGGTACCTATGGATTCATGAATCCCCGCAAGTCGCTCTACGATGCTTTCGTGGATTGGGAAATGACCAAAGGCAATGGTACAGGCCACCGTATGAACAAGACACTGTTGAACTACGACCAGATGGTAGAACTCGGTGTGACTGTCAATCCCGGTGCTTCTGTCTATGGCAACGAGGGTTATTTCACATGGAAGACCCAGGCGTTGAAAGAGGACTGTGTCATGGATCTCTCTGGCCTCCAGATTCTCCAGTATAACGACCTGAAGGTCATGCGCTATGCAGAGGTACTGTTGCTTGCTGCAGAGGCTCACTTGCAGAATGGCAGTGCTAAGGCACTTGATTATATTAATCAGGTTCGTACCCGTGCGCAGGAGACTCCGCTGGCCAGTGTGACACTTGAGGACATTAAGGCTGAGAAGCGTCTGGAACTCTGTCTCGAGGCCATACGCTATCAAGACTTGGTACGCTGGGGTGATGCCATGACTGTTATGGGAGAACAGGGTAAGGAGGTTCCTTCGTTCTCTACCACAGGCGTGAAATGGGGCTTCCAGAATACCAACTATGGTTTCAAGGAGAGGAACATGCTGCTTCCTATCCCTCTGAAGGAGATGGATGTCAATCCGAATATGAACAAGAATAAAGGCTGGTGATTGAATGGTAAAAAGGTAAAAAAGTAAAAATAGTACAATTATGAAACAGATCAGATATATCATGATGTTGCTGGTGATGGTAGGCTTCACGGCCTGCGAAAGCGACTCCATCGAAGGCCTTAGCGGTGAGTTCAAGGATGTGAACTTTTGTGACTTCACCACTGCCACTGTGCAGCCCACGGAGAAACTGGGCATGGGCATCAAAGCCCTGAACACCACTTATACCGATAATGCAGGCAATACACTGACCCTGCGCTTCGGCAGCAAGGACTGGGTGCTTGCTGAGGGAACATACATTCTGGTACCCACACTCACTGAAGGCGGTAAATATACAGGTACGATCAACGGTGCTGCTATCAGTGAAGGTAACGTGGATGTCAACCTCGTAGGTGAGACATACTTTGTTACTGGCCTGCTGAAGACATCCGACGGCAAGCAGTATAGGGTTAAATACAAGGGCGCTATGGTGTTCGTCGTTGGTGAGGATGATCCTGAACCCACTGGCTACACGATGAGCATCCAGACCAGTTCCGTAGAGATTATGGACTGGACGACTTGGCAGACCACCACTTATCCCGATGTAACCAAATATACCATCACCGTCTATGATGCGAACGGTAAGCAGGTGGCTCTCTTCGACGTTATCAACGGCAACGATAAAGGTGCGGATCAGTTGGCAGGAACCTATACCATCGTTGGTGATGCCCATGATCCCATGCAGATCAGTGGTGGCTACTCTCTACCTGACTATAGCATGGCAGGAGGTACCTCCTATCTTGACGAAGCAGGCAAGATGCAGTATCTGACTGGTGGTACTGTCGAGATTACCACATCCACCAGTGCTGATGGCAAAACACTGTTGTCGTTCAAGGGTTCTGCTCTCGAAACAATCGATGCTGCGGGAGTTACCGGTAGCGGTGCGTTTAATTTATTGTTCGTTTCTTTAGATAATTAAGAAAAAAATGATTATCTTTGCAGCATCAATTAACTAAAGACAGATAAGAATGAAGAAACTATTCGTAATGGCTGCCCTCTGTCTGATGGGTACAGCAATATATGCTCAACAAAACCTGAGTTGGGGACAGGGCCCGCAGGTGGCTTCGCCTGTGGTGAATGCCGATAACTCTGTCACCTTTAATCTGATTGCCCCCGAGGCTCAGAAGGTGCAGATCACAGGTGACTTCCTGCCTACGCAGAAGATCAAGATTGAGAACTATGGTGAGTTCGATGCTCCTGGTGTGGTCGATCTCGTGAAGGATGACAAAGGTGTGTGGAGTTTCACCTGTGAGCCCCTGAAGCCTGAGCTCTATACTTATAATATGATTGTCGATGGCGTGAAGATCATCGACCCGCTGAATGTCTATAACATCCGCGACATCAACAATCTGTTCAGTGTGCTGCTCATTGGCGGCGGCGCCCGTACAGACTTGTATAAAGTCAACAAGGTGGCTCACGGTACGGTGAGCAAGGTGTGGTACGAGAGTCCTACGGCTGGCATTACCCGTCGTTGCACTGTCTATACCCCTGCCGGCTACGAGACCAGTGGTAAGGACTATCCGGTGTTCTACCTGTTGCATGGCATCGGTGGTGACGAGAACGCCTGGAGCGAGCTCGGACGTGCTGCCCAGATTATGGATAACCTGATCGCCCAGGGTAAGGCTGAGCCGATGATCCTGGTGATGACCAACGGCAATATCTCGCAGGAGGCTTGTCCAGGTGAGACATCCGAGGGCTTCAAGGTGCCCACAATGATGCTCCCCAAGACGATGGAGGGATCGTTCGAGACTGCCTTCCCCGATGTGGTGAACTTCATTGAGAAAACCTACCGCGTGAAGAAGGATAAGGATCATCGCGCCATTGCTGGTTTGTCAATGGGTGGTTTCCACAGCCTCTTCATCAGCATCAACAATCCTGAGATGTTTGGTTACGTAGGACTGTTCTCTGCCGCTGTGGATCAACAGCAGCCCGATCCCAACGGCTTCCCCAATATCTATGCTGACCGCAATGCAAAGATTGACAACCTGTTCAGCAAGAACCCCAAACTCTTCTGGATTGGTTGTGGTAACACCGACTTCCTGATTAAGAATAACAACGACCTGCGTGCCTACCTCGACTCCAAGGGTCACAAATATACCTATCTGGAGACGGACGGTGGTCATATCTGGCGCAACTGGCGTATCTATCTTAGTGAGTTTACACCATTACTTTTTAAATAAACGCGTATGAAGAAGACTATGTTTTTCGCCCTCGGCATGGCAGCCCTGATCATGGGTTGTACCTCTGCCGACAAAGTGACAAAGAACACCATCAATCAGGAAGAGGTGATGGCTAAACTCTCGCTCGAGGACAAGGCCCACTTTGTGATTGGTGTAGGTATGGCTGGATTCTCTGGAGATGACGCCGTGATCGGTGCCACCAAGAGTCTCGTGCCTGGTGCCGCTGGTACCACCTATCCTCTCGACTCGCTGGGCATCCCTGCCGTGGTATTGGCTGACGGTCCTGCCGGACTGCGTATCGACGCTACCCGCGAAGGTGATTCTGCCACTTATTACTGTACCCACTTCCCCATTGGTACGCTGCTGGCCTCTACCTGGAACACCCAGTTGGTAGAAGAGGTGGGTCAGGCCATTGGCGAGGAGGTCAAGGAGTATGGTGCCGACGTACTATTGGCGCCTGCCCTCAACATCATGCGTAACCCTCTCTGTGGTCGTAACTTCGAGTACTATTCCGAGGATCCAGTGGTGGCTGGTAAGACGGCTGCTGCCTATATCACTGGTGTCCAGAAGAACGACGTGGGCACGAGTATCAAGCACTTCGCTGCCAACAACCAGGAGACCAACCGCATGAATACCGATGCCCATATCTCCCAGCGTGCCCTGCGTGAGATCTACCTGAAAGGCTTCGAGATCGCCATCAAGGAGAGCAAGCCTTGGACGGTGATGACCTCTTATAACTACATCAACGGTATCTATACCTCTGAGAGCAAGGATCTCGTACAGACCATCCTGCGCGACGAGTGGGGTTATGAGGGAACGGTCATGACCGACTGGTTCGGAGGTAAGGACGGAGCCAAGCAGATGTGGGCTGGTAACGATATGTTGCAACCTGGTAAGGCTGAGCAGTTCGATAGCATCGTGGCTGGTGTGAAGAGTGGCAAACTCGACGAGGCCGACCTCGACCGTAACGTACAACGCGTGCTGAACCTCGTGGAGAAGAGTCCGCACTTCCAGGGTTATCAGTACTCCAACAAGCCCGACCTTGAGGCTCATGCCGCTGTCACCCGTCAGTCGGCTGCCGAAGGTATGGTGCTGATGAAGAACAACGACGCCCTGCCTCTGAAGGAGAGTGTGAAGAACGTCGCCCTCTATGGCTGCACTTCATACGACTTCATCGCTGGTGGCACAGGTTCTGGTAATGTGAACCACGCCTATGTGGTGTCCCTGCTCGACGGTCTGAAGAATGGTGGCTATACTGTTTCTGACGAGATCAAGACCGCCTACGAACAGTATATCGCTGATGCCAAGGAGGCCCAGAAAAAGGCTATCGAAGAGATGGCCAAGAAGGATAAGCAGGCTGCTATGCTGGCCAGTTTCATGCCAGGCAATCTGCCTGCAGAGAAGCAGTTCACGGCTGATGAACTGACGGCTCAGGCTAACGTGGCCGATGTCGCCATCATCACCATCGGACGCATCTCTGGTGAGTTCCTCGATCGTAAGGCTGCCGACTTCAACCTCAATGCCTCTGAGCGTCTGCTCATCCAGCAGGTGTGTGAGGTCTATCATAAGGCTGGCAAGCAGGTGGTGGTGTTGCTGAATATCGGTGGTGTCATCGAGACGGCCTCTTGGAAGGAGATGCCTGATGCCATCCTCTGCGCTTGGCAGGCAGGACAGGAAGGCGGCAACAGTGTCGTTGATGTGCTCAGCGGTAAGCAGTCGCCCTCTGGTAAGTTCACGATGTCATGGCCCGTCAACTTCACTGACGCTTACTCTTCCCGTAACTTCCCCATCGATGAGGATCCGAGGATCGATATGCTGAACCAGGGTCAGAAGGGTAACGTCCGCAACGTTGACTATACCGACTACGAGGAGGATATCTATGTGGGCTATCGTTACTTCGATTCGTTCGACGTGCCTGTGAGCTATCCCTTCGGTTTCGGACTCAGTTATACTACCTTTGAGTACAGCGATGCGAAGATTACCCAGAAGAACGACATCTACGACGTAACCGTCACCGTTAAGAATACGGGTGCTCACGAAGGTAAGGAGGTCGTGGAACTCTACATCTCTGCGCCTGACAACAAGGCTGCCAACAAACCCGCCAAGGAGTTGAAGGCCTTTGCCAAGACCAAGTTGCTGAAGCCAGGTGAGAGTGAGACACTTACACTGAGCATCACGGCTCCCGAACTCGCTTCATTCGATGAGGCTGCCTCCGCATGGGTGGTCGCCGAGGGCGAATACCAGTTCTTGGTAGGTGCATCCTCTCAGGACATCAAGGCTACCCTCACGGCTAACGCCAAGTCACAATCGACTACCGCTCACGACGTGATGAAGCCTCAGGTTCAGATGAACCTCCTGAAGCGCTAAGACTATCATCGTTCATAATTATTATCTGTCAAGCACGACTCGTGAGGGTCGTGCTTGATTTTTTCTTTGTATTTCTTTCGTTAATTTCGAAAATAAACATTATCTTTGTAGCCAAGTAAAAAAAAGGATATTATATGGCAAGTAACGCTGACTTTGTACAATATATTGCCGACCAGTGTGCTGGGGCGGGTGAGATTGTCACCAAGAAGATGTTTGGTGACTATGGGATTTATTGTGATGGGAAGATATTCGGACTCATCTGTGATGACAACTTTTATCTGAAGCCGACGGAGGCAGGAAGGAAACTGTTACGGGTGGTGGATATGCGTCCGCCATACGAAGGGGCGAAAGACTATTTCTACATTGCTGATGTGGATGACCACGACTATCTCTCTACAATCGTCCGTGAGACATGTAGGGAACTTCCGATGCCCAAACCCAAGAAGAAAAAGTAACACTAAAAAAATATTGATATGAATATTGGAGACAAGGCACCTGAGATCCTGGGCAAGGACGAACAGGGACGGGATATCCGTCTGAGTGATTATAAGGGCAGGAAACTGGTATTGTACTTCTATCCGAAAGACAACACCAGCGGCTGTACGGCTGAGGCTTGCAGTCTGCGCGACCACTACGGCGAGTTACAAGGAGCAGGTTACGAGGTGGTAGGCGTGAGTAAGGATTCCGCAGCCTCTCATGTGAAGTTTAAGGAGAAACACGAGTTGCCCTTCCCCTTGATTGCTGATGTCGATCACGCGCTCTTGGAGGCGATGGGTGCATGGGGCGAGAAGTCGATGTATGGCAAGAAGACCATGGGCACTATCCGCACCACCTTCATCATCAACGAAGAGGGCATCATCGAACAGATCTTTGCTGGCAAACAGGTGAAAACCAAGGAGCACGCAGAGCAGATACTCAATATTGTATGACACAGAGGTATGCCCTGTTTTTTGATATCGACGGTACGTTAGTGAGTTTCAATACCCACGAGATTCCTCCCTCGACTATCCTCGCCCTGACACAGGCCAAGGCCAATGGCTCACGTGTCTATATCGCGACGGGCCGTCCGCCGATCATCATCACGAACTTAGGTGCCATTGAACATCTCATCGACGGCTATATCACCACTAACGGTGCCCTGTGTTTCGTAGGTAATGAATTTGTCTGTTGCCAGCCTATTGACAAGGAGGACGTGATGACGTGTGTGGAGGACTCGAGGGCTAAGGGTTATAGTCTCATTGTGGTAGGGCGCAAGGATGTGGCCGTACTCGATCCCAGTGGCGATGTGGATCGTATCTTCCGTCAGATGCTGGCTGTCAAGAACCTCGACAAAGCCTCACCACTCGATGTTGTGCTCCAGCAGGATATCCTGCAACTGACGCCCTTCTTCCCTGCCGACTATGAACCAGAACTGATGGCACGTATGCCGAAGTGCGTCTCTGGCCGTTGGCATCCGGAGTTTACGGACATCACCGCCAATGGGGCCGACAAGGGTAAGGGCATCCTCGCCATGGCGCGTCATGAGGGTTTCGACCCCAGTCGGACTATCGCCTTTGGTGACGGTGGCAACGATACTTCGATGATCCTCCAGGCTGGCATCGGCATTGCCATGGGTAATGCCATTGACGATCTCAAAAGTCAGGCTGACTACGTGACCACTTCTGTTGATGACGATGGCATCCTCAATGCCCTCCGTCACTACGAGGTGATTTAGTTGAACTCAGTGGGGACTGTCCCCTCTGAGTTCTCGCATCAGCCGGATCTCGTCGTAGGTGATGTCTGGTGGACAGAGTGTCTTGATGGCTGTGGAACCAGCATCCGAACCTGCCATGTGGATGGCGCGGAGAATGGCTTGCTGATGATCTTCTGGGATGAGATCATCGAGCGAGATATCACCCGTAGGGATATAGCGTGCCAGATGGCCATAGATGGTACCCATCGTAAGGCCACGCTCTCGTGCTATCAGTTCTGGTGTCATGCCTTGTTGGTAGAGACCGTAGGTGATGACCCAGGTTTTTTCTTTCTTGGGCTTGGGCTCCTTCTTAGGTTTGGGCTCTTTTGCCTTCTTCTCACGTTTTTTCTTTTTCAGCGTCTGCTCGTCCATAGCGTCGAGTTGTGAGTGCTGTTTCTGTCGTAGATAGTCGGCAATGGTAAACGTGCGCTCTGCCATCTGCTGGAGCAGATAACGGCGTGAGAGCCAGGCCTGTCGCAGATCGACGAAGTTCTCTGTCAGGCGCTTCATGGCCTGTTTGTTGTTCGATTGAATGCTGGGCACTAAGGCGAGGGGCTTTTCCAACACCTTTTCGAGCGTCTGCTCAAAGTAGGCGGCACTGCGCTTGACGCGCTCTAAGAATTCTTCCTCGCGTAGTGCCTCTATCGTCATCTGCTGGATCTTCGTGATCCATTTGTCGGCCACAGTGATCACCTGCTGCTTGTAATCCTCCAACGCCCGTTTGTGGAGTTCGGCGATGTCAGTAAAACTGTGGTAGAAAAATTCCGTGATCAGCCTGCTCAGATACTCCTCGCGATAGAGGATGTCCTTGAAGTCGAAAAGTTCCATCAGTAGGTAGCGGTAATATTCGTCCTTCAGTGTGGGCAACTGTTCGATACTCCGTTGGGCGGCCTCTTCCTGATGCGAGATATAGGTCTCCACGCGTGTATCACTGATGATGGCATGTGGGGGTATCTGCGAGGCGAGCACCATCCCTTCGAGTGTCTTGCAACGGCTCAGGGCCACATACACCTGTCCAGGAGCAAACGACAGACTGGCGTCGATGATGGCGCGCTCGAAGGTCAGACCCTGACTCTTGTGGATGGTGATGGCCCACGCTAAGCGCAGGGGCAGTTGCGAGAACTTGCCCAATACCTCCGTCTCAATTTCACGCGTCTCCTCGTTCAGCGTATAGCGCGAGTTCTCCCATTCCAATGGTTCCACCTCGATGGCCTCGTCGTCGCCAGGACAATACACCTGCAGACGGCTGCTGTCAGCGTATGTCACATGTCCGATGCGTCCGTTATAATAAAGATGGTTACCCGATGGGTCGTTCTTCACGAACATCACCTGCGCCCCCACCTTCAGCGTCAACGTCTCGGCCGTAGGGTAGGAATACTCAGGAAAGGTGCCGTCGATTCTCGCCTGATAAGTGTAGGCCTGTCCGGACAACTTCTGTAGTTCCGTCTCGTTGTAGTTATTAGCCATCTGATTGTGCGTAGTCAGACGGATATATCCCTCTTCAGACTTGGGGATGAAGGCTGGCTGATAGCAGCTATTCAATAAGGTCAGGTCTTCCGTCGTGGGATGCCCCTCGCGGATATGGTTCAGCAACGTCAAGAAGATATCGTCCTGCTGGCGATACACCTTCTCCAGTTGGATGGTCACGTAGTCGATCAGTGCCAGTGCCTTCGAACCGAAGAAATAGGGCGTGTCGTAGTAGGGACTGAGCATCCGCTCGTCCTCAGGTGTCACTACGGGCGTCAACTGCTGCAGGTCACCGATCATCATCAGTTGCACCCCACCAAAGGGTTTGTATCTGTCGCGATAACGGCGCAGCACACTGTCGATGGCATCGAGCAGGTCGCTGCGCACCATTGATATCTCGTCGATGATCAGCAGGTCGAGCGACGAGATGATCTTACGCTTCTCCTTGCCGAAGTCGAACTTGGACTCGATCTTTGCACCAGGCACGAAGGGTGAGAAGGGCAGTTGGAAAAACGAGTGAATCGTCATGCCACCTGCATTGATGGCAGCCACACCTGTAGGTGCCACCACGATACAGCGCTTGCTGCTCTGTTCCACGACGGTCTTCAGGAAAGTGGTCTTTCCCGTTCCTGCCTTACCCGTTAAGAAGATGCTTCGCCCCGTGTGCTCCACGAAGTCCCAAGCATGGCATAACTCCTGGTTTTGTTCCATAGTAATCGATCTGCTTTGAATGTGTCTGCAAAGATAGACATTTTCCCCGATACCGCCAAGGTTTTCCTCCAAAATATTTGGAACTTACGGGATAATTTTCCGCAAAGTTAGAAAAAATAATCAAAGTATCGCCAAAGTTTGTGATTTTTAACAACTTTGGCGACACTTTACATACTATTTTTTATCTGTTTTCGACCTTTTTTCTGCTATTTCCCGTTCATCCAAGCCATCAGTTCATTGATGCCATAATTTTCCTAACGTACCCCTTATTTCGGTAAAACGTGTTTGCTGGTCAAACATTCCCTAAATAGACATACAGAAGGCCTGCGTTGAGGGCGATCTGTTTGGCGGCCTCGAGGGTATGGACGGGGGTGGGAAGGATATCCTGCATCATGTAGCGTGGGAAGAAACGGCTGAAGTGGAGGGGCGTCTCTGCGAGACCGTTACTGACGAGCCATTGGCACATCTGGCGGATCATGGTCATATCGTCGTTGATGCCAGGGATGATGAGGTTAGTGAGTTCCACCCATACGCCCGCCTCTTTCATGGCGAGGATGGTGTCGAGTACTGGCTGTAGGTGTCCGCCACTGACGCGCTGGTAGATCTCGTCGCTGAACGATTTCAGGTCGATGTTGGCAGCATCGAGGTAGGGCAGGAGGTCAGCGAGCGGCTCCTGACAGACGTAGCCAGCCGTGACGAGGATGTTCCAAAGGCCTTTCTCATGCGCCAGGCGCGCTGTGTCTGTCACATATTCTATATAGGTAAGGGGTTCCGTATAGGTATAGGCGATGCCAGGACAGTGGTGTTTCAGGCAGAGACTGACAATCTGCTCAGGCGTGAGGTCGTAGTGATCGACATCATCAGGTGACACCTGAGATATCTCGTGGTTCTGGCAGTTCAGACAACGGAAGTTGCAACCCGTACAGGCGAGGGAGAGACAGGTGGTGCCAGGGTGGAAGTGGTAGAGGGGCTTCTTCTCGATGGGGTCGATGGCTAATGAACAGGGTTTGGCATAGACCTCGCTGACGAGTATGCCATCATGGTTGCGACGACTGTGACAACGCCCCGTCCTGCCATTCGCGATATGGCAATGGTGCGGACAGAGTAGGCACTCGACAGCGCCATCGTCCAATCGTTGGTAATACCTACACTCCATCAGAACACGATTGCTTCATAGACGTAGAGTTCTGCATCTCGCCAGCCGTCCCAACCTAATCCAGCCTTGTCCTGCGAGCAATGGCCCACGAACTCTTCTTTCGTCCAGTTTACTTCGTCGGCCACCTGGGGCAAGAACGTGCCACTGCGGTAGCCCTTGCGGATATAGATGCCATGACGGTGCAACTGGAACTCGTCGAGGCTCTGGATGCGACGCATAGGAGTAAGGACGGAGATCTCGATGTCGAGATCGTCGAGTTCGTCACGGGTTACTGGCATGAAACGGGGATCTTCGAAGGCAGCAGCGCGCGCCATCTCTGCGACGATCTCATGCAGGGGCGTATCTTCGCCGAAGTGGCCAATACATCCACGCAAACGGCCCTGTTTATGGAGAGAGACGAAAGCACCACACTTTTGTTTTAACATGAAGGATTTAACATTCTTGGACGAGCCAAGCGGCAAAGCCGAGCGAAACATTAAATTTGGCTTGCCATCAAGGCTGTCCTTGATGCTTTCGTAGGCGATTTGCTTAAGGGTGCGCTTGTCATCATCGGAGAGCGAAAAGCCTTTCTCTTCGCCTCGCAAGATGGCAAAGGCGTGATAGCCCACCACACGGCTATGGTCGTAATCATCAATATCGCCAGAATTCTGGTACATGATATGCTTGATCTGGTACTGGCTGTCGAGCATGAGCATCAGCGTGATGATGGGGAACTCGCCACAGGCACTCGTCGCTAAGTTACGGATGCCGCTTCGCTCGTTGGCCTCGATGGTGGCAATGAGTTGCTCCACGTCACCGCTCTCAATGGCCTTGCCCGTCTGGGCATCCACCTTTTGGGCATCCTCATACGACGGATAATGGGAAAAGTCGCTGCTGATCACGAAGAGGTTCTCGTCCGTCAGCCAGGGCTTCAGCACCTCAGCCATGCGCTTCAGTTTCGAGAAGTCGTTGGTGGATATAATAATAGGTACGATAGGGGGCACTGTTTGAGGGGATTTGTAATCCCCGCTATATAGTCTTTGTAGGAAGGGCAGTTGCACCTCTAAACAATGCTCGCGGTCGTGGGCCTTGGGCTGATAGGAAAAGACACTATCTGCTTCGATGAGTTGGCGAGCCACCTCGCGATCCACTGGCACATTGCCCAACGGCGTGGCGTAATAATCCACCTCGCCATTCACGGAAGCCCCATTGAGCCACTCGTGATGACTGGGTCCCAAGAGGAAGATCCGCTTGTAAGGCTTCTTCGGATTGAGTTGGGCGTAGGCCGAGGCTGCCACATTGCCAGAGAAGTAATAGCCTGCGTGGGGTACGATCAGTGCTGCCACACTATCAAATATCTGGTCATTGGCATGGCGCGCCAACAGACTGTCGATCTCGTGGCTCAGCAACTGGGGATTACCCTCGTAGAATCGTCCCGCCTGTGTGGCTGGTCTCACCACCGGCGTGGCTGTCTGTCCCTTACAAGAATTCATCATCATGATCGTCGTTAGGATGAGTAATATAGGTTTGTAATACGTCATATCTGCTTACAACTTTTCTCCACAATGTGAGCAGTATCGGTCATCGTCGCGCACCATGGCGTCACAACGCGGACAGTGCCCGTCCTTCGGCTTTTCCTTCGTCTCGTCGATAATGTTGGCCGTCACGATACCTGTGGGTACGGCAATGATGGTGTAACCCAACAGCATGACGAATGCTGATAGCAGACGTCCTATGGCAGTGACGGGCGTGATGTCGCCATATCCGACAGTGGTCATCGTGACAATGGCCCAATAGACTGATGTGGCCAAATCCGTGAATTGCGTATTGGGCTGGCCGTTCTCAACCATAAACATCAGTGTACCCAAGCAGATGTCCAGTATCAGCACAAACAGGAAATAGACGGCTATCTTGGTGAGACTCTTCTGGATCGAGTGCATCAGCATGTACCCCTCGTTGATGAAACTGAACAGTTTGAAGATGCGGAAGATACGGATGAAGCGGAACGAACGCAACAGGATCATATACCTCGCATGGGGCAGGAAGTAAGAGAGATAGGGCGGCAGTGTCGATAACAGGTCGATGATGCCAAAGAAACTCAGTACGTAGTCGCGAGGCCGGGGTGAACAATAGACACGGGCGATATACTCGACCGTGAAGAAGAAGGTGAGCAGATATTCCAGAATCTCCAGCACCAGTTTAAAGGTATGGGCCAACGAGGGAATCGTCTCGACAAACGAGATGATGATGCTCAGCGAGATAGCGATGATCAGTGTGAGGTCAAAAATACGTCCAGCCGGCTGCTCCGACTCGAACATGATGCTATAGAGCTTTTCTTTCTCCAGCCAAGAAGGTTTCTTCATCTTTATCAATGTTTATAATGACGTTGCAAATATACAACATTTTTTGGAATTATCAACTTTATACGGAAAAAGATGTGTTTTGAACAAATCGGAAAAGAATTGAACGAATCAGAAAGGAGAAAAACGGTTTTGAACACAGGCGAAAAACAAAAGAACGCAACGGACAGCAACATTAAAGAATAATATCTACTTTTGCACTCGGATAACGAAAATAAATCGTATCTTTGCAACGACATGTGTAATAACTAAAGTATAAAAAGGAACAATGAAATTTTCGATTCATCAGATTAGTTTGGTAGTTGTGGCTGTGGTCGCATTATGCGGCTACAGCCATCGTTTGTCTGCCCAGCAGCTGAAGGTGGATAACATCGACGAGGTGATTAACGCCATGACGCTCGAAGAGAAATGTCACTTAGTACTGGGTTGTGGTATGCACTTCAACGATGAGGCTAAGTTCCCTGGAACGGCTGGCAGTACCTTTGGCATCGCCCGCTTAGGCATCCCCGAAACCTACTGTGCCGACTCCCAACAGGGTCTGCGTATGGACAGCAAGCGTGCTTGGGATCATCGCGACTATTACCCTACGGATTTTGTGGCTTCGATGACGCTTGCCTCGACATGGGATCGTGAGGCAGCCTTCAAGGTGGGACAGGGCATCGGTAACGAGGTGAAGGAGTTTGGTCTCGACTGGATCCTGTCGCCCTCGATGAACCTGATCCGTAATGTGCTCTGTGGTCGTAACCACGAGTACTACAGTGAGGATCCCTACCTCTCTGGTACTATCGCCGCTGGTTATGTGAATGGTGTGCAGAGCGAGGGAACGGCTGCCTGTCCGAAGCACTTCATTGCCAACAATCAGGAGACGAATCGTAACAATAACATCTCGCAGATGTCACAGCGCGCTCTTCGTGAGATCTACCTGAAGGCTTTTGAGATCATGATCAAGGAGAGCAACCCCTGGACCATCATGACCTCTTATAATAAACTGAATGGCCCGTATGCCCTGCAGAACCATGAACTGCTGACCACTATCGTTCGTGATGAGTGGGGTTGGAAGGGTATGTACGTGAGCGACTGGAACGCTGGCGACGATGCCGTAGCCGCCATGAAGGCAGGTAACGATATGCTGCAGCCTGGTCAGGACAGACAGTACCAGGCTCTCCTCGCTGCCGCCAAGAACGGAGAGTTGTCGATGGATATCCTGAACGCCAACGTACGCCGTATATTAGAATATGTGGTGAAGACGCATAATTTTAAGAAGGCAGGTCACAAGTGTCAGGAGAACGCAGACCACCAGTGCAACAAGCCTTGCTGTGTGCCGATGTGCTCTGAGGAGAATCTGAAGGCTCATGCCCAGGTGGTGCGTGAAGTGGGTGCCGATGGCATCGTGCTCCTCAAAAATGAAGGAGTTCTGCCTCTTGGTAATCTCTCACCCCTCACCTCTCACCCCTCACCACTAAAAGTCGCCCTCTTTGGTTGCACTTCCTACGACTGGATCTCTGGTGGTTCTGGTTTCGGAGGCACATCCGTAGGTCACTATACCGTATCACTTGTCGAGGGAATGCGCTCGGCTGGTTATGAGGTGTATAAGCCACTCATCGGTCTTTACACCAAGCATATCGCCGACGAGGAGAAGAGACTCTTCCCCAACGGTCGTCCGCAGTTCTCGCTGCTGCCTCCTGCCCGTGCCGAGGAGAAACTGTTCTCGGCCGACGAACTGAATGCTGCCAGCGAGGGTAGCGACGTCGCTATCATCTCATTGGGTCGTAAGAGCGGTGAGGCTGCTGACCGTCCTGAGAGCGACTTCTACCTGAAAGAGTATGAGGAGATGTTGATTAAGGCCGTAAGTGAGGCTTATCATGCCAAGGGTAAGAAGGTTGTTGTACTGCTCGATATCTGCAGTCCTATCGACGTGGCTTCCTGGCAGGATCAGGTAGATGCACTGGTATGCACCTGGCAGGGTGGTCAGGAGAGTGGTTTCTCTGTGGCCGACGTGCTCAGTGGCAAGGTGAATCCTTCTGGTAAGTTGCCGATGACATTTGCCATCAAATACGGCGATGCCTATGCTGACAAGAACTTCCCTGCCAATGTCGATGACAAGACCTTAGGTGCCATGTTTATGTGGGGTCGTAATAAGGACGATGCCAAGAAGCGCGAGCCGCAGGCCAACATCGACTACACTAACTACGAGGAGGATATCTATGTGGGCTATCGTTACTTCGACTCCTTCGGCAAGCCCGTGGCCTATCCCTTCGGCTTCGGTCTGAGTTATACCACCTTTGGCTATGAGAACCTGAGCGTGAGCGAGACTGGTGGCATCTATACCGTGAAGGTGGATGTGAAGAATACAGGCGACAAGGCAGGTCGTAACGTAGTGGAACTCTTTGTGGCTGCGCCCAACAGTAAGAAGGCCAACAAGCCTGAAAAGGAACTGCGCAACTATGCTAAGACCAAGTTGTTGCAGCCCGGTGAGATGGAGACCGTCACGATGAAGGTTGCCACTGAGGATCTCGCCTCGTTTAACGAGAAGGCTTCTGTCTGGAAGACGGACGCTGGTGTCTATACCTTTATGATCTGTTCTTCAGCCAACGATGTCGAGGCCAAGGCTACCGCTAAGGTGAAGGCCTGGGCGAAGCAGGTGAACAACGTGATGAAGCCCAACGTGAAGCTGAATCTGCTACATAGATGAAACATTAAGCATTAAAGATTATATAAACAATTTATGAGAAAGTCAATTTTAGTGATGGCTCTGGCAATGGTTTGCCTCGGAGCCTCGGCACAGGAGAAACTCTTCAACAGTGCCAGTGTTCAGTCTCCCGTCGTCAACAAGGACGGCACAGTGACATTCAACCTCTTTGCCCCCAAGGCCGTGAAGGTAGAGGTGACAGGTGACTTCCTGCCCACGCAGCCTATCCAGATCGAAGGCTATGGTACTTATGATGCTCCTGGTGTGGCCCAGTTGAAGGAAGGTAAGAACGGCGTGTGGAGTTACACCACCGACAAACTCGCTCCTGAGATGTATAGTTACACCTTCAACATCGACGGTATGACGGGTGTGAAGGATCCTGCTAACATCTACGTGAACCGCGACATCGTTTCGTTTACCAACATCTTCATCGTCAGCGACGAGAAGGGTGACAAGGGCGATCTGTACAGCGTGAACGAGGTGCCCCACGGCAACCTGAGCAAAGTTTGGTACAACAGTCCTACGCTGAAGATGCAGCGTCGTATGACCATCTATACCCCTGCTGGCTATGACAAGGGTGGTAAGTACCCCGTGCTCTATCTGTTGCATGGTGCTGGTGGCGACGAGAACGCCTGGAGCGAACTCGGACGTGCTGCCCAGATCCTCGACAATCTGATTGCCACTGGTAAGGCTAAGCCCATGATTGTGGTGATGCCGAACGGCAACCCCAACTGTCAGGCTGCCCCTGGTGAGTGGTCATGGGGTATGTACACACCGGGCTTCCGCGATGGTGGTACTGGTCCTACCGCTCCTGCTGCTGCATCTATCCCAGAGAGTTTTATGGATATCGTGAACTATGTGGATGCCAACTATCGCACCATCAAGAGCCGTGCAGGCCGTGCTGTCTGTGGTCTGTCCATGGGTGGTGGTCATACCTTCCACGTCAGTCTGCTTTATCCCAACACTTTCGATTACTACGGACTCTTCTCAGCAGGTCTGCATCTGGAGAGTGGTTCATACCAGGCTTCGTTTGCTGATCAAATCAAGAACAGCCCCACCTTCGCACAGCAGTCGGCTAAACTCTTTGGCAGCAAACCCAAACTCTACTGGATGGGTATGGGTAAGACCGACTTCCTCTATCAGAGCACCGTTGACCTGCGTGCCTACTGGGACAGCAAAGGTTATCCCTATGAGTACGTGGAGACTGATGGCGGTCACATCTGGCGCAACTGGCGCATCTATCTGACGATGTTCGCCCAGAAGATCTTCAAGTAAAAAAGAATCCCCACCATTTGGTGGGGATTCTTTTATTTACTCAGGTTCTGGATAAACTCCCATTCACTTTCATGGGACTTTACCTTGATCCACGTGTGGTGCGTCACGATATACTCCGAAACACCGACATACGATGCGGCTCCTTTGTGCCAGTCGTAGGTATAACCCAACTGCGTCCAAGGCAATGGCGTATCGTCTTCGTAGGCTGAATAAACGCTGAGACGATACCACTCACGGAAGTTGGTCTCTCCCACCTTGTAGTTCTCATCTGCGTATGCAGGGAACTCCAGACTGGTAGATGTCGTGGTGATGTCAGGATCGTGGGCAGGACGGAAGATACCTGCAGGATCAGCATAGAACTGCACCATGATGTTATAGTCGCAGTCAGGACTCAGTCCGTACATCTGCACCATTCTCATGTGAGCCCCAACGCTGTCCAGTCCTTCGTATTCTGCAGCACGATTCTTCCAGTCCAAGGGCAGTGAAGCCCAAGTGCCCAGTTCGCGGTCGATCTGATACACATCATCACGTCCGAAGAAACGTGCCAGACGGCTCGAATCCACCAGTGTCACCATCAGTACCATGTCCTTACCGTCGAAGTTGGCCCACTCCTGTCCGGGATAGTCCTTCTTAATAGGCATCAACTGGTTGGAAATCTTGGTAGAGTCCAACTGCTTGGCGTCTTCGATGGACTCTGCCAACTGAGCCCACAGCAGTGAGTCGTTCTGATACCAGGCGATACCCTCCTCTTCAGTCTCTACAGGCTGTTGCCTATTACTCCATAAAAACCAGCCACCCAGTACTACTAGGAGTACAAGGATGGCTGTAATGATAGTCTTCTTCATAAGAACGTCTTATGCGAAAGGATTCTCTGTGGGATAGAAGTTACCCTTCGGGAAGTTGTAGTCGATCTCGTCAACGGGGATGCCCATGTACTTGAGAACCTCCCAGAGATACTTACCCTGATGGCCGAACATCACGGCGCAGTGGTGTGGGTAGTGCTTCTCGATGAGGACGTGACGATAGAAGCGGCTCATGTTCTTGATACCGAAGATACCGATAGAACCGAATGAGCGTGTAGCTACAGGAATAACCTCACCCTGAGCGATGTAAGCGCGGAGTTTGGTGTCAGCAGTACTCTGCAGACGATAAACTGTAGCCAGACCTGGCTGGATGTCACCCTCAAGGGTACCGTTAGTAACCTCAACAGGCAGAGCGCGAGCCATGATACGCTGGAAGCACATCTGGCAGTTGCAAACCTTAGAAGAAGCGGTGTTACCACAGTGGAAGCCCATGAAGATCTCCTTCTCTGTGTAGGTATCGCAAGCAAACTTCTTGCCCTTGATGCTCTCCTCGTACATATCGGTAGGTACGGTGTTGTTGATGTCGAGCAGTGTCACAGCATCCTCAGAGATACATGTGCCGATGTACTCAGACAGAGCACCATAGATATCAACCTCACAAGCTACGGGGATACCACGGCTGGTGAGACGGCTGTTGACGTAGCAAGGTACGAAACCGAACATGGTCTGGAAGGCAGGCCAGCACTTGTTGGCCATAGCCACGAACTGACGTGAACCCTTGTGACCCTCGATCCAGTCTGTCAGCGTGAGCTCGTACTGAGCCAACTTGGGCAGAACTGAAGGAATCTTGTTACCATGACCCAGCTCAGCAGCCATATCCTTCACAACATCGTCGATGCGAGGATCGCCCTGGTGCTTCTGGAAGGCCTCGAGAAGGTCGAGCTCAGAGTTCTCCTCGATCTCAACGTCGAGATCATAGAGAGCACGGATAGGAGCGTTACAAGCCAGGAAGTTGTTAGGACGGGGACCGAAGCTGATGATCTTCAGGTTCTGCAGACCGACGATAGCACGTGCGATGGGCAGGAACTCGTGGATCATCTCAGCGCACTGGGCAGCGTCGCCCACGGGCTCCTCGGGAATGTAAGCACGGGTCTTACGCAGAGAGAGAGCCTGGCTGGCGTTCAGCATACCGCAGTAAGCGTCGCCACGACCGTCGATCAGGTCGTTCTGAGTCTCTTCAGCAGCAGCGCAGAACATCGTCGGACCCTGGAACCAGTCAGCAATCATGGTCTCAGAAATCTCAGGACCGAAGTT
>Ga0129307_1000059_pt1 | contig 183406 bp, 170 predicted proteins | sample P1105metagenome_FD_94437 | JGI IMG/M metagenome (GOLD analysis project Ga0129307, IMG submission 94437) | Capybara group fecal microbial communities from Wisconsin, USA - P1105 metagenome | ecosystem: Host-associated > Mammals > Digestive system > Large intestine > Fecal | place: USA... | reverse complement strand
TGTTTTGGATTTATTAAGACAAGCTTTAACAGAAAAAAATGTGGATGTTAAGACAGACAGTAATGTTATATCTGTTTTAAACAAGAATGACGCATATGTCGTAAAGCTTGAAAACGGCGACACCTATCAATTCGACGCTGTTATTATAGCAACAGGCGGCAAGGCAGGTCTTTCACCAAAAGAAACCGTTAACGGATACGACATATTAAATAAGCTTAACCATAAATCTACAAAATTATATCCGGCACTTACTCAAATTAAATGCGAGGGCTTAAACTTTAAAGCTTTATCGGGAGTAAAGAGCGACTGTGTGCTTTATTTATTTGCCGATGAAAATCTTATAATGAGTCAGGGAGGGGAGCTCCTCTTTACAGATTCGGGTATTTCCGGAATCGTTTCTTTCCAAATCAGTCACTGCGTTGCAGAGTTTTTGGATAACAAGAAAAAAGTTGAGGTTGTTCTTGATTTGCTTCCGGGTATTGAAGAAGAAAACCTTAAGGCTTTCATCGTTCCAAAGATGCTTCTTCATCCAAACCAGACTTTGGAAGAATTCTTTGTGGGTATTCACAATAAGAAGCTTAATACCGAAATCATCAAAAGAATCGGCTTAAAGCCTTCGATGAAAGTTTCGGATGTTGATAAAGATACACTTTTAAATGCCGTTTTGAGCTTAAAGGAGATTACCGTTAAAGCAGTAGATGTTAACGGTTTTGATAAAGCTCAGGTTACAGGCGGCGGTATTTTGACAGGTGAAGTAACGGATGATTTAGAATCCAAGCTTCATAAGAATCTCTTTATTACAGGCGAATTGTTAAATGTAGACGGGTTATGCGGAGGTTACAATTTACAATGGGCTTTTTCTACGGGAATTATTGCAGGAAGAGCTGCCGGCAAACAAGAGGATAAATAATGATTTTAATTAATCAAATAAAGTTAAAACCGGACGCAAAGGAAAATGCACTTTTATTAAAGGCGGCTTCCGTTTTAAAAATTTTGCCCGAAGACATTATTTCTATGTCAATCGAGAAAAAATCTATCGATGCAAGAAAGAAACCGGATATATTTATTGTTTATTCGGTTGCATGTGAAGTTAAACACGAAGACAGCGTTTTAAGAAGATGTGCCAATAATAATCAGGTTTCTTTGTATAAGCCCGTTAAATATACTTATGAAATTACCGGTAAAGAATTTATGCGTTCTAAGCCCGTTATTGTAGGCGCCGGTCCTGCAGGGCTCTTTTGTGCGTATTTTTTATCTAAGTCAGGTTTTAAGCCTATTTTGATAGAAAGAGGCTTTGATATTGATACACGAACCAAGGATGTTGAAAACTTCTGGACTACAGGCGTGTTAAATCGCAACTCAAATGTTTTGTTTGGTGAAGGCGGTGCCGGAACTTTCAGTGACGGAAAACTTAACACTTTGGTTAAAGATAAGTTTGGAAGAAACAAAGAAGTTCTTGAGATATTTGTTAAGTACGGAGCAAATCCCAACATCCTTTATGAAGCCAAACCTCATATCGGAACCGACGTTTTAAGAAACGTAATTAAGGCCATGAGAGAAGATATAAAGGCTTTTGGCGGTGAAATACGGTTTAATGCGGAACTTACCGACATTACTGTCAGTGATGGAAGAGTAAGTTCTGTTACCATAAATTCAAATACAAAATTAGAATGCGATAATCTTATTCTTTGTATCGGACACAGCGCAAGAGATACTTTTGAGATGCTTTATGATAAAGGCTTAAAGATGGAGCAAAAAGACTTTGCTGTAGGTTTTAGGATAGAGCACAGTCAAAAGATGATCGATAAAGCCCTTTATACGGATGATGAGGAAGTATTAAAGCATTTACCTCCGGCTTCTTATAAGTTAACTTATAAATCGACTTCGGGACGAGGCGTATACTCATTTTGTATGTGTCCCGGAGGTTACGTGGTAAACGCTTCTTCAGAACCTGAATGCTTGTGTGTTAACGGCATGAGCTATTCAAAGCGTGACGGAGAGAACGCTAACTCTGCAATTGTTGTAAGTGTTTCTGCAAAAGATTACGAAAGTGAACATCCTTTGGCCGGTGTTGAATTTCAAAGAAAGATTGAAAGAAACGCATACAAAGAAGGAAACGGAGCAATACCCGTTGAGTTTTATTCCGATTTTAAAGCGGAAGTTAACGGTTACGAAAACCTAAACGATCAAAACCTTGATGATTTAATGGCTGTAAAGCCTCAAACAAAGGGAGTATATACAAAAGCGAAAGTTAGTAGTATTCTTCCTAAGGAGATGTCTGAAGCGATAGTTGAAGGAATAGATTATTTTAATAGAATTATTCCCGGCTTTTCAAACGATCATGCGCTTCTTAGCGCTGTTGAAAGCAGGACGTCTTCTCCTGTTAGAATCACAAGGGATGATTCTTTTGAAAGTATAAACGTTAAAGGAATCTATCCTTGCGGAGAAGGTGCCGGGTATGCCGGCGGAATCACGTCTGCTGCCATGGACGGCATGAAAGTTTTTGAAAAAATTATCAGTAAATATAAGCCTTTATAGGCGGAGGATTTTATGAGTACCAAAATGACTATGGATGAAAAAATAAAGCGTATCAATGAGCTTTATCATTTATCTAAAGAACGAGCATTAACAAGTGAAGAAGCTTTGGAACAAAAGTCTTTAAGACAGGATTACATTGATTCAATAAAGAAGGGCTTAAAGGCTCAGCTTGAAAACATAGAAATTCAGGAATTAGACGGTTCAATAACTAAGGTTCATAAGATAAAGTAATTGCTTTTAATGGTGTTAAAGGGATGGATAAAAGGGAAATCAGGAAGGATTTGATTGATAAGCGCGATGCTATCAAATCAGATGATTGGATTGAGTATTCAAACAAGATTCAAAGAAACATTATAAGGTCTTCTTTATACAGAAGTGCAGAATGCATTTTGATTTATTCTGACTTTCATGGCGAAGTCGGAACTTTTTCTTTGATTGAGGCTGCGCTCTTAGACAATAAGAAGGTTTATTTGCCTAAAGTATGCGAAAACTTCTTGGAAGCCAGAATGGAGTTTTATCGCATTTATTCAACGCAAGAACTTATTGACGGATTTATGGGAATAAAAGAGCCGATAGGATCTTTGGACAGAGTGTTTTCTTTAGATGAAATCGATCTTAAAAAGACGGTTGTTTTTGTGCCGGGAGTTGCATTTTCCAAGGATAATTACAGGCTTGGATACGGTAAGGGCTATTATGATAATTATCTAAAAGATAAAGAAGAAATGCTTAAAATCGGCCTTTGCTTTTCCATGCAGATTAAGGATACGATTCCAAATGAAGAACATGATATTAAAATGAATTATGTAATTACTGAAAAAACGAATGTTTCTGAAATAAATAAGATAGATAGTTTGAGGATTTAATATTGATTTACAACGATGATGAATTATTACAGTTAGATTACATTGATAAGTTAAGAAAGCTCATTTACGAAAAGGAGCAAAAACTTGGCAGAAAGCTTACCTGTCAGGTGACCACTTTCGGATGCCAGATGAATGCCAGAGATTCAGAAAAAATTCTTGGTATTTTAAAGTCTGTAGGATTTGAAGAAAAGATTGATGAAGCAGATGATGCAGACTTTGTTATCTATAACACTTGTACCGTCAGAGATAATGCAAATCAAAGAGTTTACGGTAGGCTTGGCGCATTAAAGAGCCACAAGAAAAAGAATAAAGAAATGAAGATCGCTTTATGCGGTTGCATGATGCAAGAACCTTCGGTTATAGAAAAGATAAAGAAAAGCTATCCGTTTGTTGACCTGGTTTTTGGGACACACAATATTTTCAGCTTTCCTGAACTTTTACTTCGGACATACGTAGAGAATAAGCAGGTTATTGAAATATGGGACAGCACAGATAAGGTTGTTGAAAGGCTTCCGGTTGCCAGAAAATATAAGTTTAAGTCAGGCGTAAACATTATGTTTGGCTGTAATAATTTCTGTACTTATTGTATCGTGCCTTATGTCAGAGGAAGAGAAAGAAGCAGAAGACACGAAGAAATAATTGAAGAGATTAAGAGGCTTGCTGACGACGGAGTTAAAGAAGTTATGCTTCTTGGCCAAAACGTTAATTCATATGGTAACAATCTTGATAATGAGGTTTCTTTCCCCGAACTTTTAAAGCTGGTTGAAGAAGTTGAAGGTATTGAAAGAATCCGCTTTATGACATCGCATCCCAAGGATTTGTCCGATGAACTTATTGAGGTGATGGCTAATTCAAAGAAGATTTGTAAGCACATTCATTTGCCTCTTCAGTCAGGCTCAACTGAAGTGTTAAGGCGAATGAATCGTAGATATACAAAAGAACAGTATTTGACTTTGGTTGAAAAAATAAGAAAGGCTATGCCCGATATATCAATTACAACTGACATCATTGTCGGCTTTCCGGGAGAGACCTATGAAGATGTTTTGGAGACCATTGATGTAATCAAAAAAGCTAAATACGACAACGCGTTTACATTCATTTATTCTAAGAGAACAGACACCCCTGCGGCTTCAATGCCGGATCAGGTTCCCTTAGAGGATGTAAAGAAGCATTTCGACATGGTTTTATCTACAGTCCAGGAAATGGCTAAAGAAAGAAACGCTCGATTTGAAAACAGGGTAGTAAGAGTTTTGTGCGAAGAAATCAATGAACAGGACGACTCATATTTGGACGGCAGAATGTCTTCGAATACGGTTGTTCATTTCAAAGGCGATTCTTCCATGATAGGTAGCTTTGTAAATGTTAAGCTTACCAAATGTCATGGTTTTTATTATGACGGAGATGTGGTTGACTGATAAGTAAAGGCAGGACAAAGAAGTGGCAGATTTTACGCCTATGATGCAACAATATCTGGAGACTAAGAAGGAGTATCCGGATTGCATATTGTTTTACAGACTCGGTGATTTTTATGAAATGTTTTTTGATGATGCCAAAGTTGCATCCAAAGAACTTGAATTAACATTAACCGGTAAAAGCTGTGGTCAGGATGAAAGAGCGCCTATGTGCGGTATTCCTTATCATGCGGTTGACTCTTATTTAAACAGACTTGTTACAAGAGGCTATAAAGTAGCTATTTGCGAACAGGTTGAAGATCCCAAACTTGCAAAGGGTTTGGTTAAAAGGGAAGTTATCAGGATTGTATCCAAAGGAACCAATCTTGATACTTCTTTAATTGATGAAAGAACAAACAATTTCCTTATGTGTATTTGCTACCTTGATAACGGTATCGGAATATCGGTAGCGGATATAACCACGGGAGATTTTTTTGTTACGGAGGTTAAGGACATTAGAGGAATACTGGATGAAGTTCAAAGATATTCTCCTAATGAAATAATATGTAACGAACCTTTTATGATGTCGGATTTTCCTTTTAAATCCATTAAAGAAAGAACCGACGTATCCATTAACTCAATTGATGCCTATCACTTTGATGAAAAAGACTGCTTAAGAAATTTAAAAGAGCATTTTAAAGTCAATTCTGTTGAAGGATTAGGCCTTCTTGATTACAAGATGGGAACCATAGCCGCAGGCGCTATGCTTTCTTTCTTGTATGATACTCAGAAAAATTCCTTAGAAAATATTTCAACGGTTCACGTCTATGATTCCACAAATTTCATGCATCTAGATTCTTCCACAAGAAGAAACCTTGAGCTTTGTGAAACCATGCGAGAAAAGCAAAAAAGAGGATCTCTTCTTTGGGTGCTTGATAAAACAAAGACAGCAATGGGCGGAAGACTGTTAAGAAGCTATATTGAGCAGCCTTTATTAGACGTGTCCGAAATGAATAAACGTCTTGATTTTGTTGAAGAACTTTTAAAAGATTCAATAAACAGAGAAGAGTTAAGGGAGTATTTAAACGAAGTTTACGACCTCGAAAGACTTCTTGGAAGAATCACTTATAAGACCGCAAATCCCAGAGATTTAATTGCTTTTAAAAACTCTCTTTACATACTTCCTCATATAAAGACAATTCTTAATGATTTTTCTTCAAAGCTATCGCAGGAAATACTTGATAGCATTGATACGCTTGGGGATTTGTATTCTTTGATCAATGAAGCTATTTTAGACGAACCTGCCATCACTTTAAAAGAGGGCGGAATCGTTAAAAGCGGATATATGTCCGAAATAGATCATTTCAGAAACGCTAAAACAGAAGGTAAAGACTGGCTCTTAGCTTTGGAGGAAAAAGACAGGGAAAGAACCGGGATTAAGAACCTTAAAATTAAATACAATAAGGTATTTGGATACTATTATGAAGTAACAAATTCATATAAGGATTTGGTGCCTTCAGACTATATAAGAAAGCAAACTCTTACAAATGCCGAAAGATACACCACCCCCGAACTTAAGGAGATGGAAGAAAACATTTTAAACGCTCAGGATAAGCTCTTTGGCCTTGAGTATGATGTATTTTGTAATGTAAGAGACACAATTGCTGCAAATGTATCAAGAATCTATGAAACATCAAAAGCAATTGCTAAGCTTGATGTTTTTGCTTCTCTTGCCTATGTAGCCGAGCAAAACAAATACTCAAGACCTTCTTTAAACGAAAAAGGTCATATATCAATTAAAGCGGGAAGACACCCTGTTGTTGAAAAACTTATGGACGGCGGATTGTTTATTCCAAATGACACTAAGCTTGATAACGATAAAAACTGTATAAGCATTATTACAGGCCCAAATATGGCCGGTAAATCCACTTATATGAGGCAGGTGGCATTAATTGTACTAATGGCTCAAATTGGCTCCTTTGTGCCTGCGGAGAAGGCTGATATAGGCATTGTGGACAGGCTCTTTACAAGAGTCGGCGCTTCCGATGATTTGGCTAGCGGCCAGAGTACATTTATGGTTGAAATGAATGAAGTGGCCAATATTTTAAGAAACGCCACCCAAAAGAGTTTACTCATACTTGATGAAATCGGAAGAGGAACATCCACTTTTGACGGCTTGTCAATTGCCTGGGCCGTTATTGAGCATATAAGCAATAAAAAGATATTGGGTGCAAAAACATTGTTTGCAACGCATTATCATGAGCTTACAGAGCTTGAAGACAAGATGGACAATGTAAACAATTATTGTGTTGCCGTTAAAGAAGAAGGGGATGACATAGTCTTTTTAAGAAAGATTATTCCCGGAGGAGCTGACAGAAGCTATGGTATTCAGGTTGCCCGTCTTGCAGGCATACCAGATATCGTTTTAAACAGGGCAAAAGAAATCGCCGAGCAATTATCCGATAATGACATAACGGAAAAAGTTCAAAGTATTGCCGTAAACATTAAAAACGACGGCGTAAAGAAAAAGCCTGAAAAGGATGACTTTGATTATAATCAGATTTCTTTGTTTGACACGGTTAAAGACGAAGATGTTTTGGAAGAATTAAAATCTCTTGATTTAACAAACATCACACCCTTGGATGCCCTTAACCAGCTTTCGAAGTTTCAAAATATGTTAAAAAACAGGTGGAAGGCTTAAGGGGGTATAAACATGAGAGAGATTGTTTTATTAAGCAGTGAAACCATTGACAAGATTGCCGCGGGAGAAGTGGTTGAGCGCCCTTTAAACGTAGTTAAGGAACTTGTTGAAAACTCTATCGACGCAAACGCAAAATCCATTAGTGTTGAGATAAAAGGCGGCGGAATCGATTTAATAAGAGTTACTGATGATGGCTTTGGTATAGAAAAAAACGAATGCGAAAAGGCCTTTATTAGACACGCCACAAGTAAACTTCGCTCTATAGAGGACTTGGAGAGCCTTGCATCATTAGGCTTTAGAGGTGAGGCTCTGGCGGCAATAAGTGCTGTGTCAAAGACAGAAATGATTACTAAGACTTATGATGAGCTTCTTGGTACAAGAGTACTTGTTGAAGGCGGGAAGATGGTAGATAAGTCTGATGTGGGAGCTCCCATCGGAACCACTTTCATTGTAAGAAATCTTTTTTATAACACGCCCGCAAGAAGAAAGTTTTTAAAAAGCGCAAACGCTGAAGGAGCATTGGTAGAAGACATAATTGAGAAATTTGCTCTTTCAAACCCCAATATTTCATTTCAGTTAATCGTTAACGGTAAAACCAAACTATCAACAGGCGGAAACGGCGCTTTAAAAGATGTTATCTATCATTTGTTTGGCAAAGATGTTTACAAAGCTTTGCTTGAAGTTAACTACGAGTCTTTAGGCATTAAAATAAAAGGCTTTTGTGCAAAGCCCGAGTTTTCTTATCAGGCAAGAAACGGTGAACTTTATTTTGTAAATAAGCGTTTTGTTAAGAGTAAAGTCATTAATACCGCAATTGAAGAAGTCTACAGAAATTATTTGATGCAGCATAGGTTTCCTTTCTGTGTTCTTTATATAGACGTTGCACCCGACACAATAGACGTTAATGTTCATCCGCAGAAAATGGAAGTAAAGTTTTCGGATAATGAATTTATGTCTGATGCCGTAATTGAGGCTTTAAACGATGCATTTAACAATAAAGACTTAATTCCCAAGGTTTCGGTTGATGATAGGGATGTGGTGGTTGTTAATGAATCGGAGACGGAACCAGGTATAGAAGAATTTCCTTTAAAAGAAGAATTTCCTATAACAGAAGATTTTTCTATAACAGAAGAATCATCCTTAAAAGAAGAATCTTCCTTAAAAGAAGAGTATGATGATTACTCTGTAAATACCAATGAAACGTATAATAATGACACCATTGTCGTAATGCCCAAAGAATTCGGAAAGCCTTCAAATGACGTTAGAATACCCGAACCCTTTGAGAATTCAAGAAAAGATAGTTTTGTTTTTGAAAAAGCGCCTGAGTATGTGCAGGAGACTTTATTTGAAAAGAAACTGATTTCCGATGAACCTATAAAAGAATACAGAATTATAGGTCAGGTTTTTGACACATATTGGCTGATTACATTGGACGACGACCTTTATATTGTAGATCAGCATGCCGCCCATGAAAAAGTAAACTATGAGCGATTTATGAATATCTACAATCAAAAAGAAGGTGCGTACGGTCAATCCGTTAATCCTCCGATGCTTTTACATTTATCCGCTATAGAGGCAAATACTTTGCTTGAAAACATGGGGGAATTTAATAAGCTTGGCTTTGAAATCGATGAATTCGGACAGGGCACGTTTGCTTTAAGAACCGTTCCCCTGAATTTATACGGAATTGAAGAAGAAGAGATGTTTAAAAGGCTTCTTTCAGAGCTTATTGAAAAAGGCGGAAGTTTTAAGCCTACATTTGTGTGCGAAAAGCTTGCTTCAATGTCTTGTAAGGCTGCAATTAAAGGCGGTCAAAGAATTACCGATGTTGAAATGGCGAATCTAATGAAGCAGCTTATGAAACTTGAAAATCCTTATAATTGCCCTCATGGAAGACCTGTTTTTATAAGGATGACCAAAACAGAACTTGAAAAGAAATTTAAAAGGATAGTGTAATGAATCCTCTTGTGATTATTGCAGGCCCTACAGCTGTTGGGAAATCTGCCTTAAGTATTTTGCTTGCAAAAAGAATAGACGCTGAAATTATATCCGCAGATTCCATGCAGGTTTATAAAGGCATGGACATTGGCTCTGCAAAAATCACAAAAGAAGAGATGCAGGGAGTGCCTCATCATTTAATCGATATATTGGAACCAACCAGTGATTTTAGTGTTGCGGATTTTAAGGATTTGGCAAAGAAAGCTTCTTTTGATATTTATAAAAGAGGCAAAATTCCGATGCTTGTGGGCGGGACCGGCTTTTATATTCAATCGCTTTTATATGATGTTGACTTTGATGAATCTAACGGAAAGGTTTCTTTATGCAGAGAAACACTTGAAAAAGAATATGATGAGCTTGGCTCTGATGTGATGTTTGAAAGATTAAAGGAAGTCGATCCTGATTATTGTGAAATTATTCATAAAAACGATAAAAAAAGAGTAGTTAGAGCTTTGGAGTTTTATTTGGATACAAAGACTCCCATAAGCAAACACAATAATTTAGAAATGCAAAAAGAACCTGTTTATAATACAGGTTTCTTTGTCCTTACGGATGATAGGGAAAAGATATATAAAAGGATTAACGAACGTGTCGACGTTATGGTAAAATCAGGTCTTGTTGATGAAGTAAAAAGGTTAAAAGATTTAGGGTTAACCAAGGAAAATGTTTCGATGCACGGTCTGGGATACAAAGAGATTTTAATGTATTTAGATAACGAGATTTCTTTGGATGAAGCTGTTTATATGATAAAAAGAGATTCCAGACACTTTGCAAAAAGACAGCTTACATGGTTTAAAAGAGAGAGAAATGTGACCTGGGTTTCAATCGATAAATTTGGTTATGACAAAGAAAAGATTCTTGATTTTATGTGTGAAGAACTTAGAAAGAAAAATATAATAATTTAATTAATTTTCACAATTAAGATTCTCTTTGTGATATTATATAAAAAGGTTTTGTCTTAAAAGACGAGAGAGAAGTCTTTTTAAATATGGAAAAATCTTTTTGCACATTTCATAACGAAATGTCAAACACTTGCTTTATTGCCGATAACCTTCCATATGAAAAGCTGCTAAAAAACGGTGTAAGTAATTTATCGGATGCCGATCTTTTGGCGGTTATCTTAAGGACAGGTGCTAAGGGGCAGAATGTCCTTGATGTATCATATGATATTTTGAATCATCCTTTAGTAAAGAGATACGGTCTTTCGGGATTATATATGTTGTCCTTACAAGATTTTAGAAAGATAAAAGGCATCGGCGAAATAAAGGCTTCGCAACTCATTGCGGTTTGTGAACTTACCAAGCGAATTAAGGGTAACTTTCAAAAGAACAAGTTTATTGCAAAGAACCCTAAAGTCATTTCCGATTATTACATGGAAGAAATGAGAACGCTTGATAGGGAAAGAGTTTTGGCTGTATTTCTTGACTCTAAAAGAGCAAAGATTTGCGACAAAGTAATCAGTATAGGCACCCTTGATTCAAGTATTTTAAATCCGAGAGAAATTTTTAAAGATGCTCTCAGTGTAAATGCTTCAAGTTTTGTGGTGCTTCATAATCACCCAAGCGGAGATCCCACGCCCAGTTTAGACGATAAAACTGTTACAAAGAGAATTAAAAGCAGCTCCGAGCTTTTGGGGATTCCGATTTTGGACCATATAATCATAGGTGATAATCGCTATTTTTCTTTTAGGGAGAGCGGTTTATTATAGGAGGAAGTAAATTGAACAATTTAGCATTCGGAATCGATCTTGGCACAAGTAATATTCGAATTTACAACAGTGTCGACGACAATATAATGATGGAAAAGAATATGATTGCCATCGAAAACAAGCGTACCATTTTTGCATATGGCGATTCGGCTTTTGAAATGTATGAAAAAGCTCCCGGCAATATTCATATTTCTTATCCTTTATCAAATGGTGTTATTGCAGACATCAATAACATGGAAATCATTATTAAATATTTTGTCACTTCACTTTTAAACGGAAACATAAAGCCTGCGGAATATTATATTGCCGTTCCTACGGATGTTACCGAAGTTGAAAAGAGAGCTTTCTATGACCTTATTAAAGAAAGTAATGTTAAGGCCAAGAAAATTATGGTGGTTGAAAAAGCAATCGCAGACGGACTTGGAATGGATATAGATATTAAGAATTCTCAAGGCGTTTTGGTGGTTGATATAGGTTTTGATACAACGGAAGTTTCAATTCTTTCTCTTGGAGGAATTGTTTTAAGCCGATTGATTAAAACCGGTGGCTTAAAGTTTGACGAAGCTATTAAGAATGCTGTAAGAAAAGAGTTTTCTTTGTTTATCGGCGGCAAGACCGCAGAAAACGTAAAGATAAATTTAAAAGAGCTTGAAGAAGCCGGAAAGAACGCTGTCGTTTACGGAAGAGACATTGTTACAGGGCTTCCTGTTGAAAGAGAGATTTCTACTGAAATCGTTGACAGAGCTTTGGATGAACACTTTGATGCTATTATTGATAATATAAAAGTTATTTTGGAACGTACTCCTCCGGAACTTTCCGCCGATATTTATCGCCACGGAATTTATTTAACCGGTGGCGGTTCGATGGTAAATAAACTTGCCGAGCGAATCGCAAACGGTACGGGGCTTAAGGTAAACTTAGCCGAGAACCCTCAATCGAGCGTTGCTCTTGGCCTTGCTAAAATCATTAAAGATGATAACTTTAAATCCGTTGCATATTCTATAGAAGGAATGGGTAAATGAGTCCTGTCATAAAGAAAAAAGGAGAAAAATTTACATTTCAAAGTAAATATCTCCTTTTTATTTTAACAATATTGTGTTGCATATTACTGGTTGTTACATACACAACCGATATTTTTGATAAGCCTTTAAACTTCGCTGTTAATTATGTAATTGTGCCTTATCAAAAAGGAATATCAGTAATCGGTAGCAGAATGTCTGCGAAGAAAGATGAGCTTGTCAACATTCGTGATTTAATTGAAGAAAACGCGAATTTAAAGCAAAAGATCGCTGATCTTGAAGATGAAAACACCAGATTATTGCAAGATAAGTATGAGCTAAACAATTTAAGATCACTTTTTGAACTTGATGCGTCCTATGAGGGATACAAAAAGACCGGCGCCAGAGTCATTTATAAAGAAGCGGGAAACTGGTTCTCTGATTTTATTATAGACAAAGGCTCCAACGAAGGAATCGAGCTAAATATGAATGTTGTCTGCGGTAACGGCCTTGTGGGATATGTTTCCATGGTGGGGCCTGACTGGAGCCGTGTTACAAGCATCATATCTGATGGCACAAACGTTTCCGCAATGGTTATTTCATCATCGGATAACCTTATAGTATCCGGTTCATTAGACTTAATTAATGATGGTGTAATAGCGTTTTCGCAGCTTATAGATGAGGAATCCGTTGTAGGTATCGGCGATAAGGTTGTTACAAGTAATATAAGTGACAGATATATGCCGGGAATTTTGATTGGTTACATTAGCGAAATCAATCCCGATGCCAATAATTTAACAAAGTCAGGTCTTTTGTTACCTGTTGTTGACTTTGAAAATATCGAAGAAGTTTTGGTTATATTGGATCAAAAGAAAAATATAACCGAAGAAGATCGAAAGAACGCAATAACGCAAGAATAATTTATGAAAAGATTTATAATAACCTTTCTTTTGCTAATTACATCTTTTGTGTTGCAGGGAACCTTATTTAAGAGCTTGTCTTTTGGCGGAATATCTCCAAACATGACTCTTATTTTGGTTGTATCTCTGGGTCTTATGCGTGGGAAGAAAACGGGTATGATTACCGGTTTCTTTGCAGGCCTTCTTTTTGATGTATTCTTTGGAGAGTACATCGGTTTTTATTCGCTTTTAATGATGTATACCGGTTTCTTTGCGGGAAGCTTTAGTAAAGTATTTTTCCCTGAAGATGTTAAGCTTCCCATGAGCATGATTGCTATCAGTGATTTGATTTATGGCTTTTTATGCTATTGTTTCTTGTTCCTTCTAAGAGGAAAACTTAATGTAGGATATTATTTTTTGCACGTTTGCGTGCCTGAATGTGTTTATACACTTGTTGTAACAATTATTTTTTACCCCCTTATTCTTGGTATAAATAATTTCCTTGAAAAGGGTGAAAGAAAGCAGGCAAGAAAGTTTGTTTAATAAGCTTAAAGAATATTTAATGAGCTTAATATCGTCAAGAATTATATACCTTTTGGTGTTTTATTCTGTATTGTTCGGTATTTTGATATACCGTATTTTTGACATGCAGATTATTAGGGGCGAAGACTATATCAATAACTTTGAAATGAAGCAAAAGAAGGAACGCTTTATTGATGCTGCCAGAGGTAATATTTATGATTGTAACGGAGTTTTGCTTGCCTATAACAAGCTTGCTTATTCCGTAACCATAGAAGACGTATATGAATCAGGCAAAAAGAAAAACGAAAATTTAAATAAAACTATATATAAAACCATCAACATCATTGAGGAAAACGGAGATACCATTGATATTGATTTTGGTATTGGCCTAGATGAAGACAATAATTATCAATTTACATTGTCAGGCGCCAGGCTTTCTCGTTTTAAGGCAGATATTTACGGAGAAGCATATGTAGATAATATGACATATGCCCAGGCTTCATCATCTCCCGATGAAATAATAGAATACTTAGCAGGAGATGATAAGTTTAATATTTCGGAAATGGGCGTTTCAAAAGAAATGACCTTAAAAATGGCCGCCATCAGATACGCCATGAGTTTAAATGCATATCAAAAGTACATTTCTACAGTTATATCCACAGATGTTTCCGATAAAACCGTCGCAGTTATATACGAAAATTCAAATATATTACGCGGTGTAAACATTTCGGAAGATACAATAAGAGTGTATCCTAACGGAAAGTATACCGCTCAGATTGTTGGTTATACAGGTAAGATTAACTCAGATGAACTTGCAACATACTCTTTAAAAGACGATTCCTATTCCTTAAATGATATTATCGGTAAAACCGGTATTGAAAGAAGTATGGAGTCTTGGCTAAGAGGTCAAAAAGGTTCCGAAACAATCTATGTAAATACTACAGGTAAAGTTATTTCTTCAGAGGATTATGTGGAAGCAACCGCAGGAAATGATGTATATCTTTCCATTGATTCTAAGCTTCAGGAAGCTACATATAACATTTTGGAGCAAAAGCTGGCAGGTATCCTTCTTAAAAAGATTATTAATGCAAAAGAGTACATTCCGAGAGAAAACTCATCCGCTTCAGATATAATGATTCCTATTTACGATGTTTATTACTCTATGTTTAATAACCAGGTTATAAATATCGATCATTTAAGTGCGGATGATGCCACAGATACAGAAAAAGAAATTTATAATGCTTTCTTAAATAAAAAAGCAGATGTATTGGAGAAAATAAAGTCAGAGCTTACCGATAAGAAGACTCCTTACAATAAGCTTACTACGGAATATAAAGTATATGAAAACCATGTAGAAGACCTTCTAATTGACAATAAGATTTTATTATCAAGTAAAATCGTATACTCTGATAAAACTTATAAAGCATGGGCAGTTGATGAAACAATCAGTTTAAGCGAATACATTAATTATGCCATTTCTCAAAACTGGATTGATTCAGATTCGTTGGATCTAGATGAGGCGTACTCCCAGTCAAATGAAATATACGAAGAGATTGTAAATAAGATCATTGATAAACTTTCCGTCGATAAAGAATTTGACAGAAAAATCTATAAATACATCATTAAAAATGATGCCATTAAAGGAAAACAGATTTGCAATTGCTTATTGGATCAAGGAATTATTACATTAAGTGAAGAAGAAAAGGCTGCATGGGATGCAGGGCGAATTTCTCCTTTCCAATTTATGATTACAAGAATCGAAAACCTTGAAATAACTCCTGCTCAATTGGCTCTTGAACCTTACAGTGCATCCTTGGTTATTACAAATGTTAATACAGGAAAAGTAATGGCTTTGGTTTCTTATCCTTCATACGATAATAATTACCTTGCAAATGGAGCTGATGCCGCATATCTTAAAAAGATAAACTCAGACTTATCAAAACCTTTGATTAATTACGCAACGCAACAGCGAACAGCTCCCGGTTCAACATATAAAATGGTATCTGCTACGGCAGGCCTTTGTGAAGGTGTAATCAACACTCATTCGCTTATAACATGTACTGGCTCTTTTGAAGTAACCACCGATACCCATAAATGTTGGGTTTGGCCCGGTTCTCACGGAGCATTGAATGTCAGCGGTGCCATCAACAAGTCTTGTAACGTATTCTTTTATAACGTAGGTTATAAATTGAGTCTTGACGACAAAGGAATGTACAGTTCCGATCTTGGTGTTGAAAAACTTAATAAATATGCTGATTTATACGGTTTAAGTGAAAAATCCGGTGTTGAAATAGAAGAGTATAATCCGATTTTAACAGAAGCATTTTCTGTTCCTTCCGCAATCGGACAAGGTACCAACTCATTTACGACCGTTGGCCTTGCAAGATATGTAACAAGCGTTGCAAATGGTGGTACTGTTTATAATTTATCACTACTTGATAAAATTACTGACAGAGAAGGTAATTTGATTAAGGAATGCAGTGCTGAAGTCAGAAACACTATCGAGATGGATGAGTCTTATTGGAATGCCATTCATGATGGTATGAGAAGAGTTGTGACAGATATGTCATACTACTCCGAATTACCTGTTACAGTAGCCGGAAAAACAGGTACAGCACAGCAGTCAAAAACAAGTCCTGACCATGGTTTATTTGTATGCTACGCGCCATACGAAAAGCCGGAAATTGCAATAGCTTCAAGAATATCCAACGGTTATTCATCCAGCTATGTTGCATACACCGTAGAAGATGTACTAAAGTATTATTTTAATGTCGATAAAGAAGATAATATTGTAATCGGTTCTGCCGAAGCTATCGGAATATCTGCGGGACACGGAGACTAAAAGGGGATTTTTATGAGCTCTTTTGTTACTATTAAAAGTTTTCCAAACGGATTAAAGGTATTTTTAGACGATGCCTGTTCCTTTGAAGAAATCGAAAATGAAATAAAAGATAAATTTGGAAAATCGCATGATTTTTTCAAGGGCGGTAAAATAGCCATTTCTTTTGAAGGAAGAAATCTTTCTGAAAATGAAGAAAGAAGCCTGACCAAGATAATGGAAGAATCAGCTGACTTAACTATTCTATATGTAATAGGCAAAGACGATAAAACAAACCAAAGTTTTGCAAAAGCCGTTGAAAGGCCGGTTTATTCTAAAGAAAACGATGTATTTGACGGCATTTATTCAGGCTCCGTCAAACAATTTGAAAGACTTGAAACAAAAGGTAACATTGTTGTTTTGGGGGATGTTGAGCCCGGAGGAACAATAATTACCGACGGTAATATCATTATTTTGGGTGGTTTATATGGAACGGCTATTATAAACGCAAAAAAAGATTTGGATAAACTCTTTATAGCCGCAAATGATGTAAGCGCCGAAAAGATTCAAATCGGAATAAGCGAGTATTATTCAAAAGATAAGCCAAAGTGGGTTGTTAAGCCTAAAATGGTTTCTAAAATTGCCTTCTTATCACAGGGCAAAATTGTACTTGAAAATATCGGTAAGAGTTCATTAAGTCACATATGCAATAATATAAACAACGAGTAAAAACATGTTTAAAAATCTAAAGATTAAAGACTATGATTTTAAGTTAATATTTTTCGTCTTATGTACCAACATAATAGGAATTCTTATTATAGGAAGTGCGGCACCGGAGCTTCAGCAAAAGCAACTTATGGGGTCAATCATGGGCATTTTCTTAATGGTTGTGGTTTCGCTTTTTGATTATAAGATTATTCTAAGGTTTTATTGGCTATGGTACATTGTTATGGCAGGAATGCTTTTGGCCGTAAATCTTATAGGTCGTTCATCCCATGGATCTCAAAGATGGTTTAGTATTGCCGGTATCACATTTCAGCCCTCGGAAACTGCTAAAATAATATTGATTATTTTTTTTGCACAGTTTATCATGAAATATAAGGATAGAATTAACACAGTGAGATTTGTTGTAAGTTATATATTACTGTGTGGTGTGCCGTTGGGACTTACTCTTTGGCAACCGGATTTATCTACAAGTATAGTAATTGCTACTGTATTTGTTATCCTTTTATTTATTGCAGGAATCAGCTGGAAGTTCATAGTAGGTGCCGTCGCCCTTTTAGTGCCTACCGTAATAGTTTTATTCAGTATGATTTTAAAAGAAGGGCAGAGCATAATTGACGATTATCAAAGACAACGAATCATGGCAAAGATTTATCCCGATAAATTTGCAGATGACGCCTACCAGCAATTAAATTCTGAAATTGCCATAGGCTCAGGCAGACTTATTGGAAAAGGTCTTAACAATAATCAAATTGATTCTTTGAAAAACGGAAATTATATTATTGAACCTCAAAACGACTTTGTTTTTGCCGTAATAGGTGAAGAACTTGGTTTTCTGGGTTCATTATTGGTGATTTTACTTCTTTTTGCTATTGCGATTGAATGCTTTATGATAGCAAGAAAGATTAAAGAAATAGACGGTCGTGTTATTGCAATCGGCATGGGCTCGCTTATTGGTATACAGAGTTTCTTTAATATCGGCGTTGCCACAAACATATTGCCAAATACAGGCCTTCCGCTTCCTTTTGTTAGCTATGGTCTAACGTCATTGGTGAGCTTGTATATTGGAATAGGATTTGTTTTAAATGTTCGGCTTCGAAACAAACCTGTCAGAGATAAAAAAGAGCTTTCTTTTATGGGAAGCAGTATATAAAAATTGGAGGAGTTTAGATGAATATCGCATTGATTGCTCATGATGCAAAGAAAAAGCTTATGCAGAACTTCTGCATAGCATATAGGGGAATTTTGAGCAAAAATGATTTATATGCTACAGGCACAACGGGAAGATTGATTGAAGAAGTTACAAATCTTAACGTGCACAAATATCTTGCAGGTCACCTTGGTGGAGAACAGCAAATAGGTGCTCAGCTTGAACACAATCAAATCGACCTTGTTATTTTCTTAAGAGACCCACTTACTCAAAAGACTCACGAGCCTGATGTAAGTAATCTTATGAGATTATGTGATATGCACAACATCCCTCTTGCTACAAATCTTGCAAGTGCGGAATTATTGATTAAATCATTGGATCGTGGAGATTTAGAGTGGCGTGAAATGTACAAATAAATTTGCTTTTATTCTTATAATGGTTTTAGTGGCATCTTCACTTTCGGCTTGTTCAAAAGCCGAAATCAGGATGCCATTTTCTAGTTTTCAAATTGAAGAAGACGGTAATTCAGGTCTTGAATTTTCAAAGAATAATGCTTTATTAAACGGATATGCATTTGAGCTGGCTTCTTTTACCGAGGATTATACAGAAAACTATAATCTTGCCAACGCCGGCGCAGGGTTACTTGTTGATATAAACAATAAAAAGGTTTTGTTTGCACAAAATGCTTTTGAACAAAAGTATCCTGCAAGTATCACGAAAATTTTTACCGCACTAATAGCTTTAAAGCACTGTAATATTGATGAGACAATAGTTTGTACCGATGCTTGCTCAAAGTTACCTGATGATGCGGTTAAATTGGGACTTAGGTCAGGGGATACTTTAACACTTGATCAGGCTTTGCATTTGGCGTTGATTTCATCCTATAACGATGCTGCAATTGCGATAGCATGTCATGTAAGCGGAACGGAAGAGGAGTTTTCAAAGCTTATGAATGAAGAAGCAAGAAAACTCGGTGCCACATCCTCTAATTTTACCGATGCAAGCGGACTTGGCGGTGAAAACCATTACACTTCAGCTTACGACCTTTATTTAATCTTTAATGAGTTTGTAAAGTACCCTGAACTTCTTGAAATTATTCAGGCAAACGAATACTCAACCACATATCATGATAAAAACGGAGCTGAATTATCCGCATCCGGAAAATCTACCAATCAGTTTTTCAGAGGGCTTTATTCCCTTCCTGAAAACGTGACGGTTGTGGGCGGAAAAACCGGCACTACGTCAGAAGCGGGATATTGTCTTTTGCTTTTAGTAAGAGATACTTATTCAAATCCATATATAGCCGTAGTATTAGGGTCTGATTCAAGAGATAATTTATATGAAGAAATGACGCAAATGTTGCGTACAATAATAAATTAATGTTGTATTTTAAGAGGCCATAATCTATAATAATATTATCATCTTAAAAGATGAAAAACAGGACGGAGGGTTTACAATGGTACAGTTAATTGTTGGCGAAAAGGGCAAGGGTAAAACCAAACACCTGCTAGACAAAGTAAATACCGAAATAAAGAATGTATCGGGTAACATCGTTTATTTGGACAAGAGCGCTAAGAACATGTATGAGCTCAACAACAAAGTAAGATTAATTGATGTGTCCGATTATTTTATTGAAAATTTTAGTGAATTCCTAGGTTTTGTATGCGGAATCATTTCGCAGGATCACGATCTTGAACAGATGTATTTAGATAGCTTCTTCCCTATCTCCAAAGCTGAAAAGGATGATATGGATGCTTGCATCGATAAACTTGAAAAGGTCGGTGAAAAGTTTGGGGTTGATTTTGTTGTAGCAGTTTCTTTGACAGAATCAGAGTTATCGGATAAGGCAAAATCAAAAGTTATTATTTCGTTATAATTTATTAAAATCATCAAGCCCCGGCGGTATGGTCGGGGCTTTTTTCTAAGGAGTATAATGGCAACAGGTAAAAGCGACAGCAAAAATGAATATAATAAAACAGGTGGCATAAAGATAGATCCCGGTATGTTTATTTTTGTTGCCATTTTTATTTACATTATCATTTGTATTGTCATGTCAATGAAAAGCACTTCAATTAAGGGCTATCAGGTTAAAGTAGGTTCATTGTCCGAAAACAGAATCTATACAGGAATTGCCATAAGAGAAGAAATCCCCGTTGAATCCGAATACAGCGGATATATTAATCTTTTAATGCGAGACGGTGAAAGAGCCGGATTTAATAACCTATTGTTTTGCATCGATGAAACAGGAAAACTTGCAGATTTGATTGGCAAAGATCCCGCAGGTGACAATTCACTTTCAGATTCAGAACTTTTTTCTTTAAGACAGGAGATTCAATTATTTTCCAAGAATTTTGACGATACATCCTTTGCTCAATCGTTGACCTTTGAGCAAAAAATCGGTAACGAATTATCTCAAATTGAGAATAGAAGAATAATCGGAGAAGTAAATGAAATATCAGAAGGTCATTCTAATGATATTATCGATTATGTCAGAGCGAAGGATTCCGGAATAGTTACATTTTATCAAGATGGCTTTGAATTAAAGAAGGCTGATGACCTTAACAAAGAAGACTTTGATGAAGAAAAGTATACTCGTGAAGAAGTATTAAACGATGCACTTGTGGCATCGGGAGATTTTGTTTATAAATATGTAAAAAACGAAGTTTGGTCAATAGCAATCTTAGTTCCTAACAAAGATGTTGAAGCAATTACAAATAACGATTACGTTGAAGTTAAATTTTCTAAGACACTTAATTCTTCCTGGGGTAAAGTTCGTTTGGTTAAAGAACTGGAAAAAGAATCTATTATTGAGCTTACCTTCACAAATTCAATGATTACTTTCTGTAAAGATCGTTTTGTGGATATTGAGCTTATGCTTGATGTTGATAAGGGGCTAAAAATTCCCAATTCATCCATTGCTCAAAAGGATTTCTTTGTTGTAGACAAAAAGTTTGTTACTCACGGCGGTAATTCATCTGATTATACTGTTTTAAGAGAAGAGGATGCTGCAGGTTCCGTAAAGGCTGTTTCTGTCAACATTATTAAAGAGGAAGAAGATTATTATCTTATTGATTCAATAGCTCTAAAATACGGAGATAAGCTTATAATGCCCAATGAAGCTGTATCAACCCTTGATAACAACACTCTCGTCCTTGGAAAGACAGAAAAAGTAATCGGCGTATTTAACATTAATAAAGGTTATGCTGACTTTAACAGAATTGATATTAAAAATTCAAATGATGAGTATTCAATTATTGATGCCTATTCTGCTTATGGTTTGAGAGCTTATGATTATATCGCTCTTGATGCTTCCATAGTTACAGATAAAGATTTTGTATATTAAGTCGGAGATTAATATGATTAAAGAAAACTTAGAAAAGGTAAGAGAAAACGTACATAGAGCAGTTGAAAGGTCCGGCAGAAGTGATTCAGATGTTTTACTTATAGCAGTAAGTAAGACTAAGCCCGTAGAAGACCTTATGGAGGCTTATGACGCAGGTGTCAGAGATTTTGGAGAAAATAAAGTTCAGGAACTTGTTGATAAATATGAAGTAATGCCAAAAGATGCGCGTTTCCATATGATAGGTCATCTTCAAAAGAACAAGGTTAAGTATTTAATCGGAAAGACATGCCTCATTCATAGCGTTGACAGTTTTGAACTTGCAAAAGTTATTCAAAAAGAATCTGAAAAAAAGAACGTAATTACAGATGTATTGCTTGAAGTAAACGTAGCAAGGGAAGACACTAAATTTGGCGTTTTTAAAGAGGATTTGATTAACCTTGTAAAAGAGGTTTCAACCCTTAAAAATGTACGCATAAAGGGACTTATGACCATAGCTCCATTTGTTGAAAACCCTGAAGATAACAGGCAGTATTTTAACGAGTTAAAGCGATTGGGCATTGACATAGAAAGTCAAAACATCGATAATGTTTCTATGGGGACTTATTCCATGGGAATGACCGGAGACTATGAAGTAGCAATCGAGGAAGGGGCCACTATGGTCCGAGTTGGTACTGGGATTTTTGGAGTAAGAAATTATTCGTTATTTTAAGGAGAGACTGCTAAATGGGAGTAATGAATCGGTTAGCCGCTATGATGAATATCGGCAATGATAATGATGATGAATACGATTATGATGATGAAGACGATTATGTAGAAGAGCCCGAACCTTCAAAGAATAATGTTGAAGAGCCCAAGGCTAAAATCAACGAAAAGAAGTCGCATGATGTTCCACGTAGGAGGATTCAAATGAACGATTCTTCTGTTTGTGTATTTAAACCCAAGGCTTTTGACGAAGCAAGGGAAATGGTTGAAACATTACTTGAAAACAAAACTGTTCTTATTAACTTTGAGGGTGTTGACATTTCAATTTCCCAAAGAGTTTTGGATATTGTTACCGGTGCCTGCATTGCAGTAGGCGGAAATCTTCAAAAGATTTCAAACTTTATCTTTATTGCCACTCCGGCAAGTGTTGATGTGTCCGGTGAATTTCAAGATGCTTTGACCGGTGCATTTGATGCTTTATAAAAGCAGATTGATCCTGTCATGCAAATGGCAGGATTTTTTTTGAGAAAAGAGCGGTGACTATTTTAACCGAAAGGAATATTACTAAATGGAAATTACAGTAACAAGCAAAAAAGTTAGCAGCTACAATATTGTAACTAAAGAATCCTTTGAAGATTTATCTTCAATGTTAATTGATATTTTTCCTGATATAAAGTGTGTATGTCTGGTTTCTGATTCAAACGTGTTTCCTTTATATGAAAAGGAAGTAAAAGAAGAACTTAAGAAAATTAAGGGTTTAAAGATACATGAATATGTATTTATAGCAGGTGAGGCTTCAAAAGATATGTCGGTAGTTGAAGATCTTGCCAAATATCTTTTATCGGTTAATTTTTCAAGATCTGACGTTATAATCAGTATCGGCGGAGGCGTTGTGTCTGATCTTTCGGGATTTGTTGCATCCATCTACAAAAGAGGAGTGGCCCATGTAAATTTGCCCACCACTTTACTTGCCATGGCGGATGCTTCTATCGGCGGCAAAACCGGCGTTGATTTTGAAGGCATCAAAAATACAATAGGTGCATTTGATATGCCTTCTTTAATCTATATGAATCTTTCTACTCTTGATACTTTGCCGGACAGAGAGTATTATTCAGGCTTTGCAGAAATCATGAAGCATGGCCTTATTGCGGATCAAAAGTTCTACATGTGGCTTATTGATAACATGTATGAAATCTGTGATAAAGATAAAGAAACCATTGCCCAAATGCTTGAAACCTCTATCAATATTAAAAAAGCAGTTGTTGAAAGAGATCCTTTTGAAAAGGGTGACAGAGCTTTACTTAATTTTGGTCATTCAATCGGCCATGCTGTTGAAAGCTATTTTGCCGGAGAATACCTTCACGGGGAAGCACTTTCTTTAGGATGCGTTGCGGAAGCATATATATCATGGAAGAGTAATATGATTTCAATGGAAGATTATTATGAAATAAGAGATATGTTTGTTCCCTTTAATCTTCCGATTTCGATTCAAGTAGACAAAAAAGCCGAAGATGAGATTTTTAAGAGACTTTTAAACGATAAGAAAAATGATATTAATTCAATTAATATTGTTTTACTTAATAAAATCGGTAAGGCCTCCCTTGTTAAAGGCGTTGATCAAAATCTTATTAAAGAAGCGATAAGTGAAATTAACTTTAAAGACGAGGATTAATTGTGAATTCTAAAGCCATCAACAAAAAAACATTATATATTATAGATGTAATTCTGTTTATTTTAGGTTTAACGATTGATAGAATAAGCAAACATTTTGCAATAATTAAGCTTAAGGACCATCCTTCCGTTTCAATTATAGACGGTATAATGGAGTTTAGGTATTTGGAAAATACAGGAGCCGCGTTCGGGCTTTTAAAAAATCAAAAATCCTTCTTTGTTTTAGTGGCGGTCTTTGTTACTCTCGCAGCTTTATATGTTATGGTTAAAACTCCGGCAAAGAAAAAGTATGTATCAACTCATATATATCTGTCTTTTATTCTTTGCGGAGCAATCGGTAACTTAATTGACAGGGTGATGTATGGCTTTGTGGTAGATTTCATTTATATAAGTATAATAAATTTCCCTATCTTTAATGTGGCAGATATATTTGTTACCGTATCGACACTTCTAATAGCTATTTTACTTTTGTTTGTTTATAAAGAGGATGATTTAAACTTCTTAAGGCTTGTAGAAAAGAAATTAAGAGATATATAGGTGTTTAATGAAAGAATACGTATTTTTAGTTTCGGAAGATGATGAAGGAGAAAGAGTCGATAAGTATTTGGCATTGATTCTTCCGTCTCTTTCACGCTCTTATATACAAAAGCAGATAGATGATGGATTACTTACAATTAATTCCGTAGTAAAAAAATCTAATTACAGATTAAAATCGGATGATGAGATCAAACTGCAGGTTCCTGATTCTGTTGAACCTGATATAAAGCCTCAAAATATCCCTCTTGATATAGTTTATGAAGATGAGGACGTTTGTATAGTCAATAAGCCTCAGGGAATGGTGGTGCACCCAAGCGCGGGCCACTATGAAGATACCCTTGTAAATGCATTGTTATATCATTTAAACGGTAGATTAAGCGGTATTAACGGTGTTTTGAGGCCGGGTATAGTTCATAGAATAGATAAAGACACATCAGGACTTTTAATAATTTGTAAAAATGATTTTTCACATAGTAAAATTGCCGCTCAATTAAAAGAGCATTCCGCAAACAGGATTTATCATGCTATTGTTCACGGTGTTTTAAAGGATGATGAAGGTACTATTGATACTTATATAGAAAGAAATCCTTTGGACAGAAAGAAAATGTGTGTATCAAATACCGGAAAAAGAGCAATAACTCATTACAAAGTTTTGGAGCGTTTTAAAGATTATACGTATATAGAGTTAAAGCTTGAAACAGGAAGAACGCACCAGATCAGAGTCCATATGTCTCATATCGGTCACCCTTTAATGGGTGATCCTGTATATATGCCAAGAAAAGAACCCATTCATTGTGCGGGACAGATGCTTCACGCAAAGAGCATAGGTTTTGTAAGCCCTTCAAAGAATGAGTATATTGAATTTGATTCGGATTTACCGGATCACTTTAAAAAGGCCTTAGAATACTTACGAAACAAAAAATAAAAAATCATTGACAAAGGGTATTTACCTTGTTATTATATTTGAGTATGCCGCACAGTGAGGTATAAGTATGTACAATTACATGTTTACATAATTGTATATCACCGAAGCTGGCGAGTAAAACCATAAATGGTTTAGATATAGGAGGTACAAACTATGTACGCTATTATTGCTACCGGAGGAAAGCAGTATAAGGTTTCCGAGGGCGATGTAATCCGTGTTGAGAAGCTCGACGCAGAAGCAGGAGCATCTGTTACTTTTGATAACGTAATCGCTGTTAGCGCTGATAAGCTTAAAGTTGGTAAAGACGTTGCTGATGCAAACGTTACTGCTACTGTATTAGATCAGGGCAAGGCTAAAAAGGTTATCGTTTACAAGTACAAGAGAAAAACGGGTTATCACAAGAAGAACGGTCATAGACAAGCATACACTCAGGTTAAGATTGAAAAGATTAACGCGTAATACGGTGTAATATGACGGAAGTAACCATATATCGTAACAAAGATAATAAATATGTTGGCTTTGAAAGCAAGGGTCATTCAGATTTTGCAAAAGCAGGAAAAGATATAGTATGCGCTGCAATTTCGATTCTAACAATCAATTGCGCCAACTCAATTGATGAGATAGCTCATGTAAAGTGTGATGTATCTCAAAAAGACGGTTATCTTAAGGTTATGGTAAGAGATTTTGATAATGACAAAGTTCAGTTATTTATCGAATCCATGAAACTTGGATTAAATGAAATCCAAAATGATTATCCTAAGAATTTGAAACTGACAATAGGAGGTGTAGACCATGATTAAATTGAACCTTCAATTATTCGCTCATAAAAAGGGTGTTGGTTCTACCAAGAACGGTAGAGACTCCGAATCTAAGAGATTAGGTGCGAAGAGAGCAGACGGACAGTTCGTTAAAGCCGGCAACATTTTATATAGACAGCGTGGTACAAAGATTCATCCCGGTGTTAATGTTGGACGCGGTGGTGACGACACATTATTCGCGCTTGTTGATGGTGTTGTTCGCTTTGAAAGATCAGGAAGAGACAAGAAGCAGGCTTCTGTTTATCCTGTAGAAAAGTAATTTTCGAACTTTCGCTTTTAAAAGGGTTTCGTACTTACGAAACCCTTTTTTGTATAACTAAACGCCAAAAAGAGTGTAGTTACCCAAAAAAGTTTATGGTAGAATTGTTTTTATAAAGCGAGGTAATCTATGTTTGCAGACAGAGCAAAAATATATGTAAGAAGTGGTAAAGGCGGAGACGGACACGTTTCTTTCAGAAGAGAAAAGTACGTTCCCGACGGTGGTCCTGACGGCGGAGACGGCGGACACGGCGGAAGCGTTATTTTCCAAATAGATGAAGGTATGAATACCCTTACCGAATACCGTTTTAATAAGCATTTTCACGCTCAAGACGGAGAACCGGGCGGCAAAAAGAATTGTCGCGGTAAAGACGGTGAAGATATTGTCTTAAAAGTTCCGGAAGGAACTGTAATTAAAGACGAAGCCAGTGGGAAAATATTACTCGATATGTCAGGAGATAACAGAAGAGTGGTATTTTTGGAAGGCGGAAGAGGCGGTCTTGGAAACCAGCATTATGCCACCAGCACTATGCAGGCTCCCAAATACGCAAAGCCGGGTCAACCGGCAAAAGAACTTACCATTTTAATGGAGCTTAAATCCATTGCCGATGTCGGATTGGTAGGTTTTCCAAACGTTGGTAAATCGACACTTCTTTCGGTTATTTCAAATGCTAAGCCCAAAATTGCAAACTATCATTTCACCACCCTTCAACCCAATTTAGGTGTAGTAGATATGGAGGGTGTCGGTGGCTTTGTGGTTGCAGACATTCCGGGACTTGTTGAAGGAGCCAGTGAGGGCGTTGGTTTAGGTCTTGATTTCCTTCGCCATATTGAAAGAACAAGGATCCTGGTTCATGTAATCGATGCGGCATCGACGGAAGGAAGAGACCCCATAGCTGATATTTATGCAATAAATGAAGAGTTAAAGAAATACGGCTCTGACGTAGCCAAAAAGCCGCAAATCATCGCTGCAAACAAGATGGATGTTTGCGAGGATAAAGAAGCTGTTATAGCTAAGCTTAAAAAAGAATTTGAGCCTCAGGGATACGAAGTATTTCCGATAAGCGGTGCAACGAAAGAAGGCGTAAGGCCTTTACTATTACATATTTACGAGCTTCTTTCGAAATATCCTAAAAAGTCCATCACCTTTGAGCCTGAAATGGTTCCCGAATTTGGCGGTTTGTACTCAAACGAACCTTTCGAAGTTACATACGATGCCAAAGAAAAACAATATGTTGTTGAAGGCCCCAGAATCGAGAAGATGCTTGGTTACACCAACCTTGATTCCGAAAAAGGATTTAAATTCTTCCAAGAATTCCTTAAAGATAACGGAATTTTGGATAGGCTTGAAGAACTTGGTATTAAAGAAGGCGATACCGTTAAGATGTATGGTTTTTCTTTTGATTATTATAAATAAAGAGAGGATAATATGAACTCAAGACAAAGAGCTTATTTAAAGAGTCTTGCAAGCAATCTTTCTCCTGTATTTCAGATTGGTAAAAGTACCCTTACTCCGGAAATTACAGAAGCTGTAAGAGAATGCTTTAATACTCATGAACTTATAAAAATTACAGTTTTAAACAATTGTACCGAAGACCCTAAGGACATTGCTCAGGTTTTGGCAGAAAGAACCGGATCACAGGTAGTCCAGGTAATAGGAAAAAAGATTGTCTTATATAAAGAAGATAAAAAGAACAAAAAAATTGAACTTCCCAAATAAATACGCGAGGACAAAATGAAGATAGGACTATTCGGAGGAACATTTGATCCGATTCATAACGGACATTTGTGGATTGCTAAAAGTGCTTTGGAAAGTTGCCTTCTTGATAAGGTTATATTTATTCCAAGCGGTATTTCATATATGAAAACCGATGTTTTGGACGTTTATCACAGGGTAAACATGGTAAAGCTCGCAATATCCGATTGTCCTAAGTTTTATTTATCAACGATTGAAAGTTCTAAAGAAAAAAACAGTTATTCTTATGAGACTGTATCCGAATATAAAAAAATGTATCCAAATGATGAATTATTCTTTATTATCGGGTTTGACAGCTTGGAAAATATGATAAAATGGAAAAATCCGGATATCATATTTGATAAATCTACTGTTTTGGTGGCTTTAAGAGGAGATGCCGATGAAGGCAAGGCCAATAATCTTATAGCTTCATATATTGAAAAGTTTAATGCTAAAATAGTAATGATTAAATGCGAGAAAATCGATGTTTCATCCACTCAGATAAGGCATGATATAAAAAACGGATTGGATGTGAGAAGTTTTCTTCCAACAAAAGTATATGATTATATTTATAGAAACGTACTTTATAAGGAGCCGGAAAATGAGAGATAATGATTTAGACAGCATTAAAAAGAAACTTTCCAAAAAGCTAAAAAAAGACAGATATAATCATGTTGTTGCAGTTTCATATATCGCAGCCGCACTTGCCATGAGATACGGATATAATATCAAGAAGGCTGAAGCTGCAGGTCTTGTTCATGACTGTGCAAAAGCTTATAAAACAAAAAAGTTTATCCCAATGGCAGAGAAGTTTGGAATAGAGTATAACGAGATCGAAAGAAGAAACCCGCAATTACTCCATGCTAAACTTGGTGCTTATTTTGCAAAAAAAGATTTTGAAATAACTGATCCCGAAATTTTGGACTCGATTATATATCATACCACCGGGCGCCCTAACATGACTTTACTTGATAAAATTGTATTTGTGGCTGATTATATAGAACCGGGACGATATAAGCAAAAAAGATTACAAGAAATACGAGAGATGGCCTTTAATGATTTGGATGAATCAATAAGAATGATTCTTTCGGACACATTGGAGCATCTTCAGTCAAAAAAATATGCAATAAATCCGATTACGGAAGAAACATATAATTTCTATGTAGGAGAAAAACATTAATGGCAGAAATCAAAGATTACGTAAATAAAGCTGTTGACGCCATCCTAGAGAAAAAAGGTTATGATGTAAAGATCTTAAACATCGAAGGGCTATCGCCTATAGCTGATTATTTTATAATAGCTACAGGTTCAAATCCCAATCAGCTTCACGCTATATGCGATGAAATCGGTGAGACGCTTTCTAAAGAAGGATTGCACCCCAAACAAACAGAAGGTTATCAGCTTGCAAATTGGATTTTGGTTGATTACGGCGATTTCATTATCCATTTATTCCAACCCGAATCAAGAGATTATTATAACCTTGAAAGAATCTGGAAAGACGCCAAAACAGAATCAGTTGAATAAAAAAATTAAGGCAGCCAAATCGGCTGCCTTTTTACGTCTATCTTTTACTTATAAAATCTATAAACGCCAAACACTTTTCCAAGTATTGCGCAATCATTTACAATGATAGGCTCCATGGTATCGTTTTCGGGCTGAAGACGAATGTGACCGTTTTCTTTATAAAAGGTCTTTACTGTAGCGGAATCGTCAATCAACGCAACAACCACATCGCCGTTTGAAGCCGTTTCGGTAGATTCAACCAGAACGCAGTCCCCGTTCATGATGCCGATGTTGATCATTGAATCACCCTTTACTTTTAATATAAAAGCCTGATTCCTGGGAACACGTTCCATTGGAATAGGGAAGTAGTACTCAATATTTTGCTCTGCCAAAATCGGCTGACCTGCAGCAACGGTACCTACAACCGGTATACTTGCGGTTTCGGTACGAACCATTTGAAACGAATCGTCGCAGATTTCAATGGCACGGGGCTTTGTAGGGTCTTTCTTTATATATCCTTTTTTCTCAAGTGCTTCCAAATGAGCGAAAACAGAAGATGTAGATTTTAAATTAACGCCTTCGCAAATTTCGCGAACTGACGGCGGATAACCTCTTTCCAAAATAACCTGTTTTAAAAATTCAAGAACTTCCTGTTGCTTTCCTGTAATTCCATTAGCCATAGGTATTCCTCCTTTATTTACATAAATCATAACATATGTTCGGCAAATATGCAAACATATATTCAGAAAATTTGTTCGAGAAAAGTGTTGACAAGCGAATAAATGTTCTGTATTATATAACCATAAGGCAAACGGATGTTCTGAACATCTTTTCGATAAGAGGTAAATATGAATACAATAGCTAACAGTCGAATCAATTACAGTGAACAGAGAATTATTAATAACAGAACAAGAAGAGAACGTGAGTTAAAGAGAAGAATTTTAATTTTCTCAATTTCATTAATCCTTTTTGTTATCGCCGCAGTTCTTACTTTTTCAATAAAGAGCGTTGCATCTGACGGATCTGAGGCTCCTTTATATAAGCATTATGTAAGCGTTCAGATTTCGGCCGGCGATTCGGTTTATGATTTGGCAAGAGAGTATTATACAGAAGGTTATGATTCATATGACAGCCTTATGGATGAAATCATTTTTATTAATAACCTTTCAGATGAGTCGGTATTAAAAACAGGCAATTATCTGGTTATTCCGACTTACAAGAATTAATTTTATACGTTTCCACATTATATTAATTAACACATAGATTAATATAATTAACCTCATCACAATTATCACCCCAAAAAACAGCCCGCATATCGGGCTGTTTTTTACTTTACTTTATTATACTTTGCATTATCTTATACAGTTCTTTTACGTTAATCGGCTTTGCTATAAAGGCATTCATTCCGGCTTCGACACATTCCATTTTGTCTTCGCTCATGGCGTTTGCTGTCATCGCGATTATTGGAACACTTTTCGCATCTTCTCTGTTTAAATCTCTTATCGCCTTTGAGGCACTTAATCCGTCCATATTAGGCATTCTTATGTCCATAAAGATAGCAGAGTAGTGATTAATGGGGCTTTCCGAGAATGCTTTTACACCCAGCACACCATCATCGGCAACAGTAACAGAAGCGCCAAGTTTAGATAATATTTCAATGCCTATTTCCTGATTAATAATGTTATCTTCACAAAGAAGGAAATTCTTTCCTTCATAATTTATTGATTCATTTTCTTCATTAATAACATTTTCTGTGTTGGTTGATTCAATTTCTTCTTTAAGATTGTCCTCTTTTTGATCTTCATCAAAATACTTAAAGGTTAATTGAACCGTAAAAGTAGAGCCGACACCGATTTCTGATTCAACGGAAATTTCACCGCCCATTAATTCAATTAAACTATGGGTAATAGAAAGTCCAAGACCGGTTCCTTCGTTATGATCGAAATTCATTCGATTTTCCTGAGCAAAGGTTTCAAATAAATGCTCCTGGAATTCTTCGCTCATTCCGATTCCATCGTCTTTAACGATAAAGGTTCCTATGCAAAGCTCGTCGCTGACTCTTTCGCAATTAATCTTTAAGGTTATATGTCCCCCTTCATTTGTGTATTTACATGAATTAGATAATAAGTTAAAGATTATTTGATTAAAACGCAATTTATCAATAATAATGCAATTTACGATATCTTCAGGTTCGATTGTAAAAGAAAGGTTCTTCTTTTCGCAAAGTGGAATAATAACTGAATTTAAATAATCTTTAAACTCAGCAAATGTATATTTATCCGGTTTTAATTCCACTTTTCCGGATTCGATTTTTGACATATCTAGTAAGTCGTTTATTAGCCCTAAGAGGAAACTTGAGGACATTTCGGCTTTTTCAAGATATTCTTTTACTTTTTCGTTTACTTCTTCCTTTAATGCAAGTTGAGTCATTCCCATAATTCCGTTTAACGGAGTACGAATATCATGGCTAACCAAGGATAAAAAGTCGGATTTTGCTCTGTTAGCTTTTTCAGCTTCATACAATGCTTCAGAAATCTTTTCCTTTTGCTTTAACTCTTCGTTATAGAGTTTTGTGGTATCTCTACAGGATATGGAAATAATGTCTCTGCGACTGTTTAAGAAAGAAAAGCGAAGAATTCTGTGATGATTCTTTTCAGGATCGTCACATGAATTAAACTGTATTGTATATTCTCCATATGTGTTTATTTTTTCAACAAGATTTTCAATCTTAAATTCGGCATATAATTTGTTTAGTTCGCTTTCACTTTGGATAAGATCGGCAAAAAGAGCGCGAAAATGTTCCATGAAGTTAGGCGATTCATCGCTTATATCCTGGTTAAACCTGTCAATTATTACATATGTATCTGTCTTTAAATAGGCTAGGGCAATAAAGTCATATTCTCTTTGAACGGTACCGTTAATCAACGAATCAATTGTTTTTTGATGCTGAATACTTACTATATGTAAAATGGCTTCTATATCGCTTGAGAAGGGGTTCTTAACTATATCGACTATTGTTCGTACCCATTCGTCTTTAGAGCTTTTACCGGGCAAATGATGCTCATATTTAAGCTGCAAAACACCGGCGTTATAAGCTTGAATTATCGAATCCCTTGAAAAGGTATTAATGAAATGCATGCCTTCATTTTTATCAGAAATTAAGTTAACTATTTCTGTAATCAAATCGTCCAAGGAATCAAGTTTCACTAAAGATGATAAAGCGGATGTAGTGGTGGTGCTTTCGTTACAAAGATTTTTGGTAACATTTAACTGGAATGTAGCCAAAGACTCGGGATTCATTCTTAAAAATCCGTTTGTACGCTGCTTAAAGTTTATTTCAGCATTCTTTTGCTCAGAAAGGTCAATACCCATGGCATGAGCTATGATAGGATTATTGTCTTTATCAAATTCTGTTGTATATTCAATATGTAAATACATAGGTTGTTTAGCATCGGGATAAAAGTGCCAGCAATCATACGAAACACTTGGATAACCTTTTCGTATTTTTTCTATGTTGCTTAAAAACATGGCACAATCACTTAATGATACAACACCTTCATCAATCATTCTTCCAGGAAAATCCTTTGAAATTGTGCTATCATCATTAAAAGGGCATAAGCTGTTACAATTAATCAATCTTTCATTTAAAATGTCGTAATCCCAGGTTAAAACCTTTGCAAATTCAATGGCTTGCTTGTATTTTTTTTCATATGCTTCATTTAATGTTTCATTATTCTTTTTATCAAGCTTTCCGGAATCATCGGAGAGAACGCATAGGAAAATGTAAGTATCATCATCCATTCCGATATAAGAAAAAGTCCCGTCAAAGAAAACAAGACTTCCGTCAAAATGACGCACCTGCACACTTACAGGATATGGCGTATCAGTTTCGATAGACCTGTCCAGACCTTTAATGATAAATTGTGAATCGTAATCTGAAACAAATGATAGAGCATCCTTTTTAATACGCTCTATAAAAGAAGACTCATTATATCCATAAAGAGCCGGAATAGAATCGCTAAAATAAACAATATTAAGATGATGGTCTTTGTACGAAAAAAACATAGCCGGTTTATTTAAAAGTTCGGCCAATTCGATTGTTTTATCAAGCGTAATTTGCAAAGTTTCTTCCCCCAAAAAACTTGAAAGCTCACCCGATACCTACAATGTCCATCCATTTATGTTACTGTCTTTAATCGCAGTAAACATTCTTTCTTTAACACCCGGATTTTCTCTGTTAATTTGCTTAATAAGATTCTTAACGTATTCACGTTTGGTGGTCTTATCAACAGGGCAGGGACTTTTAACTACCGGAATGTTATATTTATTAACAAAACCGATTACATCGGATTCATTCATGTATATTAAAGGCCTTATAACATAAAGATTAGTTCTGTCCAGATAAGTGACAGGAGAGAAGGTATGAAACCTTCCTTCGTATATTAATGACATCATCATAGTGTCTATAACATCATCTTTATGATGAGCATAGGCCATTTTATTTATTCCACGTTTCTTTAATTCATCATTCAATGCGCCTTTTCTCATTTTAGCGCATAAAGAGCAAGGATTTGACTCTTTTCTTTCTTCAAAAACAATCTGAGCGATATCTGTTTTTACAATAGTATACTCCACATCCAGGTCTTTACAAAAATCTTTGATTTTATCAAGGTTTAAATTGTTAAAGCCAAGATCTGCCGTTATAGCATAAAGTTCAAAATGCTTAGGATAAAAACGCCTTAAGTGGGAGAGTGCCATAAGCAAAGTAAGAGAGTCCTTACCTCCCGATATTCCTACAGCGATTTTATCTCCTTCATTTATCATTTCATAGTCATCTACAGCTTTTCTTACTAAGCTAAGAACTCTTTGTAACTCCATAAATTCCTCAAAAAATTAATAAATTATCTATATCAAGTATAACACATATTAACAAAAAAATAATAATACATGGTATACTGATATATATGTGAGGATGTTTTTCCACACAAAATATTATCATACGGGGATTAATAAACAATGAAATTAACTTCAGACAATAAGTATGTGAAAATAGGTCTTACAATTTTCTTTACAGCTATTGCGATTATGTTAGCTTATTTTCTTTTCTTTAGACTGGACACCATAATGAAGGGAATTAAAAGCGTCAATCGTGTGCTTGCACCTATTTATTACGGTTTGATTATGGCCTATTTGATGACCCCGTTACTTAACGTAATTGAAAAGAAATGGATTCTTCCTTGGTTTAATTCAAAAAATATCCTTATTAAAGATAAAAAAAGGAAAAATCACATCCGTATGATATGCGTTACTTTAACGCTTTTAATTGTTTTATTTTTAATTTATACATTTTTTGCTACTGTAATTCCTCAGTTATATTTAAGCTTACAAAGCCTTATTTCTCAGTTTTCAACATATACTAGCAACATAAGCGAATGGCTTTCGGATTTATCAAAGAAGAACCCGGAAATTGCAGCATTTTTGATGAAATCATTGGATAATTACACAACCGAAGCTGATGATTTTTTAAGAGATATAGTATTGCCGAGCTTACAAAAGTTTTTACTTCCGAATATAAACAGCTTACTTAATTCTGTTTCCGCAAGTTTAATGAAGATTCTTCATTTTGTATGGAACTTTATCATCGGATTGATTATTTCCATTTATGTATTATCCGGAAAAGAAAAGTTCGCTGCAGGAAGCATTAGGCTTTGCTATGCGGTATTAAGCAGAAAAAGCGCCAACAAATTCATTGATTCAGTCAGATTTACTCATAGAACATTTATCGGCTTTTTAACAGGTAAAGTCATTGATTCTTTGATAATCGGTATTATTTGTTATGTTGGTTGTTTGATTATGAAAATGCCTTATGCTGTGTTAATCAGTGTAGTTGTAGGCGTAACAAATATAGTGCCGATTTTTGGACCTTATATCGGAGCAATCCCCAGTATATTGATTATTTTACTGGTAGATCCCATGAAAGCTCTTTATTTCGCAATTTTCATCATCATATTGCAGCAATTTGACGGAAACTATTTGGGACCTAAGATTTTATCCCAATCCACAGGCCTTACAAGCTTCTGGATTATTTTCTCAATTACATTATTTGGCGGTTTCTTCCAGATAGTGGGCATGATCGTCGGCGTGCCGATAACAGCAGTTGTTGCATCAGGTATTCAAAAGATTACAGATAACAGGCTAAAAAAGAAAAATCTTCCTACAGATGTTGAGGCCTACGAAAAGGTTGGCTACATTTCTGAAGACGGAGAAATTACACAATACGAATACAAGAAGCCTGAAAGCAAAAAGAACCTATCGGAAAATTCAGCATATAAACTGTTTTCAGCAATAGGTTCGTTCTTAAAGAAACTTATTATTTTGATATTTGAATCAATTAAAGCATTATGTTCTAAAATAGCTATATTTATAAAGAAAAAGTTTAGTAAATAATATTATTCAGAGTATGGATCTATCTTTGCGGCCTGGCGCCTGTGAGCGTCTTCAGAGGCCGCATAATGCTTTGCGGTGGTATTTATATCAGAATGTCCCAAAACGTCCGCCACAAGCCTGATATCGCCTGTTTTATTGTATAATGCAGTACCATATGTGGAACGCATTTTATGAGGCGATATTTTTTTGTTTGAAACCGCAACTTTAGCGTATTTTTCTACCATTTCCTGAATACTTCTTACGGCCATTCGTTTCTTTCGTAAGGACATAAACAAAGCTTTTTCTTCGGTACTTTCGATGTAATGAGGGCGTTCTACCTCAATATAATTAAGCAACGCTTCCTTTGTGACTTCATCAAAGTATAAAATATGCTCTTTATGACCTTTTCTTACCACGCACATAGAATTTTCATTGAAATTTAAGTCTGCAATGTCCAAAGAAACGCATTCAGAAACACGAATACCTGTTCTGAGTAGGAGAGTAAGTATTGCAAAGTCGCGATATTTTGTGTTATATAGGAGCTTTCTTTGACGTTCGGAACCAACAGCTGAATTTTCGATTGTTTCTAAAAATGTATCAACTTCAGAAGGCGTTAGCCTGATAATTACATGATCGTCAAGCTTTCTGGATTGCTTGTTGGCACCAACGGTTGGATCATTTTTTAAAAATTGGTGTTCACATTGATATTTATAAAATGACCTTAAAGCAGACATTTTTCGGGCAATTCCGGAAATGTCGTTTTGAAGATCGTTTTTACCTATAATCGTAACATCCTTGGCGCTAAGATATTTTTGATATTCATTTATGTCCTGGAAGGATAAATTATCAAGGATATCGGAAGAGATGTCATTTAATTCTAAATTCTTTGCAGGCGGGCAAAACTCTTTTAAATACTCTAAAAAAGTAATCAAATCATAAGCATATGAAATTGCTGTATTAGGATTTCTTTGAGCTCTGGAGTCTAAAAACTCATAAGTATATACCGGCAGAAGTTTTTTTAATGATTCTAATTTAATTCGATAATTTCTGTCTTTGTTTTTGTTAAATTCGGAATCACGGCCCATAACTTAAAAACCTCCAAATATGCTACAGATTTGATATTTCCGTGCCTTTTTAGCGTTAAATTGAGATTTAACGCTATGATATATATCTATAGTCTACCACTGTTTGGCCATATTTTCAAGAAAAAAGCCGGGGATTTTTAACTCCTCGGCTTTAATTATTTTTATTTAATTAAATCAAATTATTTAAGAATGAAACTTTTCGTAGTCCTCAACGTACTGTGTAATAAATTTTACGGTTCCGTCAATTCCGAGTTTTGCAGAATTGATACATAAATCGTAGCTTTCGGCGCGTCCCCATTTTTTTGATGAATAATAATTATAGTAGGATTGACGCTGTTTATCTTTCTTATTATACAAGTCTCTCGCTTCTGCTTCGTTCTTTACATCTTTATCATGCTCGATTAAATATTTACATTTAAAGTCATCATCTGCATAGATAAACAAATTAATTACATTATCAAAGTCAGCCAATGCATAATCGGCACAACGACCGACAATAACACAAGGGCCTTCCTTGGCAAAGGATTTAATGGCATCAAATTGAGCCAAGAAAACTTTGTGACTGATTGGCATATCCACAAATGAGGATGAATTATAGCCAAATGAGTAAGTATCCATTACCAGATTATATAAAAATGAATTTGTAGGTCTTTCGTCGTGATTTTGAATCATTTCTTCGCAAAAACCACTGTCTTTTGCAGCTCTTGTAAGGATTGATTTATCATAAAAAGGGATATTAAAATATTGAGCCACCTTTTCTCCTATTTCGTGGCCGGCCGATCCATATTGTCTTCCGATAGTAATTACAGTCTTCATGTCGGCATACCTCCTTTTGTTAGTAATTTAATTATAACATATAGAAAGAAATTTTTATAGATTCATCAAAAACTTCGCCTATATCCAAATGTTGTTCTTCATTTCTTTCGGAAATTTCGCCGTTAAAACTATCTTTATCGGCAATTCCGTACCAAGGCTCAATACAAACAAAAGGATTGTCTCTTCCTATAGGACTCCAAATACCTACTATTGGAGCATCGAATGATACATTAACAAAAGGCTTATCTTCTTCATATAATGTAACGCTTTTGACTTGGTTATTTTCAAATACATAAGCATCATTATCAAATGTATGATAAGCAATTTCTACGCTGCCGTCTTTATCGCATTTAATGGGTGTCTTTGAATCCTTAAAGCATCCTGTTTCAAGATTTACATCGGATAAAACAAGATTTGAACCTGCATTAAAGCCCATCTTCTCTCCTGTCAAAGATTCTTTCTTTCCCATAAATGCAGGGTGAGCTCCAAGAGCAAAATAAATAATCTTATTATCTTCATTTTTAATTACATAATTCATTGTAAGTTCATTTTCATTAAGAATATATGTAAGGGTTAAGTCAAATTTAAATGGATAATTTACATATGTATCATTATTCCAGGTTAAATTAAAAGAAATCTCGCTTTCAGTCTTTTTAATTACTTTAAATTCTTTATTTTTGGCAAATCCGTGCTTTTCACCGGTATATTCTTTTCCGTTATATGAAAACTTCCCGTTTTTTAAAGCACCGATATTTGGAAACAATATTGGCGAACTTTTATTCCAGGCATCAGAGTGTTTATCCCAAATGTATTCTCTACCTGTTTCTTTATTCTTAACAGATATAAGTTCTGCCCCCAAAGTGTCAATTTTTACTGTAAGAAAATTATTCTCAATAGATTCAATCATATGTGTTTTCCTTCTTTTTTATTAAATCATAAACGGAAGCATATTTTTTCTCTCTTGTAATTTCCATTAATCCAAGACTTGTAAAATCAACAACCGTTGTCTTTAAACTATCCTGCTTAATTTCTTTTTTCATTAAAGAAATAAGAGCTTCCTTATCTTCTTCTCTTTCGATATTAATAAAATCAACAAGTATAATACCCGAAAGATTTCTTAGCCTTAATTGCTTTGCAATTTCTATGCAGGCTTCTTCGTTGACACTTTTAATATAATCATCTTTTGAAAGCTTTTTATCAAACTTACCACTGTTAACATCTATAACGGTTAAAGCTTCAGTCGGTTCAATGATTAAAAAAGCGCCGTTTTTAAGGTTTATCTTTTTTGAGGTTGCGGTTAAGTAAGCTTTGTCAAAAGAAAACAGTGCTTTTAAAGGAAAAGAATCCTTATACAACCTTACATTATCCAAGGTTTTTAATTCTTCATATATTTCTTCATCATCTGTAATTATCTCTTCATATTTGCTTTTATCAAGAGAATTGATTCTTTCATAAAGGGAAGTTTTTCCGGAATGTAGCCTTGAATAAAGCTTTCTGGTCTTCATCTTATCAATAACGCCTGATAAAATGCTACTGCCTGCTTTGACTTCAGAAACAATTAAATCAAAATCATTAAGATCAGCATTTGTCCTTACAATAAAACCATAGTCAAAAGATAGACCTGAGAGCTTGTCTAATAAATCTTTGGCTTTAATTTTATTAATTTTAGACGAAATATGAATCTTTTTATCATCTGTTACAACAATTGAATATTTACCGAGAATCGATAAATTCATAGACAATGCAGCGCCTTTTGTCTTTAAAGGCTCTTTAGTAATTTGCACACAGACAGTATCACCCTGCTTTAGCCTTCCGTCAAAAGGCCTGTTTATAAGCATGTCTTTATTGATTTCTTCAAATGGAAGAAATCCGATTTGCTTTTCACAAAACTCAATAAAGCAGGCTTTAATATCATCTTTAACGTTAGATACTCTTCCAACGTATATATCGCCAACATTAAAAGCGTTTGATGAGTCAAGGAAAAGTTCCTCTATGTGGTTGTCTTTAAAAAGAAACCCTGCTTTATAGTTTTTATATTTACTTACTACCAGTTTAGAATTATTCATCTTACTCCGATTCAAAAATCAAAACCTATTAAGCGGTACAAGTTCTGAATTTTCGTTTCTTTTATAAGTATCCTTTCTTGTAATGTGAAAAGGATAATCTTCAATATTTTTATTATCAAGTTTTAAAAGTGCATCACACAAAGTTGCAGGCTTTAAGTTGCCACCGGATGATGCATCAACGCAAATGTACATACATCTCATGCTTAAGTATCTTATGTCAAAAACATAATCTTTAATATTTATTGTGCGTTCGCCTGTTTTTGTCTTCTTTACATAGTTAACTTCAGAACTATCGACAAATTGTTTAATGAGTTTTTCCGTTAAAGGAGCATCTTTATAAAACTCTATTTCGTAAGAAGCTGCAGCGACACTTGCCATGGCATTTTCAGCCTTTTCGGGCAAAACAATTGCTTCAAGCACTTCTACCCCATCAGCCATCTGTTCGTTTAATTTTTCAACAAACAAGTCAACATTTTCGCTGTCACTTACCTCAACATCAAAGTATTCGCCGTCACTCTCCACTCCGACTCCAAGAGGCTGTGCAAAAGACATAATCATGTGGGGGCTAAACCCCTTTGAATAAGCGACATCAATGTCGGTTCTTCTGAATGCCTTTTGGAAATATCTCATAAAATCAAGGTGTCCTACATATTTTAAAACACCATGCTTTGAAAATTTTATACGTACTTTCATTTTATCTCCAATGTTATCTGTTAATACATAATCCGCAATCAAATTTGGCGGTTCCGCAGCCTACGCAACGTTTCTTACAATTGTCAGTAACTATGGCTGCCTGTGCTTTCTTCCATTCCCTTAATAAATGAGCTTTTGATACACCGCAATCAAGGAAATCCCAAGGGAAAAGCTCATCGTCTTTTCTCTCTCTGGTGGTATAAAAGAATGGATCTATACCACATTCTTTAAAGCATTCAAGCCATACATCATGCTTATAGTATTCGCTCCAGGCATCGTAGATACAGCCCTTTTTATAAGCCATAAGTATTACTTTGCTTAATCTTCTGTCACCTCTTGCCATAACTCCTTCAAGCATGCTGACATCTGCTTCATGCCAGATATAGCGAATAACTTTTTGATTTAACTGAGACATAATATAGTGCTTTGTATGTTCGGCTTTATCAATAAAGTCTTCTTTTGTATTCATTTTAGCCCATTGGAAAGGAGTAAAGGGCTTTGGAATAAAGAAAGAGGTACTGGCAGTAATTGAAACTTTACCGTTAATTCTTTTTTCTTTAGGAATAGCTTCATAAAAGGCCGCAGCAATATTATTACAAAGCTTTGCAATGCCCTCTATGTCCTCCTCTTCTTCAAAGGGAAGGCCAAGCATAAAATATAGCTTAACCTTAGTCCAACCGCCTTTAAAGGCAAGTACGGCGCCGTTAATGATATCTTCTTCGGTCAGACCCTTATTAATGATATTACGCATTCTCTGAGAGCCCGCTTCCGGTGCAAAAGTGAGGCTTGATTTTTTAATATCCTGCACCTTTTCCATTACATCAACGGAGAATTGGTCGATTCTTAAGCTGGGAAGTGCTATATTTACCTTTTTCTTTGTACAATCCTCTATAAGGAAGTTAACAAGCTCTTCTATATGAGAATAATCCGAAGAACTAAGGGAACTTAGGGATATTTCTTCATGCCCTGTATTTTTAAGTAATGTTTCAGCTCTTTCTTTTAAAAACTCAATGCTACGCTCTCTTACAGGTTTATAAATCTGGCCTGCCTGACAGAATCTACAGCCTCTTATACATCCTCTCATAATTTCAAGCACTACTCTGTCCTGAGTTACCTTCATGTAGGGAACAATAGGCTTTTCGGGATAATAAGTATCATCCAGATTCGTAACCAGTTCTTTAACTATTGTTGCAGGAATATCATCCTTTAATCTTCTAAACTCTTTTAAAGTAAAGTCTTCGTTATATATAGGCTCATAAAATCTAGGCACATACATGCCGGGAATCTTTGCTGCCTTATACAGAAATTCATCCCTTGATTCATTGTTTTTACGAGACTCTTTATATAGGTCAAGAAGCTCTCTGTATCTTGTTTCACCTTCACCTATATAGAATAAGTCAAAAAAGTCTGCAATTGGTTCAGGGTTATAAGAACAAGGACCTCCACCGATAACGATAGGGTCTTCCCATGTTCTTTCTGTTGCAATAAGGGGAATGTTAGATAAATCGAGAATCTGCAATATGTTTGTATAACACATTTCATATTGCAAAGTTATGCCAAGAAAATCCATCTCTCTTACAGGGTCTTGTGATTCCCATGTAAATAAAGAAAGTTTCTTTTCTCGCATAATCTTATCAAGATCCACCCAGGGAGAATAGACTCTTTCACACCAGGTGTCTTCAAATCTGTTGAACATATCATAAAGAATTTGGATGCCAAGATGTGACATACCGATTTCATAGACATCAGGAAAGCACATGGCAAACCTGATATCTATTTTATCCTTATCTTTGAAGACTGCATTAATCTCATGGCCGATATAACGCTCCGGCTTTTCTATAGACATTAACACTTCTTCGGGTAAAGCTAATTTTTGATTCATAAATAATGACCTTTCCTACCTGTTTGCAAGTTCGGTCATAATCTCATCCCACGTAACTCCTTTTTCGGCCATTAAAACCATCACATGATAAAGGAAATCAGATATCTCATACTTAATCTCATTGGGATTGGGATTCTTGGCAGCAATCACAATTTCGGTTGCTTCCTCACCGACCTTCTTTAATATTTTATCAATTCCTTTGTCAAAAAGATAGTTGGTATATGAACCTTCTTTAGGATTTTTTTTGCGATCCAAAATAACATCATAAACATCCGTCAATACAGAAAGAGGACTCTTCTCTTCATAGTCATATGTAATAATGTCATTAAAGAAACAGGAATAAGCTCCCGTATGGCAAGCAGCCCCGATTTGCTCTACTTTTGCTAAAAGAGTATCGCTATCGCAATCATAGCTTAAAGATTTTACATACTGAAAATGGCCGCTTGTTTCTCCTTTAAGCCATAAAGACTGTCTGCTTCTTGAAAAATAAGTCATGGTGCCGCTTCTAAGTGTCTTTTCATAAGCCTCTTTATTCATGTAAGCAAGCATAAGCACTTGGTTTGTCTTGTAATCCTGCACGATTACAGGAATAAGCCCGTCGCTGTTAAGCTTAAAAGTGTCAAAAGAAACCATACTTTGATAAACAAGTTCTTTTATTTCATCTAAGTTACCGACATTATCATTAATTACATCCCCGGTAATACCTTCGATATTTTCATCGTTAATGTATTCAAGCAATTTATCAAGTAATACATTAGGAAGACAAACAATACTGTTTTTCTTAAAGCCTTCATTCTTGGCATCTTTGTATGTGTGTCTGTCAAGGAACAAAATGGTTTGAATGTTCTTTTCCAAAACGGATTTGTTTAAGCTTAAGTCTTCTTTTGACTTTATGCATGCTATAATCTTTTCTTTTCCGAATTTATCGCATACTTCTTTTGTAAGCTCAACATTTGAAGAAAGTGAATAATTTAAGCAAGCTCTTTTACATCCTGCATATAAAAGCTTCTTAACATCTTCCATTCTTTTAACATTGCCGGCAGCAGTTACGCAGATAGGAACGTTTTCGCATAATTCGTGAATAAGATCGATATTTCCTTCATGCTCATTATCTTCTTTAGACAAATCAAAAATAAGAAGTTCATCGGCATTTGCTTCACAAAACTTCTTAGCAAGTCTGATTGGGTCTGTTTCAATGACGGTTAAGTCATTAAAATCCTTAACCGCCATCTGATTTTTTAAAAATATACAAGGTATTAACTTGGTTTTCATATATTATAAGGTTCCTTTCGTGGATAAAACGCCGTTAGAACGAGGTTCAAATGAAGATGCCTCATCCAATGCCTTTGCAAAAGCCTTAAATATGGCTTCAATCTTGTGATGATCGTTTTCACCGTTTAAAACTTTGATATGAAGATTCATTCCTGCGCTGTAGGATATTGCATAAAAGAATTCTCTGATATTTTGAGTCTCCAAATAACCGACTCTTTCATTTGAAAAAGAACATTCATAGTTAAAATACGGTCTTCCGCAAAGATCGATTGCACAAAGCACAAGTGCATCATCCATGGGTAAAATCATACTTCCGTATCTTTTTATACCTGCTTTATTCCCGATAGTTTCTTTTATTGCAATTCCAAGAACTATACCTAAATCTTCAACGGTATGATGACCGTCAACATTTAAATCGCCTTTTGCTTTAACCTTTAAGTCAAAGAAACCATGCTTTGCAAAGCCTTCAAGCATATGGTCCATAAAGCCGATACCGGTATCAATATTGGCTTCACCTTTTCCATCCAAATCAAGTTGCAAAGAAATATTTGTTTCTTTAGTCTCTCTTTCGATTAATTTACATCTGGCCATAAGTTTCCTCCAAGTTATTCAAATCTGACTTTAATAGAATTTTCGTGAGCTGTAAGTCCTTCATTTCTTGCAAATAATTCAATATCTTTGTGTACTTTTGAAAGTCCCTCTTTAGAATAACAAATAATGCTGGATTTTTTAATAAAATCATCAACAGAAAGAGGCGAAAAGAATCTACTGGTGGAATTTGTGGGAAGCGTGTGGTTTGGACCCGCAAAGTAATCACCTAGAGGTTCTGAAGAGTATTCTCCAAGGAAAATAGCACCTGCATTCTTAATTTTTGTCATTACGTTGAATGGATCTTTTGTTAAAATTTCAAGGTGTTCAGGCGCAATATCATTTACCGTTGATATTGCTTCTTCCATATCTGAAGCCACCAAAATGTAGCCAAAATTATCCAAAGATTTTTGGATAATATCTTTCCTCTCCAATATTTTTACAAAATTATCGACTTCAAAAGAAACCTTTTTCGCCAAGTCTTCACTTGTGGTAACTAAAATTGCAGATGCCAGCTCGTCATGCTCTGCCTGAGACAATAAATCTGCGGCCACAAATCTTGGGTTTGCGCTTTCATCGGCCAAAACAAGGATTTCGCTTGGACCTGCAATAGAATCAATACCCACATTTCCGTATACAGCTTTTTTGGCCAAGGCCACAAAAATGTTTCCGGGGCCTGTGATTTTATCGACTCTCGGAACCGACTCAGTACCAAAAGCCAAAGCTGCAATTGCCTGTGCACCACCGATTTTATATATTTCTGTTACTCCTGCAATGTCAGCAGCAACTAAAGTACCCGGATTTACCTTTCCGTCTTTAGAAGGAGGTGTAACCATTACGATTCTTTCGACTCCCGCAACAATTGCAGGGCAGACATTCATTAAAACACTTGAAGGATAAGCGGCTTTTCCTCCCGGAACATAAACCCCGGCGCTTGAAACAGGTATTATTCTTTGACCCAATATAGAACCGTCTTCCTTTGTTGTAATGAAAGTTTGTCTAACCTGTTTTTGGTGGTATGATACAATGTTTTCTTTTGCTTTCTTTAAAACTTCAATAAAATCTTTATCAAGTTCTTTATAAGCTTCTTTGATTTCTTCATTTGTAACTTTAATATTATCTTTGTTTAAAGAAAACTTATCAAATTTAAGGGTGTAATCAAATAACGCCTTATCTTTGTTTTCTTTTACGTTTTCAATAATTTCAGAAACAATCTTTTCATATTCGGGGTATGAATTGGTGCTTCTTTTTAAAAGATTTTCCTGTATATTTTTCTTATTTTCGCTGTTTAAGTTTAGTATTCTCATGCTTCCTCCAAGGACATAATCCTTAATTAATAACAGCCTTAAGCTTAGATATAATCTCGTTTATACGCTTTGATTCCATCTGCATACTAACCTGATTTACTATCATTCTTGCAGATAAGGGACAAATTTCTTCCAAAATTTCAAGGCCGTTTGCTTTTAAAGTAGAACCTGTTTCAACAATATCAACAATCACATCGGAAAGGCCAACGATAGGGCCAAGCTCTACGCTTCCGTTAAGTTTAATGATATTAACGGTCTGATGCTTTTTGTTGTAAAAATAATCCTTCGCGATAACAGGATATTTTGTTGCTACTCTGATCATCTCATGATGGTTTAAAAGTTCCTTTGCATCGTGAGGTCCGCAAACGCACATCTTACAATTGCCGAATTTTAAATCAAGAACCTCGTAAGCTCTTCTTTCTTCTTCAAGCAAAGTATCTTTTCCAACAACACCGATGTCCGCAGCACCATATTCAACATAAGTCGGAACATCCGGGCCCTTAGCCAAGAAAAACTTTAATTTAAGATCCTCGTTAACAAAAATAAGCTTTCTTGTATCTTTGCTTTGAATTTCGGAACATGTGATTCCGATTTGCTCCATAAGCTGTAATGTTTTATCAGCAAGTCTTCCTTTGCCAAGGGCAAAGGTCAAGTATTTTTCTTCACTCATATTTAATTCTCCTCTGCCACAAGGCTTACAGCCTTACCTTCTTTTCTTAACTTAATTACTTTTAAAATCTGTTCATCAAGGTTTTTGGCATTATAAGTAACGATTTGAGGCTGCTCTTTTTCAAAGACATTAATATTCTGGCTTCTTAATGCAAGCATCAAATCATCAACCACAATAACAAAGCCAACAGCAGGCTTAGAGCTTCCGAAGGCTTCAACGAGATTATCATATCTTCCGCCTTTAACAAGCGCTTCACCAAGTCCGTATGTATAAGCGTTAAATATTATGCCCGTATAGTAGTTGTATTTAGAAAGCATTCCAAGGTCAAAAGAAACGTATTTCTCATTTCCAAAGACCTTTAATAGTTCATATACTTTTTCAAGTCTTAATAAAGCATTTTTGCTTCTTACGTTGTTAATCTTTTCCTTAATAGATTTAAGCGTGAGTGCATCTCCTATGTACTCACCTGTCATCATAAGTAATTCCTTATGCTTTTTATCAACTTTTAAAGAATCAATCAATTCTTCCGCAAGAGCATAGCTCTTTGAAGAAATAAAATCTTTTAATGTAAACTCATCTTCAGAAGAAATACCGGCGCTTTCACAAATACCCTTAAAGTATTCCATGTTTCCTAAAACAAGCTGAAAATCATTAAGACCTGTACTCTTTAATGATTCGATTACAAGATTAATAGTTTCCGCATCGGCTACAGCACTGTCATCATTAAAAAGCTCAACGCCGATTTCTGTGGTTTCTTTAAGCTTACCTTGCAAATTTGAGTTGTTTACAAAAGTGTTTCCAAGATAAGTAAGCTTAATGGGCGTGGTGATATCGGAAAAATACTTTGCCACACATCTTGCCACTGAAGGTGTAAAGTCAGGTCTTAAGCAAAGGGTGTCTCCGTCTTTATCAAAGAATTTATAAAGTTCTTTGGAAGATGTTGTACCTATTTCTTTTGAAAAAACATCGAAGTATTCAAATGTAGGCGTCTGAATGTCTTCGTAACCGTAAGAATAAATAACATTTTTAATGCATTCTTCCAAATAAAGCTTTCTTTGCTGCTCTTTTCCATATATATCCCTTACTCCGTCCGGGGTATGAATAATCTTTTTTAACATCTACTTCTCCTTAAATTCACTTTAGCGTGGTAGCGTGTTACCTAATTATCATAGTAGCAAAGTAAATTTTTGTCAACAATTATTCATTCTCAAGTTCTTTGGCAATCATATCAAGGTAAGGAACCAAGAGTCCGCTTTTCTTTTGAATAAAATGCTCGGGTTTTAATTCATCAAATCTAAAGCTCTTTCTGCCGCCATCTTTTGCGCGGTTAACAAAAACAGCCATTTCATCAACGGGCATATAATAAATTAAATCTTTATGGGTATAGTAGATTAAAAAGAAAGCAATTCCTTTTTGTGCTTTAAACTTTGTCATGAAATCCATCTGGTGTTCATGTATGTTTTGAAGATTAAAGGTATCGCTTTGTGATTCTTTTGCGTCAAAACAGACCGGAATGCCTTGAACGGCTCCGATATAGTCAACGGTACTTTTTTTATCAAAATAAGCCAGGGTAATATGCCTGCTTTTTTGATCTATTTCAATTGGGGTAATCGGGGTGGGGATTTTTTGAATAAGTGCCAAACCGCATTCCTCGTATTTTTCATTTGTTCGGTTTACCATTTCTTCAAAAGCGGATCCCCTAAGACCTCTTGATTTCCACGTAGGCATGTTGTACCTCTAAAAGAATTTATTAAAGATATCATCAAAAGATTTAGTTATTGTCTTTGATGATATTTCAGGATAATCATCATATTTTGGAAAAACAATTTTATAAGCATACAACAATTGATGCTTTAAATTATTTAGGTCATCTTTCTTTCCGTATTTTCCATCACCGATTATCGGATGATTTATGGATGCAAGATGAGCTCTTATTTGATGCGGCTTACCTGTTATAAGTTCAATCTCTAACTCTGTTATGTTCTTTTCTTTATTAAACCTTACAGGCTTATAATACGTTTCAATATAAACCGAATCTTCTGTTTTATCTTTTGTTATAAAAACCTTGTTTAAATTTTCATTTTTACTTAGAAAGCCTGAAATCTTTTCTTCTTTAGTTATTTCACCCTCTACAATAGTCTTATAATACTTGTGTATGGTTCTTTCTTTAAGTCCAAGGCTCATTTTGCTTGAGCCAAACAAGGTCTTCCCGAAAATAAGCAGTCCACCTGTATTTCTGTCCAAACGATTGCAAACAGATGGCATAAATTTGGATAAAGAAGCAGCGGTAATAATGCCATTTTTTAAAAGGTATCCTATAAGCCATTCATTTGCCGATAAGTCACCGGGCTTACTCTTTTGGCTTAATACTCCAACCGGCTTATTTAAAACAATAATATGTTCATCTTCATAAACAATATCAGGGTCTTTAAATCTGTCATAAGCTTTAAGATACTCATCTGTGTTTATACTATCAGCGCCGGTAAACTTTTCTATTGTTTCATCGGACATAAATATGCTTAATTCATCGCCCTCTGAAAGCTTTTCGCTACCGCTTATTTTCTTTTTATTTAAAACTATATTCTTTTTTCTGATTTGTTTATATAAAAGACTTGAGGGTGCTTCTTTTAAAAGCCTTGATAAAAACTTTATTACAGTCTGACCCGAATCTTTTTTCTCAATAACAAATTTTTGCATATACTCTAAATAGAAACACTTAATATGTTGTCTTTTAATACAGTTAAATCATTCTCATCTTCTTGAAGCTTTGATAATTCATTTAGTCTTTCCGAAAACTTATTCTTATCATCAAACACTTTGACGGTTACATTGTCATAGCCACAGTTTTTTAAAACCGTTTCTAAATGCTCAACGCAGGCATTGGTATCAATTTTTTCATCTTCTGTAAGTAAGATTAAATTTTTCTTTTTATAATACAATGCGCTTACCTGGAAATTCTTTTTTAAAGTTGTAAAGTATAAGTCATAAAACCAAGGCTTTACTTCACTTTTTGAAAGGTAAGAATAAACATCTTCAGAGCATCCCTTTGCCCTTGTAAACATGGTTGCGTTAACGGCAAACTTAGCCATGGGCAGGCAACCCAATACAGCCACCAATGTAAGATAGTTTTTATTTGAACCTGTTGAGTAGATTCCTATCCTATAAAGAGCAAAGCTTAATGCAAGCATAAATATTGTTTTGATAATTTCGATGTTTCTTTGGTGCTTTATATAGCCATAATCACCTTTTTTAATCTTCTTCATTTAAAAACCTTTTTCTTTCTATTTTAGTAATGCCATGATTTTTAACAAAAATTCATGGGGAATCATTTTTGCAAGAATATAGAATAATTGCATGGGTAGTGAATAAATTGAAACGCTCTTTCTGTGATAAGAATCAATCATAGCTTTTTTTACAACATTTTTTGTTTTGGCCATGAAATACTTCTTTATGGCAAGGCTGTTATTATCCTTTTCCGCAATGTCAAAAAACTCTGTATCAACAGGTCCCGGACATACTGCAGTAACCGAAATGTTATACTTTTTAAGCTCTTGATTAAGGGCTCTTGAAAAGCTTAATACATATGCTTTTGAAGCCGCATAAACAGCAAAACCGCTTTGAGGCATAAATGCTGCGGAAGAAGCAAATTGTATTATTCTTGAATCAGGAACCATATAATTTAACACAATATGCGTAACCTTTGTAAGAGCCTCACAATTAAGCCTTACCATTCCTGACTGGCCAGTGTACTTAGAATCAATAAAATCGCCGATAATTCCAAAGCCGGCGGCATTTACAAGCATTTTAACATTCGGATCATGCTCATTAAGTGCAAGTTTTAATTCGTTGAATGATGAGTCTCTTGTAAGGTCTAAGGAAAAGACTCTGGATTTATGCTTTAAACACATTGAAAGGTTTTCAAGTCTGGAAGTCCTTCTTGCAATAAGCCAAATTTCATCTATTCCGTCAGTATAGATATTATCAATTTGCTTTGCGGCTTCTTTGCCCATTCCGCTTGATGCACCTGTAATTATCGCTATGTTCATACATTACCTCCCTCTTTTGTAAGTATTTTAAGTTCTGTATCAGACAATTTTCTGTATTTACCCTCTTCTAATGATTCATCCAGTTTTAAGTCACCCATCGAAAGCCTTTTTAAATAAACTACCTCATTATTCACAGCCTTAAGCATTCGTTTTACCTGATGAAACATGCCCTCAAAAATAGTAAGTTCAATCTCTTTATCCGATAAAACCTTTACAATTGCAGGCTTGCATTCATCATCTCCGATTTTTATTCCGGAAGTAAGTTTATTAATGTCACTATCCGATAATGGATGCTCAATCCTTACGAAATATGTTTTTTCAACATGATGTTTAGGTGAAGTCAAATGATGTGATAAATTACCGTCATTTGTTACTATAAGAAGACCCACAGTGTCTTTATCAAGACGGCCTACAGGAAATAAGTCATTTCTCTCTTCTTCTTTAAACAAATCGATTACCGTCTTATCAATATTGTCTTTAGTGGCACTTACGACCCCTTTAGGTTTATTAAGCATGAAATATACAAACTTTTCATATTTTACGGGGACTGAATCGACTAAAACAGTATCTTTTGATTCATCTATTGAAAAAGAAGGGTCATTAATCTTTTTATCGTTAACTATGACTCTTCCTTTCTTTATTATTTCCTTTGATTCTTTTCTTGAAAGATTCTTAGAATCACATAAGAACTTATCCAATCTCATAGAATCAGTATACTACAATTTATATTGGGAATAAATAAAGCTTTAATTAAAAAAATCCCACACTTTATTTAAGTGTGGGATAAAAACTACATTATTTCAGGTTCATCCATTCCGGAGTCATTTGAAAGAGTAATATTTTCAAAATCATCTTCGTCAGTAGGATGCAATTCGGTTCTGTTTTCTTTAACAATACCATTGCAGCTGTTAAGGTTACTTATTAGCTCATTATAATTTGCAACAGTTGTCTGAGTGGTGTGAGTAATAATCTTTTCAAGATTTGCAAGCAAATCATCCGTATATTGCATTGCGGCAGCCTTAACTGCATTAGCTTCGATTGTTGCTTTATCTAAAATTTCCTGAGCCTGATTTGTGGCCATAGTAACAACTTCGTTTGCCTTAGAATATGCTTGCTGCATAATTTCATGTTCATTTACCAATTGATTTGTCTGAATAGTTGCTTCATTAATCAATGCTTCTGCTTTTTTCTTGGCATCATCCAAAATCGCATCACGATTACTGATCATCTTTTGATAGCGTTTAATTTCATCCGGTGTGCTCATTCTTAATTCTCTGAGCAAACCATCAATTTCATCTTTATTTACTATAATTCTGGTGGTGGAAAGAGTCTGGAACTTACAGCTGTTAATAAACTCTTCAATCTCATCAATTAAAGCTTCTATTTTACTTGTCATACGCTAGTCTCCCCAAATATTAATGTCCGTATCTTTCATACAAAAGTTTTGCAACAAAATCAGGAACAAATGCCGATAAGTCTCCGCCAAACTGAGCAATCTGCTTTACCGCGGATGAACTTAAATAAGAATATTTCAAAGTGGTATTAAAATATACCGTTTCAACTCTGTGGTTTGAAAGTTTTCTGTTCATTTGAGACATCTGAAGTTCGTACTCAAAGTCTGTAACAGCTCTTAAACCTCTTACCACTACATTTATGCCTATTTCTTTTGTGTAATCGGTAAGAAGACCTTCAAAGGATTCAACTCGTACATTTTTAATATCTTTTGTGGCTTCTTTTAGTATATTAACACGTTCACTGACAGAAAACAACGGACTTTTTTCTTTGTTATCCAATACTGCAACAACCAATTCATCAAAAATGTTGGCAGCTCGTTTAATTATATCCAAATGACCGAAGGTCATAGGATCGAAAGTACCGGGATATATTGCTGATTTCATATTTAACTCCTTTATTTTACCTTAACAAACATATGCTTATTTGTCTTGTACTTTTTTTCCTTAATAAGCTCAAATCCAAGTTCATCAAGATAAGAAAAGTCAGTCTTAATGTCTGCTTCTATAATAAACAGTGTATCTTCGTTTATATAAGGTTGATCATGTAAAACAGAAAGAAGCTCTTTTTCAAGACCGTTTTCATAGGGCGGATCCATGAAAACAATATCTACACTTGCTTCATGAATCTGCATGGCACCTCTTATGGCATCACAATTAAAAATGGTCGCTTTGTCTTCAAAATGTGTATGCTTTACATTTTCACAGATACATTTATTTGCTTCGCTTGAATTATCAATAAAATAAGCTTTTTTAGCGCCTCTTGAAAGACTTTCAATACCTATTGAGCCACTTCCCGCAAAGAAATCGATAACAACACTGTCATAGATATCTCCTTGAAGCATATTAAACAAAGTTTCTTTTATTCTGTCTGTCGTGGGCCTGGTATTTTTACCTTCGGGCGTTTTTAAAAGCAAATTACGGGCTGAACCGGAAATAACTCTTAACATTAAATTATCCTCTTATTTTCGTTCCCTTTGTGTCACGGTGACCGGGCTTAACTTTTGCATGTAAATCAAAGGGTCTTCCGTTATAGGTTATTGTATTGTCACCGGCGTTTTGTGTAAGATAAGCTGCTTCAACAAAATCACCTTTATTAAGTTTCATTCCTCTTACACCTACGGCGGCCTTCTTCTTTTCGGGCACTTCTTCTATACCGAATCTTAAGAATACACCGTCCTGAGTTTGAAGAACAACATTTTTTTGCTCTTCCAAAACAAATACAGCTACAAGTTCATCGCCGTCATTAAGTTTTGTGGCAGCAATTGAACGTTTTGAAACATCAAACTCACTTCCGTCAACAACCTTGATCATTGCGGATTTAGTAACAAATACAAGACGTTTAAATTTAAGATCGTCTACATTTGCAAGAAGCAATGCCTGTTCATTTGATGAATTAAAGTTACTGATATTATCAATAGGCATACCCTTGTCTCTGAATTTTCCGAAGGGCAGATCCTTTGCTTTAATGGTATGCATAATTCCTTTATCGGAGAAAATACAAATCTTTCCGTCACTCTTTAAAGGAAATACAAATTTATGCTCTGCATCGGCTGCTTCCTTATTCCTTTCATAAACCACCATATCAACACTCTTTGCGTATCCAAAGCGGTCCATAAGGAACATGATATCAATTACTTCAGGCTTAACTTCTTCAAGAACAATTTCTTCCGCATCCTCAATCTTTGTGCGTCTTTCTTTGCCAAACTCTCGTCTTAATTTTTCCATGTCATCGATAATTACTTTTGCCATGGAATCTTTATTGCCTAAGATATCTTTATATCTATCGATATTTGCAAGAGTTTCTTCGTTTTCATTAAACAAAGCCTCAAGCTCTAAGCCTATTAACTTATATAAACGCATATCTAAAATGGCATTCGCCTGCTTTTCGGTAAAATCAAGGGTAGAAGCCATAATTTTAGATTCTTTTGACTTAAACTTGATTCCATCGGTCTTTCCCTCTGTCATACAAGCCTTAGCCATGTTTCTGTCTTTTGATCCTCGAAGTATTTCAATAATTAGATCAATAACATTAACCGCGCGAATCAAACCTTCCTGAATCTCTTTCTTTTCAAGTTCCTTTTCAAGAAGTTTTTGATATTTTCTGGTATTAATTTCAAATTGGAATTTAACGTTTTCTTCAATTACTCTCTTTAAACTGAGGGTCTCGGGGCGACCGTCAACAATTGCTAAATTGTTAAATCCGAAGGTATCCTCCAAACGTGTCTTTTTATACAAAAGATTGATAAAGTTCTGAGGATTTGCATCTTTTCTAAGTTCAAAAACAATTCTTATACCGTCTTTATTTGACTGGTTAGTAATATCTATAACGTCGTTAGTTTTCTTTGTATCAATTAATGTAGCAACATCGTTTAAAAATTTAGCGATGTTTGCACCAATCATTGTGTAAGGAATCTCAGTAACGACAACATTAGTTTTTCCGCCCTTTAATTCCTCAACTTCTACTTTACCTCTAACCTTGATTTTACCCATGCCTGTTTCATAGATTTCGGCAAGTTCGGACTGGTTAACGACAATTCCGCCTGTAGGAAAATCGGGGCCCTTGATATACTTCATAAGTTCTTTTGAAGTAATATCATTGTTTTTCATATAGGCCTTGCAGGCTTCCACCACTTCTCCGAAATTATGAGGCGGAATATTTGTAGCCATACCAACGGCAATACCTTCAGAACCGTTTACCAAGAGATTTGGAAATCTGCAAGGTAAAACGGTGGGTTCTTTTTCCGTTGCATCAAAGTTGTCGGTAAAATCAACAACATCTTTATCAAGGTCTGCTAAAATAGCTTCCTGAGTAATCTTTTCAAGCCTGGCTTCCGTATAACGCATTGCAGCGGCGCCGTCACCTTCAACGGTACCAAAGTTACCATGCCCGTCTACAAGAGGCATACCCTTTTTAAAGTTCTGTGTCATTACCACCAAGGCTTCATAGATGGAACTGTCACCGTGGGGGTGATATTTACCCATGGTATCACCTACGATACGGGCACTTTTCCTATGTGGCTTATCATATTTAAGGCCAAGCTCGTTCATGTCGTATAAAACACGTCTTTGAACCGGCTTAAGACCGTCTCTTACGTCCGGAAGAGCTCTTGCAATAATAACACTCATGGCGTAATCCACAAAGGATTTTTTCATGACATCCGAGTATTCGGTTTGTATAATTCTGTCTTCTTCGTTTAAGACTTCAACTTTTTCTTTTTTCATAACTTATACATCAAGCTCCGCTTCGTTTGCATTTTCATAAATAAATGTACGTCTGGGTGGAACTTCAAGTCCCATTAACAATTCTGTGGTTTCGGATGCATGCTTGGCATCTTCTATTCCCACCCTCTTTAAAAGTCTCCTTTGAGGATCCAAGGTTGTTTCCCAAAGCTGTTCGGGGTCCATTTCGCCAAGACCTTTATATCTTTGTAATTTATAAGAAACATTATGAGTCTTTTTATATTTTTCCAATGCTTCGTCATTGTAAAGATATTCTTCCTCACCCTTTTGAGGAATTACTTTATAAAGCGGAGGCATTGCGATATATACATGGCCTTCATAAATAAGCTCAGGCATAAATCTAAAGAACAATGTCAAAAGAAGTGTCGAAATATGAGCACCGTCCACATCGGCATCGGCCATAATAATAATCTTATCGTAACGAAGTTTTGTTATATCAAAGTCGTTACCATAGCCTTCTGAAAATCCGCATCCGAAAGCGTAAATCATAGTTTTGATTTCGGCATTTGCCAAAACCTTATCTATACTTGCTTTTTCTACGTTTAATATTTTACCTCTGATAGGTAAGATGGCTTGATACATTCTGTTTCTTGCCATCTTGGCGCTTCCACCGGCGGAATCACCTTCTACGATAAAGATTTCGCATTTCTTTGCATCTTTTGATTCACAATTAGAAAGCTTACCGTTTGAATCAAAGGAATACTTCTGCTTTGAAAGCATATTGGTGCGGGCCTTTTCTTCTGTTTTACGAAGTTTAGCCGCTTTTTCAGCACAACCGATAACACTTTTTAGCGTCTCTAAATTTCTGTCAAAGTATCGAACCAGTTCGTCATTTGTAATCTTTGATACAGCCTTTGCTGCATCCTGGTTATCAAGCTTAGTCTTTGTCTGCCCTTCAAATCTGGGATCTGTATGTTTAATTGAAACTACGGCAGTCAAACCGTTTCGAACATCGGTACCTGTAAAGTTTTGATCCTTTTCTTTAAGTATCCCAAGTTCTCTTGCGTAGCTGTTTATAATATTTGTAAAAGCGGATTTAAAACCTGTAATATGAGTACCGCCTTCAAGTGTATAAATATTATTAACAAAGCCCATTACATTTTCGTGGAATTCATTAATATATTGAAATGCCACTTCAATTTCGATATTATCGCTCATTCCTTTAAAATAGATAACATCGTGAATCGTCTCGGCAGTCTTATTCATATCCTTAATGTAACCGATTATACCGTCGGGTTCATGGAATGTTTGAGCCTCTACTTCCTCTTTTCTTCTGTCTTCATAGTAAATGGTAAGTCCGGGATTTAAATAAGCGGTTTCATGAAGACGATTCTTTATATCGTCCTCTTTAAAGCGCGTTTTTTCAAATATTTCATCATCCGGAAGAAAATTAACACAAGTTCCTGTTTCTTTTGACTTACCGATTACAGGAAGCAATCCCTTTTCAAGCTCTATGATGGGATTTCCTCTTTCGTATTTATCTTCATAAACAAATCCGCCTGTTTTTACGGTAACGCTTAAATGCTTTGAAAGTGCATTAACAACCGATGAACCTACACCATGAAGACCACCGCTTGTTTTGTATGATGAATTGTCGAATTTACCGCCTGCATGAAGGGTGGTAAATACCAATCTTTCTGCACTTATACCCTTTTTATGCATACCAACGGGAATACCACGTCCGTTATCGCTTACAGTGGCTGAACCGTCGGCCTCCAAGATTACTTTAATTTCCGTACAAAAACCTGCCAGATGTTCATCTACGGAGTTATCAAGGATTTCATATATCAAATGATTGAGACCACGTGTAGAAACACTACCGATATACATACCGGGACGTTTTCTTACAGCTTCGAGTCCTTCTAAAACCGTTATACTCTCTGCATCATAAGTATTCTTACCCATAGTACTTCCTCTCAAAAACAAATCTTTTGTCATATTTAGACTAATTTAGTATAGCACAAAAGTGATTATAAAGAAACAAAAAAACACACGATGTAGTGCACTAGGCTTTGAGCCAAACTACATCGTGTAAATTTTTACATATTCTTTGTTATTGCTATTGCAAGAGCTCCGGGACCTATATGACAACTTACGGAAAGTGATAACCTGTCAAGAAATACCTCGGCCTTTGGGAACCTCTCTTTTACTTCTTCCAAGAAAGGAAGGGCGTTTTCATCACTGTGTGAGTAAACTACGAAAATCTTAACTCCGCTTCCGTCATCAGAGCATTTATATCTTTCAACAATATCTTTAATTGTTTGATTAAGCATTGTTGTTTTGGCCTGCCCTATTGTTCTTACCTTTGCAAAGGCATCAAGCTTTTCACCTTGTATTTGTAAAACAGGTTTGATTTTTAAAAGCTGACCAATCATTGCGGCTGCGGGAGTAAGACGTCCTCCACGCGATAAGTATTTAAGAGTATCAACCATAATGTAAATACTTGAATTAAACTTATCATCTTCCAAAATCTTATGAATCTCTTTTGCGCTTTTTCCTTCATTAGCAAGGTTTAAAGCATCCAAAACAGATTGTTTCATGGTTACGGAAATACGCTGGTTATTTACGACATAAACCTTATCTTCATAATCTTCCGCAAGCATTCTGGCCGTCTGAAAAGAACCACTCAATCCACTACTCATGGGAATATGAACAATTTCATCATATTCTTTTAAAAGCTTATCCCATAATTTCATGACATCGTCAGGAGACGGCTGACTGGTGGATATTACACAGTCATTTAAAAGCATTTCGTAGAATTGTTCTTGAGTAAGATTTATATCTTCATAGTAGTCATTACCGTCAATCATAAAAGGCATGGGAAGCACATATACGCCTAATTCCTTAGCCATTTCTTGAGTAATACCACTGTTGGAATCTGTTACTATTGCAACTTTTTTAGCCAAAATTTCGCCCTCATTTTTAAGTATTCAAACAAACTAATTTTAATGTCAGATAGTCCTAAAGTCAATTGTTTTTATTTGTTGCTTGGGAATGCGCTCCTTTAATGAATCATACTTATTTGCGGCAAGCATTAAAATATCTGAATCCTCATAAATATCCCCAAGACCGAATTGCAATTCGCCGCTTTGCCTTATTCCGTTTAATTCTCCGGGGCCCCTAAGCTTCATGTCTTCTTCCGCAATAACAAAACCGTCATTTGATTTATTCAATACATCAAGACGTTTCTTTGTAAGAGCATTCTTTGAATCCGATAAAAGCATGCAAAAAGAAGGGTATTCTCCTCTTCCCACTCTTCCTCTTAACTGATGAAGCTGTGATAATCCAAATCGCTCGGCATTTTCAATCAAAATAACTGAAGCATTTGGGACATCAATACCCACTTCTATAACCGTTGTGGCAACCAAAATATCAATGTTACCTTCTTTAAATGATTCCATGATTCTTGTCTTTTCATCAGGTTTCATTTTGCCTGTGAGAGTGCCTACATTTACTTTTTCTCCAAAGTATTCTTTCACTTCTTTTGAATGAGTTTCAACGCTCTTTAATAAAAGTTCATCTTCATCATTATCTTCAACCATCGGGCAAATAATATAAGCCTGGCGCCCTTTATCAAGTTCACTTTGAATCTTTTTGTATGCCTTTTCTCTGAAAGAAGAATCAATAACACAATTCGATATGGGAATTCTGTTTTTGGGAAGCTCATCAATAATTGATACAGATAAGCCTGCAAACATAATCATAGCCAAAGTTCTTGGAATCGGCGTTGCACTCATTACAAGTAAATGCGGCTCAAGTCCCTTATTTTTAAATGCTTCTCGTTGGCGAACGCCGAATCTGTGCTGTTCATCTGTAATAACAAGTGCTAAGTTGTTAAATTCAACATTATCTTGAATTAAAGCCTGGGTTCCTATTATTAAATTACATTCTCCGATAGAAATCTCTTTTAAAGCTTCTTTTTTATCTTTAGCTGACATTTTACCGGTAAGCAAAACAGGCTTTAAACATAAAGAATACCTATCGGTTAATTTCTTTACGGTTTCATAATGTTGCCTTGCAAGGACTTCCGTAGGAGCCATCATAGCGCCCTGGTAACCGTTTGAAGCGCACATAAGCAAAGAAAGTATTGCTACAATTGTTTTACCCGAGCCCACATCACCTTGAACAAGCCTGTTCATTAAGTTATCGGATGACATGTCACTTGAAATATCATTAAAGGCCTTCTTTTGCGCATTTGTAAGTTCATAGGGGAGAGCATCACAAAGGCGCTTACAATCGGCGGTTTCAATCATTTTAAAGTTATTTTTTAGCTTAATATTCTCTATATTTTTACTTTTTGTGGCATGAATAAAGCATAAAAACTCATCAAAGATAATTCTTCTTTTTGCTTTGTATAAGTCTTCTTCATCTTTAGGAAAATGAATGCTTGATTTTGCCAAGGGCATAGGAAGCATTGTCATTTCATCGCATTCTTCAACTGTTAAATAATCTTTATCTAAAGAAGCAACCGATAGTGCCCCTGAAACTGTTTTTGATATTTTTAGGTTTGAAAGATCCTTTGTAAGAGCATAAATTGGAGTTATTACATCCTGAAGTTTAAAGTATTCATCATAATCATAGGTTTTAGGCTGCTCTAAAATAAGAGTATTTCTAAATAGTTTTAAATACCCCCTGAATACTTTCTTATCTCCTACTTTAAAAGCTTTAAGCATATAAGGAGCATTAAAGAATCTAACTTCAAAAGTGCCGTATTCATCATAAATGAAGAACGAAATTATGGACTTTCCCGAAAAACGGGTAAGTTTAGGATTGCTTTTTACAGTGGCAAAAACAGCGTTACGTGAATTTGCCAACGAATCCTTTGTAGATGTTATTCTTTCATACTTATCATAAGTACGGGGATAATAATTTAATATATCATCCACGGTAAATAAGCCTATTTTATTAAATAGTTCGAATGTTTTTCCGCCAACGCCTTTTATAGAACTTAAAGATTGATTATTGTTCATAATGCCCCTAAAAAAATACCCCGAAGCAAAAACTTCGGGGTATGTGCTTATTCAGCAGAAATAATGTAATAGTAAATCGGCTGACCGCCTGAATTGATTTCAACATCACATTTAGAATACTTTTCATTAATGTATTCTTCGATCTTTTTAACCTGATCTTCTGTGACTTCACGGCCGTAATAAATGCTGAAAAGTTCAACGTCTGAATCTTTTGCCATTTCATCTATCATTTCAAAAACTGCCGTATTCATGTCGGAGCTAACGCTTAATAAGCCGCTATCGCCAATTCCCATGAAATCGCCTTCTTTGATTTCTTTATCATCAATCTGAGTGTCTCTGACAGCGTATGTAACCTGACCTGTCTTAACATTCTTGATTTCTTCCGCCATGGTCTCTTCGTTTTCTTTTGAAGAAAGATCGGGAGCAAAGTTAATCATTGCCGTAATACCCTGAGGAATAGTCTTTGTAGGAATTACGATAACTTCTTTTCCTTCAACAAGATATTGAGCCTGGTTTGCCGCCATAATAATGTTTTTATTATTTGGAAGAATGAAAATCGTTTTAGCGTTTATCTTACCGATGGCATCGACAAAATCCTCTGTTGAAGGATTCATGGTCTGACCGCCTTCAATAACATAATCAACGCCTAATCCTTTAAAGATTTCACTTAATCCTTCACCGGCTGATACGGAAATAAATCCAAAGTCTTTCGCGGGCTCTTCTTTCTTTAACGCATTGGCCTTAATTCCTTCGCGTTCAAGTCTCATATTATCAATCCTGATGTCGGAAAGCGCGCCAAACTTAATACCTCTTTGGATGGCAAGACCGGGATCATTTGTATTAAAATGAACCTTTACAACGTTTTCATCTACAACCAAAGCGATTGAATCACCGATTGTTTCAAGGAAAGTCTTAAAATCAAGCTCATGCTTAATATTAAAAGTCTTGTCTAAAATAATATTAAACTCAGTATCGTAATCATACTTAATACTTGAAGCTTCTTCCGATACTTCTTCATTTTTATCGCCTGACTGCTTGTTAAGAGCACTAAAGTCTATTTCTTTACCAAGGAAAGCATCGAAAGCTCCGTGCATTACTTCCACTAAGCCCTGTCCGCCCGAGTCTACAACTCCTGCCTGCTTTAAAACAGGAAGCATTTCGGGAGTCTGGCTTAAAACATATTCTGCATGCTCAATGATTTCTTTTAAATAAGCTTCCATATCGCTTGCACCTGAATTTGCAAGCTCATTAGCCTTTTCACATGCACCTTTTGCCACTGTAAGGATTGTTCCTTCTTTAGGCTTCATGACAGCCTTATAAGCGGTCTCAACGGCCTTTGTGAAAGCTTCTGCTATAACAGGAATGTCAATTACTTCCTTTGTTTTAGCGATACTTGAAAAACCTCTTAAAAGCTGAGAAAGAATAACACCGGAGTTACCTCTTGCGCCTTTAAGGGAGCCTGAAGAAATTGCTTTGCAAAGAGCCGGCATTGTAATGTCATTGGTTGACTGTAATGCCATAACTTCCTTTGCGGCAGACATAATAGTCATAGTCATGTTTGTACCTGTATCACCATCGGGAACAGGGAACACGTTTAATTCGTTAATCCATTCTTTTTTTGATTCAAGATTATTAGCGCCTGCCAAGAACATCTTTGCAAGCAATTCAGCATTTATCGTATTTGTTGCCAAATCAACATCCTCCTAGTCAATCACTTTAACGTCTTCCACGAAAACGTTGATTTTACCGATTTCAAGACCGGTGAATTCTTCTACTTTATATTTGACATTATTAATAAGATTTTCAACAACAGCATGAATACTGACACCATAAGAAACTATTATATGAAAATCAAGGGCAAGTTTACGCGATTCAGTCAATGATACGTTGATACCTCTGCAAATATCTGCAGAGTTGATCTTAAGCAATCTAACCAAACCATCTTTGACGTTAACATTTGCCATTCCAACAATTCCGAAACATTCAACTGCTACCGAACCGGCGTACTGCATAATTACACTGGGATCTATAACCACATTACCCAAATGAGTATCCATGGAAGAACCTTTCATATATGCCACCTCCGTTTGTTTTATTAACTTACTTAACTGTATGCCTTAGATATTATAACCGCTTTATAAGAAAAAAGAAACCACATTTTTACCTATTTTACTCTATTTTAATTTTTCACTTGCATTTTAAAAGTTTATCTGATAATATCTTTATGTTGCGAGTTTCGCAAAGATTCAAGGCTTTAAGGAGGTGCTAAGATATGGCAAAATGTGCAGTTTGCGGTAAAGGTATTCATTTTGGAAATAATGTAAGCCATTCTAATAGAAAATCCAGCAGAATGTGGGGCTCGAACATCCAGTCTGTTACCTGCAAGGTTAACGGAACCACAAAGAAGCTTCATGTTTGTACCAGATGTTTAAGATCCGGTAAAGTAGAAAGAGCTTAATTCAAAATTGATATCATTAAAAAAGAGAACCAATCGGTTCTCTTCTTTTTTTGTTTATTTGCTTATTTAGCAGATCTGAAAGGATAATCAATCTCATTTTTTAATTTCTCATACTCTTTATTGATTATCGTTACCATATTGGTATCTCCGCACAGATTATCCGGATGAAAGATTTTAAGTAAGTCTCTGTATCTTTTCTTTAGAGCCAAAGGATTAGTTACCCCGGCAAATAAAGAACCGGACAAATTCATACTGAACTCTTCATCATAATAGTCTGAACGAACTTTTCTTTCAGCCTCATATGCAAGTTTCTCTTTTGCAAATTTCTTACGGTCTGCTTCCAAGGCAGCAAACCCGCTTTGCAATATTTCCATCTTTTTATCAAAGAACTTTTCTTCGTCCTTTAATCTTTTTCTTTCTTTAACATTCCGAAGATTAATTTGCTTCATTTCCTCGACAAATTGAACACGCTCATCAAGGAATTTTTTATGAAGATCGTTAATTTCTTTCTGCCTTAATTCAAGTCTGATATTCTCTTCGAAAAGCCAGCGTTTTAATTCATTCAGTTTTTCAACATCATTACTTAAAAGTACCTCTTCGAAAGATTCAGCCATCAGGTGTCCTCCTTTGGAAATGCTTTATCGATTGCTTCTTCGTTTGAAGGCATGTTCTTTTTATTTGACATATCAGCAATCTTATCAATTACATCGGGCACCAAATCAAGAGCTTTTGAAAGAGCATCCTGATTTTTAACATTAACAAGTTTTGTGGTTCCGTTTTTAATTATCAAAACGGCGCTTGGCGTTACCTTACCGGTGATACCGCCACCGTCTCCTGCTTTCTTTGTGTTCTCGCATGTTCCCGCAGCCATTCCGAATGAAACGTCAACAAGCGGAAGAATAATTGTGTCATCAATCTTTGTGGGATCTCCGATTACGGTTTTTGTAGACATTATTGTATCCATTCCCTTTAACAAAGATTCGATAATGTTCTCCGATTTCTTTTCAGACATGAATTATACCTCCCTAAGTAACTTAATAACCCTTTTAATGTCTTTATTAAAATATGCCGACAGTAAAACTGTAAGTAATACTATCAGAGTGATTCTACCCTTTGCATCAAGCTTTACATCTGTGACGACATTTTCAAAGTCACCCCTGATGCGAACATGAGATGCTATAAATGGAATAAGTGCACCGTAATACACAAGAATCTGCCCCGTAACGGAAGGATCTTCAAAACCAACAAGTGCATCCAAATTCCATTTTCTTGGCAAAATGTGTTTAAGTAAACGAATGATTGATTCTTTACCCTTCTCAAAGGCTCTGCTAAATAAATCAGATTGAATCAGTTCAATATACTTTTTAATTTTATCATACTTTCCGTTTTTAGTTAAACCATTATTATTGGATTCAGATTCGCTTTCATTCTTTTCGGGATTAAAATCTTCATCAGCAATTTCAGACTTTTTTCTGTCTTCGCCTGTAGGTTTCTCTTTTATCTTTATTTCTTTCTCATCATTCTGCTTGCTATTTTTCTTTAATTTAATTCCAAAAATTCTAAGATAAAACTTTTGTTCTCGATTAATGTCAAAAGAAAAATGTAAGATATGAAAAAGCCATCCACCGGTAGCTTTAACAGAATAGTCATCGCCTGATTTGTAATACGCTTTAACTCTATATCCGATTGGAAAAAACAGGGCCAAAAACAACAAAAGAAGTATCAAGGCCAGAATTCCCAAAAGCACATATGCAATTATTAATAGAATATGTAAGAATGCAGCCATTAAAGATTTTCCTCATTATAAAACAAATTAGCGACATCGGAAGGGTCGAAAGTATTTATTGTTTCTTTAAACTTAAGTTCTTTAAACTTTCTATAAGATAAAGAAACTATACAGCGAATGTATTCAAAAGCATCATCTTCTGATTTAAATATTCCCGTAAGTTCAATCTTTTTGTCCTGATAATGCTTATTTCTAAGCATATTAGATCCAAAAATAACGGGTTTGTTTTCGTCATTAAGAAAGCAAACAAGGTAATACTTCTTAGTAAGTACAGTGCCTGTAAACTTATTTATAAGTTCACTTACCTTTCCCTTATCTCCATCAAAATAAAGATTATCAGAAATAATAAGATTATTTATCGTTCCATTGTCCGCTTTGTTTGATCTTTTTGTATTCATCATATGCCTTTTCAAGGATATCCCGCTCATTGTCATATTTTAAAAGATGGTACGCTTCGTGAAGTTTGTAAAAACCGGAGTCTAAAAAAAATTCTTCTCTTTGTGGTTTTGAGTAAAAAGAATCTGTCTGCATCAAAAACCAGTGGACGTATTTGGTTATCTCTTCGTTTCCGACTTTGAATTTATAGCTTGTTTCACCGATATATTTAATAATTTCCGCGGTAGAGCCGGACTCTTCTTTGACTTCTCTTACGGCTGTCATTTCTTTGGTCTCTCCCTCTTCCATTGTGCCTTTCGGAAGCACCCAGCCTTTATATCTTTCGCCTGTGTTTTTATATAAACATAGTATTTTTCCTCGGTATATAACAATACCGCCGCAGCTGATTGATTCTTTCATTTCAATCCCTCCTGACTAACTATTCTTCCTTATATTCGGAAGTATCAAACCTTCTGAAGTATTCATCAAATATTTTCTTTGCCATGGGAACGGCATAAAGGTTACCTGAACCGGCGTTTTCCAATATAATGGTGACGCAGATTTCAGGATCGTCCATAGGTGCAAATCCAGTAAACCATGAGTGAGTAGATTTACTGTAATCACTAAATTCAGCAGAACCTGTTTTACCGCATACCGTATATTTATCATTGTTTAGCTTTTTACCTGTTCCGCTTGTAATAACGGCACGCATCATTTCTTTAACGATGTCGCTTTCTTCTTTGCTTAAAACTGTCTTATATTCTGACGGTGCAAATTCTTTAACGGTATTCATATTGGAATTTACCACACTTGATACAAGATAAGGCTTCATGATTTTACCTTCATTGGCAATGGCTGAAGTAATCATGTTTAAATGCATAGGAGTCATAAGGGTATCACCCTGACCGAATGCGGTTCTTACCATCGTAATCTCATCAAAGTCATTTGATACCTTTGCTGTACTTTCCGAATAGTTCATTGAAAGAGGAAGTTCAGAGTTAAATAAAAGATCGTCAAGTGTATTCTGGAACTTATCTCGGTCAAGCTTTAAACCGATGTTACCGAAGGATGAGTTGCATGAAATGGCAAAGGATTTCTTTAAGTCCACATATCCGTGAGCCTGATGGTTATAACAAATTATTTTACCCTCATCAACTCTCAATTCTCCGTTACAATTGAAAGAATAGTCATTATAGCTTTCAGGATTTTCCCTTATATATTCAAGCAATGTAATTATTTTAAAAGTAGAACCGGGAGGATATAAACCCTGGGTTGCTCTGTTTAAAAGCACACTGCTGTCTTTATCGTTGATAAGATCGTCCCAAATTGCATCTATCTCATTGGGATCAAAATCAGGTTTTGAAACGCAAGCAAGTATTTCTCCGGTTTTTGGATTAGATACAATAACAGCTCCGTTATAGGTTCCGATTGCTGTATACGCTGCTTTTTGAAGACCGACATCAAGCGTAGTTATAACTCCGTCCGCAAGATACTTATCCCCTGTAAAATCGGCCGTCATTCTCTCGCCAAGGGGTTGATTTGAATTTATAAGGTAGTAGTTTGCCTGGCCTTCAATGCCGGCTTTACCGTTTGAAGCATACCCAATTACATGAGAGAAAATGTTGTAGAAGGGATAAAACCTGTATTCTTCCTTACCTTTTTCGTTGATTGTTTCTGCCAAAACCTCATTATCTCTTGAATAAATCTTGCCTCTTATATTTTGAGTAATCAATACTTCCTGCCTAGGATTATATGAGTTATTAATAAGCTCTTCTTCATGGGTGGCAGAATAAATGCAAAGATATGTGCAAAGCGCAAAGAAAACAGCAATAAACAAGTAGGTAATAGCAAGAACTATGTTTGACTGTTTCTTCATGTTTCCGGGAATTTTTTGGTCATCGTTTAACTCATAACCTTCTTTTCCGCGGATGATGTACATCGATTCAATAATAAAGATTGAAAAAATCGTAGCCATAACGGAACTTCCGCCGTAGCTAACCAAAGGAAGGGTCACGCCCGTTAAAGGTATGAACTTTGTGCCACCACCGATAGTTAAGAAAACCTGAAATATATAAGATATGCCAAGGCCTATGGAACAAAGCTTGTAAAAATTGTTTTCAAACTTAAATGAAATGTTTATAAACATGATAAAACAGCTTAAGCATATTAATATCATGCAAATAGAAAATACAATTCCAAGCTCTTGCGTTATTGCGGAAAAAATAAAGTCGGTTTCAACGTAAGGTATGGTTTCCGGAGTGCCTCCGAACAAGCCAAGGCCAAACCATGAGCCGCTTCCGATAGCAAATAAAGATTGAGTAATTTGATATCCTTCATTATCAATAACAGAGAAAGGGTCTATAAAGGCAGCCACTCTGACCTGTACATGGCGAAGAAGCTTAAATGCAATAAAAGAAGCAAGTCCACCCATGAAGGTTCCAAGCCCCAAATACCAGAAATTTCTTGTGGCAATAAAGACCATAAGAACATAAACAACATAAAGAATCAAACCTGCTCCGAGGTCATTTGATAAAATCAAAATGCATACATGAATAGCTGCAAATAATGTGGTTATAACCAGACTTTTAAAACTTGTGTCGTTGTATAATGCGCCGGCCACAAATAAAACAAACAATATTTTTACAAACTCTGAAGGCATAAAAGAAACGCCGAATACAGAGATTGCAAGTTTTGAGCCATTTGTTAGATTTCCAAGGAGATTAACTATAGCAAGTAAAGTGATACCTGTAAGGCCATATAAATACGGCAAATTCGGTATCTTTTCAAACTTAATAAGAAGCAAAGGAATAAGCCCTCCAAGTAAAAAAGCAAGGGCAATAATAATCATTTGCTTTAAAGCTTCATTAAAATCAATTCTTGTAAGCATAATTAGGCCAATGCTTATAAGAAGACACGAGTTATTAATCAAAAGCCTGTTTATCCTTGGATAAATCATTGGAACGGCTTCGATTATAAGTAACATCAAAACCTGAAAAACGGCATAAAATATCAAATACTTTAAACTACCGGTTTTTAAACAAATGGACAAAAATCCCGAAAAGTGGATTAAAATAATCAAAACCACCTGACGGGTATATATACCTCTTCTTGTCTTCTCCTCTTTATACTTAAAAACCATAAAGCATTCAAGAGTATAAACCATTATGAAAATTGTAATAAAATACTTCGATAATGTCGTTATATACTGAACCAATTATTCTACTCCTCTGTTCCAGTAAGCCTTGGTGTATTCTTTAGGGAAATTATTGGTGTTTTTAAAAATCAAATCACAAATCAATTCTGTTTCTTTTTCGTTCTCATCCACAAATGTCAAGAAAGGTTTGTAATTGTCAATGCCTTTTTCGCCAATCAAGCAGGTGGGAACACTGTTAAAAATAGTGTTGTAACAAAGATTGCAATTTCTGTATACGCAAAACTTTGCATTTGTACGATCCACGATATAAGAGAATCCTGCACCTTTATCTTTAAGACATCCCACATTGGTTTTGGCCACGCAATTGGCGCTTTGCATTAAAGGAAGTTTTCCGTAAACGCAAACATATTCACCCTTTGCATCCAAATCAGAAATTTCATGTTTCGATAATTCAAAAGGCAAAATAAAGGAATCGGCTTTACTTAACAATAAATCTTTCGCCGTTTTATTAAACGCATAAATTCCCGGGCCATAAATAATAAACCCATTAAAATCACTGGTTTCAACAGCATTGATTTCTTCGATATTTTGAACAAGTATACCTGCTACGTTATTTAAAGAAGCATATGATAAAGCGTTCTTTAAATAATCCTTATCCTTATTTCTGGTAACAAAAGGAAGGCACATAACAACCTTTTTTGAAAGATTTTTATTAGCTTTTAATTTGTCGTAATCAAGTGCTATATAGAAGTCTTCGCTTCTCTTATTCAAAACATCAATCTGGCTTTGAGTATATGCCATGATTATTGGCAATTTTTTTAAAGAAACCGGTTTTCTTTTTGTAATTTCACAAACCTTCGTTTTAGGTTTGCTTTCAAACACTCTGTGCTTATAATTATCCAATATTTCCTCTTCAAGTAAGGAAATAGCCTCTCTTCTTAAGTCGTTTAAAGCCTTAACCGGCACAAAAGATTCGTTATCGGTTTCAACAAATATTTCATTGATTTCAAAACATGTATCCCCAAGTTTTGAAACCTGTTTAGAAATATCATCTTTTGTAATAGACTTGGTAATTGCTTCCGCGGGCATATCACCCATAGCCGTTACGCTAATTTCACCGTAAGTCAAAGTAAGGGATATGTTTTGACCCATTAGAACGCTTATAAAAGCATCTATTTTTATTTTCTTAAGTGATTCAACATATTCTTTTGTTATTTTAGCCATGAGATTTTCATCATTGCCCAAATAACCGGGAGTCTTTTCGCAAATCATTTCCTTCCCGTTTTGCATAAAATAATAGCCTGTGCCGATTTCACTTCGAAGATAAATGTGCTTTAAAGCATCCAAATCTTTTTTATCAACCTTATATGATTTAGGGTCGCTTAAATAACGGTCAACATACTTTCTGTACATAGCCGTAACAAAGGCAGTATATTCAGGCTTTTTCATCCTGCCTTCAATCTTTAAAGAATCTATATTTGCATCTACTATATCGGGAATTGACTCAATTGTGCATTGATCTTTCATTGATAGAAAGAAAGATTCTTTACTGAGATTTCCCTTGGGAAGAACATACTTGTAAGGAAGTCTGCAGGGGCCGGCACATCTTCCTCTGTTTCCGCTTCTGCCACCTAAACACGAAGAAAACAGACAAGCTCCGGAATACGAATAACACATTGCACCGTGAATAAAAGTTTCAATCTCGATATCTTCATTTTCTTTAATCTGCTTAATCTCTTTTAAAGAAAGTTCCCTTGCAAGTACAACTCTTGATGCACCAAGCTTTTTATATTCTCTTACTGATTCTATTCCTGTAGCTAAAGCCTGTGTGCTGACATGACATTCCATGTCGGGATAAAGCTTTTTAAACACACTTATAAGCCCTAAATCCTGTACAATACAAGCATCTAAGCCCGCTTTATAAAAAGGCTTAATGTATTCGCACACATCGTTGAATTCTTTTTCTTTTATCAGGGTGTTAACGGTTAAATAGACCTTTTTACCGTATAGATGAGCTATTTTAATAGCTTTAATTATCTCTTCATCTGTAAAATTATCTGCATATGCTCTCGCACCATATTTTGACCCACCTAAATAAACGGCATCGCAGCCGGCATTAATAGCGCCAATAAATGATTTGTAGTTGCCTGCGGGGGCCAAAATTTCCATAAATTCTCCTTATACGTATAAAAGAAAAAAGGCTGAAATAAACAGCCTTTTTTGTCATCAATTCATCTTAAGTTCGGTTTCCAGACGGATGAGCTTTCTCGAGCTTTCTTCTAACTCGTTCTTGAGACTCTTCATGTTCTTTTCATTATTATCAAGTTTTATTTGAGAAGCAATCAATTCATGCTTAAGATCATAAAGTTCTTTTTCTTTTGCACTTATTTCTTCTTCAAGAAGAGATATCTGCTTCTTTGCCTTGAAATAATCGTCGGCAATATTTAATTGCAACAAAACATTTTGCGTGTCCACAGGGGAACGTCTGAAGCTTTCTATTCTGTTATACTCGGTCACTTTTCCGTTAATGTATGCAGCTACTTTTTGTACATATTCTTCGCTTTCGTAACCGCTTACCGTAAGGACTTTACCGCCTATGATAACCTGAGTATCTGTCTTGGCCGCCATTAACATTCTCCCCTTATTGATATGTGCATAGCACATCCGAATATATATACCTAAATTATAATAGTGTTACCCCTCAATTTCAATACCTAAATGCTTATATGCAAGTTCGGTAACGGCACGTCCTCGCGGAGTTCTTACCAAGAATCCGTTCATTATAAGATAAGGCTCATATACGTCTTCAATGGTACCCGGATCCTCTCCTATTGTGGCTGCCAAAGTATCAAGACCCACGGGTCCGCCTTGGTAAAATTCAATCATGGTTTTTAGTATATTTCTGTCGACATGGTCAAGTCCCATCTTATCAACATCCATTAAATCAAGAGCGGTTTGAGCAACGTTTAAAGTAATTTCTCCGTCAAATTTAACCTCAGCAAAATCCCTTACTCTTTTTAGCATTCTGTTTGCAAGTCTCGGAGTTCCTCTGCTTCTTTTTGCAAGTTCTATAGCACCCTTTTCATCGATTTTAACGCCTAAAATCTTTGCGGAATGTTTAATTATGGTCGATAAATCTTCAATAGAATAAAACTCAAGCTTTTGAACCACACCGAATCTGTCTCTTAAGGGAGCCGATAAAAGGCCTGCTCTTGTGGTAGCTCCAACAAGTGTAAAGGGAGGAAGCTCAAGCCTTACGGATTTGGCACTGGGGCCTTTTCCAATCATAATATCCAAAGAAAAATCTTCCATTGCAGGATACAATACTTCCTCAACCTGTTTATTTAATCTATGAATTTCATCAACAAAAAGAATATCTCCCTTTTGAAGGCTGCTTAGTATTGCGGCCATATCCCCGGGCTTTTCTATAGCAGGGCCGCTTGTAATTTTAATGTTTACACCCATTTCATTAGCAATAATTTGGGCCAATGTAGTTTTACCAAGTCCGGGAGGGCCGTATAAAAGCACATGGTCCAAAGAATCTTCACGATTTTTTGCAGCTTCAATATATACTTTCATTATTTCTTTAACCTTTTTCTGGCCTATATAATCAGCCAAAAACTTAGGTCTTAAAGAACCTTCAAGTTTAACATCTTCTTCGGTTATATTGGTTTCTATCATTCTTTTCAAAGCAAACTCCTACATAAAAATATACTGAAGTGCATTTTTTAAGATAACATCAGAGCTTAAAGTATCATAATTATCTACTTTCATAACGGCAGCTTTAGCGGCTTTCATGTCATATCCCAAAGCAACCAAAGCATCGCATGCGTCTTTAGCTTCACTCGGCAATTCTTTACTCTTTTCTTGTCCCGAAACACCGCTTAAAGTAATATCGCTTTGATCGATTTTATCTTTTAAATCTATAATTATTCTTTCTGCAGTTTTCTTTCCTATTCCGGGTGCTTTTGAAAGCAAAGCAGCATCTTCTGACACAATATAATACTTAACCATAGAAGCTCCGAATGCTCCGATTAAAGCCTGAGCGCCCTTTGGGCCAACGCCGCTAACCCCGATTAATTGATTAAATAAAGATAGGGCTTCTTTGGTTAAAAAGCCATAAAGCGTCATGGCATCTTCTCTTACGCTTAAGTATGTATAAAGTTTTACTTCATTTCCCTCCAAAGGAAGTTCTGCCCTGTCGGTATCACAGACTATTACGTTTATTCCGATACCGTTAACATCGACCACCACTTTACCGGGAACAGAGTATTCCAGAATACCTTTAACAAATGCTATCATATAATCTCCTTTAACCTTGGAAGCAATCAGTATAATAACCTGATTTCGAAATAGGCTCGTTGCAATCGGAAAGATGTCTGGTGTCGCCCACAACCTGAGCTCTAAAGTGAGCCAAGCCCGGAGTTCTTTCTTCCGTTCCTAAAATAGTGACAGACGTCGGTGCCACAAAAAAGGTATGCCAAAGCTGAAAAGGTGACATCTTGAGTAAATACCCTAAAATCAAAAGGGACACTCCTAAATGGCAAAAGAAAACAATTACCTCATCCTTTTCCTCTTTAGTGCGAACATATATATTATCTTTTCTTTCATAGCCGTGTTCTTTTAAAATATCATCAATTCCTCTGCATACTTCTTTATATGCAGGTTCAATTTCAGGATTATTAAGTAAGGGATTTTTAAACCAATTGTCTTTATCAAAAGCATATTGAGCACTTGACCAAGTTTCAGGAAAGTAATCCCACAGCCCTGTTTGTACGGGATTTTCTTTATGAGGATCTACTTGATAATAAAACTCCCTTAACCATGGTTTTTCAATGGCTGTCCTATTTAATGCTTTTAAAGAAAGGGATGCGGTATCTTTTGCTCTTCCGAGAGGTGAAACATAGATTTCTGATATGTTTTCCCATTTGGCGACTCTTTTAGAAAGACAATCGGCTTCTCTCCATCCTTTCTCTGTAAGTGAATCTATAGAATAGTCGGGATCACCGTGCCTTATAAAGATTAATTTCATTATAATTTTCTCTCTTTTATTTATTTATAATCTTATTAGATTATAGCAAAGTTGAACGTATGTTTAAAGAAAAAACTTGGCTTGAAATAATCAAACCAAGTTTATTTTTATCTTGACTGTATATAGTTTAACAAGCCTTCCGCCTTAATAATCTTTTGCATAAATTCAGGGAAGGGCTGACCCTTAAATTCAAGGCCCTTTGTAATATCTTTAATAATACCGGTATCAAAGTCTACACTTACTTCATCGCCGGCTTCTATAGCCAAGCTTGCTTCTTTACATTCCATAATCGGAAGGCCTATATTGATGGCATTTCTGTAAAAGATTCTTGCAAATGTCTCGGCTATAACGCAACTTACTCCGCTTGCCTTAATGGCAATGGGAGCATGCTCTCTTGAAGAACCGCAGCCAAAGTTTTTGGTGGCAACAATGATATCTCCCTTATTTACTTTACTTACAAAGGATTTATCAATGTCTTCCATACAATGAGTTGCAAGTTCATTGGGATCCGAAGAATTGAGATATCTTGCGGGGATTATTACGTCGGTATCTACATTATCACCGTATTTAAAAACTTTACCTTTAGCATTCATATTTACACCTCCGGAGCCGCAATATAGCCTTTGATTGCGCTCATAGCAGCAACCGCAGGGCTTGCCAAATATATTTCGCTTGTGATATGTCCCATTCTGCCTACAAAGTTTCTGTTGGTGGTTGAAACACATCTTTCATTTTCTGCCAAGACACCCATATAGCCTCCAAGACACGGTCCGCAGGTAGGAGTGCTTACAACACCTCCGGCTTCAATAAACGTCTTAATAAGTCCTTCTTCCATTGCCTGAAGATATATTTTCTGAGTGGCAGGAAGAACTATTAATCTCATGCCTTTAGCTACTTTTTGTCCCTTTAAGATTTCGGCAGCAGTTCTTAAGTCTTCAATTCTTCCGTTTGTACAAGAGCCGATAACAACCTGGTCGATTGTAATTTTTTCTTTTATTTCATCAATTGTCTTAGTGTTTTCAGGCAAATGAGGAAATGCAATTGTAGGTCTTAATTTAGATAAATCAACGGTAATCTCTTTATCATAAACTGCATCAGCATCGGCTTCATAAATCTTAGGAGTTCTCTTTGAGTGCTCTTTTATGTATTCTAAAGCCTTGTCATCCACAGGGAAAATACCGTTTTTTGCCCCTGCTTCAATTGCCATATTGGCAATTGTAAAGCGGTCATCCATAGAAAGATACTTTATACCTTCTCCCGTAAATTCCATGGATTCATACAAAGCTCCGTCCACACCGATTTCACCGATAATATGTAAAATAACATCCTTACCGCTTATCCATTTATTGGGCTTTCCGATGATATTAAACTTAATAGCGCCGGGGACTTTAAACCATGCTTTACCTGTGGCCATTCCTGCCGCCATATCTGTGCTTCCGACACCTGTTGAAAAAGCTCCTAAAGCTCCGTAGGTACAAGTATGTGAGTCGGCACCTATTATTACATCTCCCGCAACTGTAAGGCCTTGTTCCGGCAAAAGAGCATGTTCAATACCCATCTGGCCTACTTCGAAATAATTGGTAATTTCGTTTTTTAACGCAAATTCTCTAACGCATTTACAATGCTGAGCCGATTTAATGTCTTTATTGGGAGCAAAATGATCCGGAACCAAAGCAATTTTGTCTTTATTAAAGACAGTGTTTAAGTTCATCTTTTCCATTTCTTTTATAGCTACAGGACTTGTAATGTCGTTTCCCAAAACAAGTTCCAAATCAGCCTCTATCAATTGACCTGCGCATACTTTAGAAAGACCCGCATGTGCAGCCAATATTTTTTGAGTCATTGTCATTCCCATGGGAACAATCTCCTTTAAAAAGAATAAAAAAACTTATAAGATAAGGGAGCCCTAAGACTCCCTTAATAATGCTTAGTTATTGATTAACTTATCTTCTTCATTATTCCAGCTGTAAAGCTTACGAACCTCTTCGCCAACCTTTTCTGAAGGATGTTCGCTTGCAAGCTTTCTCATTGCTTTGAAGTGAACCTGCTTACCTGCAGGAGACATATCAAGAAGGAATTCTTTTGCAAAGCTACCATCCTGAATATCTGAAAGAATCTTCTTCATTGCTTTCTTCGTATCTTCTGTAATAATCTTAGGACCTGTGATATAGTCACCGTACTCTGCGGTATTTGAAATTGAATATCTCATTCCCGCAAATCCTGACTGATAAATAAGGTCTACGATAAGTTTCATTTCATGAATACATTCAAAGTATGCATTTCTGGGATCGTATCCTGCTTCAACCAATGTTTCGAAGCCTGCCTGCATAAGTGCACAAACACCGCCGCAAAGAACTGCCTGTTCACCAAACAAGTCGGTTTCTGTTTCTGTTCTGAAGGTTGTTTCCAAAACACCTGCTCTTGCACCGCCGATACCAAGAGCATAGGCGAGAGCTAATTCCAATGCCTTTCCTGTAGCATCCTGATGTACGGCAACCAAACAAGGAACACCTTTTCCTGCCTGATATTCCGAACGTACTGTATGACCGGGTCCCTTGGGAGCAATCATTGTAACGTCAACATCCTTAGGAGGTGTGATACATCCGAAATGAATGTTGAAACCATGAGCAAACATAAGCATGTTGCCGGCTTCAAGATTGGGTTCGATATCGTTTTTATATAGATCAGCCTGCTTTTCATCATTAATCAAAATCATAATGATATCAGCTTTCTTTGCTGCTTCAGCGGCTGTAAATACTTCAAATCCCTGGTTAACGGCTTTATCCCATGACTTAGAACCTTTATATAGGCCGATAATGACATTGCATCCTGATTCCTTTAGGTTTAATGCATGAGCATGTCCCTGTGAGCCATAGCCGATAATTGCAATTGTCTTACCCTTTAAAAGTGCTAAATTGCAATCCTGTTGATAATAAATCTTTGCCATTTTATTTCTCCTTTATATTTAAAAATATTAATCAAGATAAGTAACGTCTTTTATACCGCGGCTTAAGCCGGCAATACCGGTTCTTGCAAGTTCCAACACTTCATAGCCGTCTAAAAGTCCCAAGAAAGCATCAATCTTTTCCTGGTCACCGGTCATTTCTATAATCAAACTTTCTTTCGAAACATCAATTATGTTTGCTCTGAAAATATCTGCCATAGAAATAATACCCTGGCGTTCGTTTGCTTCACATCTTACTTTGATTAAAGCAAGTTCTCTGTATACACTGCACTTAGGCTTTAAAACCTTTATGTCTCGAACATCAATAAGCTTGGCAACCTGTTTTTCAATCTGATCCAAAATGTCATCATCACCGCTTGTAACAATGGTTATACGTGTATATCTTGGATCTGCCGTAACTCCCGCGGTAATACTTTCAATGTTATATCCGCGTCTTGAAAACAAACCTGAAATACGGCTCAAAACACCGGAAGTGTTATCGACCAAAAGCTGAATAACTCTTGTGTGCATAGAAATCTCCTACTTTTATCTAATTTCTTTTACCCTTTTCTGATTCCTATAAGGTATATAGTAATTACTGAATTTCGAAAAGTCAATAAAAAATACTTTAATTCTCTAAATCATTACATTTGGGAAGTGCTAAAGTGCCTGTTCTTGCAACTTCAACCACACTGATTCCGGATATTGCAGAGCGAAAAACCTTGATTTTGTCGGGAATATCACAGATTTGAATCATCATATGATTCTTTGACATGTCAACTATCTGAGCTTTGCAAATCTCACAGATTTCCATTATGTCTTTACGATTGCTCTTATTGTACTTAACCTTTATAAGCATAAGTTCTCTTGAGATTGCCTGCTCTTCATGGAAAGTTTTAACCTTTATAACATCAAGTTTTTTATTAAGCTGCTTCTCAATCTGCTCTAAAGTACGTTCATCACCTGAGCTTACAATCGTCATATTGGATACTTCCGGGTCAAAAGTTTCTCCCACAACCAATGAATCAATATTAAAACATCTTCTTGCAAACAAACCCGACACCTTGCTAAGCACACCGGATCTGTTTTCAACCAAAACCGAGTATATTTTCTTCATTATTTATCCTTTCACTATGTCCATAGGATCGATAAGGACTTCTACTATGTAAGTTTTATCATTTGAAAGCATATCTTTTATTGCAGGTTCAACATCACTGTTATCGGTAACTTTAATATAGTTTAAATCATATGCTTTTGATAACATTTCAAGATTCGGATAGTCGTTAAGACTTACAACAGAATAATTGTCATTATATGTAAAATGTTGATATTCTCTAACCATTCCGAGGTAATTATTCTTTAAAACTATGATTTTTACCCCTGCTTTGACTTCGTTAATTGTTGCAAGTTCCATCATAGACATTTGGAAAGAGCCATCACCGCAAACGGCAACAACCTGCTTTTTAGGATTGGCAAGCTTTGCTCCCATTGCGGCAGGAATTGAATATCCCATAGTGCCCATTCCGCCGCTTGTTAAGAACCTTCCGCCTTTTTTAACATCGCAGAAAGAGCAAGACCAAATCTGATTCTGGCCAACATCCGCAACATAAACGCTGTCATTTTTAAGCTTTGAAGAAAGGGTTTTAATAAAGAATTCAGGATCCGTAAATGAAGGATTTGGATTTCTTTTTTTACCCATGGTTTCTTTGTAAGAATTAAGCAATTTAACCCATTCTTTAGTATCGCATTCAAATTCCTGATTGTTAATTTGCTCGAATATATTCGAAGCGTCACCTACGATAGGAATGGTGGGGCCACAATTCTTTCCGATTTCCGCGGGATCCACATCTATATGAACCATTACTTTGTTCTCAGTAATAAGATCAGGTTGATTTACCGCCCTGTCAGCCACTCTTGCGCCTACCATAATAAGCAAATCAGATTCATTCATCGCTCTGTTTGCATAGGCCTTACCGTTGTTACCAACCATTCCAAAATACAAAGGGTGAGAAGTAGGAACAGCGGAAATACCCATCATTGTAGAAACAACGGGTATGTTTTTACTCTCGCAAAACTTTAAAAGATTATCCTGAGCATTTGCAAGTATCACGCCACCGCCTGCACATACAACAGGTCTTTTAGCCTTTTCAAGTGCTTTTATTACCTTTTTAATCTGTGCAAAGTTACCTACAAAAGTAGGCTTATAAGTTCTCATAGCCACTTCATCGGGATATTTGTATTTCTTTATTTCGGCGTTCTGTATATCAATCGGAACATCCACCAATACAGGCCCTTTTCTTCCGGTATTGGCTATATAGAATGCTTCCTTCATAATTCTCGGAATATCATTAACATTTTTTACAAGATAGGAATATTTAACAAAGGATTCAACAGCTCCCGTTATGTCCGCTTCCTGAAACACATCAGAGCCCAGCAAAGAAGAATTTACCTGTCCCGTAATGCAAACAAGCGGAATAGAATCAGCAAATGCTGTGGCAATACCGGTAATTAAATTTGTAGCACCGGGGCCTGAAGTTACGGCACAAACTCCCACTTCACCCGATACTCTCGCATAACCGCTTGCAGCATGAGCAGCATTTTGCTCTGTTCTTACCAAAACCGTCTCAACATCGGAATTTAAAATAGAATTGTAAAACGGGCAAATAGCAACGCCCGGATATCCGAATACATATTTAACATGCTCTTCAGATAAAGCTTTTACTATTGCATCAGCACCAATCATACTTAATCTCCGTTCATAAATGTTATCTTTCTAAAAATAGATTTTAGCACACTAAAGTATGAATGTGCAATACTTAAGAAACTATTTCGAAAAGTCCATTTGATTTCCTATTGTTTATATGATATTTTATATAAGAATATATGGAGGTATTTAACTATGAGGAAACGCATTTTATGTGCAGCATTGGTTTTATCATTAAGTATGGGACTCACGGCTTGTTCCGGTGCGGGTGCCGGAAAAGAAGTTTCTGAATACAAAAAAGACGTAGAGACTTTTTACAACACACTTGTAGATGTTGACAAAGAAATAAACGATATCGATCCAAGCAGTCAGGAAGCAATGGATAAGTTATTTGAAGAATTTGACAAGCTTCAAAGCAGCTACTCACAAATGGCTGAGTTAACTGTTCCTACAAAAGATGTTCCCGAAACATTTGCTTATATATCGGATTTAGCCGATGAAGCTTCTTCTTATATGACTCAGGCAAATGAATACTTAAAACAATCCTTTGACGACAGTTCATACAACGAAAACACATTGAAAGCCGCTTTGGAATGTTATAACAGAGCAAATAAAAGAGCCGTTTACATTGTAAGTTTGCTAAACGGTGAATTACCAAAAGACGAAAACATTTCATATGAATAAAAACAAAACCCTCGATTGTAAAATCGAGGGTTTTTTGTATCCTAATATATCTTAGAACTTACCTGCCTTAGCAGCTTCTTCGATAGATACGGCTGTTGATACTGTCATACCAACCATAGGGTTGTTACCTGCGCCGATAAGACCCATCATCTCAACGTGTGCGGGAACTGATGAAGAACCTGCAAACTGAGCGTCTGAGTGCATACGACCCATAGTATCTGTCATACCGTAGGATGCAGGACCTGCAGCCATGTTATCGGGGTGAAGTGTACGTCCTGTACCACCGCCTGATGCAACTGAGAAGTACTTCTTGCCTTTTTCAAGACGTTCCTTCTTGTATGTACCTGCAACGGGATGCTGGAATCTTGTGGGGTTGGTTGAGTTACCTGTGATAGAAACGTCAACGTTTTCTTTCCACATGATTGCTACGCCTTCGCAAACATCATTTGCGCCATAGCAGTTAACCTTTGCTCTGGGGCTGTTAGCATCCTTAGAATAGCACTTTCTTGAAACTTCCTTAACAGTGTTTGTGTAAGGATCGTATTCTGTTTCAACAAAAGTAAATCCATTGATTCTTGAAATAATCTGAGCTGCGTCTTTTCCTAAACCGTTAAGGATAACTCTTAAAGGTTTCTGACGAACTTTGTTAGCCTTTTCTGCGATACCGATAGCACCTTCAGCAGCAGCGAATGATTCGTGACCTGCCAAGAATGCGAAACATTCTGTATCTTCCTCAAGTAACATCTTACCTAAGTTACCATGTCCGAGACCAACCTTACGTGTATCTGCTACGGAACCGGGAATACAGAAAGCCTGAAGTCCTTCACCGATTGCAGCTGCAGCGTCAGCAGCCTTACGACAATTTTTCTTAATTGCAATTGCAGCACCGACTGTATATGCCCACTTTGCGTTTTCAAAACAAATAGGCTGAATGCCTTCGATGAGATGATAAACATCAATTCCGGCATCATCGGTAATCTTTTTACATTCTTCTATAGAAGAGATTCCATACTGCTTTAAAACGGCAAGAATCTGAGGTTCTCTTCTTTCGTATGATTCAAATAAAGCCATCTTCCATCTCCTCCTTATTTGACTTCTTTATCAGTTCTGGGATCAATTACTCTGACAGCATCAGCAACTCTTCCGTACTGACCGGAAGCCTTTGTTAATGCGGTTTGAGCGTCGTCGCCCTTCTTGATAAAGTCCATCATCTTACCAAAGTTAACATACTTATAACCGATGATTTCATCGTTTTCATCAAGCGCAATGCCTGTAATGTATCCATCGGTAAGTTCGAGGTATCTGGGGCCTTTTTTCAAAGTACCGTAAGTTGTGCCTACCATTGAACGAGCACCCTTACCAAGGTCTTCAAGACCTGCACCGATAGCAAGTCCGTCTTCAGAGAATGCGGACTGTGTACGTCCATAAACGATCTGAAGGAAAAGTTCTCTCATTGCAGTATTGATAGCGTCACATACCAAGTCAGTATTTAATGCTTCCATAACTGTAAGTCCGGGTAAAATTTCTGCAGCCATAGCAGCTGAGTGAGTCATACCTGAACATCCGATTGTTTCAACAAGAGCTTCCTGAATAATACCTTCCTTAACATTAAGAGAAAGCTTACATGCACCTTGCTGAGGAGCACACCAGCCAATACCATGTGTGTAACCTGAAATATCTGTTACGTTCTTCGCCTTAACCCATTTTGCTTCTTCGGGAATAGGCGCACATCCATGGTGAACACCCTGTTTAACAGGACACATATCTTCCACTTCTTTTGAATAAATCATTAGTTTATCCATCTCCTTTCAAAGTGATAATAATCGCAACCACTATTGTGGCATAATTAACCGCAAAAATCCAGTATTTTTTATCAGCAAAGCTAAATACTAAATCAATTTTCTTTTTTCTTTATAATTGTACCGTTGTTTTTATGAATACTCTTTTCGGGAATGACTCCTCTTACGCAGGATGTAGGATAAACATTGCTTTCTTTACATATAACGGTACCGGGGTTTAAAACGCTGTTACAGCCTACTTCAACGTTATCCCCAAGCATAGCTCCAAACTTCTTTAAGCCTGTTTCTATGTTTTCTCCTTCGTTATGTACAACAACAAGCTTTTTATCGTTTTTTACGTTTGATGTGATCGAACCCGCTCCCATGTGAGCTTTAAATCCAAGGATTGAGTCTCCTACGTAATTATAGTGAGGCACCTGAACTTTGTTAAATAAAATAACGTTTTTTAATTCTGTTGAGTTACCGACCACGCATCCTTCGCCAACCAATGCGTTACCTCTTATGAAAGCACCGGGTCTGACTTCGGTCTCAGGGCCTATAATGCAAGGTCCTGCAATATAGTTATTAGGATAAATCTTAGCGGATTTTGCAATCCAAACATTATCCCCCTTGTAATCATACTCATCAGGTGATAACGTTTTGGCAAACTCCAAAATAAAGTCTTTAATCTTAGGAAGTGCTTCCCAAGGATATTCACAGTTACTTAACAATTCTTTAGCTTGTGTTTGGTCAAGAGAATATAAGTCCTTAATCTTGATATCAGCCATTTTTAGTCTCCTTACTTAATTAAAATCAAAAACAACAGCGTTGTTTTCATCAAGTTTTAAAGATGCATCAAAGAACAAACCTTTCTTACTTAAAAATCCTGTAATAATATCTGTCTTTTTATCATTCAAAAGCTTCACAAACTGTTCACCGGGGATTTCAACACCTGCAATCTTTCCAACAAAGAAACTGCATCCTCCCTCTTCTTTTGAATAATTTGCGCATCTGTATCCGTTATGGCCCTTTATAATACTTGCGCCACACTTTGGACATTTAACATTTTTAACAATTTCTTCCGTGTTGTCAAACTCAAATTTAAATCCGACAATTTTACCTTCATCATCTTTGTTAAATGTAATAAATGCATTGAAGGAATTTCCCGATTTAGATTTAAAGCCTTTAATTAAAGGCGATTTTCCCGAAGTTAAAAGTTCTTTTACCTGGGAATCGTTTAATTTAACGCCTGAAATTGTACCGATATTAAACTTGCATCCCGCTTCGGGGTTTTCTCTATTGTAGTTATTGCATCCGTATCCAAAGGAAGTTTTTACTATGTCGCCGCCGCAAACAGGACATTTAACGTCTTTTAGTACCTTAGCTTCGACATTTTCAAAGTCAAAAGAAATCTCACTTTTACCCGCTTCATTTTTCTTAAGAAGCAAACAGGCATCAAATTTTTTGCCGGATTTACCCTTAAATCCGCGGATAGTTCCTGTTTTACCATTTGCAATAAGTTCTTTTACATTTGCAGATGACAACTGCTTTCCCGCTATTTTTCCAATATAAAACTTACATGAATTTTCATCACTCGGATTATAGTTTGCACAGCCAAATCCACCTGATTTAATATAAATATCCCCTCCGCAATCAGGACACTTAACGCCTTCCAAAATATCGGGAGATATTCCTTCAAAGTCAAAAGAAACCGACTTTTTGCCGAATTCATCATCTTTTAAAACAAGACGAGCCTTAAAAGCAGATTTATTCTTTGATTTAAAGCCGTCAAGGATTTGAGTCTTACCCGTTTCTATCAATTCCTTAACTTCATCAAAAGAAAGCTTCTTTCCAGCTATTTCACCGATTGAAAAATAACAAGGATTGCTTTCATTGCTTCTGTTTTCACAAGAGTATCCATACCCTGTTTGAATCATTCTTCCTTTGCAAACGGGACACTGTAAACCTTCTGCATATTCTATGGGCACGTCAGAAAAATCAAAAGAAACAGAAAGCTTTCCGTTTTCATCTTCTTTTAATTCAAGAGAAGCTTTAAAAGGCTTTTTATTCTTACCGACAAACCCGCTTAAAACCTTGGTTTTACGGTTATTAATTAAGTCTTTAAAGTCATCTTCCGATATGTTAACGCCTGCGATTTGGCCAACGCTGAACTGACATTTCTTTTCTTCATCAAAATAATTACTGCAGCCATAGCCAAAGGATGTTGTTGTAAGTTCTCCTCCGCATAAAGGACATTTAAGCCCCAAAGGCTTTCTTGTGGCTATTCCCTTAGACTCTTTTCCCGTAAAGCAATTAATATTATGGGCAATTTGACTTGTAAGATCGTAATTAATCATTTTATCCGTTTCTTTACGGATATACGCTTCAAGTTTCTGTCTGTATTCAATATCATCAACAGATCCGTTTACTATACCCTCAAGACCCATTTCCCAGTTTGCCGTCATTTCGGGATTCAAAAGTGACGGAACAGACAGTTTCACAACTTCGTAAATCATCTCACCTAAATTTTCAGGAGTTATGATTTGCGTTTTGGGATTTTGATTTAAATACTTTATTCTTACAAGTTTATCAAGTATTTCACCTCTTGTTGCACTTGTTCCGATACCGCTTTTCTTTATTGTGGCTCTAAGTTCTTCATCCTCTATTAAGTTTCCGGCATTTTCCATGGCCAAAATAAGAGTACCTGAAGTATACCTTTTGGGAGGTGACGTTTTTCCTTCTTTTATATCGAAAGAATTAACCTTAATATCGTCACCTTTCTTTAATTCGGAAGAAAACTTTAAAAAATCTTCCTTAGAACAGGTTTGTTCGATATCCGAATCATCATCTTTGTCTTTTTGAGAAGGAATTCCGGCAATTTCTAAGTAACCGGGTGAAATCAATACCTTGGCCGACGAATAAAACTTTTCGTTGTTAATATCAACAGTAAGCTTAACAGACTTATATTCCGCAGGCGGGTAAAAAATGCTTAAAAATCTCTTTGTGATTAAATCATATACAGCTGTTTGAAGCTCTGACAAAGAAGAAAGCGCCGATGTTTGCCCCGTAGGAATAATTGCATAGTGATCCGTTACTTTTGAATCATCGGTATACATGCTCTTTTCTATTCCCAAAAACATCCTGTTATCAATTATGTTCTTTGAAAATGCTGAAAACTTTGCATAGTTTTGAAGTCCGCGAATATTTTTGCTTATTTCTTTAGCCACGGCTGTCGTTAAAACTCTGGCATCCGTTCTTGGATATGTAGTTAACTTCTTTTCGTATAGTTCCTGAATAACATCAAGAGTCTGTGCAGGGCTTATCTTAAATATTTTAGAGCACTCTGCCTGAAGTTCTGCAAGGTTAAAAAGCAAAGGTGCTTTTTTCTTTGTATTGCTTATTTCAACAGAGTCTACAACAGCATTTTTATCTTTTACATAGTCAATCAGTTCATTGGCCGATTCAATTTTCTTAAAGCCATTTTCTTTATACAAAAGAGGCGAATCAAAATACTTTGAGCCTTCAACACTTTTCCATTCACCAAGGAAACCAACCTCACCAAAATTACCGACAACACGATAAAATGGAGTCTCAACAAAATTTCGTATTTCTCTTTCTCTGTTTACAACCATACCAAGAACACAGGTCATAACTCGGCCTACGGCAATGGCTGTATATGAAGAGGTGGCAGCTGCATCATTTATCATCTTTCCGTATTTCACAGAAAGAGCCCTGGAGAAATTGATGCCAAGGCTGTAATCTTCTATGGTTCGCATTATTCCCGATTTTCCAAGCCTTGCATAATCTGACATGGGCTTGGCTTCATTGATGCCTCTTTTTATTTCATCATCCGTTTGAGAGTCAATCCAGACACGGAGTTCTTTCATTCCGTCTCTAACGCCACCGTAATTTCGGATATTTTCTTCTATTGTTTGTCCTTCTTTTCCGGAGTCTCCCGCCCAGTAAACGACATCAATGTCATCTCTGTGCAAAAGCCCGGTCACTACGTTATATTGGTCTTTAGAGTTTTCTATTACTCCGTATTTGTAAACTTCCGGTAAAAAGGGCAAATCTTCAAGACGCCATACCTTATACTTTTCGTCGTATGCTTCAGGGTAGCACATTTCAACCAAATGTCCGTAGCACCACGATATTACATATTCATTATTTTCAATGGAGCCGTTTTTGTTGCCGGATACATTAAGTACTCTTGCAAAATCTCTGGCAACAGAGGGTTTCTCCGTAATAATTAATTTCTTCCCCAAAACAAAATCCTTCCAAACATTAAATATTATCTAGCAAGAAAAGTTTTAGATTTTTTCTTACTTTAGCTTCAAGGGACAATTTTTCATCAAATCTTCCCCCCGCGAAAAGATAAATGTAATCTGCATTAAGCTTAGCTTTATTTGCGCAATACAAAAGCCATTCATAATCTTCGTAAGTAAGCATTGCTTTATCATACACACATATTGCCAATAGATTTTTACCGTTTTCGCCCATTGCGACAATATCGATTGTGCCCTGTTTGCCTACCCATTTTGAAAATCTTTCGCAAACAACAGGAAGCTTTTTCCTTGCATTAGCTTTTTCCATGTATTCAAGACAAATTTGCCTATAGTACTTGCCAACATAGCTTTTAAGAGAAGGCAATACATATAATCTATAGAATTCTTCGGGAGAATTAAACTCCAAAAACGAAGAATACTTAAACAAGAAGCTATAATAAAAATCCACAAAATTATTGGAAATATTATATATTCCCTTTTGAGCATTATCTCTTCCGTCGGTATCAATGCTGAATACCTTTTCAACAAGCTCAAGTTCCATAAGGTTTTTAATATAAACGCTTATCTTGGCTCTTGAAAAACCTGTTTGTTCATACAAATCATTTAGCTTTAGTTTTCCATCAGAAAGGGATGAAAGAATGGTATTGTATACACCCGTTTCTCTTAATTCATCTTCCACAATAGCCTTTGCCACATTATGTAGAGGACCGTTTTTACTAAGAATCTTCTTTGTGATATTTTCTTTAACCGAAGCTTTCTTATCAAACATCTCCCAAAGTCCCGGAACACCTCCGAGAATTGAATAGCAGATGGCACAATCTTCGTTTGTATACAAAGAAAAATACTCTCTTAAATCATAAAAAGATAACTCTTTGATTTTTAAGAAACCGGATAATTCAAATGCAGCTTCCCCGATTCTTGAAACCAGGTTATTTTCAACAAACCCGACAGACGAGGAAGAAAGAATAACAAGGTATTCCTGATTGTTCCAACTTGAATGGATAAAAGAGATTAATTCATCCATAAAAGTGGGACAACTCTTTATAAGATTTTGAAATTCATCAAAAACGATAACCTTCTTTTGAGAATGTTTTTTGGTAGTAGCGGACAAAACTTCGGAAAATTCAGGAAATCTAAGGGTTTTAATACCAAGCTCACCTAAGAAAAGCCCCAGTCTGAATTTTTGTTCACGCTCGGATGCGGGTTCGCATAAATAGTAAAAACCCGGTTTGTCAGCCATAAACTCTTTTAATAAAGATGTTTTTCCTATATATTTTTGTCCGTACAAAACTATAATCTGGCTCTTATCCCTGTTATAATAAGTGCCCAATTGGTTTAATTCATTATTTCTGCCAATTATCATTAATCTAACCTCATTTAACTAGATGATTCTAAGTAAGAGCTCTTCAATACCCTGTTCATCCATAGGTTTGCCAAGATAGAAACCTTGTATAAGATCACACGAAATGCTCTTTAAGTATTCAAGCTGTTCTACGGTTTCTACGCCTTCCGCAACAGTTGAATATCCAAGTTTCTTTGCCATTAAAACTATGGATTCCGTTATAATCTTTGAAGCAGTATCCGAAGAAATACTGTCGATAAAAGATTTATCGATTTTTAAAGTGTCAATAGGAAGACCTTTTAAATACGACAAAGATGAAAAGCCTGTTCCGAAATCATCAAGCGACACTTTAATTCCAAAATCCCTTAACTCTTCTATTTTAGAAACAACCACATTAAAATCATCTATTAAAACAGATTCGGTTATTTCCAGTTCTAATTCTTCCGGATTCATGTTGTACTTATTAATCGCAGATATAATCTTAGGTACAAAATCCTGCCTTGAATATTGTATGGAAGAAATATTGATTGATAAAATCATTGAATAATTAAACTTTTTCTTCCACTCGGTAAATGCTTTTATGCTTGCATCAAGAACAAAATCTCCGATAGGAATAATAGTTCCGTTCTTCTCTGCCAAAGGAATAAATACAGAAGGACTTATAAGGCCGGAATCTTTATCCCTCCATCTTACTAATGCCTCAACTCCCCTTAGTTTTTTTGTGGCACTAAAGTATTGAGGCTGGAAGTTAACAAAAAAGTTTGACATATGAACAGCTTCTTTTAAACGATTTTCAATATCAACGTCTCTTAAAAAGCTGTTAAGTATGGCAGTATCAAAGAACTTAATGTTATCCTTTCCGCTGTTCTTTGCTTTAAGCATTACAATCTCAGCACAATTAATAAGCTCAAGGGCATTTTCAGAACACTCAGGAAATTCAGCAACGCCTACCGACACGCTTATTGACACTTCTGTCATATCTGTCAAACGTATGGGATTTGCCAAATATTCTTTAACCGTTCTATAGATTGTATCAACACTTCTATGTCCACAAGGATCATATATTGCAAGGCAAAAGATATCGGAATCAAATCTGGAACCGATAACATTAGCTTCAGTTAAGTCATGAAGAAAAAGGCCGAAATTTTGGATTATTTCATCGCCCACAAGGATGCCTCTGCTATCGCTTATGTTGTGAAAATCATCAATATCCATAAGCATGACGCTTACTATGCTGTTGCTCTTTTGCGCTTTATCTATAAACTCTTTTAACTTTGTAATGAAATAATTTCTATTGTAAAGATTTGTAAGGAAATCATAATAAGCCATAAACGAAAGCTCATCCTGGTGAGTCTTTTGCTTTGTGACATCGGAAAATGCAATAATTTTATCAGAAAGATTTCCCGCCTCATCACAATGAACGGACACCTCCACACAAATCCATTTATGCTCGTCTTTTGAACGAAGGTCTAAAGACTGATGCTTTTTACCTTCTTTTTCAATGAAAAGAAGGCGCCTTAACTCGCCCTGAGAATCTTCCGTAAAATAGTCACATACTCTGGGTAAATCAATCGCCTCGTTTAAATTAAAATCGAAGAAGTTCTCCCATTTGCCCAACGTCTCAACAGTATTATTTACAAGATTAATGTAAATAAACGCACGCTGAGACGTATCGCAAATAAGTTTATACATTCTTCCGGTATTCTTTAATTTCTGGTTCATCGCTGTTAACAGATCAACCTGATAACGCATATCCTCCATTTATACCCTCTCTCGTTTCTTCCCCAATTTATTTTGCGGTTATATAACCTTGAGCTTTTAAAAGTTCTGCGCACAACACAGCGCCACCTGCTGCGCCTCTTACGGTATTATGTGAAAGACCTACAAACTTATAATCATAAACAGTGTCTTCACGTAATCTTCCGATTGATACTCCCATGCCCTTTTCATAATCAACATCAAGCTTAACCTGAGGACGATTATCCTCTTCAAGATATTGAATGAAATTCGTGGGAGCGCTGGGAAGCTTTAATTCCTGAGGAAGACTCTTTGCACTTCTTAACTTTTCAATTAACTGTTCTTTGGTAGGTTTCTTTTTAAATTTAACAAATACAGCCGCTGTATGTCCGTTTAATACGGGAACTCTGATACACTGGCTTGTGATAACAAGGCCTTGTTTCTTCTCGATTTCACCATTTTTAAGAGTGCCCAATACTCTTAAGGGTTCCTGTTCGCTCTTTTCTTCCTCACCACCGATATAAGGTATGATATTTTCAACCATCTCGGGCCAATCCTTAAAGGTCTTGCCTGCGCCTGAAATAGCCTGATATGTGGTTGCTACAACTTCATAAGGTTCAAACTCACTCCAAGCCCAAAGACAAGGTGTATAGCTTTGAATTGAGCAGTTAGGCTTAACCGCAATAAATCCTCGTTTTGTTCCAAGACGTTTCTTCTGTTCTTCAATTATAGCTGTATGCTGATAATTGATTTCGGGAATAATCATAGGAACGTCTTTGGTCCATCTGTGTGCTGAGTTATTTGATACAACGGGAGTCTCGGTCTTTGCATAAGCTTCTTCGATAGCCTTGATTTCATCCTTTGTCATATCAACCGCACTAAAGCAAAAATCAACTTCTTTTGCTACATTTTCAACATCGGTAACATCTTTGACAATAAGTTTTTTTACTCTTTCAGGCATTGGAGTATCCATTTTCCAGCGCCCTTCCACAGCTTCCTCATATGTCTTACCTTTAGATCTGGGGCTTGCGGCAAGTGTGGTAACTTCAAACCAGGGATGATTTTCAAGCAAAGAAATAAATCTTTGACCTACCATACCTGTGGCACCCAAAATGCCGACTTTCAACTTTTCACTCATTTATATGTCCTCCAAATTATTGTTCCAAAATATTATCTTTCCAATCAGTGCTTAAATATTCTTTATAGAAAGAAATAACCTTTTTCATCTCATCGATTCCCGGGGCTCCGATCGTAAGCCTCTTTGAAACGCAAGTTTCCAAAGAAATTTCTTTATATATATCTTCTTCAAATAAATCACTGAATGTTTTTAATTTTTCAAGGGGGCAGCTTAATATATCTGTGCCGTTGTCTATACAATATACAACCAATTCGCCGATTACTTTGTGAGCATCTCTAAAGGGCATACCTTTTTTAACAAGATAGTCTGCGGCATCTGTGGCGTTTGTAAAGCCCATCATTGCACTCTTTGCCATTACTTCTTTATTAAACCTTGTAGTAGAAAGCATTCCCGCAAACAAATCAATACAATTTTTAACAGTATCTATTGCATCAAATGTAAGCTCTTTGTCTTCCTGCATATCTTTGTTGTAAGCAAGGGGAAGGCCTTTCATGGTTGTAAGAAGAGACATTAAAGCGCCGTACACTCTTCCTGTTTTACCTCTTACAAGTTCGGCTATATCGGGATTCTTCTTCTGAGGCATTATGGATGAGCCGGTGGAAAAAGCATCGTCCAAATCAATAAATCCGTATTCATTTGAATTCCAGATTATAATTTCTTCGCTAAAACGGCTTAAATGCATGGAAATAATACTTAATGAAGCTAAAAATTCTATTAAATAATCTCTGTCAGAAACTGAATCCATGCTGTTTAAAGTAGGACCATAAAATCCCATTAAAGAGGCGGTAAGCTCTCTGTCCAAAGGATAAGTGGTTCCTGCCAATGCGCCCGCTCCCAAAGGACAATAGTTCATTCTGTTAAAGATATCTTTAAGCCTGTCCCTGTCTCTTTTAAACATTTCAAAATAAGCACCGAAATGATGGGCCAAAGTAACGGGCTGAGCTTTTTGAAGATGGGTAAATCCCGGCATATATGTGTCGGTATTATCGCTCATTATTTGTAAAATGACATCAAGAAGCTTCTTTAACTCTTCATCAATAAAAATAACTTCAAGCCTTGTATAAAGACGCATGTCCAAAGCAACCTGATCGTTTCTGCTTCTTCCCGTATGAAGCTTTTTACCCGTATCTCCTATACGCTTTATTAAGTTAGCTTCCATAAAGCTGTGGATATCTTCATATTCATCGGTAATTAAAAGATCACCGTTTAAAACATCGTTCTTTATAGATATAAGACCGTCAATGATGGCGGTAGATTCTTCCTGCGTTATAATATTGCACCTTGAAAGCATTGCGGCATGAGCCACACTTCCTTCGCAGTCTCTTTCCAATAAGCGCTTATCAAATCTTATTGAAGCGTTAAAATCATATACTTTTTTATCAGTCTCTTTAGTAAATCTTCCACCCCAAAGCTGAGCCATTTTTATCTCCAAATTTTCTTCTAAAGTTAAATCTAATTTTAGCACAGTAAAGCGTAACCATCAACCAAAAAAGCATTCAATAATTACTAAAAAAAACCATAAAAAAGAGATTTTTCTCTCTGTAATGACCATATGTCCGCGCATGGCGTACAATTTGACAAGCAATATTCTTTTAAAAACACATGAAAGCTTGATTATTCTTTTTTACGCAAATAAACAAAAAAGCAGCCGATAATCGACTGCTTTTAAGCTCCCGGCCGGATTCGAACCGGCGACCTACGCATTACGAATGCGTTGCTCTACCAGCTGAGCCACGGAAGCCTGCATCTACATGCAACAAAAGTTATTATAAGTTGATAAATCATTTTTGGCAAGGTATTTTTTCGTATACATATGCGCATAAGGGATTTAAGTTTAACGTAATTTCGCTCTTAGATGCATTATTCTTTTTAACTTTGGTTTCTTTAGGCTTTAAAGATAATCTTTCGTTTCCTCCAAACTTTGATAAAGAGGAAGAAAACACCTCTCTATATGCCCCTTCCTTTACTTCTATGCTTTTCTTAAAAGGTGCATCCGAAAAATTAACGACGATAAGAAACTCTTTATCTTTAGCCTTTCTTATAAAAGAAATTATTTCATGACCCGAATCGGCAAAGTCAACCCAATCAAAGGAATCAGAGTCTTCATCGTCAAACTCATTTTCAGTGTAAAATGAATTTAAAAACTTAAAGAAAGAAATAAACTTATCATCTACATCTTTTAAAACAGGCAGGCACTTTCCTCCCGGAAGCAAATAAATAAACGAAAACAGCAATCGAAGGTTTTTTAGCTTATCTTCTTTATTACCCCAAAAGAAAGAAAAGAAACTTTCTTCATTACAACCAAATTGCGAATTTAGCAAAGCAAGGATATGCCTTTCACAATACATTCCAAGGGTTAACTCAAACAATTCATTGTAATGATTTTTTCTTTCGTTTGAATCATAGTGAAAATAGGTAATCACTTCTTTGGTAAATCCTGTATGAAGTTTAAAATCAAACCCAATTCCAAAATCAGATAAATCTTTTGTAAGGTTGTCTGAAACCAGGGAATCTTTTGCTATCATACAAAGATTGGAATATCTTTTATGCATAATGGAGTTTAAATGTTTTAAAAATTCTACACCGCCAAGATTTTCATTTGTGCCATACATATTGGCCGACCATTCACCGTCATTTCTTTTGTAATCAAGATAAAGTATTCTATCGATTCCGCCTATACAAAGGCCGTCAAAGCAAAAACGTCTGACATAATAATCGCAAAGACTCAAAAGATAATTTCTGACATAAAGGTTATCAAAATTAAAGGATAAAAGAGAATCTATTTCCCTATCGTCATATTCATAAATCTTGCTTCCGTCAAACCCTCTTAACCCACAATCATCAGGAACAAAACCGCTTAAATCGATGGTAGTAAATACACTTATGTTTTCTTTATGCAAAGCATCAATAAGGTTTTCAAGGTCATCTTCCTTTATCTTTGAAGATAAGCAAAAAAGCGAGGGCTTTCCATACTTAGTGACAATCTTTTTACAAAAGCTTAAATCATCAAATAAAACCGCGTTGGCCCCTGATTTTTTAACATAATCAAAAATAAATTTTGAAGCATCAAAATCATCATCCTTTAAAAAGTCTTCAAAGGACAGACTCAAAATACTGAGATTTTTAGGTTGCCTGCTTCTTTTATACTTGGCATTTTCATATTCAAAGTCCAAAGAAACCAAGGAAGCATCGTTTTCGCCTTTTTCAATAGCGAAAGCATAAGGATCTCTCTTTAAAAAAGTAAGGCCGTTTCTAAGTTTTATCTCGAATTTGTATAAATGGCCCTGAGATAGGTTAGGAATAAATAAAGCATATATTCCGCATTCGTTAATTTTACACATGGGATTGACACGTCCGTCCCATGCATTAAAATCGCCCACCACACTTACTCTAACGGCATTTGGAGCATAAACCATAAACTGTGTGCCAAGCACTCCTTTAATTTCTGTAACATGAGCGCCAAAATACCTGTAGGAATCGTAAAGTGTACCTTCTTTGAATCTATCAAGAAGGCTTAGCCAAAACTGAGGAATAATATCATAAACCTCAGGAACTTTTTCAACTTCACCATTTTTATCTTCAATTAAATATTCATGTTTAAAGGATTTTTTTGAGGGAATAAGGCAAGCAAAGAAACCTTCCTCATCGACCTTTTCCATATGATATGTCTTGTCATCGGAAAGGTTTAGAACATTGACATATTCGGCATTAGGGAAAAACGCCTGCACCAATTGATTTTGGCCCGCAGTATGCATCCCAAGAATATCTTGGGGAGAGTCACATTCAGAATAGATAATAGATTCAATCTCCGGCCAATTCATGAGTTTATATAGTTTATTGTCCATATTTTCGCCCCTTTAATAAAATATAGAACTTATAACAATTTTATCAAAGTTTTATTCCGTAAACAAGAAAATGGTGTTATATTAAATGTAATATTCGGAGGAAAGAAAATGGAAAACAAGTCAAAATATATTTTTGAAAAAGTAAGCGCTTATGCAGACAAAGTATTAGACGGTATCGACCCTCAAAAAGTTCAAATCTCTTATCAACTGGAAAAGTTAAAGCCCATCATGGAAGAACTTTCAAAAGAATTAAATGAGGCCATTGAAGATATCTTTATTGAGTATATGGATGAAGCATCAAATGCAGGATTGGAAAGCGAAAAGAAATTCCAAAGCACTATGGGTGATATGACAAAATACGGAGACCCGATGTCATTTGAACAATTCTAAAATAAAAAAGCTGTGGTAAAACCACAGCTTTATTTTTATTTAACCACTCTTACTTTAAATACTCCCTCAATTGCTTCAAGTCTCTTTATTAAGTCTTTTGAAGCTCTGTCTTCAATGTCAAGCATCGTATAAGCTACTTCTCCTCTTGATTTGTTTGAAAGATTTGAAATATTTATATTATGCTCACCGATTGCGGAAGTAAACTGAGAAATCATATTTGCCACATTCTTATGGAAAATAGCAATACGTCCCACCTGATCGCATATACCCATATCAAGGTTTGGATAGTTAACACTGTTTGAAATATTACCGTTTTCTAAGTAGTTAATCATCTCATTAACTGCCATCTTGGCACAATTGTCTTCTGATTCTTCTGTTGAAGCGCCAAGATGAGGAATTGCAATTACTCCATCCATGCCTGCTGTTTTAGTGTTAGGAAAATCGGTAACGTATTTTCTTACTTTACCTGACTTTAATGCTTCTTCCATAGCATCGTCATCAACAAGCAAGTCTCTTGCAAGATTCAAAATTATAACACCCTTTTTCATCATTGCAATTGTTTCTTTATTAATCATTTTCTTTGTGTTGACATTAGGATCATCGCTTTCAATAAGCGGAACATGAACTGAAATGTAATCACACTTAGAAAAGATTTCTTCTCTTGTCTTAACATGATGAATGTCTCTTGAAAGATTCCAAGCGGCATCAATTGAAATATAAGGGTCACATCCGTAAACGTCCATTCCCAAATGTCTTGCGGCATTTGCCAAAGGTCCGCCGATTGCGCCAAGGCCGATAATTCCGAGTTTCTTACCCATAAGTTCGGTTCCGGCATATTTACCTTTACCTTTTTCTACAAGCTTTGAAACATTTTCATCAGTCTTAATCTCTTTTACAAAATCAATGCCTCCGATAACATCTCGGGAAGCAAGAAGCATTGCACAAATTGCAAGTTCTTTTACACCGTTTGCATTGGCTCCGGGAGTGTTAAAAACAACAACACCTTTTTTTGCCAGAGTATCAAGAGGAATATTGTTTACCCCTGCTCCGGCTCTTGCCACACAAAGAAGTTTGTTTGAAAACTCCATATCATGCATTACGGCACTTCTAACAAGAATTCCTTCAGCATCATTTACATCTTCGGTTTTTTCAAAGTTATCGGTGAAATTCTTAAGTCCGACAGATGCTATAGGATTTAAGCAAGCATACTTAAACATCATCCATTCTCCTTTTCATATTTGGTCAAGAAATCAACCAAAGCTTTAACCCCTTCAATAGGCATTGCATTGTAGATAGAAGCTCTTAAACCGCCTACGCTTTTATGACCTTTAAGATTATCAAATCCTGCGGCTTTTGTGGCTGCAACTACAGCCGCATCGCTCTCTGCACTACTTGTAACAAAAGGTACATTCATTAATGAACGATACTCTTTTTCAACTGTTCCGTTAAACATTTTACTCTTATCAAGAAAATCGTATAAAACAGCTGCTTTTTCTTCGTTGATTTTATTCATGGCTTCAAGGCCGCCCAAACTCTTTAAATACTTAAAGACTTTACCGCAAACGTAAATTGCCCAGCAGTTGGGAGTATTGTACATTGAGCCATTTTCTGAATGTGTGTCATATCTAAGATATACGGGAGTGTTCTCGGGTAAATCTGACCTGATTAAATCCTCTCTGATTATTACAATTGAAAGACCTGCGGGGCCTACATTTTTTTGAACCCCTGCATAAATCATTCCATAGTCTTTAACATTGCAAGGCTTTGACAAAAACATGGATGACTGGTCTGCCACCAAAATCTTACCCTTTGTATTTGGAAGCTTTTTAAATGTTGTTCCGTGAATTGTTTCATTTTCGCAAATGTAAACGTAATCTGCATCATCATCAATTGGTAAGTCACTGCAATCGGGAATGTAGCTAAAGTTTTTATCCTGACTTGTAGCAACAATATTTACTTTACCAAACTTCTTTGCTTCGGTTGCTGCCTTTTTAGACCAGGCACCTGTCACAATGTAATCAAATACACCGTTTTTGCAAAGATTCATAGGAATCATCGAAAATTGTAATGTCGCTCCGCCTTGAATGAATAACACCTTATAATTATCGGGAATATTCATTAATTCGCGTAAATCTTTTTCGGCTTCGTCTGCGATTGTCTGAAAGACTTTAGATCGATGAGACATCTCCATTACGCTCATTCCGCTTCCGTTATAATCTAACAACTCTGCCTGAATTTCTTTCAGCACCGGAAGTGGCATCATAGCCGGACCGGCTGAAAAATTAAAGACTCTGGACACTTCTTTCTTCCTCCTAATAAAACATATTTTTAATATGTATAATAATCCTTCACCGCGTTAAAGTCAAATAGTAAATGAATTTTTATTCAAGCTATTATTTGTAAACAAGTACGGGCAAACCTACTTCTACGATATCATATAAAGTTTTAACATCATCAAGTCGCATATTTATGCATCCTCTGGAACCGTGAGTTAAGTATCTCTCGCCCCCGAATTCCTTTTGCCAGCTTGCATCATGAAGGCCAATGGTGGTTGAATAAATAGCTATCCAATATTCAACAAAAGATGCATAATCTTCACCGCGAAGAACTGTCTTTCTTCTTTTTCTGTTTACGCAGGTAACCATTTCCGGCGTTGCTCTTCCTTGAGAAGGCTTACCTGTTACCACATCACAGGTCATTTTTACTTCACCGTTTTCGATGTAATAAAGAAGCTGCCTTGTCAAATCCACTTCAATCAAAGTGTTACCGATATCGTCAAGGCCTCTTACATAGCCTTCATAAAGGTATGAAGGTACATGGACTTCTCGTTTTCTATCTTTTATGGCCGACAAAAAATAAGCTTCTTCGGCTTTTTTATCAAGCTTTGTGCCGTAAGTAGACTTATTTATCGTCTTTTCTTCCCCAAGGTGAGTAATGATAACACGGGGCTTTTGATACGTATCGTACATATCGCAAAGCCCGTCGATGTATTCAAGCATCTTGTCTTCATTTAGATAAAAACTGTTATCTTCGTTTCTTTTAAAATCACCTTTATTTTCATCAAAGGTAATAAATTTACTCAGTACAGGTTTATCAACAGGTATTTTTTCATTCCCCATGTCATAAACAAGTCCCAAATCAAAGAACTTTAAAGCATCATCCCAAACCTTTTGGGTTTTAACCATTTCTTTAGATGGTTTTCTTTCTTTAAAAAGAGAATCGTCCAAAACAGCATCAAAACTATTTTGGAAGGAATCTTCAATAGCTTTAATAACATCTTTTTTATTTAATTCCTCATTTGTTGCATCATAAAGATAGAAGCCATCATCAGGCGAATACCTGATTTCAAAAATTTGAGGAACGTCGCTTGAATATTCTTTAACAACATCTAAAGAAGAAACCTCTTTATCAAGCTTTGATTCGCTAAATGTAACCTTAGGCTTTATTGTTAAATCATCCGCGCCAAAAGAAAACAGTTTCTTTATCCACCCGAAACTGTTTTGCTTATGTTTAACCTCCAGCAAAGCCTTTTTGTAATCAACCTTTAAATCAATTGAATTTAGATAAATCTTTTCTTCTTCGTGATAATTTGATGTAACAGTGACATACTCAATGTCAAAGTCCTGTATTAGCTTATCATTTACTTCATCAATGCTCTTTCCCGTACAATAGACTCCGTTTACCCATGTATCATAAGTAAAACCGTCATTGTAGTAAAAAGATACAAAAAAGAAAAATAAGATTGCCAGAGCCAAACAGGTACACAAAAAAACTACGAAAAAATTAATCAGTTTACCCTTCATCTAATTCTCTCTTTTATTTTTTTAAATCGCTTTCATCGAATACATCACTTAAAGGCGAACCTCCGGGTACCATAGGGAAAACCTTATCATCCTCATTAATGACGCATTCAATTACATATGGTTTCTTGCTTTCGATTGCCTTCTTTAAAGCAGGCGCAAATTCTTCTTTCTTTGTAACTTTAACAGCTTCACAGCCAAGTCCTTTGGAAACTGCACAAAAATCCACTTTATCGTTTAAAACGGTTTGTGAATACCTTCCTTCATAGAAAAGTGTCTGCCACTGTCTCACCATTCCAAGAACGTGGTTGTTAATAATTATCTGGATAATCGGAATATCAAATCTTGAAGCCGTAGCAAGCTCGTTCATGTTCATTCTGAAGCAACCGTCACCCGCAATATTTATACAAATCTTATCAGGATTTGCAACCTTTGCTCCGATACAAGCTCCAAGGCCGTATCCCATAGTGCCAAGACCACCCGATGAAAGAAACGTTCTGGGCTTAGTGTAGTGATAATACTGAGAGGCCCAGATTTGATGCTGACCTACATCGGTTGTTATTATTGCATCACCCTTTGTAACCTTATCGGTCTCTTCCATAATGAAAGGACAAGTAAGCTTACTCTTATCATAATTAAGGGGATACTTTTTCTTTAAATCACAAACAAACTTCATCCAGTCGGGATGAGATTGCTTGGGGAGAGCTTTCATAACAGCTGTTAAGGCATCCTTTAAGTCTCCTACAATACTTGCTTTTGTTTTAATGTTTTTATCAATCTCAGCAGCATCAATATCAAAATGAATAACCTTAGCCTTAGAAGCAAAGGTCTTTACGTTACCCACAACACGGTCTGAGAATCTTGCTCCGAGTGCAATAAGCAAATCACAGTCACTTACGCCCAAATTAGACGCTTTTGTGCCGTGCATACCAATCATTCCCGTATATCTTTCAGAATATGAGTCAAAGGCTCCTTTTCCCATCAAGGTATCACAAACGGGAGCATCGATTAAATCAGCAAATTCAGCCACTTCTTTTGTGGCATCGCTTGCAATCGCACCACCGCCCACATAAATGAAGGGCTTCTTTGAGGCTTGAATAAGTTTAACAACACGATTTACATCTTCTTCATCAAACTTATTCTTTCTTTCCACCGGTTCGGGAGCCACCTTACTGTACTCGCATTTTGCAGCGGTTACATCCTTTGTGATATCAACAAGAACGGGGCCCGGCCTTCCGCTTTTAGCTATCTTAAATGCTTTTCTCATTGTATTTGCAAGGTCTTTTACGTCTTTAACAATATAACTATGCTTTGTAATCGGCATAACTACACCTGCAATATCAACTTCCTGGAATGTATCCTTTCCAAGCCAAGACAAAACAACGTTTGCTGTTATGGCTACCATTGGAACAGAATCCATATAGGCAGTTGCTATTCCGGTTACAAGGTTTGTGGCACCGGGGCCTGAAGTAGCCATACAAACACCCACCTTACCCGTTGACCTTGCATAGCCGTCCGCAGCATGAGAAGCGCCCTGCTCATGGCTTGTAAGTATATGCTTAATCTCACTGTGAGAATATAAAGCATCATATACATTTAAAATTGTACCGCCGGGATATCCGAATACGGTATCTACACCCTGCTCTTTTAAACATTCAATTACAATTTCCGCACCTGTAAGTAACATTTCTTATCCTCACTTAGTTTATTTATTGGGAACCTGTAAAATTGCGCCCATTGAAGCATCGGTAACAAGTTCTCTGTATCTTGCAAGATAACCGGAAACCTCTTTTGCTTTCTTGGGAACAAAGTTTTCTTTTCTTTTATTTAAGGTATCTTCATCTACCAAAAGTTCGATTAAATAATTGTTTATATCAATGTGGATCATATCCCCTTCTTCAACCAAAGAAATAGGTCCGCCTGCATAAGCTTCGGGAGATACATGACCTATAGAAGCGCCTCTTGAAGCACCTGAAAATCTTCCGTCTGTAATTAAAGCAACGCTCTCGCCAAGTCCCATCCCTGCTATGGCGGATGTAGGATTAAGCATCTCTCTCATTCCGGGGCCGCCCTTAGGACCTTCATATCTGATAACCACCACATCGCCCTTAACAATTTTTCCGCCTTTAATGGCACTGATTGCATCTTCTTCCGAGTCAAATACTCTTGCGGGGCCTGTATGCTCCATCATTTCGGGAACAACTGCGGAACGTTTGACAACGCTTCCGTTTGGAGCAAGATTACCCTTAAGAACGGCAATTCCTCCGGTAGGGCTGTAAGGATTGTCAATTGTCCTTATAACTTCAGGATTCTTATTTACAGCCGTTTCTATATTTTCTCTCATTGTTTTACCCGAAACGGTTAATACATCAAGATTAAGAAGGTCTTTCTTTGAAAGTTCCTTTAATACAGCATAAACACCGCCGGCTTCATTTAAGTCTTCCATATATGTGGGACCTGCCGGTGCCAAATGACAAAGGTTAGGTGTTTTCTTTGATAATTCGTTAGCAATTTCCAAATTAAGTTTAACTCCGGCTTCATTGGCAATAGCAGGTAAATGAAGCATGGAATTAGTGGAACATCCAAGAGCCATATCAGTAATCAAAGCGTTTGTAAATGCTTCTTTTGTCATAATGTCTCTGGGCTTTATATTTTTATTTACAAGCTCTACAATTTGCATACCTGCATGCTTAGCAAGTCTGATTCTTTCAGAATATACGGCGGGAATTGTACCGTTTCCTCTAAGGCCCATACCCAAAGCTTCGGTTAAGCAGTTCATTGAGTTTGCAGTATACATACCTGAGCAAGAACCGCATGTGGGGCAAACTTTTTCTTCAAACTCACATAAGTCTTCCATTGTCATCTTATTTGCGGCAACAGCACCTACTGCTTCAAACATTGAAGAAAGACTTCTCTTTTGTCCTTTTACATGTCCTGCAAGCATAGGACCGCCCGAAATGAATATTGTAGGAATATTTAATCTGGCAGCAGCCATAAGTAATCCAGGAACATTCTTATCGCAGTTTGGAACCATTACAAGTCCGTCGAATTGATGAGCTATAGCCATACATTCGGTCGAATCGGCAATAAGGTCTCTTGTTACCAAAGAATATTTCATTCCGATATGTCCCATTGCAATACCGTCACATACTGCTATGGCAGGGAATACTACGGGAGTACCGCCACCCATTGCTACACCGAGCTTAACAGCCTCCACAATCTTATCAAGGTTCATATGACCGGGAACAATTTCATTATAAGAAGAAACAATACCAATCATTGGTCTTTTTCTTTCTTCTTCAGTAAATCCCAGCGCATTAAAAAGACTTCTGTGCGGTGCCTGCTGGGTGCCGCATTTTACGTTATCGCTTATCATATAAATCCTCCTAGATAAAGTCGGCTATTAATTTGCCCATTTGCTTACATCCGACTTTCAAAGTTCCTTCCGTATAAATATCTTGAGTTCTGTATCCTTCTTTTAAAACCTTTTCAACCGCTTCTTCAATTTTGTCAGCTTCATCATTTAAATCAAGAGAATACCTTAGCATCATTGCAGCGGATAGAATCGTGGCAATGGGATTTGCCAGATCTTCACCCGCAATATCCGGAGCGGATCCATGGCTTGGCTCATAAAGGCCAAATTTAGTGTCATTTAAGCTTGCAGAAGAAAGCATTCCGATTGAACCTGTAATCATGCTGGCTTCATCGGATAAGATATCTCCAAACATGTTCTCAGTTAAGACAACATCAAATTGTGCGGGATCTTTAACAAGTTGCATCGCACAATTATCAACAAGCATATGCTCAAGCTTTACTTCAGGATAATCCTTTGAAACTTCATTTACAACGGCTCTCCATAGTCTTGATGAATCAAGAACATTAGCTTTATCAACACTGGTTAATTTGTTTCGTCTTTTCTTTGCAATTTCAAAAGCCTTAATGGCAATTCTTCTTATTTCATTTTCATCATATTTTAACGTATCAACTGCGGTTCTTACTCCGTTAACCACCGTTGTTGACCTATCGCCAAAATACAATCCGCCCGTTAATTCTCTTACTATTATAAGGTCAAATCCGTTTTCGCCGGTTTCTTTCTTTAAAACGCAGGCATCAGATAATTCCTTATATAAATATGCGGGACGTAAATTGGCAAAAAGTTTTAACTCTTTCCTTAACTTAAGTAAGCCGGCTTCAGGTCTTAACTTTGCATCAAGTTTATACCAGGGAGATGTATTGGGATCTCCACCAATAGAACCCATCAAAACAGCATCTGCACTTTTTGCATCATTTATGGCTTCATCGGTAAGCGGAACGCCACATGCATCAATGGATGCTCCGCCCATTAATATATCTTTATAAACAAATTCGTGATTATACTTTTCAGAAATTTTGTCAAGAACGACTTTTGCTTGTGCGACTATCTCGGGGCCGATACCGTCTCCGGGAATGCATGTAATGTTGTACTTCATACATACTCCTTTATTTTAAGATTTTAACGTAGTACAGTATGAAATTAATATTATTACATATTGAGATAAATTTCAAGCAATTATAAGAGCTTTAAAATAAATACAGATACACAAAACCCCCTGCAAAAATGCAGGGGGAAATATGCAAAAAATTACTGTTCAGCCTTTTCAACCTGAGTGATGGCACTCTTCTGCATAGGAATACGACAGTTTTTATTGTTACCAAACTCAACGATTACAGTATCGTCTGTGATATCAATAACTGTTCCGTAAAATCCGCTGCTTGTAAGTACGCAATCACCGATTGCCATATCATTAAGCATAGCGTTCATACGCTTCTGCTCTTTCTTCTGAGGTCTCATAATAAAGAAATAAAAGAAAACTCCAAGAATTAAAAAGGGAACAAGCATTGATATAATCGCTGCCGGTCCTTCAACAGGCTGAGCTGCTGCAGCTAATAATAAATTCATTATATTTTTTCCTCCGAAACTAATTAAATCCGCAAAAATAATCATACATTTGCAGAAGCCATACTGTCAAGTTTAGCTTTCTTATAATTTATAAAATTTCCATTATCTAAGGCTTCTCTGATTTCAGCCATCATTGTGTTGTAAAAATAAAGGTTATGAAGAACACATAATCTCATGCCAAGCATTTCTTTTGCTTTTAAAAGATGTCTTATGTATGCTCTTGAATACATCCTGCAGGCAGGGCAATTACAGCCTTCTTCAATGGGACGCATATCCTTTTCATACTTTTCGTTAAAAAGATTAAGCTTTCCGTAATTTGTATAAACATGTCCGTGACGGCCGTTTCTTGAAGGATAAACGCAGTCAAAGAAATCAATTCCTCGCTCAACGCCTTCCAAAATGTTTGCGGGAGTCCCCACACCCATTAAATACGTTGGCTTATCCTTAGGTAAGAAAGGCACGGTAGACTCAAGAATCCTATACATTTCTTCATGAGTCTCTCCTACAGCAAGGCCTCCTACCGCATATCCGTCTAAGTCCATTTCAGAAATTCGCTTAGCATGTTCGATTCTTATATCATCATAAACAGCACCTTGATTTATGCCAAAAAGCATCTGCTTTTTATTTACGGTATCTTCTAAGGAATTCAAACGAGCCATCTCTTTTTTGCATCTTTCAAGCCATCTTGTGGTTCTTGCAACAGAGTCTTCCACGTATTTTCTTTCTGCCACGCTTGAGGGGCATTCATCAAACGCCATTGCAATGGTGGAGCCAAGGTTAGACTGAATCTGCATGCTCTCTTCAGGGCCCATAAAGATAATGCGTCCGTCCACATGCGAATGGAAGGTAACGCCTTCTTCCTTAATCTTACGAAGGCCTGCCAAAGAAAACACCTGAAAGCCGCCTGAGTCCGTTAAAATAGGCCTGTCCCAGTTCATAAACTTATGAAGACCACCTACATCATGAATGAGCTTATCTCCCGGCCTAACATGCAAATGATAGGTGTTTGAAAGTTCCACCTGGCAGCCTATTTCTTTTAAGTCAACTGTTGAAACAGCTCCCTTAATGGCAGCGGCAGTTCCGACATTCATAAATACAGGCGTCTGGATATCACCGTGAACCGTATGAAAAACCGCTCTTTTAGCGGCACCTTCCTGTTTTAAAATTTCATATTGCTTACTCATATTTTTTCCTTTAAACATAAAAGAACCGGCATTATGCATTCTGAATCGCAAAATGCCGGTACCTAATCAATTTCTCTATAAATCATCAAGAAACTCTTCAAGAGTCAATTCATTTTCCATAATGTATGCGGCGGCGTCTTTACCCACATATCTAAAGTGCCAAGGCTCATACTCAATACCGGTAATTTCTTCCTTACCTCTTGGATACCTTAATATAAAACCATAATCCGCACAGTTTTCAATAAGCCATTTTCCTGCGGGAGTATCACCGAATTCATAGTCTAAAACCGCATGATAATTAACAACTATATCAAAGGCGATTCCAAGCTGATGCTCGCTGGCACCGGGCATTATAACCTTTTGAGCCGCAAGCTTATAGCTTTCAAGATAAGACATACCTAAATCCATATAGGCATTTATCTTTCTTAAAAAGAGCCTTTCCTGAAGCTGATAATCTCTGTAAGGAGAACATACAATCAAATCGATTCCGTCGGCCTTAGCTCCGTTAAGCATTTCTTTTAAAGGTTCAAGCACTCTTTCGTCGCACTTCATATCACCTTTAAGAGTAGTTAACTTAACTTCATAGTCATCGGGAACGGGATGAGTCTTATTAACCAAAATCATATACCATGCATCTTTATCAAATCCGCTTAACGAAGAGTCTGAAGAAACCGTCGAATCGGAAAGAATTGCATCGGCATATAAATCATCGATTGTAAACTTATCAATATTCTCGGTACTTTCTAACTGTTTCTCTTCTTCAAAAGTAAACAAATCACCGGAAACAATAACTTCATCATCCACGAGTGTATCGGGTGTAAGTTCATCGGCAGAATCATTGTCAATAAAGTCACCCGCATCCAAAGATACATCGGTATCATATATGTTTACTTCATCAGCGGAAATATTTGAAAGATATATTTCATTATCATTAGCCTGATCGGGGGTTGCAAAACTTGAACTCATAAGAAAGAAAAGAACGCAAATTCCCAATGTTATATATCTTTTACCGTTTGAATAAAAATATTTTCCAATACCAAAAAATCCCAGCACTATACCCAGCCCCAGAAATACAATAGGTTTTAAAAATCTATATTTTTTTGTTATCCTTGCAGCACCACTGACTGCTTTTTCTTTAAAAGTCCGTTTCACCGTCGACCGCTCCGATAAAAAACGTCCAAAACCCCGTGTACCTTTTACAAATAAACTATACCACATATTGTTTAAAAGTACACATACTTTTCTGTTTTTTTGCTTTATTTTGTGCTATCATCATTTATGGTAAATTCAGCTTTGTTAATACTATTTTTTTATAAACTGATATAATAAAATATAAAGGCAAGTTCTTTTATCAAGAATTTATTTGTTCTTAAAGGAGATAAAATGAGTAAATACGTTGCTTATGTTTCAAGCTACACTCAGGACGACAAATATGGCATATCCATTTACGATGTGGATATGAAAAAAGGCCGTTTCAGTGAAAAATCCAGAGTCGAAGTTTCAAACTCATCATACATTACAATATCTCACAACCAAAAATACCTGTATTCGATTACCGATTTGGGCGTTGAAAGCTTCGAAGTAAAGCCTGACGGAAATTTAAAAAAGCTTAATGTTCAGTCAATAAACGGAATGAGAGGTTGTTATCTCTCCACTTCTTACGATGATAAATTCTTGTTTGTTGCCGGTTACCACGACGGTAAAATCACTGCTTTAAAGATTAAGTCTAACGGTTCAATCGGGGAAATCACCGATGAAATCTACTTAAAAGGTATGGGAACCGTTTCAGAAAGAAACTTCCGTCCTCATGTTAACTGCGTTAAAATGACGAGGGACGATAAGTATCTTTTAGCCGCAGACTTAGGTATGGACCACGTTAATATCTATTATCTTGATCACAAAACCGGTAAATTAAAATTAATGGATATTATTCGTTCCGAACAGGATTCCGCTCCAAGGCATCTTAAGTTTTCAAAAGACGGAAGCCATTTATATATTATTCATGAACTAAAGAATTACATAGACGTTTATGACTATTCGGAACCAAATCCCGACACTCCGAATTTTGAAAAGATTCAAACAATATCAACCTTAAATGAATATCATGCTTCCGGAAATGCAGCAAGTGCTTTAAATATATCCGCAGACTTTAAATACATTGTTGCTTCAAATGCAGGTGATAACAGTGTTTGCCTTTATAAAATAAAATCTGACGGAACGCTGGATAAGCTTTTATGCTTACCTATAAGCGGTGAGTATCCCAAAGATGCCGCTCTCTTTCCTGATAATAAGCATTTGGTTTCATGTAATCACGAGTCCGATTCTCTTACATTTTTTAATGTAGACCTCGAAAAGAAAACAATTGTAATGAACGGTCCTTCGTTAAAATGTAAAAAGCCAAATTGCATTATTTTCCATAAGCTTGAAGAATCCGAAAAATAAAAAATAAAAGCATGTGCAATGCACATGCTTTTTTCTTTATCTTGCGGCCTTAGCTTTAATCCAGAGTTCTGAAAGTCTTTTTCTTAAAAACTCATTATCGTTAAACACTTCGTCTTTTTCATAACCTGTTCTGGGAAGGTATGCTTCGTTTCCGTCATATAATCCGCCGGGGGCAGTTACTGTTTTAAGTACATCTTCATTTACCGATGCATAACCTACGGCTTCGGTATTATCCAAAGCTACATCATAGCTTATTACATAATCAATAAACTTATGAGCCAAATCAGGATTTGAAGCGTTCTTAGGAATAACCATGGCATCTACCCATACATTTGTGCCGCATGAGGGGGTGTAATAGCTCATATCTTCGTTTTCCGAAAGAACATACGCAGCATCACCGCTATATACAATTGCCAAGTCTTTTCTTCCCTGAGCCATACCATCAATTACATCATCGGTAACGGTTATGGGATCCATTGTTGTGTTAACATCAACAAGCCAATTATATGCTTCCATAATTTCATCTTCGTTTGAAGTATTCATTGAATAGCCCAAAGACTTAAAAGGAATCATAAAAGCATCTCTTTCGCTGTCGTAAAAATAAATCTTTCCGGCAAAGTCTGTGTCTCTGAAGATTTCAAATTCTTCGCTTTGAACCTTTTCAAAAGGAACGTTCTTTGTGTTGTAAATAATTCCCACCGTACCCCAGAAATAAGGAACAGAATAAGAATTATCAGGGTCAAATAAATTATAAGGTGCTTCTTTTAATGCAGGTGTAATGCTTGAAAAGTTTGTAATCTTAGAGATATCAATCTTTTGAAGATAATCTTCTTTGATCAGTCTCTCAATCATATAATCTGAGGGGATTAAAACATCATATGTATCTCCTGCCATGATTTTTGTGTACATCATTTCGTTTGAATCAAACAATTCAACATCAACTTTTACATCGTAAAGCTTTTCAAAATTCGGAACCAAATCATCACTCATATATTCACCGGGAAGGTAAATCTTCAGTTTTTCTTTGCTTCCACAGCCACATAAACTTAATGCCGAAAGCACAAAAAGCATTAAGACAAGTGCCAATCCTTTCTTTTTCATTTATATATCCTCCTATTTAATATTTTCTTCTTTAATTGATTCAACTTTGCTTTTCTTCTTTGAAGCCAAAGAAGGAATTATATTAACCAAAAGCAATGCAATGGTAATTATCACAACAATAATTGTGGATAACGCATTGATTGAAGGATTAATTCTCCTTGACTCTGTGTAAACCAAAATAGAAATATTGCTTACCCCGTTTCCGGTAACGAAATAAGAAATAACAAAGTCATCAAATGACATTGTAAATGCTATTAAAGCACCTGAAATAATTCCGGGCATACACTCGGGGACAATTACCTTGGTTAAGGCCTGCCAGGGAGTGGCTCCCAAATCCATTGCAGCTTCCGCAAGATTTGGATTAAGTGTACGAAGCTTAGGCATTACACTTAGTATCACATAAGGAATACAAAACATGATGTGGGCAAGTAACATAGTAAAGAAGCCCTTTTCAAAGTGAATAAAGCTAAACAGCATAAGTAATCCTATAGCTGTTACTATTTCAGGATTCATTATGGGAAGCTGATTTACCTGCTCAACAACATTTTTAATGGCCCTTCTTGATTTAGACAAGCCGATTGCCGTAACAGTTCCCACAAGAGTTGATATTATGGTTGCCAAAATTGCAACGATAATTGTATAAAAAAGAGCTTCCATCATAGTGTCATTTGAAAACATCTTTTCATACCATTTAAAAGAGAACCCCGAAAACTTTGTAAGTGATTTTCCCTCATTAAAGGAAAAAACCATTGTATAAATAATGGGTGCATAAAGAAAAAGCACTATAATACCTAAAAAGATTTTGGAACCGATTCGTTTTTTCTTATTCATACGCTAGCTCCTTCCACTTTTTCTCCCTTATCGACTTTCTTTGTAATGTACATAGAAATCATAATGATAATAGCCATTATCAAAGAAATCGCACTACCAAAATTCCAGTCTCCGGCTGTTAAAAACTGTGACTCAATTATCGTACCGACCATAACATAGCTTCCGCCTCCAAGCATTCTGGGAATGCAAAAGCTTGATACGGCGGGTAAAAACACTAAAGTTATTCCGCTTATAACACCTGGCATCGATAAAGGCAAAGTAATCTTTAAAAATGTCTTTGCAGGCCCGGCGCCAAGATCGTTTGCAGCTTCTTTTAAGGAATAATCCATCTTAGTTAAAGAAGTGTAGATTTGAATAATCATAAAGGGTAAAAAGTTATAAACCATACCCAAAATAACGGCAAAATCTGTATAAATAAGCGGAATCGGCCCAATTTTAAATATCGATAAAAAGGAATTGATAACTCCGTCATCCTGTAATATTCCCGTCCATGCATAGGTTCTGACAAGCATGTTTATCCATGTGGGAAGCGTAATTACAAGCACCCATCTAAGCTTAGCCTTCTCTGAAAACTTAGCAATGACATAAGCTGTGGGGTAGCCAAGTATTATGCAAATCAAAGTGGTCTCAACAGCGATTCTCAAAGAAGTATATAAAACATTTAAAAAAGTAGTGTCTGTAAGGAATCTTTTAAAGTTTTTAAAAGTAAACAAAAACTTTGTAACCGTATTTCCCTGGGTTGTAAATGCATAAAGCAAAATTAAAAGCATGGGAACGGCAATCATTATCGTACTCCAGACAAGGTACGGATAAACCATTTTTCTAAATTGTTTCATGTGCCCCTCCTAGAAATTCTGCTTTGTCATAATATGAATTGCTTCAGGAGTAAACTTAAGACCTACAGTATCTCCCACCTGAGTTTCCTTTGTGGTATCAACCTTATATTCATAACCTTCTGTTCTGAATGTAACATTATATACGCCGGGAGTAATGTTTGCAGGGTCAAAATCATATATTACTTCCGTAACGGTTACGTGAGAACCGTCTTCCAAGCTATAAGCAACGGCATTTGCCCAAGTCTTTAAGTCAGTATCAAGAGCTATACTTTCCTGAATTTCATCAACGTTTTTAAAGAAATTAACGGCATAAATCTCTTCTTCGTATTCTGCGTTAACCACTCTGTTAGACTCTTCGACAATCATATTTACCGTTACATTTGTACCGTTTGATGTGTAGAAAGTAACAGGGTATGTACCATATTCGGGCGATGCTTCATATTCTATCTTCTGAATTGAAATACGCTCTTCTGTTTCAGGGTTCCATGCCTGACAGTCCGCATGGTCAATGATAAACGCATCAGTTAGTTCCTTAAAGTCATCAAGGTCAATATAAAAATCGTTAGCACTCATCATTTCGCCGGCTTCCGCATTAAATACGGGCTTATCATCATGAACATTCATTTTAACCGTTATTCCGGTACCTGATTTTGTTTCTACAATAGTCTCATAGTGAACACCTTTAAACAAAACAGACTTGACAATACCCTTTAGATTACCGGATCTGGGACCTACAATTTCCAAATCTTCAGGACGAATAACAACGTCAACAGGTTCGTCTTTTGAAAATCCTGCATCAACGCATTCAAAGGTCTTGTCTTCAAAAATGACCTTATAATCCTCGGCCATAATACCGTCAACTATATTACTTTCTCCTATAAAGTTTGCAACATATCTGTTTACAGGCTCATTATAAATATCTGTGGGAGTGCCTATCTGCTGGATTTCGCCCGCTTTCATAACAACGATTTTATCAGACATTGTTAAGGCTTCTTCCTGATCGTGAGTAACATATATGAAAGTAATGCCCACTTCTCTTTGAATCTTTTTAAGTTCGTGCTGCATTTCCTTTCTAAGCTTTAAATCAAGTGCTCCAAGAGGTTCATCAAGAAGCAAAACCTTAGGTTCATTAACCAAAGCTCTTGCAATTGCAACTCTTTGCTGCTGACCGCCTGACATTTCGTTTACGCCTCTGTTTCCGTATTCTTCAAGGCCAACAAGCTTAAGCATTCTTGCTACCTTCTGAGCAATAATGTCTTCAGGCTCTTTCTTTATACGAAGGCCGAAAGCAATGTTGTCATATACATTCATATGCGGAAAAAGAGCATACTTTTGGAAAACCGTATTTAAGTCTCTTTTATAGGGAGGGATGTTTGTAATATCAACATCATCAAAAATAACGCATCCCTGATTTGGTTCCAAGAAACCGCCAAGAATTCTTAAAAGTGTGGTTTTACCGCATCCGGATGGTCCTAAAAGTGTTACGAATTCGTTTTCATAAATATCAAGGTTAATTCCCTTTAAAACCAGTTGGCCGTCAAACTCTTTGACAATGTTTTGAAACTGAATTAATTTACGCATTATTCTTTCCTCTCTTTATCAAAATGATGGCGGTGTGGATACCCATAACACCTTAGCTGTCTTCTTGTTTTTATTTATAATCTTATGAAACTCTTTTCCGTGCAAATAAAAGGTTTCACCCTTTTTAACGGTCTGCCCTTTATCACCCACCATTAAAACGACACTTCCTTCCAAGACATAGCCAAACTCTTCTCCGCTGTGAGGAGCCATCTCAAAAGATTCGCCGTTTTCGGGAATCGTGATTAAAATAGGTTCCATATCATTCTTCTGAGTGTTTGGAACAATCCAGCTTATGGAATAGTTGTCCTTTTCATCCTCAAAAAAATCGCTTTCGTGAAAGACAGTTTTTACATTTTTTTCATCTTGAGAAAAAAATTCCTGTAAAGAACTACCCAAAGCTTCCAAGATGTCGTTAAGTGTGGAAATTGAAGGAGAAGAAATATCGTTTTCAAGCTGTGAAAGGAATCCCTTAGTAAGTTCACACCTTGAAGCAAGTTCTTCAAGAGTCAAATTCTTTTGCATTCTTAATTGCTTAATCTTATGTCCTATATCCAAAGAGATACCTCCTTTCGAAGTTACCTAATACTAAACTTTTGGATTGATTTTTCTAAACCAAACGACTTTATTATACATTAAACAATTGAAATTGCAATAGAAAATATATATATTCTAAACAAAAAGTTTAGTGAAAAGAAAAACCGCCGAAATTTCGACGGTTAAATAGATTCTTTTAGTTAATTAAAATTGAAATACTACGCTTCTTTGCAATGTATTTATCGCTTTTTATTATCAAGGCCTTATCCTCTTTAAAGGATTCGTCCGTTGAGAAATCACTTGAATATAAAAGCCTCCAGTGCTTTTTCGCTTTTATCTCCGGAAGCGCAAATTCGCAGTCCTCCCAGTACATATTGTAAACGATATATACAGATTCTTCTTTATCTACCTTATACTGCTTTGCATAGTCTCCGTAATAAAGCACTCCGAAAGCCCTTGAAAAAGGAGTCTGATCCATTTTAAATGCTTCTCTTCCGTGAAAAGAAACGTCAGGATACTTACAAGACATATAATCAAAGAGCATAAGTTCCTTGGGTTGATGAAGGATTGAATGTCTTTTTCTAAACGCAATAAGATTCTTTGTAAAATTGTAAAAATCCAATGCAGTTTTATCTTTTCTATATTTAATCCATCCGGTTTCGTTATCCTGACAATAGGGATTGTTATTTCCAAACTGAGTGTTTAACACTTCATCTCCGCCTTTAATTAAAGGGGCGCCTTGTGTAAGCATCATTAAAAGATATGCATTTCTTACCTGTTGTTTTCTAAGTAAAGTAACAGACTTTTTCTTGGTGTCACCTTCAATTCCGCAGTTCCAGCTATAGTTATAGTCTGTTCCGTCTGAATTGTCCTCTCCGTTTTCTTCATTATGCTTGACATTAAAAGAAACAAGGTCATTTAATGAAAAACCTGAAAAATCTGTTAAAAAGCGAAGCGGCGAATAATACCTTGAATTCTCTCTTACGGCATAGCTTAAATAAGAAACCATATCTTCATCGCCCTTTAAGAATTTCCTTGCATTGTTCATAAAGAGGTTACTTGAAGAAGCTAAGGTTTTATACTTAAGAGCACTTTTGTCATTATAAGAATTAAAATCATAATTGTCATAGATGATTTTAGTCTTTTTAAGCATTGGATCTGATAAAATATCATCCATGGGAATATCAAAGCCTATAAGTCTAAAACCATCGATGTGAAACTCCGTTACATAATACTTTAAGGAATCAAGAATATATTCCTTTGATGCATTCTCATATTGCATTATAAGCAAAACTTCAAGTCCTGCGTCATGATAAGCCTTTACAAAATGTTTAAACTCATAAGAGGGATATCCGGAAGAAACACACTCATTTTTTAAAGCAAAATGGCACCCCGGGCCAAAGCCCCAGTAGTTTTTCTTTAAAGACACTTTGTTTTTATCTTCCTTGAAGCTTAAAACCTGAGCTTCTATAGAGCTTTCATCATTAATTTTTCTTTTTAAAACTTCATACACAGGCATTAAAATTAAAGCTGTAATTCCAAGCTTTTTATAATAACCAAGCTTTCCTTCCAAGGCTTTAAAAGTGCCCTTCTTTCCAGCAATTTTATTATCAAGCATCGTGCTTCCTTTGACGCTTGTTAAATAAAAATAGGAATCCTCATATGAAATCCTTGGATTTTTATCATTCTCAAAGTCTTTGTAAGGCTTATCCTTTTGAAACAAAGAAAAATTTCCCTCTACATCAACAGCCACTGAATACGGATCGATAAATTCCTTATCATCTGCTTGATATCTGTAAGAAAGCAAGTCAAAATCAAGCCCGGATACATTTATGCAAAGCAAATCACCAATAAACATATCTTCTTCTAAATCAAGCTTGTATACAGGTTTCTTTGTACCTTTATCGTAAAAGCATATGGACGCAAACCTAAGATAAGGCAAATAAGCGCAAAAATACATGCACTTTTTATCTCTCTTAGCTCCAAAACCACAAAACTTTGCTTTATTTACAATAACATCCATAAGATTATCCTTCCGAATTAATACTTCTTGATAAATATACTACCACAAAGAAAGACGGCTAGCGAGTGCTTGCTATTTTTTTGTTTTTATCATAGAATTTTGTCAAAAGAAACACATAAAGGAGCTACTATGAGCGATATTGAAAGAGATGATTTTCTAAAAGAGATGGACGAAGAAATGACCGTATCTCTTGATTTGGAAGACGGAACCACTGTTGTGTGTTCTATCATTACCATTTTAACCGTTGACGACAAAGACTACATTGCATTGCAGCCTTTAGACGATGAAGGAAACGCTGCCGGCGAAGATGTATGGTTTTACGGTTATAAAGAGGATGAGTCAGATCCAAACAAAGACCCCGAACTTATCTACATTGAAAGCGACGAGGAACTCGAAGCCGTATATGATAAGTTTGATGAATACCTTGACGATTTGGAATTTGACGAGGAATAATCATTTAATAAATTCACTTATAAAGGATGAGGGAACGTGGTTAACGCTTCTCTCATCTTTTATTGTATAGATTATTAATTTCTTTTTGGCTCTTGTCATGGCTACGTAAAACAGTCTTCTTTCTTCTTCAATATTGCATGATGCTTCGCTTACATCGGGCGGCACTTTCCCCTTTATAACATCCGGCAAAATCACGCAATCAAACTCTAGTCCCTTTGACTTATGATAAGTCGTTATGATTGGTTTAAAATCGCATTTTAACATATGTTCACTTTCAATCAGTTTCTCATTCTCTTTACCTAAGGCATTAATAAAATCATTAATGTCACTGTATTTTAACGCTAATGAAATAATAAGTTCATAACATGAATCAACCACATCTTTTAGCCCCTCGTATTTTTCGTATATATAGTTTTCATACCCAATGATATTTTTTAAATACATTACAAAAGAGTTTGAGCTAAACTTATTAAGTAAATCCATTTGCTTTTTTAAAACGCTGAATGCATCTGCCTTATATGTTCCAAGAAAGTTTCTTGCAAGTTTATCCAAATCATTAATGCCCAAAAAGAACACCGATGAAGGAATATATCTGTTAGGCTTATTTATGATAGGTTTTAAATACGCTAAATCACGGGTTTTTGAATACAAAAGATAATTTATATGATCGCTTATCATTTCTTTGGCAACACATTTTTCTTTATCTTCTAAAAGACCGTTATTTATTAATTCCTCGTATTTTAAAACTTCATTATTGGTTCTAAGTAAAATGGCACATTCCATTCCCTTTCCTGTGTAAAAAGATACATCTTTAAAGATTTGTCTCTTTTCAGACAGCGAGGTATCTAAAACTTCTACGCTAAAAGCATTTAAGCTTTCTTTATTTACGCATTTTTGCATTTCGCTTTTTAATCTGTTTAAGTTTTTGCTTATTACCTTTTGAGCCGCAGTAACTATTCTTTCTTCACTTCTGTAATTAGTTTCAAGTTCATAGATACTTGTCTCTTTAAAGTCCTCGCAAAAACGCTTCATAATGTCTAAGCCGGCCCCCCTAAAGCCATATATTGACTGATCTTCGTCCCCAACGCAATAAATGTTTCCTTTTTCCATAAAGGCTTTCTTTATGCATTCGTACTGATACATATTAATGTCCTGAAATTCATCAATACAAACATAATCAAACAAAGAACTTATCCTTTTAAGATTAATGTCATTAAGGATTATTTTTTCGTAGAACAAGGATGTAATATCATCAAAATCAATTTTATTGTTTTCAAGCATCAATTCATTGTATGAATTATAGACACTTAAAAAATACTCTTTATTTAGGTCTTCAAAATCAAAATCATCTTTATTAAACAAAGACTTGTACAGAGAAATCTTGTTTGAATAAACTTCGCAAAGTTCCTTAGAGCCTAAAATAGTTGAAAGTATTTTGTTTCTTTCGTTTTCTGAAATAATTGTTTTTGAAATATTTGATAAATCTTTTATCATTCGATAAAAAAACGAATGAAATGTTCCAAAGAAAACTTTATTTGCCGACGACGGCGAAAGCTTCTTGAATCGGTCATACATCTGTTTGGCCGCTGATTTTGTAAATGTAATTACCAAAATCTTGTTTGGGTCTGCACCCTTCTTAATCAAACTGTATATGTGATGTGTAAGAACCAGCGTTTTCCCGGATCCGGGCCCCGCCAAAACCAGCGCAGGCCCCTTTCCGTGGTTAATTGCTTTGTATTGTTTATTATCTTCCAAGTGCCTTTTCTAACAAAGAAACGCCTGTCTTAAGTCTTGAAACAGACTCTTCTTTTCCCAACACTTCCAAGATTTCTGTGGCACCGGCAGGTGTCATCTGTTTGCCTGAGAGAGCTGTTCTTATGGGCCACATCACATACCCAATCTTAACACTCTTTTCTTCAACGTATTTAGAAAGATAAGCATAGAGACTATCGTTTGTATAATCGTCAAACTTTTCAAGCAAAGGAATAACATCCTTTAATGTATCAAGTGAAGATTCAAGAGTGGTCTTCATCTTTTTGTGCTCATACATGCTTACATCATATTCAGGCAACTTTTCAAAGAAGTCAATGTGTTCACATATATCGGGGAACACTTCGATACGAGACTTAGTCATTAAAGCAATCTTTTTCTTATCAAGATTCTTTGTAATGACCTTATCGACATAAGGCATTGCCTTCTCGAGGAACGCTTCATCGCTCATCTTCTTAATGTATTCTGAGTTCATCCATCTTAACTTGTTAACATCGAATACAGAAGGTGATTTGTTGATTCTGTGATAGTCAAACTTCTTTATGAGCTCATCAAGTGTAAAGAACTCTTCATTATCCTCGGGTGACCATCCCAAAAGGGCAATGAAGTTTATAATTGCTTCCGTCAAAAAGCCCTGCTCAAGCAAATCTTCGAAAGAGCTGTGTCCCGATCTTTTTGCTAATTTCTTATGATTCTCATCTGTAATAAGGCCAAGATGAATGTACTTAGGAGATTCCCATCCAAAAGCATCATACAAACGCTGATACTTAGGTGTGGATGAAATGTACTCATTTCCTCTTACGACATGAGTTATCTCCATCAAATGATCGTCAATTACATTAGCAAAGTTATAAGTAGGGAAACCGTCAGACTTAATTAAAATCATATCATCAAGTTCTGAGTTATCTACTGTAATGTCTCCGTAAAGTTCATCATGGAAAGTGGTGGAACCTTCGTTTGGAACATTCTGTCTTATAACATAAGGCTTACCTGCCTTTAAATTGGCTTCGATTTCTTCTTTAGATAAAGATAAGCAATGCTTGTCATATACAACGATTTCTTTGCCGTCAACTACCTGCTTTAAGGTTTCTAATCTTTCGGCATCGCAGAAGCAGTAATAAGCTTCTCCTTTTTCAATTAATTTCTTTGCATATTCAAGATAAATGCCGGAAGCCATTCTTTCGCTTTGAACGTAAGGGCCAAATCCTTTATCCTTATCGGGACCCTCGTCATGCACAAGACCGGTCTTTTCAAGCGTTCTGTAAATAATGTCTATAGCACCTTCCACAAAACGTTCCTGGTCAGTATCTTCTATTCTTAAAATAAAATCACCGCCATCATGCTTGGCGATAAGGAATTCATACAAAGCTGTTCTTAAGTTTCCCACATGCATTCTGCCTGTAGGGCTTGGAGCAAATCTTGTTCTGATTTTTGCCATAACTTCTTCTCCTTACTAATATTGTATCTAGGTTATTTTATGCTTAAATCAAAATAAATACAAGTGTTAATCTTTTTATAAGAAAAAGCAGCTTAGCGCTGCTTTTCTATTTTTATGTACTTTCTTAAAATACTGTTTAACCAGTTCATATCGATAGGCTTTGGTACATAATCATCAAAGCCTTCCGAAATAAACATTTCCCTTACACCGCTTACAACGTTTGCGGTAAGCGCAATTAAAGGAACCGTCTTCATGTATTCGCTGTTATCCGCTCTTATTAGATTAAGGGTATCTATACCGTCAAGTTCCGGCATCATATGGTCAATGAAAATAATATCAAAATCTTTTTCACGACTTAGTATTTCCAAGCATTCTCTTCCGCTTACGCAAGTAACCACATCAAGTCCGAAGGTTTTTAGAAGTCCTTCCGAAACTTTTAAGTTAACTAAGTTATCATCAACAACCAATACTTTTGCTCCGACCGTAACGATGGGTTCTTTAACCTTTTCTTCTGATTCTTTTTCATCCTTCAAAGGCGCCGCAGTACTGATTTTCTGGCTTAAATGAACGGTAAACTTTGAGCCCACACCATATGTACTTTCTACTTCAATCCTACCGCCCATTAAAGAAAGAAGCTGCTTACAAATAGCAAGTCCCAGTCCTGTTCCCTCTCTTGATCTAAGCCTTCTTGTATCAAGCTGCTGGAAGCTTACAAAAAGCTTATTTAAGTCTTCTTTCTTTATGCCTATACCACTGTCGGTTACGGAAATAACCAGGTCTAAAAATCCGGCATCTTCTTCTCCGCTTACTTCCAAAATAACATATCCGTTTTCGGTGTACTTTATGGCATTAGACAAAAGATTAAATAGTATCTGTCTTATTCTTATTTCATCGCCGATAAGAAGGTCGGGAAGCCCCGGCTGAATCTGGGCTTTAATATCTACCTGCTTATCTTCCACCCTTAAAGCAGACACGTTCATAACATCATCTACCATGTGTTTAAAAGAATAGGTAACGGGAACAATTTCAAGCTTTCCGCTTTCCATCTTTGAATAATCCAAAATATCATTAACTATCGAAATTAAAACAGTGCCTGCTCGCTTAATGTTTTCAGTATTTTCTCTTGATTCTTTAGATAAGGTTTTATCTCTTAAAGTAAGCTCCGCCATACCGCAGATTGCATTCATGGGAGTGCGGATTTCATGAGACATGTTGGCTAAGAAAAGATTCTTTGAGTCACTCGCTCTTCTTGCTTCTTCCGCTTTTTCTTCCATACCCTTCATAAACTTGTTTGCATAATTTACAACAATGTATAAGTTAAGCGAAAAAGCAAGGTAGATTGCTATGTATATGCAAAACATAAAGGGACTTACATTTAATGAAATGGATTCAGGGACAAATACTACAAGACATATGGCTACTACAGAAGAAATGGTAGACATATAGATAATATAAATAACATCCAATAATATGCAAAAGCAAGATGAAATAACCGAAACAATAAAAATTGAAAAAGCAAGAGTGTTAAGAAGGTACCCTATAAATGTGGTAGCCAAAAGAACCATGACATAAGAAAAGGGGACAACAAACTTTTCTTTTTTCACCAAAAAAACAACTAAAGCGGTGGCACATATGGTTACACATGAAATCCAAAGCACAATTCGTCACGTTTCAGCGCCTTTATCATAAAAAGCATAAACGGTGTGAAGCAAAAGTGCCATAAGAAATTCGGCTAAAAACAACCTCATGGTTTTGGTGTATCCGTACATATAAGCCTCCGCTTTTAATTATCTTCTATGAAATTATCTTACATCACCCATAAAGAATAATGCAACTGTTCCGGGGCCTGCATGAGCTCCGATTGTAGGTCCGATAAAATTTATAAGGCAATCTTTAATGCCATATCTTTTTTCGACCTCGTCACGAACAAATTCAGCGTCTTCAATGCAATCTCCGTGACTAATAAATATTATATCATTTTTCTTGTCATATGAGCCAAGTTGTTCACCCATCATATCAACAAGTTTCAACAAGGATTTCTTTCTTCCTCTTTCTTTACACAAAGGAATAAGCTTTCCTTCATCATCAACATGCAAAACAGGCTTGATGTTTAAAACAGTACCGATAAAGGCTGCGCTTCTTGATACTCTTCCGCCTCTGAACAAATGGTTTAAATCATCAACCGTAAACAAATGAATCATGTTTTTGGCATGTTCTTTGACCCATTCACAGGTTTCTTCAAAGGATTTACCGTTGTTACGCATTTCAACAGCCTTATGAACCAATAAGCCTTCACCCAAAGACGCGCACTTAGAATCCACAACAACGATTTTAGCGTTTTTATCTTCTTCCATGATTTCTTCGGCTGCAAGACGTCCGGAGTTATATGTACCGCTTAATCCTGAAGAAAAGGCGATGTATAAAATTTCATTACCTTTCTCTAACAGCTTAAGAAGCACTTCCTTAGCTTCATCAGGGTTAACCTGACTTGTTTTGGGAATGTTACCTTCTCTCATTAATGAATAGAATTCCTTTTCAGGTAATTCTCTGGATGCTGAATATGTTTCACCCACAATAGTATAAGACAAGCTGAAAAGACCAAGGTCATTTTTCTCAATGTAATCCTTGGGCAAATCAGCCGTAGTGTCAGTAGCAATAATAAAAGAACTCAATATCTGTTACCTCCGCTGATTTTTGTACATAACATATAATAACACCCGAACTTAACTAATTCAACAAAATAGTTTAAAAGTCTGATTAATGTAGTTTAGAAAACTACTATGGTGTTATCTCTTTGCCACCGCAACCGCAGCCACAACCGCTTATGTTTTCTTCCTGTACAAAATCAGGTGTAATGGGATTTGCATAGTAATCTCCGCAATGGAGTATAGGCTTAGATTTATCCTCCTGCCTAAGTGTCTTTTTAACATCTATAACTCTTTGATTGCTGCTACCTTTCCACATTAAGGTAACATCCTTCTTTTCAACGATAAACTCTCCGTCTACGCAAACATCCACGTATTTCATTAAAGAGTAATCATATATTCCTTCCCAGGAATCACCGGTGTAAAGCCAGATGGTTTTATCGGGATACTTTTCTTTAATCTCTTTACAAAGGTCCTCCACATAAGCTCTGTTTGCCGGGTGAAGAGGATCACCTCCCGAAAAAGTTATTCCTGAAATGTATAATTTATCAAGCTGATCGAATATCTCCTGCTTTGCATCATCGTCAAAGAGTAAGCCGCCTTCCGGATCCCATGTACAAGGATTTTGACATTCTCTGCATCTATGTAGGCAACCGGCTACCCACAAAACCACTCGTAAGCCGTCACCGTTTTTCATATCATCTTTGGTTATATTATGATAACGCATAGTTACATTGACTTCCTTTCAGCGATTTCAGCCATTTTGGCATCATTAAGTCTGGTATCACCATGAACTCTGGAATAGGAAAGGTAACCGTTCATTCTGTCTATTTTTGTAAGGTTACGGCTTCCGCACTTAGGGCAAACATCCATTTCAAGTTCCTGATGGCCGCAATCGTCACAATAAGCCAATGATAAATTAACACCTTCATAAAATCCCATATCCATAGCTCGTCTGATTAAAGTCTTTACAGCCTCGATATTATAATCGATGGGATATTTAACATATTGAATCTTTCCGCCGTTAGACAAATCCCAGAATCTGTTTTCAAGATCCTGCTTTTGAATAGGGGTAATATCTTCTGCTACGTGACAATGGAATGAGTTTGAAACATATTCTCTGTCACTTACGCCTTCGATAATGCCGTATTTCTTTCTGAATTGTTTAACCTGTAATCCGCAAAGGTTTTCTGCGGGAGTACCGTAGATAGCGTATAAATTGTGGTCCTGCTCTTTAAACTCGGAAATTCTTTTATTAATGAATTCCAAAACTTCAATGGCAAAAGCACCGTCTTCAACCAAAGACTTTCCGTTATAAAGCTCCTGAAGTTCGTTTAATGCGGTAATACCAAAGCTTGCTGTTGCGGATTTTAGCAAGGGCTTAATCTTATCGGTAAGCTTTAAGTGTCCCCCAAGGAAACCGCCTTCACAATATGCCAAAGGATTGGTGGAAGCTCTCATTTCTCCAAGATATGCATAAGTACGAATATGAAGTTGTCTTATAAGATTTAAGTAATAATCAAGCACTTCATAGAAGTCTTTGTTTTCTTTTCTTGCCTTAGCCAAAATCATAGGTAAGTGCAAAGAAACCGCACCGATATTAAATCTTCCTACAAATACCGGTACATCGTTTTCATCGGCGGGATGCATTCCTCCTCTTTCATACCAAGGAGACAGAAAGGCTCTGCAGCCCATGGGGGAAATAATCTTTCCGTATTGTTTATAAATGCCCGCAACATATCCTTTACCGGTTAACGAAAGCCAATCGGGATACATTGTCTTTGCAGAGCACTTTACTCCTGCTTCAAAAACATCCTCAAGCTCTTTTCCCGGTCCGTGAAGATTTTCATCATACAAAAATACAATTTTAGGGAATAATACAGGTTTCTTACAATCAGCTTTACCCTGGCCTCTTCTTCTTACATTAAGCATTGAAATGGTAGCAAGCTTTGCAAATCTTCCCGTGCCTGTTCCTGCGGTTATAGTGATGAAAGGATAATCGCCCCTTGAGGATGCTACGGTATTAAACTTATATTCCCAACCTTGGAATCCTTGTTCAAATTCCTTTGTAACATCAGCCAATGCTTCCTTTTCGCATACTTCATCGGGAAGGCCTAATCTTCTGTACTTTTCAACATCTCTGTCAAAAGATTTTTGAGCATATGGCTCCAAAATCAAATCAACGGAAGGAACTGTAAATCCACCGTATTGCTGGCTTGCGGCACTAAGAACGATATCTCCTATTACGTCAAATGCAACGTCCAAGGTCTTAGGCTCGTTGTACCAGATATTACCCATCTCAAAGCCACCGCTTAATACGTTTTGAACGTCAAACAAGCAGCAATTCATGGTATCTCTTCTTGCAGACATATCGTGAACGTAAATATATCCGTCACGGCATGCCTGGATTTCTTCGGTGGTCATAAAGAATTTTTGATACAGTTCTTTATTTAACTGGTTAAATATAAGGCTTCGTTTTGTGGAAACAAGAGCTGAGTCGGTGTTTGCGTTTTCTTTATCGCCCACATACATAATTGACTGGCTCTTTTTATAGACATCGTCAAGCATTTTAACGAAGTCTTGCTTATAGTTTCGATAATCTCTGTAGCTTTTTGCAACTATGGGCCTTACTTCTTCAAGAGCACTTTCTACGATATTATGCATAACGGGAATCGGGATTTCGTTTGAATCCATCTCGTTTACACGACTTATTACATATTTACAGATTTTTTCATTTTCTTCATCTGTAAATTTGGTCAATGCTCTGTATGCACTTTTTGAAACAGCATTAATAACCTTCTGCACATTGAAGGTTTCTTTGCTGCCATCCTTTTTAATTACGAAAATTTCACCTACCGGCTTATACTTTTCGCCATAATTAATGCTTTCGTCGTTATTTGAATCCCAATTTTGATTTCCCATAACCGCACTCCTTTAAAAGAATTTTTTACCACTACTTTATATATCGTACGTTTTTACACAAAGTTTAGTTTAAATAAGAAAAAGAGACACAATATCTTGTGTCTCTTTTAGTATAGTTAATACCACAATAGGTGTCAATAAATTTAGCTTAAAAATCCTTCATCAATAAGTAAGTCATCGGAGTCCGCACTTTGAGTTGCAAGTTTATCGCAGCGCTCGTTTTCGGGATGTCCCGTGTGCCCCTTTATCCACTCAAAAGAAACCGAATGAGGCTCCATAGCCTTTAAAAGTCTTTTCCATAAATCAACGTTTAATACAGGGCCGCTTTTTCTCTTCCAATTATTTTTTACCCAGGAATCAATCCATTTTTGATTGAAAGCATCAATTACATATTTTGAATCCGAAACAACTTTAACTTCGCAAGGCTTTGTTAAAGCTTCAAGTCCGCTAATTACGCCTAAAAGTTCCATTCTGTTATTGGTGGTTTGCTTATATCCCTTTGTTATTTCAAGGGTGTGTAGCTCACCTTTTGTATCTACGTAATGAATCAGCGTTCCAAATCCTCCCGGACCCGGATTTCCCCTTGAAGATCCGTCGGAATAAACAGTAACTTTCATTTACTACCCCCAAACTTTGGTTTCTGTAAAATCTTTAGCCATTTTATCGGCCTTTTTTATAATATCATCCGAAAATCCCATTAAAGAAAGAAGCTTTATAGCATTTCGCGATGTGGCCTTTCCATGTTTTATCATGTAATTAAAAAGCACATCATCTTCTACAATCTCTTCGTCAAAATGATAGTTGTCATATTCGTCTTTAAGATTATCGGTAAGCTCAATATCATGTGTTGCCGCAAAACATAAAATGTTTTCTTTGTTAAAAGCTTTTAAAATCTGAGTGGCACAAGCAATTCTTTCAACGGTATTCGTGCCCCTTAAGACTTCATCCACAAAACAAAGAATCTTTTTATCCTTATACGCATCCCTATAATCAAAAATTCTCTTTAATGCCTTGATTTCAACCATAAAATAAGAGTCATGACTCATTATATCATCTCTTAAAGACATAGATGAAAGAATATGGTAATCATCCAAAGTAATTTCTTTACATAGGCAAGTATAAATGGTCTTTGCAAATATTGCATTTAAGCAAACGGCCTTTAAAAATGTCGATTTTCCGGATGCATTTGAACCTGTAATCAAAACTCCTTTATCTGCATCGATACTGTTTAAAACAGGATCGTCTATAAGCGGATGGTAAAGATCTTTAGCCTTAAATCCACTACCCTTTTTAGGAATGGAATAAAAGGGCAATGCCTCTCTTAAAGATGCAACGTTTAGGTATGTTTCAAGCTTACCTAATGTTACATAGGTTTCCTCGATAACCTGTTTTTTATCCTCCAATAAGGAAAGAAGCTTATAAAAGCAAATGATATCTATATGAAAAATTACTTTAATATAGTCAATTACAATATCAAAGGGTGAACCTGCGCCTGTCGGTCCCGAACTTTTATTTACGGCCTTGGTTAAAGAAACAAGTTTCTTTTCTAAGTTTAGATTCTTTAAAAGGATTTCCTTTTCATCTTTAAACTTATCATCCAAATCCTTTGTAAATTCTTTTCCTTCAATTAAAAACCTACTAATAAAAGAAATAAATACAATGTATTTATCAATTTCACCCCTGCCTTTATAGTAGGTAATTATGTTTAATACTATTGATACAATCAAAAAAGCGGCGCCAAATGAGGGAGCTAAAAAGACAAGTCCCAAGGAAGCAAAGAAGAAAACATCAAGTAAAATATCTTTAACACAAGACCCTTTTTCGATTGAATCCATATAATCAAGGCAATCTAAGAAGTTTACTCTTTTCATGCTTCCTATAGAAATAAAATGCTCTAAAAATTTTTGGATAGCTGCCTCGTTTCCTTTTAAGAATTCAACCTTTTCATTAAAATCTTTAAGCTTTTCCTCCTCATAACAAGGCGTTCTTAAAAGATAGTAAAAGTATTCACTGCCGCAAGATGATTTACAATTGTTGAACCTTTGGTATATTTCATCAAGATCAACATCGTTTGCTGTAATATCATCAATTGAATCAGGCCCTTCATACCTGTAGAACAAACGCTTGAAAGAATCAAGTTCATCAGAAGACAGACGTTCGGAATTAAATGTTCCGAACGCCTTTCTTGCTTTTTCTAAAATTCTTTTTTTATTTCTTTTGTAATCATAGGACTCTTTGACTACAATCAATAAAAACAAGGAAACTAAAACTACACCCACAATCCAATAAGCATCATTCATTAAAGATTCTCCGGTCCGAATCCGTAAGGCAAAAGTTCCTTTAAAAGATTCTTTTGATATACGTCTTCATTTAAGGCAGATATAACTTCAAAGGTTTCAACATCACAAAATTCACGCATTACCTGTCTGCATACACCGCAAGGGTAAGCATACTTTTCAATCTTTTCTCCGACTTTACCGCCCACAATGGCAATCTTTGAAAATTCACGCTCTCCTTCGCTTACAGCCTTAAAGAAAGCTGTTCTTTCGGCGCAGTTGGTGGGGGTATATCCGGCATTTTCGATGTTACATCCCAAATATACTTTTCCGCTTTTTGTTAAAAGTGCAGCGCCAACCGCAAAATTTGAATAAGGTGAATAAGACATTTCACGAGCTTTTAATGCAAGTGAAACAAGTTCCTTATCAGTCATCAAAATACCTCCGTTTATTATTTAACAACAATCTTTCTGAAGTTTTTCTTTCCTCTTTTAATTATAAAGTCTTTAGCCGCAATTTCGTCAAGAGTAAAGGCAAGTTTAATGTCTGTAACCTTTTCTTCGTTGATGGTTACACCGCCTTGTTCAATGGCTCTTCTTCCTTCCGATCTTGTAGCCACCAAGCCGGCTTTAACAAGGATTGCAATAGCATCGATTTTACCGTTAAACAAATCTTCTTCAGACACTTCGGTTGTAGGCATGTTTTCACTTGAACCTACGCTGAACACGGCTCTTGCGCTTTCCAATGCCTTTGTTGCTTCCTCTTCTCCGTGAACAAGCTTTGTAAGTTCGAAAGCAAGAATTTCTTTAGCCTTGTTAAGTTCACTGCCTTCCCAGCTTTCCATCTTTTCAATTTCTTCAATGGGAAGGAATGTAAGCATCTTAAGGCACTTAATTACGTCTGCATCTCCTACGTTTCTCCAGTACTGGAAGAAATCAAAAGGTGAAGTCTTGTTTGGATCAAGCCATACTGCATTTCCGGCTGTTTTGCCCATCTTCATACCCTGCGAGTCGGTAAGAAGAGTGATTGTCATAGCATGAGCATCTTTACCGAGTTTTCTTCTGATAAGTTCGGTACCGCCAAGCATGTTACTCCACTGATCGTCTCCGCCAAATTCCATGTTACAATTGTATTCTTTAAACATGTGATAAAAGTCGTAAGACTGCATAATCATGTAGTTAAACTCAAGGAAGGTTAGACCTCTTTCCATTCTTTGCTTGTAGCATTCAGCTCTTAACATGTTGTTTACTGAAAAGCAAGCGCCGACTTCACGTAAAAGTTCAATGTAATTTAAGTCTAAAAGCCAATCCGCATTGTTAACAAGCAATGCCTTACCGTCAGAAAAATCAATAAACTTTTCCATCTGCTTTTTAAAGCATTCGGCGTTATGATTGATGTCTTCAATAGTAAGCATCTTTCTCATATCAGACTTTCCTGAAGGGTCACCGATCATAGTGGTACCGCCACCGATTAAGGCAATAGGCTTATTTCCTGCTTCCTGAAGTCTTTTCATTAAAGTAAGTGCCATAAAATGACCTGCAGTCAAACTGTCTGCAGTACAGTCAAATCCAATGTAGAAAGTGGCTTTTCCGTTATTAACCATTTCCCTAATGGATTCTTCATCCGTTACCTGGGCAATAAGCCCTCTTCTTTTAAGTTCTTCGTAAATCTGCATTTCAAAACCTCCTAATAAATATATTGTTAATCCGTAACAGGGGTTTTGAGGGTAAAAAAAAATCCCGTCCTGTTACCAGGGACGGGATAAAATCTCGTGTTACCACCCTTATTCACAAACGACTCACATCGCTTGCCTCACAGAGTACAGCTTGCGCGATACCCTTCCCGCTTTAACGTGCGGTAAACCCGTCGCAGCCTATCCTTCCGGCTTCGGTGCGAAGCTCCAAGATGTATTCCTTAAAAAGTAAATGGATGCGCCTCTCATCAACCGGCTACTTTCTGTTGATTTACTTAAAAAGTACTTTTTCTTTTCATCGCTTTTATGGATGTAATATAGCAAAACAAAAATCAAAAGTCAAGTAAACTAAATTACGCTTATCATCTCTTTTATCTTTTCAAAATCATAAACGTCGTAAGCTTTCTTTATTTCTTTAACCTTTAAAGAAACACCGGGATCAATATCCTCACCTTTAAACTTTTCAAATAGGGTGTTACATAAAGTAAGATCCATATTATCAAGGGCTTCTTTCAGCTCTGTAACAAGCCCCTTAATCTTGGTGTCTTTGATTTCGCCTAAAGACTCCTTAGGTTTTGAAGTTTCTTTAACCGCTGGTGTCGAAGTTTTATTGTCAACAGGTTTTCTCTTAAGCATTCCGGGCGGCAAAAAGTCTAGAAGTATCTGAGTGAGATATCTTGTTTTAATGGGCTTTGCAAGATATTCCTGGAAACCTAAAGAAAGGATTTCTTCTCTTATGTTTCCTCCCGTATTTGCGGTAAGCGCCACTACAGGTATTTCAGAAATCGCTTTATTCTTACTCTCTCTTATCTTTTTAAGGGTTTCTTCACCGCTCATTTCAGGCATAACCATGTCCATAAGCACAAGGTTATACTCTTTTTCTTCTAACTTCTTTAAAGATTCAGAACCGCTCTTTGCAGTATCGATTTCGATATTGTAACCTTTGAAAATACCTGAAGCAACCTTTAGATTAACCGCATTGTCATCAACCACCAAAATCTTTGCTTCACTTCCGTCATACTCAATCTTCTCATTCTTGGATTCATAATTTGAAGCCTTCCAGGTGTCATTTAAAGCATCAATAATAGACAAACTGCAAATCGGTTGCCATAGTATTCTGCATTTTCCAAAGTCTCCGTAAAGCCTGTTTTTAGAGCACACTACATAGGTATTATCCTCTTTTGCGTTTGTTGAAATAATTCCCGCTACAGTAGCGTAGGATTCTTCCAAAACAAAAATGTAGTCATAGTCTCTTGTGGAAATGGCTTTATCAAAAGCAAAGAAAGAGTTTGCATAATCAGGGTGCACATTAAATCCGCTCATTACGCTCTTCCAAGTTTCTAGTTCTCTGTTATCTTTAATGTAAATTAAAATATCGCGTTTTTCTTTCTCTATTAGTTCTAGCATGGGGCTATTGTCAACCACATCACATTCAAATGTGATTTCAGATTCAAGTCCCACTCCTTCAATCGAACGAATTATCATATCCCCGTTCATCATTGCAAGGAGGTCTTTACAAATGTTAAATTTAAGGCCGATACCCTTTAAATTTGAGCTTTGCCTTGAATCATAGGTGTCGTAAGCTCCGAAAATGGCATTACAATCAACTTGAGAAAGTCCGCATCCGGTATCTGATACTTTAATCTTAAATATGGCTTTTTTATCTTCCTCGTTTGTATCGCATGATACAGAAAACATCAAACGTCCGTTATCCGTAAGTGATAAAGAAATAAACACAAGACGCATAATAACCTGTTTGATTCTTATGTCATCACCGTTAACAACCTTGGGAATATTATTATCGATTATAATTCTTACTTTTAAATCTTTCTTTTCAATATGAGTGCTTATAATTTCCGTTACGCTTTTTAATAATTCCTCAGTCTTAAAGTCTGCGTTTAAGAGTTTCATTTTACTTGAATCAAGCTTTGAATAAATTAAAACGTCATCAATTATTTCAAGTAAATCGTAAGCAGATTTCTTAATAATATTGACCTGATCCCTGGTTCTGTCGTCCATTTCGTCTTTTAACACAATTTCAGAAAGACCGATAATTGAATTCATGGGAGTTCTGATTTCATGGGACATATTTGCCAAAAATCTTGATTTTGCAAGGCCTGCGTTATGCTCCATTTCATGGCTCTTTTCAATTTCTTCTTCTGCCTTTTTAAAGGATCTGTCCATTCTTACCATGATGTATAAAAGGGTAAAAGAAACCGCAAGGAAAGAAAACACAAAGCCAAAAAAGAACTCTGTTCTGTCACTTATAATGGATGACTTATTTCCCGCAACATAGGCATTTGTAAAGAAATAGGTTCCGATATATATATTTATTAAAGACATCCACCAGATATCTCTTTTATCCAAAATAAATATCATAACCATTATTCCGGCGGCATACCAAATAGGCGCAGAACTTCTGGCCTGTTCACCATTGATTATAAGAATCGGCATTATAATAAACTGAGTATAAGCACAGAAAATGATTGATATAATTCGGTAATTATCAATTTTCTTATTAACATAGTTTAAAACAAGACAAAATACTACTGTGATTAAGAGATTAAAAATAACTACACTGTTGAAGGTATCCAAAATAATAGCGTAAACAAAAATACAGGCAAAGGAAATCAAGGCCAATAACTTTGTGAGCAAATTAATGGTTTCTTTATTGGATGTATATGTATTTCTTTGAATAACCTTTTTCTTTTGTTCCATGAGTTTTAAACCTCAGCTTTAATAAGATTGTGAGCCAAATGCTCCATAAGTATCTTTTCAAGAGCATCTATTTCAATGGGCTTAGATAAATAATCCGTAAATCCTTCTTTTAAGAACATTTCTCTTGCTCCGCTTACGACATTTGCTGTAAGGGAAATAATGGGAACACTCTTAGCGTATTCAATATCCAGATTTCTGATTGCCTTAAGAGTATCTATACCGTCCATTCCGGGCATCATAAAATCAAGGAAAATAATATCAAACTTATCATATTGAATGCTGCTTAAAGCATCTTCTCCGCTTGCAACCGTCGTTACGCTTGCTTTATATCTTGAAAGGATTCCCGCAGCCACATCAAGGTTAACAAGGTTATCATCTACCACCAAAACTTTGGCATCCGGAATCGAGAATTTTCCGTCAAGTATCTGTTTTCTTAAAGCATAGCTTATGGTTTCATTGATTAAATCAGCTACATTTAAGCTGCTTATAGGTCTCGTTAAAACAGATTCAAAAGGCTCTCCTGAGTAGCTATAGTTACAACCGCTTATAATAACGATCTTTTTCCAATTGACTTTCGCATCTGCAAGGTCTGCTTTAATTCTTTCATAGACCGAGGTTTCAATTAAGAAATAAGAAACCGATGAGTCGCATATACACTTAAACAAATCATCATCATTTGAAATTCTAAATCCCTTAACATTCATTCCTTTAAGAATCTTTGAAAGAATGTTTACATCCGTAAGAGATTCGGAATAATAAGCAATACAAGCCTTTTCATGGCTTACATATCCCACTCTGTTTGAATTTTCAAAAGAGTCTACCTTCTGGCAAACATCAAAATAAAAGGTTGAGCCTTTTCCATATTCGCTTTGAGCATAAATCTTACCGCCCATTGCAAACGCAAGTTTTCTGCAAAGTGCAAGGCCAAGACCGTTACCTTCAATAATTCTGTCAGTTGCTTCTCCCGATCTGTTATATGGTTCAAAAATCTTTTCTATGGATTCTTTCTTTATGCCGATACCGGTATCTTCCACTCTTATAAACAAGTGAATCTTTTCATTGTCTATCTTTTCATAATCAACATAGAAGGTCATATGACCTTCCTTTGTGTATTTAATGGCATTGGAAAGGATATTAATTATAATCTGCCTTATCTTTCCGCTATCACCAATCATAAATCGAGGCAAATCAGGATTAACATCCACAAAGAAATCAACATTTGAATCAAGCAAACGAACAGACATTAAGTTAATAATGTCATTAAGCATCAATGCTATGTCATACTTTTCGGACTCGGGAACAATTGAATCTGTGTTCATCCTTGAAAAATCCAAAAGGTCTGTTGTAATCGACAAAAGCGCATGGCTTGAATTAGAAATGTTGTATGCCATTTCTTTAACATGATTTGAAGCTTCGGAATCAAGCAAAAGATCCGTTGTACCCAAAATTGCATTTAAAGGTGTTCTTATTTCATGGGATACGTTAACCAAAAACATATCCTTTGCAAAGCTTACCATTTCTGCCTTCTTGGTCGCTTCTTCTCTTAATTTCATCTCGTCTTCAAGCAATGTGTTTCTGTAAAAAACAATAATGCCGCAAATAAGGCCTGTAACAACAACCGCAACTTCTATTCTTGCGTATTCTGCAGGCGTCAAAGCTCCATAAGCGGGCTGTCCCTTATTTGCAATGACAAACTTGTAATATGCGGCCGCCACGTCGATTATTAACTGAGTAAAGAAATGGACATATTTTACCCAACCATCAAGTAAAATCATCGAAAAAGTAAGCCCGATACACATATAGAGGGGCACTTCTACCGTAGTTTTTTCAGCTAAAATTAAAAGAGCGGGAAATGCAACGAAATTACAGTAAGAAAGATATATTAAAGACAGTAATTCCGGTTTTTGAATCTTTCTTTGCAAAAAGAAAAAAACAGCGCTCACAAGACATATGGTTGCATACATCAAAATGAAAGAAGCGCTGATTTTCATAATAAAAGCAATCGAAACAAACAGCAAAGTAAAGACACTGCTTAATAACGTTGCCATATTGAATAATCTTGTTTTTTTAGAAAGATGGCCTCCAAAATAGGCTTCATAAAAGTTCTTCATTAAAAATCTCGCTTATGTACCAATTTTTTGATACTAACAAGATTATTCTAGATTTTTACTATTAACTTTATATTATCCGTTACTTTGTCATAAGTTTCACCATGGCCTCATTTAAGCCATCGATTGTAAGCTTATACATTGGGAATATTTTCTTTATAGCAGTTTCTGCCTCACGCCAGGGAGCTTCTCCCGGAGCCATTTTAGGGTTAAGCCATACCACCTTTTTGTAATGTTGCTTTAAAAGAAGCAGCCATTGCTCCCCCGAAAGCCCGCCGTTGGGGCCTCTGTAGTTTCCGGATTCAGAATACAATTCTTCGGGAGCCATTGCAGCATCACCAACAATTATAACCTTATAATCCGAATCAATATTTCTAAACATCCAATCAGTATCTATCCAATCTCCGTTCTCGCATTCAGGAGTTTTATACATCTTCGCATAGATACAATTATGGAAATAGTAAGTCTTTACATCTTTATAGTGATTCGACTTATGAATAGCCCAAAAGAGCTCGTTTAAAAGCTTTGTAAAGGGAATCATGGTACCGCCCGAATCCATTAATAAAAGCAATTTAACGGAATTCTTTCTCGGGCGCTCCCACTCAAGTTTTAAATATCCACCGTTATTACAGGTAGAATCGATGGTATGATTAATATCAAGCTCAGTTTTTGGAATATCAAGCTTTGAAGAAAACTGACGAAGTTTTCTGAAAGCCATCTGAAACTGCCTGTTATCAAGCATTTTATCGTTACGAAAGTCTCTGTATTTCCTTGCACCCACAACAGCAAAAGCGGATTGATATCCTGTGCTTCCGCCTACTCTTATTCCTCCGATATTACCGCCCATGTTACCAAATTGAGTCTTACCCATGGTACCGATCCAGTAATTACCGCCGTTGTGCTCGCTGTCTTGATCTTTTAAACGTTCTTTAAACTTAGTCTCAACATCATCTTTATCAACATGCATGTCTTCCGTCTGATTAAGCCAATACCTTTCTTCCTCATGAAGAAGCTCTGTCATTTCAGACTTATCAAGCCATTCAAGCATCCTGTCGGTTATATTGAGATTATCGCTTTTAACACCTTTAAAGCATTCTTCGAAAGCCAGATCGAATTTATCAAAATCCGTCTCGCTTTTAACCAAAATTGCTCTTGCCATATAATAAAAACCTGTAAGGCTTGAATTGCAAAGATTTTTATTTAAAGCATCATGAAGAGCGATCCATTCAGTTAAAGAAACATCAAGGCCCTTAGCCTTTAATGTATAAAAGAATGTGGAAAACACTAGTCAACTCTTCTCCTAACAACATCAAGGTCTTCATCTTTCTTAATCAATACGCCGACAAAAGGAAGCTCAGCCTTTATTTTTGAAGGGTCTACACCGCCTATCATCATCGCGTTAAGCCAGTCAATCAATTCACTGGTGGCAGGTTTCTTTCTAAGCTGAGAATATGATCTGATTTCATAAAAGACATTCATTGCGTTTTCCAAAAGGTTTTCTTCAATCTTAGGGAAATGAGTCTTTACGATTTCTTCCATAAGTTCTTTGGAAGGGAAATCAATATAGTGGAAAATACAACGTCTTAAAAATGCGTCGGGAAGTTCTTTTTCCGCATTTGAAGTAATAATTACTATAGGACGATGCTTAGCTTTAATGGTTTTCTTTGTTTCATAGATATAGAATTCCATTTTATCAAGTTCCCAAAGAAGGTCATTGGGGAATTCCAAATCAGCCTTATCGATTTCATCAATCAAAAGCACCACCTGTTTATCCGAATCAAAGGCTTCACCGAGCTTGCCAAGCTTTATATAGTGGGCAATATCATCAACGCCTTCATTTCCGAACTGTCCGTCATAAAGTCTTTGAATGGTATCGTAGGTATATAAACCTTCCTGAGCCTTGGTGGTTGATTTAATATTCCATACAATCAATTCTTTTCCAAGTGCATCGGCAACAGCTTTTGCAAGCATTGTCTTTCCGGTACCGGGCTCTCCTTTTATCAAAAGAGGTTTTTCAAGCGCAACGGCAATGTTAACGCTTGCCATTAATTCTTCTGACGCAATATATTCGCCTGTAGATGTAAAATTAGTCGTCAAATTCCACTCCAATCTCTGCCTTTTTATCTCTTAACATTAAGCCCTTAACGGCCTCTTTGGCAGGTTTATTATTAAAAAGAATTTCATTAACCTGTTCAATAATGGGTAATTCCACATCATATTTCTTGGCAAGCTGCATTGCAGCCTTTGCGGAATGAACACCCTCTACAACCATTTTAACTTCAGCCATGGCTTCTTCCATGGTCTTTCCTTCACCGATTAAAATCCCGGCTCTTCTGTTTCTTGAATGCATGCTGGCGCAGGTAACTATCAAATCACCAATGCCGGTAAGACCGGAAAATGTTTCGGCTTTTCCGCCCATTTTTATACCAAGCCTTGTAATTTCTGCTATACCTCTTGTTATAATGGCAGCTTTAGTGTTGTCTCCGTATCCAAGTCCGTCAGCAACACCTGCAGCAAGTGCAATAACGTTTTTAAGTGAAGAACCTATTTCAATGCCCAAAATATCAGGAGATGTATACACCCTGAAAGATTCATTCATGAAAACGTTTTGAACAAATTCAGCGATACTTTTTTCTTTTGCCCCGGCAACAATTGATGTAGGCATTCCTCTGCCCACTTCCTCGGCATGAGTGGGGCCGCTTAAAATACATACTTTACAATTTGGAATCTCTTCTTCAATAATGTCAGACATGGTCATTAAAGTGTCTGCTTCGATTCCCTTTGTTACATTTACAATTATTTTTCCGTCCGATACATACTCTTTAATCATTTTTGCAGTATTTCTCATACCCGGAGACGGAACCGCCAAAACAATCAATTCGTTTTCTTTTACCGTTTTTTCAATATCTTTTGTAAAATCGACCTCCTTAGGAATCAATACTCCCGGAAGTTTCGATTTGTTTTCTCTTGTCTTTACTACTTCTTCAAATTCTTTTTCGTTGGTTCCTCTGCTCCAAATAGTTACTTTATGCCCGTTGCTGTTAAGTAAAACACCCAAAGCAAGCCCGAAAGAGCCTGCCCCGATAATGCCAATCTTCATCTAGTTAATCCTCTTGTCGTTAGCGGATGCATTGGTGCTTGCATCCATCTTGTTTTTCTTAAATAAATATGTTTTTCTTTCTTCGCCCTTAGCTAAGCGCTTTATATTGTCTTTATGCTTATAAAATGCCATAACGGTCATTACAAACACCACAATATAACACTCAATCAAAACAGATTGAGAAACGCCGAATACACCAAGCTGACCCATAATGATTGTTTGTACCAAGAAACCTGTGTACAAAAGAAGCGAACCCAAAGATACCCAATGTGTGATAACAAAATTACCAAAGAACAAAAGTAATCCTACAGGAATATACATCCAGTTTGCGGCTATCATCATTCCGCCCGTTGTGGCAATTCCTTTTCCACCTTTAAAGTTCATATAAAAAGGAAAATTATGGCCAAGAACACAGCCTAAGCCTGTATAAAATACAAGTAAAGGTGCAATTTCAGGATAGTGTGGAGTAATAAGCATTCTTACAAGAATGATAGCCACAATCGATTTAAGCATATCGCCTGCAAAAACCACGAGCCCGGCCTTTGTGCCAAGTACTCTTAATGTATTTGTGGTTCCAGCATTTCCGCTTCCATGTTCTCTAATATCTATTCCATGCATCTTTCCATAGAAAAACGCTGTCTGAATAGCTCCGAACAAATATCCTATCAATACACACAAAACTCTTATCATATCTAGTCTTCCTTTCGCTCACGAATAATGAAATGTAAAGGTGTTCCTTTAAATCCGAAAGTGTCTCTTATCTGGTTCTCAATATATCTTGTGTAGGAAAAGTGCATCATTTCCTTATCATTTACAAAAATAACAAATGTTGGCGGTTTAACGCTTACCTGAGTAATATAGAAAAGCTTTAATCGCTTACCCTTATCAGTAGGGGGTTGCTGCATTGCAACCGCTTTAGTCATGATTTCGTTTAAAACGCCTGTAGCCACTCTCATGCAATGGTTCTCATTAACCATATCAATTGTTTCAAAAAGCTTGGGAATTCTTTGTCCCGTCTTTGCAGAAATAAATACTATCTCAGCATACTGCATGAAGGAAAGAACGTTTTGAACGTTTTCTGTGAACCTGTAAATGGTCTTATCGTCCTTTTCAACAGCATCCCATTTGTTCACAACAACAATAATGGCTTTGCCGTTATCATGAGCAATTCCGGCAATCTTTGCATCCTGCTCGGTAACGCCTTCAGTTGCATCGATAAGTAAAAGAACAACATCCGCTCTTTCAACCGCACTTACGGTCCTTACTATCATGTAATGCTCTAAGTCTTCGTGAATTCGGCTCTTTCTTCTGACACCTGCCGTATCGATAAAAATGTATTCTTTATCATTGTACTTTACATTTGTATCAATGGCATCTCTTGTAGTGCCCGCAATATCCGAAACAATAAGTCTGTTTTCACCAAGAATTGCATTGATTAATGAGCTCTTTCCAACGTTTGGCTTACCCACAACCGCAACCTTGATTCTATCGTCTTCTTCGTCATCATCAGGGATATCGTCAAAGTATTTAACCACTTCATCAAGCAAATCGCCAAAGCCTAATAAGTTAACGCTTGAAACAGGGTACGGTTCACCTATTCCAAGGTTATAAAACTCATAAACATCGGCCATATACTTATCAAAGTTATCTACCTTGTTTACAACAAGCAAAACAGGCTTATGAGAGCGCCTCAACATATCACAAACTTTGCTGTCGGCATCCTGAAGGCCCTGCTTTACATCGGTCATAAACAAAATAACATCGGCAGTTTCTATGGCAAGCTCAGCCTGCTCTCTCATCTGCTTTAATATAATGTCTGAAGAATCAGGCTCAATACCGCCCGTATCAACCAACGTAAAAGAATAATTAAGCCAATTTACATCTACATAAATTCTGTCTCTTGTTACACCGGGCGTATCTTTAACAATAGATATTTTCTGACCCGCAAGAGCATTAAAAAAAGTGGATTTACCAACGTTAGGTCTTCCTACAACCGCAACAATCGGTTTTCTCTTTCTATCCATATAAATCTCCTATTTAAACCTTCCTATAAGCGAATTAAAAAGCTCAAGCCCGCCGGATTTAACCATATGAGCTTTAACACCGAGAGTTTCTTCAAGCTCAGATAATTTAATATCATCAAGGAAGATGTCTTCATCTGCTTTAAGTACGTTTCTTGGAAGCAATATATCTTTCTTTGCTCCATGCTCCTTTAACTGGGCAATGATATCCTGCCCTGTTAAAAGTCCCGCTACCGTAATCTTCTCTCCAAAAAAATCATTCCTAATCGGTACAACATCAATGCTTACCTTTGGATATTCTGCCATAACCATATCGGAAAAGCGTTTCATGTAAGGATATGCAAGCCTTGCCGTAACAAGAGTGGCTTCGTAGGGCTTCATAAAAAACTTTCTTATTTTACCCATACGGTTTTCTTCAAAAGCTTCTTCAAATTCATTTTGAAGAGATCTTATCATTCCCACACCGTTTTCAATCTGAAGGTAACCGTCATACCTTTCTTCTTCGGGCATTTCACGACCTGCCAGAATATACCATTCATCACTTGCATGTATAAAGTGAAGACCGTGCTCTTTATAGCAAATCTTTTGATATCCTTCGATTAAGTCAATTACCTTTATTGCATCTTCTTTTGTGAATGGCTCCAACGGGTAAAGGCCTTCTCTAAACTTTGTAAGCCCAACGGGAACCACCGATACGCTTTGAAGTACCGGAAGATACTTCATTAAATCTTCTATGGAACGTTTTAATTCATCACCGTCGTTAACACCCTTACAAAGAACTATCTGCCCGTTCATCGTAATGTTTTCTTCAAAGAAACGGTCCGCGATTTTTAAAGAATCACCGGCAAAACGGTTATTTAACATTTTGCATCTAAGTTCAGGATTGGTGGTCTGAAAGGAAATATTAATAGGTTCCATCCTAAACTTAATGATTCTCTTAATATCCTTTTCACTCATATTTGTTAAGGTGACGTAATTACCTTGCAAAAAAGAAAGTCTTTGATCGTCGTCCTTAAAATACAGTGTCTCTCTCATTCCGGGAGGCATTTGATCGATAAAGCAAAAGATACAATTGTTTCTGCACCTTCTGTAGTCATCCATAAGGCCGTTTTCAAATTCCAAGCCCAGGTCATCGTCTTCATCTTTATCTATGGAAAAAGTTAATTCTTCGTCATTTCTTAAAACCACCACATCAAGATGGCTTTCCAAAATACTGTATCTGTAGTCAAAAATATCTTCTACAACTTCGCCGTTAATACTCACAATAGTATCCCCGGCCATAATTCCTGCTTCACTCGCCCAAGACCCCGCAATTACATTGCTAATCACATGAGATTTTGTCTTGTTCATATCTACTCCTTTATTTTACATACGAATTCATTTTATACGATATTAAGAAAAAAAGGAAGTGTAAAAGCACTTCCTTTAAGCTTTATGAACACGTATCAAATGTAAGGGTTACTTTGAACAAATCACCATCCAAGTAGATTTCAAAATCACCTTTTTGAGCATTTGTTAAGCTCTTTGCGATTGAAAGCCCAAGTCCCGAACCTTCCGTGCTTCTTGAAACATCACCTCGTATAAATCTTTCCGTTAGTTCATCCGCAGGGATGTTTAACTGCTGGCCTGAAATATTCTTTAAAGCAAACACTACTTTCTTCTTATCGTCTTCATTCAATGTAACAAGATCCAAATAAACCCTTGTTTCAGGCATTGCATACTTATAGACGTTATTAAATAGGTTTTCAATAACTCTCCACATATGCCTCGGATCCGCCATTATATAAATCGGCTCTTTTGGAGCATTTACAACAAGGTTAAGATTCTTTTCGTTGAATTTATCCTCAAACTCACCTTTTGCCTGTTTTACAAATTCGCAAAAGTCAATTCTTATTAAATCAATCGAAATGTTACCTGATGTAATCTTTGATGCCTCTACAAGGTCAAAGGTAAGCTGCTTTAACCTTTGAGACTTTTCATCAAGTACCCTTATATACTTTCTTATTCTTTCATCTTCTATGTTTTCTCGTTTTAATAAATCAACATAGTTAATGATTGAAGTAAGAGGGGTCTTAATGTCATGAGAAACATTAGTAATAAGGTCTGCCTTAAGTTTTTCATCCTTAGTGCTTATTTCGACGGCTTTTCCAAGTCCTTTTCCTATGTCGTTTACGGCTGCCGCCAAGTCTCTGTTGTCTCCGTGAACCTTTATATCATCAATCTTATAATCGTATTCTCCGCCACTTATGGCTCTGATTCCGTCTATTATTTTCTTTCTTTCCCAGTTTCTGTTAAAAAGCATTATTCCGATTACTAAATCAAAGGCAAATAATGCAGCAAATGAAAGAAGGGGCTTTTCACCAAAGAAAATCATGCATCCCAAAAATACATTAAATAAAAGGAACAGAATATATCCAAGCCAGGTTCTGATTGCTACGCCCGCACTGTCGTATACTCTCCATCCCCATCTTCTTAGTCTGATTGTAAACCTCTTAATAAAGGGACTTAAAAGAGAATAGATACTTCCTTCCAAAAGGTTTTTACATATAATACGCCTTATAAATCCGTATGTGAAAACAAGGGCAATAACTATATCAACAAACACTAAGAAACCCGAACTGTAAAAGGAAGCCCAGTAATCTTCGCTTAGTCTATAGTCAAGCTCATTAATGGTAATAGATTCACAAAAATACAAAAGCATTACCAAAAGAGCAACCGAAAGAACGCCGATTTCAAGAGGAATCTTTTCAAATCTTCCAAGAAGTTTCTTTCCCTCTTCACCTGCATATAATTTCTTTTCACCTGAAATGATTACAACACCCAAAGCCAAAAAAGCAACCATTGAAAATGCCCCTAAAGAAACTATCCAGGGAATCTGCTTTGCAGTATTTTCAAGCGCAAACTTATTGGTAGAAAAGACATCGGTTACAGGAAGCTTTTCATCAATCGCAATCCAAATCTGAGTGTCCTCGGGGTATGCATAAGCATAGTTTTGAGTAACCAAATCTCCTATTTCATTGTATGTAAGAGGTGTTGTGTTTGCTTCTGTGGGATAAGGATCGTAAACGTTTCCGGGAACAGCATAAATTCTTTGGTCAAATTCGCTGAATACCGATTTAATCTTTGTATCCGATGCGCCTTTGTTTATCCTAGAAACATTGGTATATAAAGTACGGGCATTGTCTTTGGTCATTACAATTGCGTACTTAACATTTGTGTTTCCTTCTTTATAGATTTCAGAATCCTTAACATACTCTATGTAGTTAATGTATAAATCGCTGATGGTTTTTTGAACATTCGAAACAATGGTCTGATAATCGGCTTCGTTATCCACATAAGCTTCTATATTCTTACCGTCAATTGTTTTAAATTCGTTTGAAAGAGTTTCAAATGAAGTGTATGGATCATCAAATGATTCGGCATCGGGGAATTTTTCCAGGTTTCTTTCCAAGCCAAAAAAGTCACAATATTCACCGACAGTGTAAAACTTGTAACTTGAAGAAGCCCCTTTGTCATTGTAGACACGCTGACCCCATCGGATTAAATCGTCAAGATAGTATGACACTTCCGGGCCATCGTATGAAGAGCGAGACAGTCTGTTGGCAAATTCACCAACATTTATTATTTTGTTTTTGGCATACTTTCCGTCAATTTCCATCTGCTCACGAATTGTGACATAACGGATTATCGAAGCGGCGTTAGCCCTTAAGTTCTTATGATATATATCTGACTCAAAATACGGTGTCAGAATATCTTTAATGGAAGGGACAAAGGATTCGGTATAAGTTCCTCCTTCTTCCACTCTTACCTGCACCTGAGCGCTTAAGTGGTATACAAAGAAACAAATACCGATAATCGTTCCGCACAAAGCTTGCAAAAAGATCAAAATGAATCTTTTAACAGACCATTTCTTCTTTTTAGCATGTAACTCATCATTCTCTTTTTTGTTTTCTGCAAGTTCTTTGTCTTTTTTGCCCATTTATGCTCCGTTAGATTTTATCAACTTTATAGCCGACACCCCAAACAACTTTTAAGTACTTTGGCTCCCTGGGGTTAATCTCAATTTTTTCTCTGATGTGTCTTATGTGCACAGCAACGGTATTGTCAGCACCGATTGCCTGCTCATTCCAGATTTTTTCATAAATCTGATCGATAGAAAATACTCTGCCCTGATTCTTTACAAGCAAAAGAAGAATGTTGTATTCAATGGGGGTAAGCTTCACCAATACATCATCTACCGTAACTTCTTTTGTGTCATCGTTCATAACAAGTCCGCCTACAGAGAAAACCGACTGGCTTTGAGCAGGCATGTTACCAAGCTTTGTATATCTTCTTAACTGTGATTTTACTCTTGCTACAAGCTCAAGAGGATTAAAGGGCTTTGAAAGATAATCGTCCGCACCGATATTAAGCCCTAAAATCTTATCGGGGTCTTCAGTCTTTGCTGAAAGAATAATGATGGGAATACTTGAGGTTTCACGAATCTTTAAAATAGCATGAATACCGTCAAGTCTTGGCATCATTACGTCTATAATAAGCAACTGAATTTCATTTTTCTTTAAACATTCAAGTGCTTCAATACCGTCATAGGCCTTAAGCACGTTGTAACCTTCCTGTAAAAGGTAAATCTCTATAGCGTCAACAATTTCGTGATCATCATCACATACTAAAATATTAGCCATTTTTATTCCCTCCGTCCTTATCAGATTATCAGTAATTTATTAATGTACAAATTTATTTTTCTTAATGTTTCTTTAATAAGGCCTAGCACGAAAATGCGTTTTTAACCCACCTGATATCGTTATCGGTTATTCCGATGCAGTCAAATCTTACAAATGTATTCTCAGGATATTTATATTTATACAAAAAGAAACGTGCCGCATTAACTATATTTCTTTGCTTTTTATAATTAACCGCCTCCAAAGGATTTCCATAGGCATTGGTCTTTCTGTATTTTACTTCAAAGAAAACCAAATAGTCTTTATCTTTACCGATAATATCAATCTCTCCATGAGAAGAATAAAAGTTTCTTTGAAGGATTTTAACATTTTGCTTTTTTAAATATTCGCAGGCCAAATCTTCCTTTATTGAGCCTTCACTTCGTTTGTTCATAACTAGCTTTTCATCTTACCTTTTAATTTATCCATGGCATCCACAAATACAAGAATTTCAGCCACGACTTCATAAAGTTCGGGAGGAATGTTCTCCCCCACATCCAATTTTGAAAGGGTAGCCGCAAGTTTTTCATCTTCATGAATCGGAATGTTTTCTTTCTTTGCTTCATCAAGAATTCTCTCGGCAACATGACCGCTACCTGTAGCTATTACTTTAGGCGCTATGTCATTAGGATCATATTCAAGGGCAATAGCCTGTTTTACTTTGTTGTTCTTTTTTTCCATATCTATACCCTGGCATCAAATGAAGTGTGCGCAAGCATAACTTTTGAATTAGTCATTGAAAGCATTGTTTCAATCGGCGCGTTGCAATCTTTGCTTATCTGCGAAGAAAAACTTAAATTATAGCCTTTATCGCTTAATCTTTTATCAAGAAAAGAAATATTCTTTTCTATAAAATCAAGGCTTTCTTCATTGCTTAAAATAAAATTGGTGGTGATATTTGAGCCCGACAATTTTACGTAAATATCAGCAGGTCCTAAATTGTTGGTATCAAGGTGAATAAAGGCGCTCACAGAAGAATCGGGAGAGCTCAATCCTCGTTTATTGCTGAACACATATAATTCTCCCGCTTTGTTTCCGTTTTCACCCTTAAAAGGGATCTGCACATAAGGTATAAAGTGATTTAAAGACTCAATAAAATCAAGGTTATTTGAAAGAGTGTTTAACTGAGTAAGTACAGGGCTTTCTTTAGGGAAAATCTGTGCCAGTTCTCTTTGCAAACTTTTTGTATCTTCAAATAACTTTTTATATAAATCCGTTACACTTTCTTTTTCGGAAATAGTTTCTTTGTTTAAAATCCAATTCTTCTGAATCGCTTTATCTATAGTATTTTTAAGAATCGGTTTTAATATGGTATCAAGCTTTTCAAGAACTTCCTTTTTGTCAAAAGAAACCGTTTTTGGGATTTTACCTGCATTCTCTTCTTCGTTTTCAGTTGCTAAAGGCATCACATTATCCGATGAATCCTTTATTTTCTGAGTAAGTTTAGGAATAAAAGAGCCCACTCTTTCTTCGCCGCTTTCAGCCTCAAACTCTGAAACAGCTTTATTTATAAGAGTTTCAAGTTCTTTTAAATCGGTTACATTGCCTTTTTCAAAATTACTTACAATATGCTCTGATATTTCCTTTGAAAACTCAGAAGACATGGTTGTAGATATTTCTGAAAAACTGTTTGTAACGGATTGCTTTGTGTTTAAATAGTTTTCATATTGCTTTAAGTTTTCCGGAGTTCTCTCAATTCCCATTTTCTGTAAATCCACAATGTATTTAATGGGAACGCCAGGATTATTGTAAACATCTTTAAATGAAGAAAGAAGGGATTTTTTGTCAATAGGATTACCGTATTCCATGTTTCTGACCGTTAACTCCAGGGTTTCCGAATTAACTTGAAGTCCGGCCTGCTTAATGGCCATTTCGGCTGTTTGTGACGAATTGGTATTTACATTTAAAGGTCTTAGGGAAACATGCGAATCCGATGTTTTGGCGACTTCGAACAAAACGGTCTTGCCTACTTCAAGCATGACTCCGTTTTCCGCCTTGGCGCTTACCAAAACATTGTCTCCTGTCTTAAAGGAATACATTTTATCATCGGATGAAACAATCTTACCCAAGATAGTTTCTCCGTTAGAGAGGCCGTCAAGCAGCTCAAGTAAAGCCAAGTCATTGGCATCCTTGGCCGAAGCAAGCACATCGATACGATTATCGACGTTTTGAATCTGATTTGTTAAAAAAGAAAGGGGAAAGCCTGCCATTTGTTTGCCTCTGTCTTATACGAAATTTCCTATAAAAGAATTTCTGTGAATCGGTGTTTTACCATACTTTTTAAGTGCTTCGATATGGTCGGCACTTCCGTAACCCTTATTTGATTTAAAATTATATTCAGGATAGACGGCATCATATTCAACCATCAACCTATCCCTGGTAACTTTAGCCACAATGCTTGCGGCAGCAATGGAGACACTCTTTGCATCTCCCTTAATTATGGGAACTTGCTTCATTGAAAGCCCCGGAATTGTTACAGCATCATTTAATAGGACATCGGGAACAACGCTTAATTTAGATACAGCATCTCTCATGGCTTCATATGTAGCATTTAGTATGTTTATTTCATCTATTCTTTCAGGCCCCACAAATCCTAAGCCTACACTCACGGCTTCTTCCATTATGACATCATACAATTCTTCCCTCTTTTTAGCCGTAAGTTTCTTTGAGTCGTTTAAATAAAGTATTTTAGAGTCTTTGGGCAAAATTACGGCGCCTGCAACCACAGGACCTGCCAAAGGGCCTCTTCCCACTTCATCTATACCGCATACATACCCTAAGCTTTCATACTTTCTTTCATACTCTTTTAAGCTCTCTGTTCTAAGAACCTCTTTTTCATATGCCAAAAGTTTTTTCTTTGCTAATAGAATATGCTTTTTAACGCCATCTCTTTCATCAGTCGAGAATTCTTTGATTAATTCATTAAGTTTTTCAATATCTTCAGTTTTAAATAAATCTCCGATTTCTTTGATGGTTAGTGCCATAACCCTTAATTGCCTTTCTCAACAACTCCGAAGGATGAAAGGGGCCAAATTCTCAGCCACGCTTTTCCCAGGATTTCTTTTCTTTTAACTATACTTACTTCATCAAATCGTGAGTCGGATGAGTTATTTCTGTTATCGCCAAGAACAAAGTACTCTCCTTCGCCAAGTGAAATCGGTTCTGCGGCATTTCCCGGATCTTTAATTATTTCTCTTCCGTAAGACTCATCCAATACTTCACCGTTAATATAGATATTTCCGTCATAATCAATCTGAACCGTTTCACCGGGAAGTCCTATTACTCTTTTAATGTAGTTTTTACCCGATTTATCTCTGAAAGGAAACACTACTACATCAAATCTTTCAGGATCGTGAAAGTTGTAAGAAATCTTATTTAGAATAAGATTATCTCCGTCATACAAAGTATTCATCATGGAAGGCCCGTTAACTCGGGTTCTTTGACCAACAAATCTGATTATCAAAAATGATATGATCAACACTCCCAATAAGTATAAACTCATACTAAGTATTTCTTTTAGCTTTTCATTCATGGTCTCTCCAATGTAATTTTACCGATTTTACCGCTCCTAAAATCGTCTAAAATTATACCCCCTACTTTAAAATAATCTGTGGATGCCCCTTGTTTTAAACATCCTCTTTTTTTCGCTATATAGTCCATCATAACGGACTGAGCGGTCGCAAACTGCTCATATTCATCGAGGTTTTGCGTATTGCAGGTTTCTTCCGATAAGTCATAGCGTTCTTTTAAAAGATTGGGATAATTGTCTTTTAAGAACAATAAAAGTTCTCCCGCAAGTTCTTCGGTTACCAAAATTTCGTCATTAATAGAGCCAAGAAAAGCAAGATTAAGCCCAACATTTTTATCTTCAAACTTTGGCCACAAAATACCCGGTGTATCCAAAAGTTCCAAGCTTGAATCAATCTTTATCCATTGCTTACCAACCGTCACACCCGGTTTATTGCCGGCCTTTGCCACGTTTCTTCCTGAATAAGCATTGATGAATGTCGATTTTCCTACATTCGGAATTCCCACGACCATAGCCCTTATGGGCTGATTCTTTATCCCTTTTGAAAGGTTACGCTCTATTTTTTCTTTGCAAACTTCCTTTACGGCAGGCAAAACGGACCTTAAACCTTCTTTGTTTTTGGAATTAACAAAGACAGCTTTAATGCCCTTATTCAAAAAGTATTCTTTCCATTCTTCGTTAATATTTTTATCGGCCAAATCAGCCTTATTCATCACCACAAGACGTGATTTGTTTTGAGACATTTTATCAATATCCGGGTTTCTGCTTGATAAAGGAGCTCTCGCGTCAAGAATCTCAATAACAAGATCGATTAGCTTCATCTCGCTTTCCATCATCTTTCTTGCTTTATTCATATGGCCCGGATACCAGTTGATTGTTTTTCTTTGAATATCGTTATTTATATTACTTATTTAAATCACCTACTTTACAAACCCTATATATTCTAAGTTTTTAGAAAGTTTAAACCACACTTTTCCGATAATATACTCCTTTTTAACAACGCCTATATTACCAAATCTTGAATCTTCACTAAAGTTTCTGTTATCGCCCAAGACAAAGTACTCATCGTCTTTTAAAACCACTTCATTTTCAGCGATACCGGGATCCGCGATTTTATCGTACAAATCCCCTTCATCAAGCTTTTCACCGTTTATATAGACATATCCGTCTCTGATAAGTACCTTATCTTCCGGCATTCCTATAACTCTTTTAACATAATAATGGGAGTTTTCATTTCCGTTTGGGACAAAAGAAATCACATCCCCATATTTTGGAGACGACACCTGATATATAAATCTATCAATCAGTATATGCTGGCCCGCATATAATCCCGGAGCCATTGAGTTTCCGATAACATTGGTTCTTAACCCGAAAACATAAATCAAAACCACTGCCATAAGCGCTGAAATTCCCACCCAGAATGCCCAGCTGAAAATTTCTTTAAACACATCGGCATCAATCTTTTTTCTTCTTTTTCTGTTAAAATCAAGTCCGCCTCTTCTTCTCTTCATAACTAGTTTATTATAACAGAATAAAAGAAAACAAAAAAGGAACAATTACTTAATTGTTCCTTTCTGCACGAATTATTTAACGATTTCTTTAACCTTAGCTGCTTTACCTACACGGCTTCTTAAGTAGTTAAGTTTAGCTCTTCTTACTTTACCCTTTCTGACAACTTCAATCTTGTCAACATTAGGGCTGTGTAAAGGCCAGGTCTTTTCAACGCCAACACCATTGGAGCTCTTTCTTACTGTAAAGGTTTCACGGTTGCTTCCGCCCTGTCTCTTAAGAACAGTACCTTCAAATACCTGAATTCTTTCCTTGTCGCCTTCTTTGATCTTAGCGTATACCTTAACGGTATCACCAACTTCGAACTGGGCAACGTTTTCTTTTAACTGAGCAGCTTCAATGTTCTTAATAATGTCGTTCATTTTGTTCCTCCTTATATAGCAGATGTTCTTAATACACTTCGTAACAGAGGACCATCCGTATTGACAACGTTCGTATTTTATCACAAATGCCTAACTATTGCAAGACTTTTGCTTTCTTCTTTTTTTCTTTTCTTCTACGGGATGATCCAATATATATTTTTCATAAAGGTCGGGGCGAATTTTCTTAGTCTTAATAAGCGACTGCTCCAATCTCCATTTTTCTACATTTGCGTGATGACCGCTTAAGAGTATTTCAGGCACTTTTTTCCCGTGCCATTCTTCGGGCCTTGAATACTGTGGGTATTCAAGCAGTCCGTCTGAAAATGACTCAGTAACAGAGGACTCACTGTTACTTAAAACGCCGGGCACAAGTCTTGAAATACAGTCAATCATTACCATTGCAGGAAGTTCACCTCCCGTTAGCACATAATCTCCTATGGAAACATAGTCAGTAACAACTTCTTCCAAAACTCTTTCATCTATTCCTTCATAATGGCCGCAAAGAAATATCAAATCTTCCTCTTTTGAAAAGTCACTTGCCATAGACTGATTGAAGGTATATCCTCCGGGAGTCACATAGATTACTCTGGCGCGTTTTCTTCCCGCCTCTTCAATTTTCTTTTGAACAGCTTCACAAGCATCATATACAGGCTGAGCCTGCATAAGCATTCCGGCTCCTCCCCCGTAAGTATAGTCATCAACCTTATTGTGCTTGTCCAAAGTATAGTCCCTTATTTGAACGGCATCCAAGGTTATGTAGTTTTTCGAAACGGCCCTCCCTATAATGCTGGTATTTAAACCATCAAGCACCATTTCGGGGAAAAGCGTAAGTACATGAAAATTCATTCAAACAATCCTTCCATAACATGAATTGTCATTTTACCTTCTTTGATATCCACATTTTTGATGCAATCCTTGATTGCAGGGACCAAGACTTTCTTTGAATCCTCTTTTTCTATTTCATAAACGTCGTTTGCACCCGTTTGATAAACCTCGGATACAATACCGATCAAATTATTATCTTCGTCAAAAACTTTAAGCCCAATTAAATCGGCTATAAAATACTCATCCTTTTCGCATTTAACAGCCATATCTCTTGTTACAAGGAGTGACGCATTTTTAAGCTTAAGGGCGTCATCCATCGTATCTATGCCTTCGAATTTAATGATAACAAACTGCTTAAAAAACTTAACGGAAAGAAGCTTAACTCTTCTTTGGTTCTTTCCATCATCAAGTATCAGTTCTTTACACTTTTTAAAGCGTTTAACATCATCTGTAGTAGGATATACCTTTACTTCACCATGTACACCATGTGCTGTTGTAATAATACCTACAGTTAATAAGTCTTCCATAAATCCTCTTTACAAAGATAGGGGTACCCAATCGGATACCCCTATTTCTTTTTAAATGATTTCCACATCTACTCTTGAGTTATCTTTTGAGCTGGCTGCCTTAACAACCGCACGAATCGCCTTAGCGATACGTCCCTGCTTTCCGATAACTTTACCCATATCAGACTGAGCAACGTGTAATTCAATAACCACGCTTCTGCCTTCAGTACGTTCTTTAACTACAACTTCATCGGGGTTTTCCACAAGAGCTTTTGCGATAACTTCGACCAATTCTCTCATATCCGCCTCCATAAGTTTTTAGCAAACCTGATTATTGAATATTACTTTGTAATATTGGCATTCTTGAAGAGTCTGCTAACAACTTCTGTAGGCTGAGCACCATTTGCAAGCCACTTCTTTGCTGCTTCTTCATCAACCTTAACTGCTGCGGGTTCAACGTTGGGATCGTATGTTCCGATTTCTGCGATGAACTTACCGTCTCTGGGGGATCTTGAATCTGCTACAATAATTCTATAAAAAGGAGCTTTCTTCTGACCCATTCTTCTTAATCTGATTTTAACTGCCATTTTATTCACCTCCGGCTAAATGTAAAAAAATATTTATTAGAAAGGAAATCTTCCTTTTCTGCCACCAAATTTACCCATCATTTGTGGGAACTGTTTCATCATTTTCTGTGATTGCTCAAATTGCTTAATGAAACGATTGACTTCAGCAATATCAACTCCCGCGCCTTTAGCTATTCTAAACTTTCTTTGAGGGTTCATAAGCTTAGGATTTGCTCTTTCTTTAGGAGTCATGCTAAGCACTATTGCTTCAGTCTTTTTTAATTTCTTTTCGGATTCATCCGAATCGATATCATTAACTTTCATTCCCATACCGGGCATCATAGCCATTATCGAAGCTAAACCACCCATTTTTTTCATGGCCTGCATACTTTCAAGGTAGTCATTAAAATCAAACTTACCTTTCTTTAAGCGAGATACCATTTCCTTATCTTTTGAAGCATCTCTGTCGGCATTTGCCGCCTCAGCCTTCTCGATAAGGGATAAAACATCGCCCATTCCAAGTATTCTGTTTGCCATACGGTCGGGATAGAAAGGCTCTATCTCATCAAGTTTTTCACCGTTTGATACAAATAAAATCGGTTTTCCGGTCACCGCCTTAACAGAAAGTGCCGCACCGCCTCTGGTATCGCCGTCAGCCTTGGAAAGAATAACGCCATCCAAACCGACTTTTTCATTAAACTCGTTTGCAACGTTGACAGCATCCTGACCAAGCATTGCATCGATAACCAAGAGAGTCTTGAAAACATCTACATTTGACTTTATTTCCACAAGCTCGCTCATCATATCTTCGTCAACATGAAGACGGCCCGCCGTATCCAAAATTACAACATTAAATCCGTTTTTAACGGCATAGTCATAAGCATTTTTAGCTATAACGGAAGGTTTTGTGTCCGTTCCCATTTCGAAAACTTCACATCCTATTTTTTCACCGTTACGCTTTAACTGATCTATCGCAGCCGGTCTGTAAATATCACAGGCTGCAAGCAAAGTCTTTTTACTTTTAAGCTTTAATCTTCCCGCAATCTTTGCGGCTGCCGTAGTTTTACCTGCACCTTGTAAACCGCAAAGCATAAAAACCGTAACTTCTTTACCGGGCTTAAATGTAAGCTCAGTAACTTCGCTTCCCATAAGAGAAGTCATTTCTTCATTAACGATTTTAATTACCATTTGGCCCGGGTTAATGCCTTCCAAAACATCCTGCCCCACAGCACGCTCGGTAACTGCATTTATAAACTGTTTAACGACCTTAAAGTTAACATCCGCTTCAAGCAATGCCATCTTAACGTCTTTAAGCGCCGTTCTGACATCATCTTCGGAAAGTCGTCCTTTGCCTTTAAGGTTTTTGAAAACGTTTTGAAGTTTTTCTGTCAAACTTTCAAAAGCCATCTATTATAAATCCTCGACAATACTGATTAATCTGCTTTTTAATTCCTGCTTGGATGCATCATCCAAATTCTTGTTTGATTCGATAATCGCCTCTATGTTTTCGATTTCGGTTTTTATCTGCTGAAAGCGCTTAATAAGCCCAAGCTTATCTTCGTATTCCTGCAATGACTTGTCGCAACGCTTTATCAAATCATGAATGCCCTGTCTTGATATTCCTTCCTCTTCGGAAAGCTCAGACAATGACAAATCGTTAAACACAGCTTCTGAGTATATTTTTTGCTGGTGATTTGTAAGTAATTCACCGTAAAAATCAAATAACAACCCACGTTCAATTATCTTGTCCATTGTGCACCTCTTTTAAAGCACCTTGAACATAGTAACTCATCGAAACAGGGTTGTCAAGTGTTTTTACTTTACAGTTATTAAATTATTCTAAATCCTGCATAAATCTTGAATTAAGTCTCTTTCTCGCCCTTATATATGTGGAATAATCTTTAAATCCGGCGGCGATGCAGGCACATGTTGCTTTTTCTCCGCTCTCGATCAATTGTTTTGTGTAAAGAAGTCTCTTTTCCAAAATATAATGGTGAAGAGTAAGACCGGTATACTCTTTAAACTTATGCATAAAATAGTATTTGCTTATAAAAAACTTTTCGGATAAGGATTCAATTGATAAGTCTTCCTTTAAATGAGTGTTTATGTATTCACAAACGTCCAGCATTTTCTTATCGTAAGAAACCTTACCTTCAAATCTCAAACCATTCTCTTCTACCGATTCATTTATCAAAAGAAGGGCTTGAGTTGCATAGGTATGTAAATAAAGACTTCCGAACTTATCATCATTCTTTATTTTATTTACTGCCTTTTCCAAAAGTTCCGAAAGCTTAGAATAGTCAATGTTTGAAACTCTCATAACATTAGTACGCTGTTCTTTGGCTTTTAAAAAGCAGTTCATTAAAACAGGATATTCTTTTAAAAAGTCGCCTGAAATATACATAACGAATCTATCATACTCTACACCCTTATTAATAATAGGCTTGTGAATTTCATTTTGTGACACAAGCACAATATCCTTAGGATTAAGCTCATAGTTTTTTCCTTCGATGCAATATGTGACATCCCCCGAAACAAAAACTATAATCTTATAAAAGTCATGATAGTGAAAAGAAAATTCTTTATCCGTATAATCTTTTATTTTAAATACTTTTAGCTCTTCTTTTAAATATCCCTGTTTTTTTATCATCCCTAGATAACCGTACGAACAACCTTAGGATTGTAGCCGTTTTTCTCTAAAGCTTTAATGATCTTTTCTTTGTGCTCAGTACCAAATGCTTCAAGAGTAATGGTTAATTCAACGGCTGCATTTCTGTTTATTGAAACAAACTGATTGTGTTCAAGCTTAATAACATTACCGTTCTGCTTTGCGATTACGGAAGAAACCTTTGTAAGTTCACCTGGCTTATCGGGCAAAAGAACAGAAACGGTAAATATTCTGTCTCTCAAAATAAGTCCCTGAGTAACAACGGATGACATTGTAATTACATCCATGTTTCCTCCTGACAATATACAAACAATCTTTTTATCTTTAACATTAAGATTCTTTAAGGCAGCTACAGTCAATAATCCTGAGTTTTCAACAACCATTTTATGGTTTTCAACCATATCAAGGAAAGCTACCACCAAGTCTTCATCATCTACGGTAATAACGGAATCAAGATTCTTTTGAAGGTAAGGGAAAAGCTTTGATCCCGGAGTTTTAACCGCGGTACCGTCCGCAATTGTATTTACCTTAGGAAGCGTCACTACCTTACCCGCTTTTAATGATTCCTCAAGGCAATTTGCACCTTTAGGCTCTACACCTATAACCTTAATGTTTGGATTAAGCATTTTAGCCAAAGTGGATACTCCTGTGGCAAGACCGCCTCCTCCTACGGGAACCAATATATAATCTACCAATGGAAGTTCTTTTATAATTTCCATAGCTATGGAACCCTGTCCGGTAGCTACCAGATAATCATCAAAAGGATGAATAAATGTAAGACCTTCTTCTTTGGCTATTTCATATGCTTTATTGCAGGCTTCATCGTACACATCACCGTAAAGCACTACTTCAGCTCCGTAACTCTTTGTCCTGTTTACTTTAATTAAGGGCGTTGTGGTGGGCATCACAATAACGGCTCTTACGCCATAGCACTTAGCGGCATAAGCCACACCCTGCGCATGGTTACCTGCAGATGCGGTTATAATACCCTTTTGTCTTTCTTCCGGGGAAAGTGTGCTCATTTTATAATAAGCACCTCTAACCTTATAGGCTCCTGTAAACTGCATGTTTTCAGGCTTTAAATAGACTTTGTTACCCGTTTTTTTGCTAAAGTAATCACTGAATACAAGTTTAGTGTCAAGGGTGACTTCCTTGACTTTTTCGGAAGCTTCCTCGAATTGTTCCAACGATAATTCCTGCATGTCTTATTCTCCTACTCTTTTTCCGGAGTAAATAAAGCTTCTATAAATTCATCCGGATTAAATTTTTGAAGGTCGTCAATACCTTCTCCGACTCCAATATATTTTACAGGGATATTTAATTCATTAGAAATTGCAATTGCAATTCCTCCCTTAGCCGTTCCATCCATCTTCGTTAGCACTATTCCGCTAAGCGAAGCCACTTCATTAAACTCTTTGGCCTGATTTAAAGCATTCTGACCTGTTGTGGCATCAAGCACCACCCATGTCTCTCTTTTGGCATCGATAAGTTCTTTATCAACGATACGGTTCATTTTCTTAAGCTCTTCCATAAGATTTTTCTTGTTATGGAGTCTTCCTGCCGTATCACAAATCAACACATCTGTCTTTCTGGCCTTTGCGGCGCATAAAGCATCATAAACAACACTTGCAGGGTCTGCACCTTCTTTAGAAGATATAATATCAACATCTGCCCTTTTTGCCCAGCCTGTAAGCTGTTCGTTTGCAGCCGCTCTGAATGTATCAGCCGAAGCTATCAAGACCTTTTTGCCGGATTCTTTCATTCGTCCCGCAAGTTTACCGACTGTTGTTGTCTTACCTACGCCGTTTACGCCAACCACCATGATTACACAGTTACCTTTTTCAAAGTCATAGGCATCATCAGGCAGTTTCATTATGTCTTTAATAATTTCAACAAACAAATCTCTTGCTTCGGAAGGCTCTTTAATCCTTTTTTCTTTAACGCCTTTTTTTAATCTATCAAGTAACGTCTCAGTGGTGTTTACTCCCACATCGCCCATAATAAGCATTTCTTCAAGTTCTTCATAAAAGTCTTCATCAATAGATGAAAATCCGTGAAAAACCGAATCCATACTTTTTACAAATCCGTTACGGGTCTTTTCAAGACCGCTTTTAAGTTTTCCAAAGAAGCCTTTGTTTTCAGCCATTAATCATCTAAATCCTTATCTATCAAATTTACGCTTACCAAAGCGGAAACACCCTTTTCCTGCATTGTTATACCATAGAGTCTGTCGGCTCTTTCCATAGTGCCTCGTCTGTGAGTGATAACAATGAACTGGGTATGCTTTGTAAGTTTATGTAAGTACTTTGCAAATCTGTCAACGTTGCTTTCGTCAAGAGCCGCTTCAATTTCGTCAAGAAGACAGAAGGGCGAAGGCTTTAAGTTCTGAATTGCAAACAATAACGCTATTGCGGTTAACGCCTTTTCACCACCGGATAACTGCATCATGTTCTGAAGTTTCTTTCCGGGTGGCTGAGCAATTATACGGATGCCTGCTTCAAGAATATCTTCCTCTTCAATAAGCTCAAGAGTTCCTTTACCGCCTCCGAATAGCTCTTTAAATACCTTATCAAACTCAGAATTAATGTCTTTAAAGCTTTCTGCAAACTGCTTTCTCATGGCATCGTCAAGCTCTTGAATGATGCCTTCCAAAGTAGCCTTAGCTTCCACCAAATCATCATGCTGAGTCTTTAAGAATGTATAACGTTCCATTAAGTTTCTGTAATCTTCAATGGCATTAACGTTTACATCTCCAAGTTTCTTGATTTGATCTTTTAATGAAGAAATCTGCTTCTTCATAGAAGAAAGATCGTTCATTTCAGGATCTCTTAATGTAGCTGCATCGGAAAGTGTAATTTCATATTCTTCCCACATGTAGTTAATCTGACCGGAAATTGATTCTTCAAGTTTTTCCTTCTGAGAATTAAGTCTGTAGATTTCTTTATCCAAAGCATTGATTCTTTCAGAAATTTCTTCTCTTGTCTTAAAGAATGATTTCTGCTTTTCTGTCAAAGAATCTCTGGTGTTAATATCTTCAACAAGTTCTGACTGCTTTTTATCCTGTGAAGTGTGGCTTTCAAGAATAGTCTTTTCAATCTCAGAAATATTGTTAAGCTTAATCTTGATTTCTTCTTCACCTGCAGAAATGCTGTCTATAATTTCCTTTGCATCAATTTCGTAACGCTTAATTTCATCTTCAATACGATGAAGGTTCTGGTTAACGAAATCCTGCTTCTGGATCATCTTGCTTACTTCAATGTCCCACTTTGAAAGCTCTACAGAGAATTCATTTTCTTTTTCTTTTGTAAGATCAAGACTCTCTGTATCTTTTGCTATTTCTTTTGAAATCTTTTCTTCAAGGATTTCGGAATCCTTTAATGACTTAAGGATATTTTCTTTACCTTCTTCAATATCCTTAATCTTTTGCTCGATTTCTACACCTTCGTTTTCTAAGTTCTTAGATCCAAGCAAAGCTTCATTTTTCTTTGCTTTGGCGTTATCAATATTAAGAGCGATGGTGTTTTGGTCGATGTACTTTTTCTGAATCTGTACCTTTAATTCCTCAACCTGCATTCTTAACTTGTTTCTGTCGGCCTTTAATTTATCGATTTCTTTTTCCAAAGAAGCGATTTCTTTTAACTCATCATCGGTTTTCTTCTTTAACTCTTCGATTTCACGACGTCTTCCGAGTAGATTTGAGTTATTCTTAAAAGCACCGCCGGAAATAGCACCGCCCGGAACAAACAATTCTCCTTCCACGGTAACCATTCTGATGCCGTAGTTATATTTCTTTGCAATTGCAATGGCGTTATCCACATTGTCAATTACAACGATTCTTCCAAGCATTGCCTTAGCAACATCCGAATACTTTTTATCTGTTGAAACCAATGTATCCGCCATGCCAAGAACACCCTTTTCATCCAAGACTTCGGGTGTTTTAAATTCCTGAGTATTTGAAATACCGGTTAAAGGTAAGAAGGTTGCACGTCCAAGCTTGTTACTCTTTAAGAAGTTAATCATCTTCTTTGCGGTATTTTCATTGTCAGTAACAATGTTTTGAATGTTACCGCCAAGAGCTGTTTCGATAGCGGTTTCATACTTTTCTTCTACCTTAATGATATCTGCAACAACACCGATAATTCCCTTGTTTGAATCCTTTTGTTCCATAACCTTCTTAACGCTTCCGCCGTATCCGTCGTAGCGTTCGGTAAGGTTGGATAAAGAATCAAGCTTTGACTTATCCTTAGCGTATTCAGTCTGGGTCTCTCTTAACTTTTTATCTTTATCGGCAATGAGGCTTCTGGTCTTTTCAACCTCTTCTTCACCGTTAGAAAGCGTTTTGTTCATTTCTTCAATTTCTTTATCAACATCTTCGCTTTCTTTAAGCAAACGCTTAATATCTTCATCTTGCTTAACTTCATCTGACTTTGCAGCCAAAATTTTTGAATTAAGTTCTGCTTTTCTTATGTTTATCTGCTCTTTCATCGTGTCAAAGCGACCGATTTCGGCCTTAATTGATGCACGACGATTAAGCTCATCTATGATGGTGTTTTTGCCGTTTTCAATTCTTTTGGTAATTTCTTCGAGTTCTTTTTGAACATCTTCCAAAAGCTTTGAAGCCTCACTCTTACTTTCTTCCAAAGAAGCCATCTTAGAATCGTTTTCTTTCTTTTCCAAAGAAACAGCTTCTAAGCTCTTTTCTCTTATTTCCTTGTCTTTGTTTATTCCTTCAAGACGTTTATTTAAGTTTTCTTCATTTAACTTTCCGGATTTAATCTGCTCTTTTAAAACAAGGATTTCTCCTTCGAGTTTTTCACGCATAATGCTTGATGAAGAAAGATCGTTTCTTGCATTTTCAATCTTCTCGTTTAAAAGTGCAATCTTACCCTCTATTTCATCATATTCTTCCTTGATAGAATCATACTTAGCATTTGTTTCGTTGTAATCATTATCGGCGATTTCCGCCTTCTTTTCCACAGCATCAAGCTGTTCTTTTAAACGGTTGTTTTCAAGCAAAAATACGTTAACGTCCAAAGACTTTAACTCTTCTTTTTTCTTTAAATATACTTTTGCTACTTCAGCCTGCTTTTCTAAGGGGCCAACCTGCTTTTCAAGTTCTGACAGAATATCCTTAATACGAACAAGGTTTGCTTCTTCGGATTCAAGTTTTTTCTGGGCTGTTTCTTTACGTCTTTTAAACTTTACGATACCTGCGGCTTCATCAAAGAGCTCACGTCTTTCTTCGGGCTTACCGGAAAGGATTTTATCAATCTGACCCTGTCCGATAATCGAATATCCTTCTTTACCGATACCTGTATCATAGAAAAGCTCGTTTACGTCCTTAAGACGGCAAACCGTTCCGTTAATCATATATTCGCTCTCACCCGAACGATATATGCGTCTTGCAACAGTTACTTCATCGTAATCGATGGCAAGCTGATGGTCGGTGTTGTCAAGAGTAATGGCAACAAAAGCGTAGCTTAAAGGCTTACGCATTTCGGTACCGGAGAAAATAACGTCTTGCATCGACGCGCCACGAAGCTGCTTGATACGCTGTTCACCAAGCACCCATCTTACCGCATCCGCAACATTACTCTTACCTGATCCGTTAGGGCCGACAATACCTGTAATACCCTCTTCAAACTTAAAGTTTATCTTATTTGCAAAGGACTTAAATCCATGCACCTCAATACTTTTTAAATACATACTATCCTCATACGAAATTACTTTTTGATTTTTTTAATGGCCTCAAAAGCAGCCTTTTGCTGTGCGGCTTTCTTGGTGCGTCCCGTTCCTATGGCAAGCTCTTTATCCTGTACGCTTACCCTTACCGTGAAGGTTTTGTCGTGCTCGGGACCTTCTTCTTTAATGACATCGTATTTTAAAACTTCGTTATGGTCGATTTGCTGAATCATTTCCTGAAGGATTGTTTTTGAATCAACAAAAAGCTCATCCTCAGTAAGCTCACCCATAATATGATTATCAACATATTTTCTGGCTTCTTCCAAGCCGCCGTCTAAATATATTGCACCAAGAATCGCTTCAGTGACATCAGCCAAAATGGAATCTCTCTCTCGTCCTCCGGCAGCTTCTTCGCCTTTACCAAAGAAAATATACTTTCCCAAATGCATTCCTCTTGCACATATAGCCAAAGAAGGTTCGCATACCATAGAGGCTCGCTTCTTTGAAAGACCGCCTTCGGGAACATTCGGATACTTATCATACAAATACTCGCTTGAAATAAGTTCTAAAACCGAATCCCCCAAAAATTCCAGGCGTTCGTAGTGAGCACGCCTGTTAATCTTCATTTCATTTGTGTAAGAACTGTGGGTAACAGCTTCAAGAAGCAGCTGGGTGTTTTTAAATTTATACCCAATCTCTTCTTCAAGTCGTTCAACCGTTTCGTCAAGATTCATCTTCGACTCCTCTTCGTAAAATAAAGAAAGCTTACGCTTTCTTTATTTTCTTTATCTTTTCTATAATGTCGCCTACGGTAGAAACCGCGTAAATACTGTCTTTAGGCAAGATAACGCAGAATTTTTCTTCAACATTCATAATGATTCTGCATATATCCAAAGAATCAGCACCAAGGTCTTCAACAAATGTGGTGGTGTCTTCCACTTCATTTGGGTCTAACTTCATAACCTCGGCAACGATATTTTTTATAATTTCTGTTTCCATTTAACTAAAACTCCTAGTCGGTCGCTTTAAGCTTTTCACTTATAAGACCGTTAATATTCTGTTCTTTAAAGGTGATAGCCTGTAAAACAGAATTCTTTATTTCTATATGTTTTGAACTTCCGTGGGTCTTAATAACAAGACCGTTAAGTCCAAGAAGCGGAGCTCCGCCATGATCTTCCAAAGAAAAACCTTTTAAAGTATTCTTTAAGGTTGACTTTACAAGTAATGCACCGATTTTACTCTTTAAAGAAGACATAAGGCCTTTCTTTATTACCTTTACAAGTGACATTGCAACGCCTTCATACATCTTTACAATAACATTACCCGTAAAAGCTTCACACACTATAACATCAGCCTGACCTGCAGGAATGTCTCTTGCTTCAATGCTTCCTATAAAGTTGATATCAGAACAGTTTTTAAGCAAAGGATAGGTTTCTTTAACCAAAGCATTACCCTTTTCTTCTTCAGCGCCTATGTTTACAATGGCAACTCTGGGATTCTTAACCCCCACAACATTCTCCATGTATACAGAACCCATCTTTGCAAATTGCACAAGATGACTGGGACGTGCATCAACATTTGCGCCACAGTCTATAAGCAAAGAAACTCCTTCTGTTGTGGGAATAAGGGGAGCAAGCGGCGGTCTTTCAACGCCCTTTAACCTTCCGACAATTACCTGTCCTCCCACTAAAACAGCGCCGGTGCTTCCCGCGGAAAGAAAAGCATCGCACTTTCCGTCTCGAGTAAGTTCCAGGCCTTTAACAATGGAAGAATCTTTCTTCTTTCTAATGGCAAGAACCGGAGGTTCGTTGGGATCGATTACTTCCTCTGCATTTATAACTTCAACTCTTGCTTTATCATATTCGTATTTTTTTAATTCATTCTCAATAGCGGTTTCAATACCCACTAAAATAACCTTTACCGCATCGGATTCATTTACGGCTTCAATTGCTCCCTTAACTATCTCAAGGGGAGCGTTATCTCCGCCCATTGCATCCACGCAAACCGTGACCATTTCTTTCATTAAGGTACCTCTGTGATTATATTTGAATAAATCTTTTGGCAAAATCGCCACTTTTAACTATACATATAAACAGTCAAAAAAGCAAGAAAAAAGGACTTTCGAATACTCGAAAGTCCTAATGATTCTAAGAAGAATTAATCTACTGCTACGATTTCTTTCTTGTTGTAAGAACCGCAAGCTTTGCAAACTCTGTGAGGCATCATTAAAGCGCCACACTTTGAGCACTTTACCAATGTAGGTGCGCTCATCTTCCAATTTGCTCTTCTCTTATCTCTTCTACCTTTTGAAGATTTATTCTTGGGACAAATAGACATCGTTACACCTCCTTATACGCGTTAAAGATATCACTTATAGCTGCCATGCGGGGGTCAGGGACAAACGTGTCGCAACCACACTCACCATCGTTTAGGTTTTTGCCGCAGACGGGACACAATCCCTTGCATGTCTCCTTACACAAAACCTTCATAGGCAGGCTCATAATCAATTCATTGTTTATAAGAGTTTCTGAGTTAAGTTCGTATCCTTCCATGAAATCTTGATAGTCATCCTCATCTTCTTCATGGAATCCATCGGGCTTAACTACTGAATAATCAAATGACATAGGTACCGTAACCTTTACAGGTTTTAAGCATCTGTCACAGGGACTTTCAATCACTACTTTCATGTCCCCCTTTAGCATAAGTTTTCCACCACCGACATTTTCAACAAGTAAATTAAGATTATCTTTTTTGACAATCGGCAACTCATTGATACCATCGTTAAAAACCTGTGCCTCATAAGGAACCTTGATTTCAGCCCTTTTACCATCAACTTCAAAATAGTCGGTAAGGTTAATCAGCATACTCTCACTCCTATCCACACTCAAGTGATTATATAGGGGTATGCATCGTTTGTCAAGAGAATTCTGATTAAAAATCCTACTTATACGCTACCCGGAAATCTAACTAAACAAGCTGTGCCTGTACAGCGGTTAATGCTACAACACCTACGATATCTTCCCATGAACATCCTCTGGACAAATCGTTAACGGGTTTGGCAATACCCTGAAGCATAGGTCCGTAAGCTTCGGCCTTACCAAGTCTTTGAACAAGCTTGTATCCAATGTTTCCTGCATCAAGGTTAGGGAACACCAAAACGTTAGCGTGACCGGCAACTTCAGAGCCGGGAGCTTTAGACTTTGCTACTGAAGGAACCAATGCAGCGTCAAGCTGAAGTTCACCGTCAATGCAAAGGCCCGGATATTCTTCATGAGCAATTCTTGTAGCTTCAACTACCTTATCAACAAGCGCATGCTTTGCGCTTCCCTTTGTTGAATGAGAAAGCATTGCGATAATGGGCTTTGCTCCAATCAAGTTTTTAAAGCTCTTTGCACTTGTATCCGCTATAGCTGCAAGCTCTTCGGAATTAGGATCCTGGTTAAGTCCGCAATCCGCAAAAAGGAAGGTTCCGTTTTCACCGTACTGGCAATCCGGTACATCAAGGATAAAGAAACCGGAAACAAGTTTAACACCGGGTGCAGTGTGAAGAATCTGAAGAGCAGGTCTTAAAGTATCAGCTGTAGCATGACAGCATCCTGCCACCATTCCGTCTGCATCATTTGCCTTAACCATCATAACACCAAAGGTTAAGTAATCGCTTAAAAGGATTTCTCTTGCCTTTTCGGGTGTCATTCCTTTTGCTTTTCTTGTTTCATATAAAAGGTCCACATATTCATCAAGTTTATCGGTTGTTTTAGGGTTAATAACCGTAACCTTGGAAAGGTCGACTTCAAGCCAGTTTGCACCGTCCATAATCTTTTCTTCATCACCGACCATAATAATATCGGCAATGTTTTCTTCAATAATATGTGCCGCTGCAATCAACACTCTCTTATCATTTGATTCAGGAAGAACGATTGTTTTTTTATCTATTCTTGCCTTCTTTTTAATGCCGTCAATAAAAGCCATTTGTTTGCCTCCAAAAAATTATTTCATAAAAGAAAGTACGTATTTTCACAGTTAAAGATTGTTTATAATTTAACAAAATATTAATGTGATAATAATAAAATAAATCTGTGTATAATCTTCTCTTTCATAGTACATTATGAATTATAACGGAATGTAAGCACTTTCACAATACCATCTTATGTACTAAATCAAATACAATTTTGATTGTTTAATATCTCACAATGTGTTAAAATTTTATCAAAAGATTATTTGGAGACATCTATATGACTATTGCTGCTGTTATATGCGAATACAATCCCTTCCATAACGGGCACAAGTATCAACTTGATATGATTAGAAAAAAGCTTAATGCCGATTACATTATCTGCATTATGAGCGGTGATTATGTGCAGCGTGGCGAGCCCGCCATCTTTTCTAAAGAAATAAGAACCAGGTGGGCGCTTGAAAACGGAGCTGACCTTGTGTTACAGCTTCCTATTGCTTATGCAACGGGAAGTGCGGATTTGTTTGCAACGGGAGCCGTATCTATTTTAAACAGACTTAACTGTGTTGATTATCTATGCTTTGGTTCAGAAAGCGGTGATATCGATACTCTTTGCATTTGTGCCGAAAAGCTGTTAACAGAAGGCCAGGTGGGCTCTGAAGGAATAAGAGCTTTAATGAAGCAGGGAAACACATTTGCAAAATCCCGCTATCTTCTGTTCCCTGAATTTGAGATGCTTCTTCAGTATTCAAACAACGTGCTTGCTTTAGAATACATAATGGCATTAATGCGTACAAACAGTTCAATTAAGCCATACACCATAAAGCGTGAAGGCGCGGACTATGATGATGCTACAATTAATTCAGATGAAAAGTATTTAAGTGCTACCGCCATTCGCAAGGCTTTTATGGACAAAGAAACCGAAAAAATAAAGCCCTTTGTTCCTTATAATCCCGATACAATCGGGCAAAAGCCGGTATTTATGAATGATTATTCGGGAGAAATGTTCTACTGCTTATTAACTAAGCAAGATACAATTCATGAACATCTTGAAACAAGTGAAGACTTAACAAAGCGAATGATATCAGAGCTTTATTCTTTTACGGATTTAACATCTTATATCGAGCATATAAAAGCTAAAAACTATACCTTTACAAGGATTTCAAGAACTCTTCTTCATATTCTTTTAGGAATTAAAGGAAGTAACACTATGTATAAAGAAATGATTAAGCATGTAACGCACGTAAAAGTCCTTGGATTTAAGGAGTCATCAAAGGACCTTCTTACAATCATTTCGGACAAAAGCACCATAACACTTATGACTAAGATTCCGGGCATTTATGAAACCCTTAACAGTGTTACAAAAAGCGTTGTTGATGATGAAGTCTTCGCTTCATCTTTATATGGCCAAAAGTGCGGAAAAGTTACGCATGAATTTTCAAAGCAAATTATTTTGGTTAAATAATAGTTTGACGATTACAGTTTGTTTTGATAATTTAAATAAAGAAAATTAAATAAGAGGTGATTAAAATGAAAAAGAATTTAGCAAAAAGATTATCCTATCTTCTTATGGTTGTTTTAGTTTTAGCTATGACTGTTTTAACAGGCTGTTCAAAAGATGCTGCTAAGGCTAACACAAACACTGAAGCAAGCGCTGAAGCAAATGTTGTAGGCGAAGGAAACACTCAGTTTACATTCAAGGTAGTAGATATGGATGGAGCAGAGACAGTTTTCACAGTTAAAACAGATGAAACTACCGTTGGCGCCGCATTACTTAACGCAGGCCTTATTGCAGGCGATGAAACAGAATATGGTCTTTATGTAAAGACAGTAAACGGTGTTGTGGCAGATTATGATGTTGACCAGACTTTCTGGGGATTCTACATCGATGATGAATTTGCTTCAACAGGTGTTGATTCTACTCCACTTAATCCCGAAAGCGTTTATACATTTAAGAAGCAGAAATAATTTATACAAAGAAAAAGAGTATTCCAATCGGAATACTCTTTTTTATTTTAGTTTTTAAATGAATGAATGGGCGCGGGTATGCGTCCCTTTCTGTTTATAAAGTCATCACAGGAAAACTTGTTTACGGGCATTACGGGAGCATATCCAAAAAGGCCTCCGAATTCAACCACATCTCCCACATCTTTTCCAAGTGCGGGGATAAGTCTTACTGCAGTTGTCTTTTGATTCACCATACCTATAGCCATTTCATCGGCAATAATACCGGAAATCGAAGTAGCTTTGGTGTCTCCGGGAATTGCAATCATATCAAGACCTACGGAGCATACACACGTCATGGCTTCAAGTTTTTCTAAAGTAAGAGCGCCTTTAGTAACGGCATTAATCATTCCCTGATCTTCCGATACAGGAATAAATGCACCGCTTAATCCTCCGACATAAGAAGAAGCCATTACTCCACCCTTTTTAACCTGATCGTTTAAAAGAGCCAAGGCTGCGGTTGTGCCGGGAGCGCCGGCATATTCAAGCCCAATCTCACAAAGAATATCTGCTACGGAATCTCCGATTGCAGGTGTGGGAGCAAGTGACAAATCAACGATTCCGAAAGGAACGTCCAAAGCCTTCGATGCTTCTTTAGCCACAAGCTGTCCTACTCTTGTTACTTTGAAGGCTGTCTTCTTAATTGTCTCGCACAACTCTTCAAAGTTTTTACCTCTTACCTTTTCAAGTGCTGTTTTAACAACACCGGGACCACTGACACCGACATTTATAACGCAGTCCGCTTCCGTAACTCCGTGAAATGCACCGGCCATAAACGGATTATCGTCGGGAGCATTACAAAATACAACAAGCTTCATGCATCCGGCACAGTCGTTTTCTTTGGTAAACTCAGCTGTTTCTTTTATAATTTCACCCATAAGCCTTACGGCATCCATATTTATTCCTGTTTTTGTGGAACCTACATTAACAGACGAACAAACTCTTTCTGTTTCGGCCAAAGCTTTGGGTATCGATCTTATAAGAAGTTCTTCTTTAGGAGTCATTCCCTTAGATACAAGTGCCGAAAAACCGCCAAGCAAATTAACTCCTACTTCTTTAGCCGCTTTATCCAAAGTCTTAGCAATCTTTACATAATCGTCTATGCTCTCACAAGCAGCGGCTCCGATTAAGGAGATGGGAGTCACGGATATTCTTTTATTTACAATCGGAATACCGTATTCCCTTGAAATTTCTTCTCCGACATTTACAAGATTTTTAGCCTTACCGGTAATCTTTTTATAAATGTTATCGCAAACCTTGTTTAAGTCAGAATCGATACAATCAAGAAGGCTTATGCCCATTGTGATTGTTCTTACATCAAGGTTTTCTTTTTCAATCATTTCATTGGTCTCATTGACCTCGAACATATTTATCATTTAAGCCACCTCTAAATTCTGTGCATTGAATTAAAAATATCTTCTTGCTGGCACTTAATGATAACTCCGATTTCTTCTCCGAGCTCTTCAAGCTTCTTTGCAATTTCTCCGAACTTTTCCGATGCATTGTTCATATCAACAATCATCATCATGTTGAAATACCCCTGTACGATTGTCTGGGAGATGTCCAGGATGTTAATATTATGCTCTGCCAAGAAAGTACAAGTCTTGGCAATGATGCCTACGGTGTCTTTTCCCACAACCGTAATGATGGTTTTATTCATAAATCGTCCTCCGATCTTAAAATTCAATAGCCGTCATGGGGCAATCTCTCTTTGCCACATACAAAGGAAAATCATTTCCGTGATATTTATTGTCAGAAGCTTCTATTTCAAGCCTCACCGTTTCATAAGCAAGTTCAGGAAGATTGTTTTCTTTGCTTAAATGTCCCAAGAAAATTGCCTTTAAATTATCATGCAGTATTCCTGACAATAGTCTTCCCGAGTTTTCATTTGACAAGTGTCCTCTGTCAGAAAGGATTCTTTGCTTAAGATAATAGGGATAAGGGCCAACCTGAAGCATACGTATGTCATGATTGGCTTCAGCCATGATTATATCAGAATCTTTGATGCAATCAATGGTATATTCGTTAAAAGTTCCAAGGTCAGTGATAACAGAAACTTTCTTTTTTTCACAACTTACCCTGTAAGCTACAGGTTCATTGGCATCATGAGAAATTTCCATGGGATTAATAACCAGATCTTTTATGGAAACCTTAACGTCTTTTTTTACTTCATTAAAAAGCGCATCATCTATTTTTCCTAAAGAAGATGCGCTCTTAATCCCGCAAATTGTACCTTTGGTTGCATATATGGGGATAGAATATTTTCTTGATAATACTCCCAGTCCCTGTACGTGATCCGCATGCTCATGTGTTATTAAAATAGCGTCAAGCTCTTCGGGCTTTATATCAAGCCCCGCCAAGCCTTCCACCGTTCTTTTAGCACTTATGCCTGCATCAATAAGTATATGCGTGGTGTCGGACCCTACGTAAATACAATTTCCGCTCGATCCGCTTGCTATACTTGAAAACCTCATTTTATAAAACCATTATTCCTTCCAATAAATTTCCAGAATATCACCATTATTAAGCGCATCCATGTACTTTGCATTTTTACCGTTATGAAGAGTAACAATGCTTCGTCCTTTAGGATCGTTTAAATCAAAGTCAATGTAATCAAATACATCGATGTAAATATAATAGTGCTTTCCTGTCAAAGTAATTTCTCTGCCGTTAACAAATACTGTAATGCTCTCTCCCTTAGGCTTTGGAGGCTCTTCTTTAACTTCGGCGTCAACACTTACAACAACTTCATCCTCTTTGGCTTTTTCTTCCATATCTTCACTCTTAACCAAAGCTTCTTTAAGCTGTTCTTTTGTGCAGGTATCAAGGATTTCGATGTGATCGCCTTCAGCTATTTCATATCCTACGGAAGCTGCCTTTCCGTTAACAAAAACAGGCCTTGTAAGCTCCACAATCTGACCGTCCACAAGGATTTTAAGACCTTCTTTAAACTCGGGCAAGTCGGATATTTTGACAGTTGCTTTTGCACCTGCGGTGGATTCTATAATTTCAACCTTATCGTTTGAATTTACTTTTGTGGTGATATCAGCAGTTTTACCGTTTACTTTAATTACGGCGGCTTCTCCGGGAGCGCCCTTAACTATCTTTGTCTTTCCGTTTACTATAAAGCTTAAGGCTTTTCCTCTCTTAGGGAACAATCCGTCATTAGGAAAACCTGCCTGCATTGCAACATCGACAACGGCAACATTTCCGTTATCGTATAGCTTCATGCGGTTTCCGTTGAAAGAAACGTACACAAAATTATTGTTGTTTTCATAATAGTTTAAACAAATACCGATGGGAGTAACCATCAAAGGCGATTTTGAAAAATCTTCTTCACAAAAGTCGATTTTTCCGGATACATCGCTTCCTCTTAAAGCCACTCTTTCTTTAATAAGGCCAAGCTTATTTGCCAGGGCTTCCGTAAATCCCACAGCCAAGCCACCGCCACCTACAACAAATACGGCGCTTACGGATTTATCTCCGTTAAGACGCTTTATTTCTTCGGCAACGTAATTTGTGATTTCATCGACTTTATTTGATAATGCCTTTTCAACGTCGGCTTTTGTAACCTTTTGCTTGATACCCATGATATCTTCGTATTCAAACTCATCAAGCTCGGTAGCCGCACGCTTCATACGCTCCGCTTCATAAAAGTCTGCAAGAAAATGCCTAGCCAAGTCATCGGTAAGTGCATCACCTGCCATGGGAATCATGCCATAACCTATAATACTTCCGTTATCGGTTATTGAAATATCGCTTGTTCCTGCACCTACATCCACTAAAGCAAGGTTTAGCATTCTAAACCTTTCGGGAATTGCAACAGAAATTGCCGCAATAGGTTCCAAAGTAAGATTTGCCACTTCAAGTTCTGCCAAATCACAGGCTTTGTAAAGTCCGTCAACAACGTCATCCGGCAAAAATGTAGCAATCATATCAGCCGAAATATGCCTTGCTTTATGACCCACAAGGTTTAAAATCGGCAATGTGTTTAAATAGTATCTGATTACGGAATAACCGACACAATAAAACTTTGTTTCGGAAGAATTCTGATCTCCGAACTCTTTATATGCTTTTTCAATGCCCAAAAGCAAAAGATTTGAAACATCCTCTGCTTTAGCTTCTCTTTCTTCTTCAAAAACCATCTCAATCTTAGTGGTGACGGTTTTTAACACACGACCTGCGGCCGCAATACAAACGTGAGTAAGCTTTTCCCCTATAGCCTCCTCGCATTCTTCCTTGATTTCTTTGATGGTAAGTGCAACTCTTGGGATGTCGTGAATTTGTCCGTCCATCATGGCACGTGTCTCATGCTCTTTTGAACGCTGACACACAACCTGGAAGCGGTCATTCTTTAAATACCCAACGGTACCTACAACGCTTCTTGTTCCGATATCAAGGCCAAATACATATTGATTCTTTGCAAGTTCACTCATGAATTTTCCCCTAACCTTTCGCGTATTTGTTCAAAACTGTCCTCGCATAAACCCGAATTATCAATCTCAAAATCTGAATTTTTCCGGTATTCTTCTTCGGAAAGCTGGCTTTTTAGTATGGAATCAATTTTGGCATCCGAGTAACCTCTTGATTCCTTAAGCCGTTTTCTTCTAACATCAATATTAGTATAAATATACCACATTTCATCCACAATTTCTTTATATCCGCATTCTATAAGTAACGCCGCTTCAATAAAGAGATAGTCCAATGTTTTTTCTTTCCTTAAAGTTTCTATTCTATCTTCAATAAAAACTCTTACAGCCGGATGAATAATTGCATTCACTTTTTCAAGCAAATTCTTATCGGCAAAAATTTTTGAAGCCATCTTGCCATTATCGATTTCACCGTTTAAGGAAAGAACATCCCTACCAAGAAGGTTTACAAGCGGCTTAAAACACGCTCTCCCGCTTTTACATAAATCTTTGGCCAGTTCATCGGAAACAATTATTTCGCATTTGTAGTTTTCTTTTAAAAAAGTAAGTATCTTAGTCTTTCCCGAGCCTACGCCACCGGTGATTCCAATTACTTTCACATTGCCTCCGTTAGTGGGCATCAAACCACGTATCTCCCACATTTACTTCAGATTCAAGCTCAACGGATAAAGAAGCCGCATTTGCCATTTCAGAAGAAACGATTTCTTTTACTCTGTCTATTTCAGAGTCTTTAACTTCAAGCAACACTTCATCATGTACTTGAATTAAGAGCTTAGATTCAAGCTTTTCTTCTTTTAACCTGTTAAAAATATTTATCATGGCAATTTTCATGATATCTGCAGCAGTTCCCTGGATTGGTGCATTCATGGCCACTCTTTCACCGAATGAACGAAGCATAAAGTTTGAAGAAGAAAGCTCGGGTATAGGTCTCACTCTATTATAAAGAGTTGTCACAAAGCCGTCTTTTTTAGCCTTTTCCACAGTGCTGTCAATATACTCCTTAATCTTTGAGTACTTAGCAAAATAATCTTCTTTATGCTTTTTTGCAGTCTGGAAATCAAGGCCTGTATCTTCGCTTAATCCAAAGTCGCTGATTCCATATATGATACCAAAGTTAACAGCCTTTGCTTGCCTTCTTAATTCACTTGTAACTTCATCGTAAGGCACTTCAAAAACAATGGATGCTGTACTTCTGTGAATGTCTTTCTTTTCTTTAAAAGCATCTATCATCTTTTCATCGCCCGACATATGAGCCATAAGCCTTAATTCAATTTGAGAATAATCCGCATCAATAAACTTAAAGCCCTTCTTTGGAAGGAAAACTTTTCTAAGCTCTCTTCCAAGTTCTTTTCGAATAGGAATATTCTGCAAGTTAGGGTCTGTAGAGCTTATTCGGCCCGTAGCGGTTATTGTTTGATTAAAGTGAGTATGAATTCGTCCGTCTTCTTTAATGCATGCCGTTAAGCCTTCTACATATGTAGAATTAAGCTTTGTAAGCATCCTGTATTCCAAAATATCGTTTACGATGGGATAATCCACCGATAATCTCTCAAGAATATCTGCTGCTGTCGAATATCCTGTTTTGGTCTTCTTTCCATGCGGAAGTTTAAGCTTTTCAAAAAGGATTTCACCCAATTGTTTCGGAGAATTAATATTAAACTTTTCACCCGCTGCTTCATAAATATACTTTTCAAGTTCGGAAATTTTAACGGTTAACTTTTCTCCGAATGCCTTAAGCGCATTCTTATCTACATAAACTCCGTCTTTTTCCATTGAATAAAGCACAAAAGATAAGGGCATTTCTATATCCCTGTAAAGCTTTTCTTCACCCATCTTAATAACTTCTTCTTTGATGGTTGAAACAAGCTTATCTGCATACATCGTTATTAAAGAAGCTCTTTTTTTAGGCTCCTTTGACAAAGCTTTATCATCTTCAAAAAACTTTGATAAATACTTATCGCATAAATAAGAAATGTTATAATCGCCTTTTAACGGATCTGCCAGATACGCTAAGATTTCGGCATCATCAAAACCATCCCTATACTCTCCCACATAATCATAGATTGTCTTTATGTTTAGAGTAGTGACAGAAGTGTCAGGCTTTAAATTATTTCTCACTCCTTCTATAAGAAATTCCTTTGTAATTACGCTGTTAAACTCAAAGAAATAAGTGGTATCGCCCACAGTCAGAGAAAGTCCTTCGTCACATCCGTACAATGAAACAGACTTATTATCATTAATAAGACTAAGGGCCTTTAAAGCCTCTTCTTTAGAAGAAACAAGAATAAACTCAATATCTTCTTTTGCGTCATTAACATCTTTAGAACTTGAAAAAGAGGACAATTTCTCAATCACTTTTCTAAGTGAATACTTTAATAAAACTTCCATTGAGTTATCATTTAAAAGATTTTTACATTCACTTTTTTGAAGTTCCAAATCAACGGGAGCATTTATTTCAATTCTTGAAAGAGTTCTCGAAAAGAAAGCATTGTCCTTATTTTCCGATAGATTTGCATATAAAGCTTTCTTTCCCTTTAACTCATCCAAATGATCGTAAAGGTTTTCTAAGCTGTGATATTTTTGAATCAAGCCTTCCGCGGTTTTGGGGCCGACTCCCGGAACTCCGGGAATATTATCGCTTGTATCTCCTTGAAGGGCCTTTACTTCAATAAATTCTAAGGGGGTAACTCCCTTTTCATTAATTACATCCTTCGCATAGTAGTAATGAGTCTCCGTTACGCCCTTTGATGTTTTGGGAATGGCTATTTTAATCTTGTCGGAAGCAATCTGAAGTAAATCTCTGTCTCCCGATAAAAGAGTGACATCAAGACCTTCTTTTTCAGATTTCTTAGCCAAAGTACCAAGAAGGTCGTCTGCTTCAAATCCCGCCTGCTTTACAATATTTACACCCATAGAAGTCAATACTTCTTCCATTATGGGAAACTGCGAAATAAGTTCAGAAGGTGCTGCGTTTCTTGTTCCTTTATACTCTTTAAACATCTCATGTCTGAAAGTCGGAGCATGAACGTCAAAGGCAACCGTCAGATATTCAGGCTTTTCTTCTTCGATTGTTTTAAGCAATATATTTAAAAACCCGAGGACTGCATTGGTATAAACGCCGTTTTTATCAAGAAGCGGCAATGCATAGAATCCTCGGTTCATCATAGAATTTCCGTCGATAAGTAATATCTTCAAATGTAAAACCCCTTAACCTATAGAATAATCGTAACCACAGAGCCAATAACAAGGCATACTATGGCAATGATACAAAACACGAATCCAAAATAAAGAAAATCGTGAGACTTAATCTGCTTATAGGAATCATTTATTTTGTTTTCAAGACTCTGAAGCAAATTGTAATCATTTTCGACTTCAGCCTTATTAAGACCTTCGGAAACCATGTACTGAATAGTGAGCTCTTCTTTACAGTTTTTGCATTCCCTCATATGGTCAAGCATAGCCTGCATTTCATAAACAGAAAGCTTATTATCCAAGTACCTTGGAATCATTCGTTCGATTTTTTTACAATCTACTTTTCTTTCGTCCTTCATTCTTACATCATATCACAGTAGCCGTTTCAAAAAAAGCGGTGAATGTAATTCACCGCCTCTTTGTTAATCGCGTTCGTAAGATAAATATTTAAACAAAGCGTACTCATCTTCTTTTGCGTCTGTGTCTATTGCGTAAAGCCCAAGTGTACATCCCACAAAGCCTCCGGCAACCTCGGTTGACAAAGACGAGAGTCCGATATTTTCTTTAATTATTTTGGTACCCTGCTCTGTTTTTACCATAGCGGAAGCCGTAAGGTCCGAAACAATGAAGCATAAAGAAACAATGTTTCCCCATATAGGATACGTATCAATCTCTGTTTCCTGACCCTCTGTTACCAGAATAATATTTACTTCTTTATTCGTAGCTTCAAACCTTAACTGAAACTTACTGTTTTGATAAATACAGATACCTGCGCGTTTGCCGTTGTTTAGATTCGACACATCCAATTTGCTTCTGAATCTAAAGTTCTTTGTATCCTGTCTGATTCCAAGGAATGTAGGATGCTTTGTGTCGGTAAGCTCGTCTTTTCCAAATTTTAAGAGCAACCCCTCTTTTGTAAGCTTATAGGAATCTTTAACGGGATTTCTTATCTGAAGGAAATCGGATGTCAGTTCTTCCATCTTGTCAAAATCATAGTTCTTTGTGGTGTTGGGAACAGGGTTCTTTTCACTCTCAGGCCTAAAGACATCAAGATTAACGTCTACAGTATCCGTCAGTATTCCCACTCCGCAATTTACAACAGGCCAATTGTCTTCAAAATCAACCTTTGCAAGGAAGGTTTCTCTTCCCATTGTGGTGTAGCCGTGAGTCGGTCTTACGCCAAGACACACGATATACCATTCATCATTCTTTGTTTTAACCAAATCACCGTGACCCACGTATTTAATGGGGCATTCCTTGCCTAAATGTCTGTGGGTAAAGATGGGGTTCTTAAAGTTGTTTTCATAGGGGCCAAAAACATTTTCAGAACGAGCCACGCTGATAGCATGGTCAGGACCCGTACCGCCTTCGGCATGAAGAATGTAGTAATACTCGCCTATCTTATAAAGGTGAGGGCCTTCGGGCCAATGTACGCCCTTCATAGCACCATTCCATACGTTTTTAGGTTCACCGATAAGTTTAAAGTTAACAATATCAAGTTCCTGAATGTATATATACCAGTCTCCGTCGTATTTACATCCGTCAGGATTTGGATGGGTGCCGATATAATAGCACTTACCGTCTTCATCAAAGAAAAGGCTTGGATCAATTCCGTCAGCGCCCTCTAAATAATGAGGTTCACTGTAAGGTCCTTCGGGATTCTTTGAAGTGACAACAAAATTTCCGCCTTTTGTTACGTTAGTGCAAATAACATAGAAGGTTCCCTTATAGTATCTGATTGTAGGTGCAAAAAGACCTCTTGATATTTCTTCGGTACCTAAAGGAAGCTGAGATTCTCTTGTAAGAACATTTCCTATCTGTTCCCAATGAGCAAGATCTTTACTATGCATAATAGGGAGCCCGGGGAAATAAGAAAAACTTGAATTAACAATGTAAAAGTCTTCTCCGACAGCGCAAATTGACGGATCGGGATAGAAACCTGCCAAAATGGGATTAACTGCTTTGTTCATACTTTTCCTCCGTTTTATTCAATGTTAGCAAAAACATAGAAACAAGGCTTTGGTTCATATTTATCATCAAAAAGCAAAGGTATATGCTTTAAGCCTTCTGTACTGCCGCCACCGGCACCGTTAAAGTGCTGTAGCCATGAATAATGGTCTACCGTTCCCCAGAACGTAATGCCTTCCACACTCTTTGGATTCTTTGACTGTTTATCACATAAAGCTTTATAAAACAGTTCATATCTCTTTTTAAGCTTTTCGTTCTCTTTATTTAATCCGTCATCTATTTTTGAAAAATCTGTGGTTGATTTAATATCAAACTCGGTTATTTGAATCTTTCCGACAGCCTCAACATATTCATCCAGAGATTTTTTAAACTCACTCTCGGATGGATAAGACATATCATAATGCCCCTGCATTCCAAAGGCATCGATTCTTGCACCCTCAGTTTCTTTTACACTTTCTATAAGCTTTATAATCTGAGCTCTTTTTGAAGGGGTACATTCGTTATAATCATTATAATACAATTCAAGGTCTGAAGGGGCATATTTGTTTGCAAAAACAAATGCATTCATAATAAACTCTTCGCTTTGGTACACTTTCCACCACTCAGAGTTTTCAGAATCGGTTCTGTAGCCTGTATTATCGCTTACCGCTTCATTTACAACGTCCCATCCGTAAAACAAGTCCTTATACTTGCTTTCTTCGCCCACAAAATGGGTTAAAACGGTCTTAATGTACCATTCAAGGCGCTTGTTCATTTCTTCTTTTGAAACGTATGGCTTACTTTCATCGTAATCCTCATGGAAAAACCAATTTGGAGTCTGCGAATGCCAAACAAGAACATGTCCCCTTACCTTAATTTGCCGGTCGGGATTTTCTTCATTAAACTTAAGAATCTTATTCAGTATCTTTTCGGGCCTTGAATAGTTTAAAACAGGGACAACAAGCTCCTCACCGTTTAATTCAACCGTTTCAACACCCGGGACCTTATTGTTACTATAGTTAAACAATGAATCGGGCTTTAACTCATTTCCCAATGTAATTGCGTTAAAATGGGTAGTGGCAATATCCATAACCCTTTTATCGTCAGCTTCAAAACCTGTTACTTCGCAGCCAAAGAACGCACCCAGTTTTTCTTCAACACACTTATACAATATTATGTCGGATGTTTCCTCTTTACGGGTTTCATTGTCATTTTCCACGCTTTCTTCTAAAGAAACAGGCTCTTTAACGCTTTCTGTAACAGGCTCTTCTTTCATTTCTTCTACACCTCTTTCAGCTTCGGTTTTACAGGCTGTAAGAAAAAGTAAAGAAACCAAAATTAAGGCACCCATTCTAAAATGTTTTTTCATGTTCTTATCTTCTTTTCTATTTGCAAATTCCAAATCCTAAAATAGTGAAGTTCTTTGTAGGATCGTCAACCTTCACTTCGATATGTCTTTTCTTTAACTCAGAGTTTCTAAAGATAATTGTAGGATTGCAATGTGTCCAGCCAACAATCTTAGGATCTAAGGTAAGCACTTTTACCCCGTCAACAAAAACAGAGGCTGATCCGTCCGCATTTTCACAGGAATCTTTAAAAATAATCAATAAAGCTGTTGCTTCAACATCAAGTTTGAAGGGTTCGAACTCTCCTGATTCTTTGCCCCTATAATACCAGTTATAAGGAAACATGGGAGTCTGAGTAAGGTTCATATCCTGCTCAACGGATTGTAAAACTGTATCCGTATCAGTAAAGCTTCCCTGTTCTACAACCGCCAAATCTGTATGATCTTTTTTATCAAACAAGATAACATTTTCAAATTCTCCGCCTATGGGAGGTGTGATATCATTAATGGATTTTTCTAATGAATCAGAATTCCTAAGGGCTTCAAAAATCAGATTAAGAACACAGTCAGCCATTATTCTGTGGCCTGTGTTGTTGGGATGATATCTGTCGTAAAAATACTGATTTTTGGAAAGAACTCTTCCATCCTTTTTATAAAACTCAGGAACAACCGCATCCTTAACGCTTACCATCGGAATATCGTAAGCGAATCCCACGGGAGAAAGTCTGTCCTGTAAGTTATTGTCATCTGAAAATACGGAATAAAGCAAAATTACCGCAGGATTTCCGGGACCGTTATAAATCTTTCTTGTAAGAGAGTCAAAACATTCTCCGTGGGTCTCGTCTCCCTCATCGTTAACGGCAAATTCTATTACCACCAAATCTGGTGTTACTTTTCCGTTCTTTAAAACATCTCTTTCATATCTAAGCATTCCCAGTTCGGAAGGAGTACCGCCGACGCCGGCCTTTACATAGTGAACGTTTGAGTCGTAAGAAACGTTTAAAGAGTCACAAAAGCCTTCAAAAATCTTTCTGGCATAACATTCTTTATTAATCGGAATTGCTCCGGCTCCCTGGGTAATAGAGCCTCCGATAAAGGCCAGTGTAACATCCTTTCCTTCTTTTGCTCTTTGATAAACTCTGTTTATTCTTGCAGTATTTCCCATATGCATTAAAGAGTTTGAAATCATTTCTTTATAAGAAATTGAAGAAAAATCTACAGGATTTTCTTCTTCTTCCTTGGGAACACTGAAACCGTCTCTAACATAGAATCTGACGGTTGCCTTACCTAAATCTCCGCCTTTTTTTAGCTCAAAACGAATCTGGCCGGGCTCATTATCATCATCAGACCAGTCCACGCTGTCAAGCTCCAAAATGTATTCCATTCCATCTCCGGGAACCTGCATTTTTAATGTAGTACCGCTTCCATAGACGTCTTTTTTCCCATACATTTGAAATGCAAACAATACATCTTCCCTGTCGTCGGTTTCAACACTTACTCCGATGGAGTGAACAAGCTTTTTAAAGCTGTCGGTCTTTTTTAGCATATTAATTATGCTTTCATCTGTAATATTGCCAACGAGTTTTGCGGCATCAAGCATTCTTCCGTCATTTTCATAAATAAACTGAATACCGCTTCCGTCCTTTTGAGGCGAGCCACAGATTGATTTATTCTTCATAATACAGAAACCGGGACGCTTCTTTGTGGGGTCTTTGGGTGCTTTCGCACCTTTTAAAACTTCATTCATCTTTTTATCCTCTTACCACATTCTATAATTTCCGCTTAATGCCAAAAAAGCAAAGAAATAAAGACAATTATCATAATATCTTCTCTCGCCTTTCCTCATAGGCGTATTAAAAAACTTCATAACCCATTCTTTTGACACATCATCAAGTTCCGTGGCAAGAGTTCCTGCAGCAACTGTTGCCAAAAGTCCCACGGGATGAAGCGCCGACTCAGAAGTAGCTTTTCCTGTAACTTCATAAGCAAAAAATGTTTCACGTCTTTGATCTATAAGTAAAAATCTTTGTATGTTCTTTGCGGCCGCACACTGGCCTACATCAATACCGTTCCATTCATAATCAAGAGCAATATTTGCAACAGTTCTATAGGCATCTGAATAAAACCAATCATGGCGATCGTTTGTCCAAGGGAGAGGCCTCTTCATCGGAGAGCCGTCAAACTCTGCATATTCAGCAGAAAATCCTGTGGTTTTATCACAAGAATCGCACAAGTACTTTCTGCTTACCAAAGATGCCTTCTTCCAAAAATCTCTGTCTTCTAAAGGTCCCCATTCTGAAAATAAATCATAAAAATGAGGTAAATGATACGATGGGTCCGTAAAATCAATTCCCGGCACAAACAAAATCTGATAGTTATCATGATTTACCATAGGTGCCCCCTTACGTCCATCGTAACCCTTGTGCACCATAGCTGTCAAAATTGCATCTGCTTCCTTTGAATAGGCGAAAATACCTTCTTTATCTCCCCATCTGTGTGAAGCAAAATATAAAGCCATAGCAAAGAATTCTTCTCCGTCGGGCGCAGGACCGTTTGCATTTTTTTCTCCGTCAGTCTTGCATGACCAAGCAAAATAGCCCTCATTTTCGCCCTCCGTCATATACATATAAGTCTTTGCCCAGCGCCATATTCTGTCAAAATCCTCCTGCATGTTAAGCTGCACACAAAGCATCATGGCATAGGACATGCCTTCCGTTCTTACATCTATATTTCCGGTATCCACAACATAACCCATGTTATCAGCGGTTGTGAAATAAACTCTGTCTTTTCCAAAGAAAAACTCTTCTTTTATTTCTTTTAAGCGATTATCAATCTGCTCATCCGTAAAACCGCACTCTTTAAATACATTTCTATAATCTGTTTTCATCGCATCCCCTTTTTACGACCTTTTTCTTTATTTTACAAAAAAGGGAAAACAAATTAATCATAGTTATTGCCATTGTGTTATCAAATATTGCTTCCGAAACTATTTAAGGCAAACAAAAAAATCGACATACTCATAATAGAATATGTCGATTAAAATATAATGCCGGCGGCGGGACTTGAACCCGCACGTTGTTGCCAACAACAGATTTTGAGTCTGCCTCGTCTGCCATTCCGACACGCCGGCTTGCCTTGCAACGAAGTAAATATTATCATATATTTTCTTTGCTGTCTAGCATAAAATGTAACTTTCAGATGTTTTCTATCTGCCAGTCTATGGGCTCAATACCATGCTCTTTTAAAAACTCATTTGCCTTCTTAAAATGACCGCATCCAAAGAAACCGTTATACGCAGAAAGAGGGCTTGGATGCACACTTTCAAGCACCAAATGCTTTTTATTTGTAATAAGAGTTTTCTTTGATCTGGCATTTGATCCCCACAAGAAATAAACTATGGGTCTGTCTTGTTCATTTACAGCTTTAATGATAGCGTCGGTAAATTGTTCCCATCCTTTTCCTTTATGAGAGTTAGCCGCACCGCTTCTGACGGTCAGGCAGGTATTTAATAAAAGCACTCCTTGATTGGCCCACTTTTCAAGATATCCGTTGTTTGGAATATATAATCCCAGCTCGTCATGAAGTTCTTTATACATATTCTGTAAAGAAGGCGGAATCTTTATTCCCGGCCTTACGGAGAAACTCATGCCATGAGCCTGTCCTTCTTCATGGTATGGATCTTGACCAAGCAAAACTATTTTTACATCCTTAATAGAAGTATGGTCAAGCGCCGAAAAAATATCCCCCGAGGGAGGATATATTACTTTCGTGGCATATTCGTTTTTTACAAAATCGAATAATTCCTTATAATAAGGCTTTGAAAATTCAGGTTTTAAGTATTCAAGCCATTCGTTTTCTATCATCAAACTATCTCCTGACACTTATATTGTTTTCATATAAATAGTCTTTTAAGTCTTTTATGGCAAGTTCTTTAAAGTGAAATAAACTTGCAGCCAAAGCGGCATCTGCTTTTCCTTTAGTAAACACATCAAGAAAGTCTTCCTTAGAGCCTGCTCCGCCCGACGCAATAACGGGAATATCCACAGCTTCAGAAATCATAGCTGTTATATCATTTGCAAAGCCTTTCTTTGTGCCATCCGCATCCATGCTGGTAATGAGAAGTTCTCCCGCTCCCAGTCTGCACGCTTCTTTTGCCCATTCAAAAGCATCGATTCCTACGTCCACTCTTCCGCCGTTTTTATAAACATTCCATCCCGAGCCATCGCTTCGCTTCTTTAAATCAATTGCAACGACAACGCATTGAGACCCAAATTTGTATGCAGCTTCGCTTATAAGCTTAGGATTCATAATGGCAGCCGAATTAATGGCAACTTTATCGGCTCCCGCTCTTAAAATCTTTTTAACATCATCTACTGTACGAATTCCTCCACCGACAGTAAATGGAATAAACAGATTAGCCGCCACTCTTTCAACCATATCAACTACTGTATCTCTGTTATCACTTGAAGCAGTAATATCCAAAAAAACAAGCTCGTCAGCACCTTCTTTATTATATAAAACCGCTTGTTCAACAGGGTCGCCGGCATCAACCAAGTTAACAAAATTAACGCCTTTTACTACCCTTGAATTACATATATCCAAGCAAGGAATAATACGTTTTGTGTACATTTAATTACCTCAAATCTATAATGATGTAAAGTTCTTTATAATGGTTAATCCTACATCGGAGCTTTTTTCCGGGTGAAACTGACAAGCAAATATATTCTCATGCTCTATGGCTGAATGAATTGTTACGCCATAGTCGGTACATGCCGCCACGTCTTCTTTGTTTGCAGCTTCCAGGTAATATGAATGGACAAAGTAAACGTATGAGTTATCCGGGATTCCTTTAAAAAGCTTTGACTCTTTTTGAAGGCTTATGGAATTCCATCCTACGTGAGGCACTTTTATTTCTTTAGAAGCGGGAATTTTTTTGCAAACTCCGGGCAAAACAGAAAGCCCTTTAACGCCCGGGCTTTCTTCACTTTCTTCAAATAACAATTGTAATCCAAGACAGATTCCCAAAAATGGTTTCTTTGAAGCAATAAACTTTTTTATTACGTCCTCAAGTTCATATTTTCTAATATTATCAAGAGCATCTTTAAAGCTTCCGACTCCCGGTAATATTGCCTTATCCGCATTAAGGATTTCCTGCTTGTCTCTTGTTAAAATCCACTTTTCACCAAGATAATCAAGTGCTCTTATTACACTGGCAATATTCCCTGCGTCATAATCAATGATAGCAATCATTTAGTTCCCTTCTTCCGGCAAATAATCTTCGTAAACAGGATCCACATAATCCTCTGTTACAGGAGGAATGAAAGGACCGGGGAGAGGTTTTGTCGGATCTATATAGTCTGTATGATTTGCAATTGATTCACACATAAGTGAATATTCCAAATCTGTAGGAAGAGAAATAACAGCCTTTGCATCTTCCTCCGTTAATCCAAATGTCATTGACAGTGCGCCAATAACCTTTGTGTATGCTTGATTAAATTCATCTGTTGCGCCGGTTGTTTCTGCAATAAACAACCAATTCTCATAATTTGACACACCCTGAAGCAATTGGTCTAAAGCTTCCACTCTCATGTTCATATTCATATAAGCCGAATAAGCATCGTACTTATGAAGCATCTTTAGTATAATGGATGATCTGTCAAAAAGAATTTGATCGCTTTGACTTAATTTTTCACCAAAGAAAGTATTATATGTAGTTTCATAGTCTCCAACATAATAAGCTTTTCTTGCTGATGAGTTAATGAGCATTCCCGGTACAAACTTACAAATAAGCAAAATGCAGATAAGTAAAGTAGCAGCAAGCACTCCGATTAGCTTAACATTTCGCTTTGATAAAGGCTTTCCTGTATCAATATCAAGAACTAAAGGCTTACGTTCTTTCTTCTCTTTCTTGGGCTTTTTCTCTTTAGAAGCGCCTTCTTCGCCTTCTTCTCCCTCTTCACCTTCGGCTTCTTTGCCTTTATCGCCTTTTCCTTTTTTCTTCTTTTTCTTCTTCTTTTTCTTGCCGCCTTCTTCTTCGCCCTCTTTATCCATTTCTTCAAGGATTTCCTTGTTTTCTCCGGGCACATCTTCAAATCCTTCGGATGAAGCTTTAGCTCCTTCTTCGGGATTTAAATCGGTGGCATTTAACAGGCCGTCATCTTCGCTTTCAGGTTCTTCTTCTTCGGCAGTAAGAAAAGCAAGTATTTTTGAAAGCTTTGATTCTTTCTTGGGAGCTTCCCCGGCATTTTCATCCTTCTTTTTCTTAAAGAAAGAGAAAATAGATTTTTTATTCTTTGCTTCTTCTTCCTTAGCTTTCTTTTCTTTATATTCGTTATACTCCGCCTGGGCCTCTTCTCTGGCCTTTTCCATGGCAGCCTGATTTTCAATCTCTTCCTGCTTTGTGACAGCTTCATTTAAAAGATTTAAAACATCAGTATCATCGGCCTGCTCTACTTCATTTGAATCAATAGACTTAAGTAAGTCTGAAATTTCATCAAGTTCAGCACTGTCTTCAGTACTTTCAACAGTTTCATCGGCAACAATATCATTCTTATCATGAACGCCAAACTCTGTTTCCAGAGATGACAAATCGGATAAATCAATTTCCACTTCGCCTTCAGGCTGCTCACTCGAAACATCCGAAGCATCATTTATTAAGTCTGTAATCTCTGATTCAGACATATCAAGTCCTTCAGCTGCATTTTCATCTACCATTTTTTCTACATCGGTAGGTTCAATTAAGCCTGACAGGTCACCAAGTATGTTATCGTAGTTTTCGCCTTCGCCTTCAAATGTAATATCAGAAAGCGCTTCTTCTCCGCCTTCGCCTTCTAAAGGTGTTTCTTCAAGTAATGTTTCTTCACTCGCAGAGCCTTCTTCAGAGTTTGCAAAAGAGTCAGCATCGTCTAAAAGGTTTGAAATATCGGATAAATCAACTTCACCTGCAAAATCGCTGTTTAAAAGAGAATCAAGATTCGAAGCATCTTCACCGGTTTCAGAAGATTCCACTGCATCTTCCGACAAGGTTTCTTCCGGAATTGTCTCTAAAGGAATCTCTTCTATGGGTGTTTCTTCTACCGTAGTTTCTTCTATAGGTATTTCCTCTATAGAAGCTTCTTCCAAAGAAACGTCTTCTAAAGGAATTTCTTCAGCCGGAACTTCTTCCAATGCGGATTCTTCTACAGGGATATCTTCTATAGCTGCTTCTTCTATAGTTGCTTCTTCCGGAGGTGCTTCTTCCAAAAGCCCCTCTAATGAAACTTCTTCTGTAGGTGTCTCATCCAAAAGACCTTCCAATGAAACTTCTTCTGTAGGCGCTTCTTCTAAAATACCTTCTAAAGGAACGTCTTCCACAGGTGCTTCTTCACTTAAAATACCTTCCGAAGAAAGGCTTTCAAAATCGATGCCATCAAGATTTACATCTTCCGAAGGGGATAAATCAGCAAACAAATCATCAGATTCAACATTATCAATAAGTGAATCATCCGCTGTCTGTTCAGGATTTGTGAGACTGTCAAAATCAATTCCATCCAAAGAAGGCTCAAGTTCTTCAGCTTGTGCCCTTTCTTCTGCCTCTCTTTTTCCCAATTCGCGAACTTTATTAATCGCAGAGTTAGGATCATCCTGTTCTGCGGCTGCTTTTAGCAAACTATCGAGATAATCTTCATTGTTAGTCATATATATCCCCCAAAGAAATATATTACTTTGTTTTTATTTTAGCATACATATTTAAATGCCAACAACCCATTCAACACTATTTTCTTTTATGCTTGTTCCCTTGCCAGATACTTCTTCACTTAGCTGAGGCAATGTCTCGTTTACCCTGATTAATTCTGCCTTATTGTTTAAAGAAACAATCTTCTCAAAGGGCCATCTTATAATCTGAGGAAATTTAAAGGATACACCTAATTCCAGTGCCAGAAGCTTTTTATTTAATGTAAGAGAAACCCACTTCTTATGCTTCTCCCACATAGGTATGTAATCGTCTTCAATATAGTTATCAGCCAAATAATTATTATATACAAGTTCTTTTTTGCATATGGGACAAACTGTTTCATTTATATCATAAAGCTTTCCTTCGCAGGCATCCGGACACTGCTTCTTTCTCTTTCCGCCAAGAGGAGCAACAATTCTTTCTTTGTCCAGGTCACTTTCAAAAATAACATCATCTACACAAAGAGAAACAATAAAATAGTTTTTCTTAACTAATAAAGATGCAAGTTTGTTGTAAGCTTTAAGCGCATTTTGATTTTCGTTAAATTCTTCCCCTATGCCAATTAATATGCAATCATAATCCTTAAAGTCCATTTTTCTCCTTACAAAAAGAAAAGGCCGAAATCTTCGGCCTTTCAATCTTTATTTTTTATTTATTAAGTACAAGTGAATCAACTGTCTTAACAAGATTTCCAATCTCAGGTTTTGACAACTGAGCGTTGGCACCTAAAGCTTCACCTTTACGTCTCATTTCTTCATTAACCAAAGATGAGAAGATAACAATCGGAATATCTTTAAGATCATCGTCGTCTCTTACTAACTTTGTAAGTCTGTGGCCATCCATGATGGGCATTTCGATATCGGTTATGATGCACTTAACGTTTTCATCAAGAGTTCCTTTTGCCTTACAATCCATAATAATGTTGTAAGCTTCCTGACCGTTTTCTGTATGAGTGATGTTATCATAACCGGCCTTCTTAAGCGAATCACAGATAAGCTTATTAAGAAGAACAGAATCTTCCGCGATAAGAATCGGAATATTGTTTCTTGATCTTTCACCAAGAGCATCAATTTCCAATGTCTTTAAGCCTGTTTCAGGATTAATGTCCGAAACAATCTTTTCAAAGTCAAGAATGATGATAAGCTTTTCATTCATCTTAATAATACCGGTTGAAATACCGTCTTCCGATGTGGAAATCGTTGAACCGGGCTTAATGATGTCGTTCCAAGAAACTCTGTGAATACCTACAACAGAATCAACATGGAATGCAATATCAAGCTTATTAAAGTTTGTAACTATGAAAAGTCCGGTAGGTTCAGACTTACCTCTCTGCAAGCAGTTCTTTAAATCAATTGCGGTAATCATCGTATCACGCGGCATAAAAATACCTTCGATACTGGGATGAGCATTTGGTACCGGTGTGACCTCCGCGTAAGGAATAATCTCTCTGATCTTAGCAACGTTGATACCATAAGAATGATCATCAAGTATAAATTCAAGTACTTCTAGTTCGTTGGTACCATTCTCCAATAGAATTTTAGTGTCCATTATATACTCCTTCCGTGCCTTGGCACTTTAACCTTCCAAATATATGAAAATTATAACATATTGTACTTAAAAATCAAACAATATAAAAAATTTGTCATATAATATTTGGTTAATATCCCCTAAAGAATAAGGTAATTCGATATATCGATTCATATTATATATATATGGAATAAAAGAATAATTAAAAGGGGGATGTTCTCTCCCAAAAGAGTAAAAAGAATAAAAAAAAGACGCTTTCGCGTCTGTAAGGTGGGAAGTAAAATCCCAATGAACAAAAGTTTGAAAACTGAACACAAAACAGAAGATTTATCCAAGTCTTCCTTACTCTGGTCGCGCTTTTGCTTCGCAAATAACGCTAGAATAACAACCTACTAGGTAAAGCTCTCGACCTATTAGTAACCATCA